>MDTG01366888.1_pt1 | contig 16466 bp, 18 predicted proteins | sample 811421 | NCBI WGS metagenome assembly MDTG01 (sample SAMN05326645, study PRJNA326480) | marine metagenome | isolation source: seawater | place: Pacific Ocean: South East | collected 2011
TCTATTAATTCCTCTGAGTCTTTCGGATCTTCTTCTTAACAACTCAGCTGTAACAAGAATAAGTGTAGATAAAATAATCATACATGTCGCAACTGCAAGAATCGTTGGGCTTAGTTGTTCCCTTAAGCCAGTCCACATTTGGATTGGTATAGTGGTATTCTCTAATCCAGCTAAAAATAGCACTACCACAACTTCATCAAAAGAAGTTACAAAAGCAAATAGTCCCCCTGAAATAACTCCTGGTAAAATCAATGGTAATGTAATTTTCATAAAAGTATTTACTGGATCACTCCCAAGACTTGACGCAGCTCGAGTAACACTATGATCAAATCCAGAGAGAGTTGCTGTAACTGTAATCACAACAAATGGCGTTCCCAAAATAATATGAGCTAAAACTATGCCAGTGTGTGTTGCTGCTAAACCAGCTTTAGCCATAAAGAAAAAAATAGCTACACCAGAAATTATTAGCGGAACTATCATAGGAGAAATTAAAGTCGCCATTATTAATCCTTTAAATGGCATATGTCTGCTACTTAATCCTAAAGCTGCTACAGTCCCTAGTAATACTGAACCAATTGTAGCAAAAATTGCAATTATAAAACTATTTTTTGCAGCTAAACCCCAAGGATTTTTTGTTCCATAGATCATATCTTTGTACCATCTCAGTGAAAATGCATCAGGATCAAGATTTTTCATTCCGTCAGAGAAAACTAAAAATTCTTCAGCGTTGAACGATAGTGGAAATATTACAAATAATGGTGCAATTAAAAAGAAAAATACGCAGGCACATATAAATAAATAAATGTAGTGCCAAGCTCTATAATGTGGTTCTGTATATTTTGGTAATGCCATAATTATCCCAATTTAATATTATCTACTCCTACTAATTTGTTATAAACCCAATAAATTGCCAAAACTCCTACAAGTAACATTAGTCCCATTGCAGATGCAAAACTCCAGTCTAGAGTACTTTTCATATGAAATGCGATCTGGTTACTGATTAAAGTTCCAGATGCTCCTCCCACTAATGCCGGGGTTATGTAGTATCCAATAGCTAAAATAAATACTAACAAACAACCTGCTCCGATACCTGGTATAGTTAAAGGAAAATATACTTTCCAAAAAGCAACGAAAGGGGTGCCTCCTAATGATTTTCCAGCTCTCATCAAGCTCGGGGAAATAGTTTTCATTACACTATACAATGGCAATACCATAAAAGGTAATAATATTTGGGTCATTGCAACGTATGTGCCTGTTTTGTTGTACATCATTTCTGGTCTAGATTCATCACCAACTAATCCAACCATCACAAAAAAATCGTTAACAACCCCTTGTTGCTGAAGAAGTATCATCCAGCTAGCAGTTCTTACCAGTAAAGAGGTCCAAAAGGGAAGTAAAACACATATCATTAATAAATTGCTATACTTCATTGGTAGTGTTGCTAACAAATGTGCGATTGGATAAGCCATAAAAAAACAAAAAAGAGTTACAAAAAAAGCTACCTCTAAAGTTCTTATCCAAAGTATTCTGTGAACTCTTCTATCTTTTTCCACATTTACAATTTTTCCTTCTTCATTTTTATACATGTCTATACCTTTCAGATATTTTGAACTAGTATATTCAGGAGCTCTTTGTTTTATTGCTCTCCAATACTCAACATTTTGCCATCTTGGGTGTACACCCATAATTTGTTCTTTATAGTTTCCTTCTTCGAATTTTTCCATTTTACGTTGTAATTTTTTTAAAATACTTTTAAATCCGTTTTTTGTATAATTTAATTGTGTAGATAATTTCCCAAAAGTTTTTTCCTCAACCAGTTTTTTATAATCTAAATAAAATGCCTCAAAAACCTCTTCTGTTGGCAATTCTTTTCCGTCCCAAGTTTCCATAGATTTAAATGTTTTAGGAAGCATTTTCGTAACCATTTTATCGTCAATACTTCTCATCAACATATCGCCTATCGGAAAAATATAAGTTATTAATAAAAATAGTAATAATGGTGCAACAAGCAGAAAAGCCTTTATTTTATTTTTTCTTTCTGCTTTTTTTAGACTTACCTCAAGAGGTATACCGTCTGTTGTTAAAATTTGTTTAGTTTCGCTGCTCATAAAAAAAAGGGCGGTTTAGATAACCGCCCTTAATATAATATATAATTATAATCTTTAAAACTTAAAATTATAGACCAGCTTTCATTGCTTCCCACTTTTCACCAAGCTCTGTGCTATTGTCAGCCCAGTATAATGGATCAACTAGGAAATAATTTTTTGTATTTGCTGGTGCAGTTGGCATTTCTGGTACCATGTTGGTTTTACCATCTTTGTACCACGGCTCACCTTTTGCCATAACTTTAAGTGAAGATTTTCTCCATGGTGCATAAGCAATATATTTAGCACTTCCTGCTAAACCCTCGGTGCTTGTCATCTCAGCTAAAGCTTTTTTAGCATCAGCCTCGTTTGGTCCACCTTTAACTAAAACAAAATATTCGTAGTCAAGACCTTGACCATCCCAAACTTGTTTTAATGGTGCACCCTCTCCTACTACTGCGTTAAAGAATCTACCGTTCCAACCAGTTGACATTACAACTTCACCACTCATTAATAATTCTGGTGGTTGAGCACCTGCTGACCAAAATACACATCCCCCATTAGGATCTGTGCAAAGTTCTTTGATCTTATTGATTGCTCTGTTTACACCTTTTTCTGTTTCAAGAGCTTTATAAATTTTAGCTCCACCTTTTCCTGGCTTTATACCATCTGCTGCTAAAGCGATCTCCAAATTAGTTAAAGCGCTTTTGTAGATACCTCTTTTTCCAGGAAATTTTTTTGTGTTAAAGAAATCTTTTATAGTTTTTGGCGTGCCTTTAACATTCTTAGTGTTATAAGCATATGTCCAAGAATACAAAATGTTTCCTACAGCACATTTACTTGGCATTGGAGCAAAGAAATCTTTACTCGCTGGAGTACCATCTGCACCTTTCGGAAAGTCTTTGTCGAAATCAAATTCTACAAATAAACCTTCGTCACATCCAGTTATAGTATCCATAGCAAATACGTCGATTATATCCCATGTGATTTTGCCAGCTTCTTTCTGTGCTTTAATTTCTGATAATCCACCTGAATAATCAACCCAATTGATTGATATTCCAAGTTTCTTAGCAGTTGGGTCACCATATCCTAGTTTTTGTGACTCTGTGTAAGCTCCACCCCATGACGCAACAGTAACTGCAAATGCTGATGAGCTTATAGAAAGTGCAAAAGATAGAACAAGTAACAATTTACTTAGTTTTTTCATTATTCCTCCGTTTAAACGTTTTTTATAAACTTAATTACAACAAGATATGCCAAAGGAGTCAATAAGGCATTTGTCTAAAATAGGCTTATATTTTAAGTATTATTTAAAACTAAACCTATAGTTTATTTTGGATCTAGTGCTCTAGCGTCATGGCTATTCCAGCTCACATTGATTTGGTTGCCCATTTTAATGTCCATATTTGCTGAGCTGTTAGGAACTTTTAAAATAAACTCTTTATTTCCTAAGAGATCTAATCTTACCCTAGTGTGATCACCATGATATATAATTTCCTCTATCACTCCTTGAAAATTATTATCCATTTTATCCTTAGTATTTATTAAAGCTCTCTCTGGTCTTAAAGATACAGTTGTCTTTTCTCCATTTGACTTTACGGTAACTGGGTTAGCTATGATTTCTGATCCATTAGTAAGTTGAACTTTACATTGATCTTTTGCAAAATTTGTAACTTCGCCAGCAAATGTATTATTTTCACCTATAAATTCTGCAACAAAAGAATTAACTGGTTCCTCATATAATTTATCGGGAGAAGAAAGTTGCTGAACTTTTCCATCATTAAACACTGCAATGCGATTTGACATTGTTAAGGCTTCGCTCTGATCATGGGTCACATATACAACGGTAACGCCTATACTCTCATGTATGTGTTTTATTTCATATTGCATGCTTTCCCTAAGATTTTTATCTAATGCCCCAAGTGGTTCATCCATTAAAACTACTTTTGGATCAAAAACTAAGGCTCTTGCTACAGCTACTCTTTGTTGTTGTCCTCCGGATAATTGACCCGGCATTCTATTCTCAAAACCTGACAACGAAACCATTGAGAGCGCTTTATCAACTTTTTGATCTATTTCATCTCTTTGGAATTTTCTAACTCTTAAAGGAAAAGCTAAATTTTCATAAACTGTCATATGGGGAAATAACGCGTAGTTCTGAAAAACCATGCCTATTCCTCTTTTGTGTGGAGGTATATTAGAAATAGGGTTTTGATCTAGAAAGATTTCACCATTTGTAGGTGTCTCGAAACCAGCTAGCATCATTAAACATGTTGTCTTACCTGAGCCTGATGGACCAAGCATAGTAATGAATTCACCTTTTGCGATATCTAAGTTTAAATCTTTAACCACAAGTACTTTTCCATCATAACTCTTGTCGACTTTGTCAAATTTTACAAATTCTGAGTTCTTAGACATTTAATAGGATACTAAACATTTGTAGACGTTTTTTTCAAGTTCTTATTTTATATACAAATCTCTTGGAAAATTACATAATAATTCACATGATGACTCAGTTACTCTTATTGACTCTGAGGCTTCAACTCCCCAATCTCCAAATTGCATAACTGCTATCATGTGATAACAAACATTTGGGCTTAAAATAGTTTTGTCCTCTTTGCTTATATTAAGTGTATGCTCTCCCCAGTCTGGAGGATAACCGATACCTATTGAATACCCAGTTCTCGAATTTTTTTTAATATTATATTTATCAAGAACTTTCCAAAAAGCTTGAGCCACATCATCTGCCGTATTTCCAGGTAAGCTTTTTAAAATACCTGCATCAAGAGCCTCATTGGTTGCTTTCATTGCATCAATTTTTTTTTGTTCTGGTTTGCCTAGGTTAACTGTTCTAGCTATTGGGGCATGATATCTTTTAAAAGTTCCAGATAATTCAATAACCGTTGTCTCGCCTTTTAAAAATTTGCTGTCAGTTGCTGTTAAATGTGAGGCTGATGTTCCTTTTCCAGTTGGTAATAAAGTTGTGATACTAGCATATTCACCCCCAAATTCAGGGGTCCCCTTAAATAAAGATTTTTGTATTTCGGCAACAGCATCACATTGCCTAACATCTGTATTAATAGTATTTATGGCAGTTCTCATTGCATTTTCTGAAATCAATGCAGCTTTTTTCATAAATGATATTTCATTATCTGATTTAATCAGTCTTACCCAATTAACTAATCTCTCAGCATCTTTTATGCTTGCCTTTGGAAGGCCTTTCAAAAGTTTACGATAACAATATGCTGTAAAATAATGACTATCCATTTCAACGCCTATATTTAATTTATCCCATTTTTTGTTTTTAATTAATTCAACTAATCCATCATATGGATGATTTGGCCATGTATGAATATATTTTTCAGGGTAAATAATTATATTTTCTTTTTTTAAATATGTTTTAATAAAAGCACCCGCTGAGTCTTGTTCTCTGACATAACAAATTGGTTCATCTGCATTTATGTGAATGATTACACACTGTGAATAATAAAATGACCAAGCATCATAGCCTGTAAGATAATTTATATTAGCAGTATCTTGGGAAATGAGTAATTCTATACCCTTGTTTAACATAGATTTCTGAACTTTCCTCAAACGATCTTTGTACTCTTTAATAGTGAAGTTCATAATTTATTAATTGAATAAACTGCCAAAACCTTTTATTAATTTATTTCTATTAATTTTTTCTAAAGTTTCCCAAATTAGAGCTTGATTACTCGAGAAAACAGTTATTCCTAGATTCTTTTCTAGCTTTTCTATTATATTTAGCACAGGTAAAGAAGTACATGACACAAATAAAGCCTCTGCATTATTATGATCAATTTTAGATAAAAGTTCGAAAAGGTTTTCTTGATCCACTTTACCTATATCTTTATCTGACTCAATATCAAAATAAGTGTTCGAAGTAATTATAAAATTATTTTCCTTAAAAAAATTAACGACATTATCGTTCAAATTTTTAGTATATGGCGTTACTATAGATATTTTTTTAATATTTTTTTTTTTAAGCGCATTAACTGCTGCAACACTTGGGGTAGTTACCATTGCATCAGGTTTTGCTGTATTGATTTTTTTTTTTATATTATTATAACCTGAAACAATAGTCCCAGAAGTGCATCCATAGACAACACAATCTATTTTTTCGCCAGGAAGTATACTTTCTGTTACAGAGGTAATTTTGTTCACCATTTTATTAAGGTTTTCAGCAGTAACAGGATTGCAGTTGTTAATTCTATTAACAAAAAGGTCAACGTGTTTATCACCTAAAACTTTTAAAAAATCTTTTTCGATCATTACATCAGTAGATAAAACTATTAACCCTACACGAGGGTTTTTTCTGGTAGTAAATTTGGGTTTTATTTTTTTAATATTCATATTAGTCTAAATAAGATATCTAAAAAAAAATGAAAGTCATTTAAAAATATAAATGAAAAAACAAATTATAATTATACTTGGAATTTTGTTGTTATTTTCAGCAAATTCAAACTCTAAAGATAAAATAAACATTGGCATAATTTTTGGGTTTTCAGGGTCAGTTGAAACTTTAACTCCTTCAATGGCAGAGGCAATCGAGATACCTTTTAAAGAAATTTCGTCAGGTAAAAATTATTTTGAAAATGTCAAATTTGAGTTACATCGCATAGATTCAACATGTAGTAATTTTGATGAAGCTCAGAAATCTTTCAAAAGATTAAAAAAAAATATTTCATTTATTATAGGTGGAGCCTGTCCTGGAGTAAGTGAATTAATTTTAAAAAAATTTGCGATTCCCAAAAAAATAATAATGATAACGCCAGCAGATACCTCCTTTGGTTTATCAAATCTTAACAATCAAAACCTTTTTTTCAGAACAATACCATTGAGCACACGAAGTGGTGAGGTCTTAGCTGATTTTACAAAAGACAAAGGAATAAAAAATGTTGCAGTTTTTTTTGCAAATAATGAAAATAATAAAAACCTAGCAAAAAAATATACAGATGCTCTAAAGCGTAAAGGTATTTCAGTGAGTTTACAAAAAAAATTTGAGGAGGATAAAAAGGATTTTTCAGATGACATTTCTAGTTTGGTAGCAGCTGGTGGCGATGCCTTAGCAATATTTGCAGAATACAATAAAGGCGGTAGAGAGATATTAAAGTCCTTAGTCGACTCAGGTGCATTTAAAAAATTTATTTTTTCACAAGAAATGATAACCGATGATTTACTGAAAACTTTTAATAAAAATTTAAAAGAATCATTTGGGCTACTTTATGGATCTCAAGAAAAAGGTGTAAAAATATTTGAAAGTCTAGCTAAAAAAAATAATTTAGATCCTGAAAGTCCCTTTGTTGGTGAGTCATATGATGCCGCAAGTCTAATTATTCTTGCAACTAAAGATGCTGGGTCTTTAAATCCTAATTCGATTTATAAAAGTTTACTTTCAGTAGCAAATAAACCTGGAACTAAAATTTATCCAGGTGAAATTGTGAAAGGTTTAGAAATTTTAGATAAAGGTAAACCAATCAATTATGAGGGTGTAACAAACATAGAGTTTTCAAATAAGGGTGAGACATATGGGTCTTTTTTAGAAATAGAATTCAGAGGTAATGAGTTGAAAGTAGGTAAGCAAAGATAATCAGTAACTATATCTTTTCGAGGGATACTTTTTACTTTTAACTTCTTTAGAAAATATTGTAATTGCAGATTTAATATTATTTCTAATTTTGCCAAATCTTTTCACAAACTTAATTGGTGTCATATTAAGACCTATTAAATCATCTGTAACTAATACTTGTCCATCACAATTCCAAGATGATCCAATTCCTATCGTGGGAATTTTTAAATTATTTGATATTTTTTTAGCTAATGAAGTTTCTATACATTCTAGCACAATAGAAAAAGCTCCATATTCTTGAAGTAACTTAGCATCATTTAGGAGATTTTTTCTTTCAACATCAGATTTTCCTTTATATCTAAATTTCCCTCTTTGGGTTTGTGGTAGAATTCCTAAGTGACCCATAACTGGGATTCTGTTTTTTTTTAAGAAGGCAACTATTTCAATAATTTTTTTTCCTCCCTCTAGTTTGACCGCATCAGGTTTAACTTCAAGCATAATTTTTTTTGCATTAATCAAGGCTTGTTTTTTATTTCTATAAGTATTGTGTGGCATATCCACTACTAGCAAGCTCTTTTTAACACCTTTTTTTACACTTTTTGAATGCTCAATCATCATTTTAAGTGAAACTTTTTTTGTAGTATCGTAATTGTATAATACAGAACCTAATGAGTCGCCTACAAGTATAATATCCACTTTGCCATCTAAAATTTCTGCAATATTTTTGGAATAAGCAGTTAAGCAAATTATTTTGGACTTATTTTTTTTCTTTAAAATATTTAAAATTTTTTTACTCATACTATTTTGCTAAGAATATTATTTGTTTCCATGTTGTATATTTTATATATATTTTCAGCTTCATTTAAGTTAATTAATTTAAATTTAATTTTATTTCCAGTTGGAAGTTGAACTAATTTGTCAAAATCTGCTGTAATAACCACGCCAAATTTTGGATAGCCACCTATTGTTCCATGGTCACACAACATTATGATTGGATTTCCATCTGATGGAACTTGAATTGTACCTTTTACTAATCCCTCTGATTTTATATTAGTAGACTTTTTATTATCTAATATAACCCCTTCTAATCTCATTCCCATCCTGTCAGATAATTTGCTAATTACAAATTCTTTAGAAAAAAAATCTAATTTTGACTGATTTGAAAAATAATCATAATTTGTGCCCCTAATAACTCTTATAAACTCAATCTTTGAATTTAAAAAATTTATTTTTTTTGAAGATACATAGGAGTTTTTATTGAGATTTATAATTTGATCCTTAATTAATTTCTTACCCTGATTCGGTCCGATAGCAGCTCTAACAGTTGTAGAATAACTCCCCCAAATTTTATCAAGAGAAAATCCACCATTAATGCTAAAATACCCAAAAACAGAATTATTTGTGGATATAATATCTATCATATCATTATTTTCTATTTCAAAAGTTCTATAACATGTGCCTTTTATTATAGACTCATCAGCCTTTCGAATTTCGAATTTAACATCTCCAGTTATAACCATGTTTCTTTTTTTTCCTTTAAATTTTAATAAAGGACCTTGATAAGCAAATTCTAAAACCGGTGAAGCTTTATCGTTTCCACAAAGTTTATTTAAAATTAAATAATTTCTTTTATCCATTACACCACTGAAAGGTAAACCAATATGGTATAAATGATTTCTCCCAAAATCTTGAAAAGTTGTATTTAAACCAGGTCTTATTACAATAAGATGATCAGTTTTCATGGAATTTAATAAAATCTTTTTTCGTAATTTCGTAAAATAATACTTCGTCGCCAGGGTTTATCAGAGTAGGTTTTTCAAAATTACTTGGATCAAAAACTTTAAGAGGTGTGTTTCCAATAATATTCCAGCCACCTGGACTTTCAAATGTATAAATATTGCAAAATTGCTCTGTTAGACCAACTGAACCTTTGGGTACTTTAACTCTTGGTGTATCAAGTCTATTTAAACTTAAAGACTTATCTGTATCACCTAAAAAAGGCATTCCTGCAACAAATCCAGTCATATAACAAAAGTAAGAATTACCTAAAATTAAATTAATAATTTGTTTTTTTGTTTTTTTTAATTTTTTTTGCATTCTCTCTGCATCTAAAGAGAATTCGTCGTCAAAGCAAATAGGTACATTTATTTTTTCTTCTTCATCTTGATAATTGTTTGTTATTTGTAAATTTAATATAATATCTTTTAATTGATTGTAATTTAATAAATCCAAATCAAACGTAATTACTAACTTGTTATAAGATGGAGCTAAGTTAGTTATACCTTTTAATTTTTTTTTCTTTAAAGTTTTAAAATATTTAATAACATTTTGATTTGTTTTTTTATTAACAAGTTCACCAAAATCACAATATAACGCCGCATCACCAAGATTGTATATATTTTTTAGCATACAATGTTATACTTTATGAAAAAAATTATGGAAATTAATATTAATTGTGATTTAGGTGAAAAATCAAAGCACCATTCAGGGGAATATGATGAAGATTTGTTAAAAGTTGTGAACTCCGCTAATATTGCCTGTGGTTATCATGCTGGTGATGAACATACCATGAAAAAAACTATTTCTTCTTCTGCTAAAAATAAAGTTAGTATTGGCGCACATCCTTCTTTTTATGATCTTGAAAACTTTGGAAGAAAAAGAATAAATTTAAGTAAAAAAGAAATAGAAACTCTCATAATAGAACAATTCAATATTTTACAGGAAATTGCAGAAGATTTGGGCGAAAAAGTCACCCATATTAAACCTCATGGTGCACTTAATAACATGGCTTGTGAAGATTTTGAGTTAGCTAAAATAATTGCAGGAACAATTTATAAAATTGACAATGAGCTTATATACCTTGTTCCAACAGGATCTAAAATGGAGAAGGCTGCAAAAAAATATAATATGAAAATAGCATGTGAAATATTTGCTGATAGAAATTATCAAGATGATGGTAATCTTGTTTCTAGATCAAAACCTGATGCATTAATTACAGATCCAGTAAAGGCGAAAAAACACGTTCTGAAAATGGTTAAAAACCAAGCGTTAAATTGTCTCTCCGGGAGAAAAATACATTGCGTAATAGACTCTATATGTATACACGGTGATAATCAAAATTCTCTTGTGACATCGCAGGAAATAAAAAAAATTTTGGTAGAAAATAAGATTAATTTAAAACCTTTAAATAAAATGAAAAAGTTTTTATAATTTATGAACAAATTTCTCGCAGCACTAATTACTTATCTTGTAATTAGCACATCAGCTTATTCAGCCCCTTCAGGAGAAAAAACAACTGCAAGCGACGGCGTTAAACCTGCAACTCAATTTGATATCGGAAAAAAATTTGTATCAAAAGCAAAAAAATTTGAAAAAAGTAACAAAATTAAAAAAGCAGAGAAAGCATACAAAAAAGCAATTAACTCATTGTTAAAATATAATGGTATCTATCCAGGAGATCCTGATACTCTTAATCTTTTAGGTTTTACACATAGAAAAATTGGTGATTACGAAAACGCAGAAATTTATTACTCAATGGGTCTTGAAATTGACCCAAAACACATTGGTATAAATGAGTATATGGGTGAACTATTCGTTGTAACTAATAGAATAGAAAAAGCTAGGGAGAGACTTGCGGTTTTAGCAGATTGTAAATGCAAAGAGTACGATGAATTAAAACAAGTCATTGAGGGAACTAAGCAATCAAAATACTAATTAAAAATTTTATTATTCTATTTTTAATTGAAAAAAAGCATTATAATCTATTATAATTAACTTTAATGGAGCAATCTTTATTTTTTGAACAATCAATCATATTATTACAAATTATATTTATTGATATAATCTTAGCCGCAGATAATGCAATTATTATTGGGCTTATTGCAGCAAATTTTATACCAAAACACCGAAAACAAATTATATTATGGGGAGTCGCAGGTGCTTTAGTTTTTAAAGTAGTTTTTGCTGTTTTTGCCACATATCTGTTTGAATTCTATTTTATTAAAATTTTAGGAGGATTATTGCTAATATGGATAGTTAATGATCTGAGAAAAGATTTATTTGAAATAAAAAAAGTTAAGTCGCCTACGAAAGTATCAAAGGAACCATCCTACATTCAAAGCGTCTATAAAGTTTTATTTGCAGACATGACCATAAGTTTTGATAATGTAATTGGTGTTGTAGGTGCGGCAAAGGGCTATTTTGGATTTATGATATTTGGATTGATACTGTCTGTAGTTTTGACTGGTGCTGGAGCTACATATTTAGCAAACTATATTCAAAAACATTTATGGATAGCATATGTTGGGCTTGCTTTTATTTTAATAGTCGCAATACAACTCATAATTGGTGGGTTAGTTGACCTGGAGATTTTAAAAGTGAACGAGGAATTTAAAAAATATTTCTAAATTTTATACTCAAAATTTTGTGTTGTGTCGTTGACACTTATTTCAACTGCTCCGTTGCTTAAATGAAATTTTCTAGCCATATCTGTTAATGGTGAAAGCGTCACAAGCCTGTTTAAATGATTTGTTTTTTTTATTTTTTTAAAAACTTCTTTAACAATTAGTTTTCCTCCACCTCTTTTTTTTGACCAAACAGTGTAAGCAATTGCAATTTGTCCAACCTTAAAATCTCTGTTTATACTTTGTAAATAAGCATCTTTACTCATAAGATCTAGTTCTTTTACTGACTTTGGAATTTTATTTGTAAAAGCAAAACACATAACAGCATGTATCTCACCTTGATATTTCACACCATATATTTTTCTACCATAGCTAGTTCTAAACTCATTATCTAATTCTGGTCTAACAGGGTCTTCATTAATATTGCAATTTGGCAGCTCAACTATTTCAGCACCTTTAACCCAGTCGAAAAGGTTTTTTACAGATTTTCCAATATCTATCTTTTTTTCGTTGAAAGAAGTGTTAAACTTTTTTGTAAATATTTCTTTTTTTTTTGAAATTGATCTCTTTAGAATTTCGGTCCTTCTTTCTAATGTAACCTTTAGTTTAGTTTTAAGTGGCTTTTTTGATTTCATAAATTATATTTTAGCTATATTAATACTAATTCGATTGTGATTTTTTTAACCTTTTTAAAATTTTGTTAGAAGAGCTTAATAACAATTTGAAAAAACCAGATCTTCTTAATTCTTTTAATGCTTGTTCGTTAAGACCCCCTGTGGTTTGTGAATTTTTGACTAAATTTCTTAAATCTTTGTTATAAATTGCTGCATCTTCTGCTAATGCTGAAAACAATGAAGTAATATATTTTTGTGCATCCCTAGTTTTTATACCTTTGTGTGTTAACCAGCCAATTAAAGTTTGTAAAATTTGATAAAAAGGTGCCATCATCGCAGAAGTCGCCCAAAAATTTAATGATAAATTCTCGTTTTTAATCTCAACAGTTGATCCCAAATTGTTAAAAAAATTTCTAATTTTTTTATTTGGAGGAAAAATAGGAACAGGGCCTTTGCACAAAGAAATTGGTGGTAGAGGTATTGCCCTAACAATATTTTTATCTAATCCAGTAATTTTTCTTAATTGGGGCAAATTAATTGTGGATATCAAACTTATTATGTACTTATTTTTACCATAGTTTAGTTTGTGTAGAATTTTATTTCCAACGTCTGGTGTGACAGCAAGAAAAATCCAACTTGATTTATTTATTATATCTTGGTTTTTTTTTTAATATTTTAATTTTTTTGCTTTTACTTTTTAAATAGTTAGAGACTTTTTTATTTCTTTCAGAAATATAAATTTTTGTAATTTTAATCTTCGAATTTATTATTCCTGAAACAACTGCCTTAGTTATTTGTCCTGAGCCTATAAAACCTATTTTCATAACGCATTAATAACATCGATTTTTATCAATTAGTAAAAAAAGAACCTCTTATCCTTAATAATTCACGACTTAAATTTTTGTTCTCTTTAAATGGTTTTCTACCATGTAACCAGAAATAGTTATTAGCTAATACTGCTGAGCCTACTGGTAAATCCGTAATAACTTTATTTTTACTTTCCTCTAGTGCATCAGATAATTTTTGAAGAAATATTCCTTGCTCCATATTTTGAGGTTCAGGAAATTGGTCTATGTAGGAAATTTGAGGTCTTCCGTTAGTGTCAGAAAAAAAAATAGGGTGTTCAACTTTATAGCCAATATTTTTACTTTTTGGTGAACCCCAAATAAAGTTTTGTTTGCCAACAGGATCATTAAACATTGTATTGCAATGTTCCCAGTCATCAAGATGAAGCATAGCAGTTTCACCACCACTAACATTTTTTTCCTCAAGTTTTGTCATAATCAACCAGTCAGTTTTTTCCTTCACGTAAGTTCCATCAGTATGTAAGTCCATATTGGTATAAGCCTTTCTTAAATAAGAGTCGCTTTTGTCCTGATGCTTTACATGAAATCTTGCATAAAATTTCCCGGCCATCGCATCATGATTTGGTATACCAATTAAATGCGTAATCGAAGTAGATAATTTTGTTAAAAAATCATCGTTAACATTCTTATTATTAATATTTGTATGAAAAATTATACATCCTGTGTTTCGATCATTAATAATTTGTTTTATAAAATGACTTAGTTTATTTTTTGTTAAATCGTCTAAACTTTTTGCAATCGTAAATCTTGTAAAGGGTTTGTATTCAAGTGCTGTTATATCAAATTTATTAAACGGAAAAATTAGTTTATCGACAAATTCATCTATAAAATGCAAGTTAAATATTCTATTAGATAAATCATGTTTACTAATTTTGATACCATCAATATTTTGAATAAAGTTCATATTCATATTAATCTAATTAATTTTTCGATTTTTTTCAAATTTTAATAATACGCGTTTAAAATAGATAATAAAATACAGGATAGTACTGTTGGATATACTAGGTTTTTTCTTGTAATAAAAAATATTAATATGCAAATTAATACGATAATTAATCTTAGCAAAAAATCTACTTCTACAAGTACTCCCGATGGAAAAATTACAATTCTAGCTATTAATGCCGCCAAAGTAGAGAAAGCTAAACAATTAAACCATCTAAATATTTTGGAATCTTCCGATATTTTTTGAGATGTTGCTACCCCTAATAATCTTGAAAAGTACGTTGCTAAAGACGTAACAATTATCGCTAAGAAAAATGTACTAATCATTTTTCTCTCCTATAAAATAAGCGGCTGTACCAGCAACAAATCCCCCATATAAAATGCACCATTCTGGAGATAGGCTATAAAATATAGGGCCTAAAATTGCACCTAGAATTATAGAAAATTTAATCTGAATAGTTTTCATTGCATCAATCATCATACAAATAAAATAAATTGGGTTTACTATCGCTAAACCAATCATGATATCTTTGTTTAGAAAATCTGACGATATATAACCAATTATAGTTGACAATATTGCAATACACCAGGTGGCAGATCCAATGCCTATCCAAAAATCAATTCTATTTCTTTTGTCGAAATGTAAATATTTATCTTTTACTATTAACCATGATGAAACAGCAACAAAATGACATGATAAATAATATTTCCATTTAGGTTGGCTTTTGTGAATTAAAAGTGGCATCAAAGATACTGTCATTGGATATAATCTTACATTAACTAACCAAACTGCTATAAATATATTAAATAAGGAAGCACCTACAATTAGAGATTCTGCCATTACAAGTGATCCTGGCAAGGCGTAGGTAAAAAGAGTTGAAAAAATACTTTCTTGGATTGAAAATCCTACATTTTTCAAAAGTGCTCCAATTGCAATAAAACTTGCAGCTAAAGCTAAAGCAGGACTATTGATACCTTTGACCGAAAAAAATCCTTCAAGGAAATATTTTTTATTTATCATTAACCGCCAAGAAATAGTCTGCCAACATCTGGGTTATTTAATAATTCCTGGCCAGATCCTGCTATTGCAGTTTGGCCAGACACCAAAACGTAACCAATATCAGCAAATTCTAATCCTTTTTTAGCATTTTGTTCAACAAGTATAATTGTTTTTTTTTCATTTTGCTGAAGATCTCTAAGAATATCAAAAACCATGCCTATATATCTTGGTTCTAAGCCAATAGATGGTTCGTCAACAAGTAATACAGAGGGTTTCATTACTAATGCTCTTGAAATTTCTAATAATCTTCTTTCACCACCAGATAAAACTTTTGCTGGCTGATTTCTTCTATTTCTTAATCTATCGTATTTTTCAAAAATTCTTTCTGCTTCTTCATATGACTCATCAACTTTTTCTTTTATATAACCGCCCATTAAAAGATTTTCTTCTACTGTCATATCTGGGAAAACAGAGTTATCCTGAAGTATGTAGGCGATACCGACTGATTTTAGTTTTTCTGCTGGTGTCAGATTTGTTATTTCGTTATTATTTAATTCAACTTTGCCTGAAAAAATGTTTGTAAAACCATAAATCGAATGAAGTATAGTAGATTTACCTGCGCCATTTGGTCCAATTAAACATAAAGATTGTCCTTTGCTAACAAAAAGATTGAAATTGTGTAGAATTTCCATTTTACCATATCCGGCATTTAGACCTTTAATAGTTAGGTGAACATCTTTTGTAGTTAATTTTTTTAAATCATTTGCATCAGGTGCTTTTCCTAAAACTTCATACTGATTTGACATTATTGAGCTCCTAAATATGCATCAATTACTCTTTTATCATTTTTAATTTCCTTTGGTGTTCCATTGGCTAAAAGTCTGCCATGAGCTAAACAAAAAATATTTTCTGCAAGTTGCATTATTACTCTCATATTATGTTCTATCACTAATAAAGTAATTCCAAA
>MDTG01440563.1_pt1 | contig 16464 bp, 16 predicted proteins | sample 811421 | NCBI WGS metagenome assembly MDTG01 (sample SAMN05326645, study PRJNA326480) | marine metagenome | isolation source: seawater | place: Pacific Ocean: South East | collected 2011
ACACACACACACAGGTGTGGTCAAGCAATTCGAACCGTTGTTCACCGGTCTACGTCGTTTCGGTCCCGATGACTCCCATCTTGCGGGGCCAAACGACACGACCAGTGGATGGATGGACCCAGCCATGTGCGGTCATCCAGCTTCTGATCCGGAGCTCCGCTCCACGAAGAGGAAGTTATGAATTCGCACGATGCCGCCTCTCGGGGCGGCATCGTGTTTTTTTGATCGGACTCGGGTGGCTTCCGACCCTGAGGCCCCCTTGGGCCCGATTTCACACCAAATGACCTCCAAGGACTGGCCTGGCGGGCATTTGGTGGCATTTTGCTGGCGGAGGCGCCTGCCAGGCGTCTAGCATCAACGGTTCGTCCTTGGGAGGACGTTGGGTGAAGGGCCCGGACAACCAGCAGCCATGCGGCCGATCCCCCGAATTCGGGCGTCCCATGGCCGCCCGCCGCATCGCGGTGGATGGATTCGTCTCGTGAACACCAGGAGCAACAGAGTCATGACGCACCGTACCTACCTCGCCATTCTCTTCGGTGTCTCCCTCCTCGGCCACGCCGCCACCGCGGACGTCGTCTGGGACGAGGCCCTCGACGGGGACCTGTCGGAGGACTACCTGGCCCCGACGGCGGTCTCGCTCGCCGAGGGCAGCAACCTCGTGCTCTTCACCAGCGTCGACCTGCCGGGTGATCCCGACCGGGAGTACTTCACCTTCACGGTCGAGACCGGGTACCAGCTGTCCAACTTCATCCTCGAGGCGTACACCACGACCCCCGCCGAGAACCTCGGCTTCATCGGGATCGCCAGCGGCAGCCAGTTCCCCTCCCCCCCGACCTCACTGAGCCCCGCGCCCCTCCTCGGCTACTCGCTGATGGGACTCGCCGACGTCGGGACGGATCTTCTGCCGGCGATGGGACAGGCCCCGGGTGCCCTGGGCTTCGACGGCCCGCTCGGTGCCGGCGCCTACACCGTCTGGGCCCAGGAGACCAGCCTCTCGCTCGAGGAGTGGCGCCTCAACCTGGTCGTCACCCAGGTCCCCGCCCCCGGCGTGGTGGCCCTGGCGGGCTTCGGCGGGCTGGCGTTCCGCAGGCGTCGGGGCTGACCGGATTCGATTCGCCTCGCGGGTCCCCGCGCACTCGTCGGTCGGCATCCCCGGGGGATCTGGCGGGAAGAGCGGACTTGGGCCCGCCCCACCGCTGAGACTTGCACCGGGATGATCTAGAATCGTCCCGGACCAAGCCATGCCAGCCAGCTCCTCGTTCCAAGGCCCCAAGGGCACCCGAGACTTCTATCCAGAACGGATGGCGATCCGTCGACACGTCGAGGCCGCCTGGCGCTCCGCGTCGATCGACTCGGGCTTCTGCGAGATCGACGGTCCCATGTTCGAGCAGCTGGAGTTGTACACGGTGAAGAGCGGGGGGGAGATCGTTTCCCAGTTGTTCTCGTTCCGGCGGGAAGGCGGGGAGGACGACTACGCCCTGCGACCGGAATTCACCCCCACCCTCGCGAGGATGGCGGCCGCCAGGGGCAAGTCCCTTCCGGTCCCCACCAAGTGGTTCTCCATGCCGAGCCTGTTCAGGGCGGAGCGCCCTCAGCGCGGTCGGCTTCGCGAGCACGTCCAGTGGAACGTCGACGTCCTCGGCGTGGAGGATGCGAGCGCCGACGTGGAGGTGATCTCGACCGCGCTGCTCGCGCTGGAACGACTGGGACTCGGACCCGACCAGGTCAAGGTCCGGCTCAGCCATCGGGAATCGATCGCCGAGGTGCTCAAGGCACTCGGGGTCCCGGACCAGAGCCTGCCGGAGGCCTTCCAGTTGCTCGATCGTCGCGACCGGATGGACGAGTCGGAATTCAGGGGGTCGGTGCAGGGGTTGGGACTGGACGAGTCGGCGATCGCGCGCTTCGACAAGGCCGCGGGCCTGACCCGACCGCTGGACGACCCACCGGAAGAGCTCGCGCAGCTGCTCGGGGTCCCGGTCTCCGCCCTCGAGGGGCTCGGGGAACTCACCGAGGGCCTGCGCTCCGCCGGACTCGCGGACTGGTGCGTGGTGGACACCGGGATCGTCCGCGGCCTCGCCTACTACACGGGGGCGGTCTTCGAGATCTTCGATGCGGGGCGCGCGGAACGGGCGATCGCCGGCGGGGGACGCTACGACCGGCTGGTCGAGTTGTTCGGCGGTCCCCCGACCCCTGCCTGCGGCTTCGGGATGGGGGACGTGGTCCTCTCGCTGGTCCTCGAGGAACTCGGGTTGCTCGGGGAGCAGGCCGGCGCGGACTTCATCCAGCGCCCCGACGTGTTCGTCGTCTCGACCAGTGAACCGGGTGACGCCTTCACGGGTCGGCTGCTCACGGACCTCAGGCGGTCGGGTCTCCACGCCCGGCGCAGCCACAAGTCCACGCGCAACCTCGGCAAGCTGCTCTCGGAGGCCTCCCGTTCCGGCGCCCGCCACGCCGTGGTGCTGGGCGATGAACTGGCCGGCGGCGAGGTCCTGGTGAAGGATCTGGAGGCCGGCAGCCAGGTCGTCGTTCCCCTCGACGGTCTCGCCGCCGCGCTCGCCGGCGGGTTCGAGCCGTGAGACTGCTCGTGGTCTGTGCCGTCGACGCCGAGCGTGCCTGCTGCGACGGCATGCACCACACCCGGGCCATCGCGGGTGGCGTGGGCCGCACCAACGCCGCCGCCGCCACCACCCGGGCGCTGATCGAGGAGGGGCCTTTCGAGGCGGTGCTCTCGGTCGGGGTCGCCGGGTCGCTGCCCGGCATCGAGCCTGCCCTGGACCCCGGCGCACTGGTCATCGGTTCCGAATCCGTCTACCACGAGGAAGGGCTGCTCGCCCCCGAGGGCTTCCGGGACATGACCGGGCTGGGGTTTCCGCTCGGTCCGTTCGAGGGGAACCGGATTCCCGCTGATCCCGGCCTGCTCGGATCCCTTCGACCCCTGGGAACCTGCGGCCCCATCGCCACCGTGGCCAGTTGTTCCGGGACCGACGACGCCGCCCTCGAGGTGCGCCGCCGCACGACCGCCCTCGTGGAGGCGATGGAGGGCGCCGCGGTCCTGCACGCCGCCCTCCTGCAGGGCGTCCCCGCCATCGAGCTGAGGGCGGTGAGCAACACCACCGGGGATCGCGATCAACAGGTCTGGGACCTGTCCGCCGCCTTCGAAGCGCTTGCCACCGCCCTGCCCCTCGTCGAGGCACGACTGCTCGACGCGTGAGGGACTTATCGGATAACCCCGCCCCGACAGGCCCCCTAAACCAATGCCCTGATTGCACTTCCGTCTAATCCCGGCCCCCGATCCGGTCGATTCTTGAGCGTCGGCACCTCCGAGTGCCGCCGATCGTCAGGAGCAGGTCATGGGTCTTTCAATGCTGCCATCGCAGCTCTCGCCGATCGCAGTGGACGTCGGGACCGCCTCCGTCAAGGTCCTGCAGGTGGTGCTCGGGGAGGCCCCGAGCCTGCACGCCACGGCGGAGCTGGAAGTCCCTGATCCCATACGCATCGACGTCGAGAAGCGGGCGCGCTTCCTGAAGACTGAACTGCCCGGCCTGTTCAGGGCCCACGGCTTCCGGGGACGACGCGTGGTGTGCGCCCCCCTCGCCACCCAGGTGCTGGTCCGTCCGGTCCAGGTCGATCGATCGGATCCGCTCGACCAGCATGCCCTCGCGGGTGCCGAGCTCGAGGCGCAGCTCGAGCGCATGCCGGGTTCACTGGTCGTTCGGTCCCAGCCGATCGCCCGTTCCACCCGCGAGGGTCGTGCGGTTTCGGAGCTCCTGTGCTGGGCGATGACCAGGGAGGATTCGATGCGATACGTCGACCTCTTCCGGTCCTTCAGGTACCGGCTCGTGGGCCTCCATCCGCAGGTGATCTCGATCGCCGGAGCCTTCCCGCACCTCAACCGGCGGAGTGGGGATGCCTCGGCCCGTTCCATGTACGTCGACCTGGGGTGGGGGGGCATGAAGGTCGCCATCGCCCACGGGGGCGAGCTGGTCTTCGCGAAGCAGGTCCAGATCGGCGGCAGGCAGCTGGACGAGCTGATCGCCGAACGTTCCGGGACCGACACCTTCACCGCCCGCATCCGCCGGATCGACGAATGCGTCGACGGGGTCGGCATGCACGCCTCCACCGCTCGCGAACCGGCCCCGGATCCCGGCGGCCTGGCGATGCTCCGGGCCGGACTGGCCAGGGGCGAGGGATCGTCCAGGGCCGGAACGGGTCCCGTCGAAACCACCCTGGTCGAACGGCGCGATCCCGGCATCACTCCGGACCCCGGGTCCCCGGACACCACGTTGCTGGTGGCGTCCGTGGACTGTTCGGAGCTGCTCGAGAGCATGTCCGACGAGCTTGCGATGTGCGTCCGCCACCACGCGAGACTCTTCCCGGGCCGGGGGATCGATCGGCTGATCTTCCTGGGCGGGGAATCCCGCAACACCCGCCTTTGCCGCGGCCTCGCCAGGTCGCTCCACGTGCCCGCCCAGCTCGGCGACCCGCTCGCGAGGTTCGCGGCCGGCCCCCACGACCCGATGCTCCCCGAACCCGGACGCGCTTCACCATCCTGGGGATCCGCCTGCGGCCTGTGCACCGCCCCCGTCGACCTCTGATCACCCCCGACCGTGGACACCGAGCATGAACGACTCCAGCCTCATACCCCGGGACTACGTCAACGAGCGTCGGGAGATCCGACGCACCGGCCTCGGGGTCCTGCTGTTCCTCGTGGTGATGGGGGGGGTCGTCGCGGCGTTCCTGGTCACCAACCGGCAATGGGAGTCCGTACGGGTGCGACAGCGCGCCGTCGCCGCGGAGTTCGCCGAGGTGAGCGAGAAGATCACCCACATGGAGGAGTTGAAGGTCGCGCGGGACGACCTCGTCCGGCGTGCGGAACTGGCCGCGGCGCTGGTCTCGCGGGTGCCTCGGTCGATCCTCATCGACGGGCTCGTCGAGCGAATGCCGCCGCGACTGAGCTGGACCCGGCTCACCCTCGAGTCCGAGGAATACCGGCCCCCGGTCCCGCGGGACGATCCCTCGGCGGATCGGTTGCGGCCCAGGGGTCCGGCCCCCGCCCCGGTGCGGAACCGCGGCCGCGCCCTCGCCGACGGTCCGCCGGTTCCCAGGACCTACGTCACCACCATCACCCTGAGCGGACTGGCCCCGGACGAGGTCGACGTCTCCACCTACGTGGCCGCCCTCGCCGGCTTCCCGCTGCTGGGTTCCGTGATGCCGGACTCCACCCAGGTCGTGGTCATGGATGAGCTGCAGACGAGGGAGTTCACCATCACCATGGAACTCGACCGCGACGCGATCGTGGACGGTCGGTTCGAGGATCGTCCCCCGGAGCACGCGGCGATCCCCGATCCCGACGCCTCGCTCCGTGCCGATGGAGCCCGTTGACGTGAGCAATCGAACCCGGCAGGTCCTCTTCTTCGTGATCCTCGTGGGGGTGCCCATCGGGGCCTGGGTCTTCGTCTTCCACCCCCGGAACCAGGCGATCTCCGCGGCCCGGGTCGACGTCGACCTCAAGCGTGCCCGGCTCGAGGAGCTGCGGGAGGTCGAGGCGATCAATGCCGACCTTGAGGCCACCCTGGGCACCCTCCAGTCCGCACTGCGGCAACTGCGAGCCCGGATCCCCGATGCGGCGGGGGTCGAGGACGTCCTCAGGCGCATCGCGGAGATCGCCCGGCAGAACCACCTGGTGATCAGGTCCTTCAGGCGGGAGAAGACCGTCTCCGCCTCCCACTACACCGAACTCCCCCTGGAGACGGTCATCGAGGGTTCCTTCGCCGGCATCCACCGGTTCCTCTTCGACCTCGAACGGATGCCGAGGATCACCCGCATCCTGGACATGCGGATCGAGCGGCCCCGGCGCTCCGGACGTTCCGACCCCGACCCGGGCGAGGACCTGATCCGGGCCGAGATGGTCATCACCATCTACGCGGATCCCGACAAGGAGGATGATCGATGACCAGCGAGCAGGACGATGCCCGCCTCGATGAGCGCGACGACCGGGCCACCCCGATGGACTTCTCGAGCGGCGAGGCGTTCACCGCGGATTCCGGTCCGACCTCGATCCGCAGGGTCGACCGCAACGGAGTGGTCCTGTTCGTGATCCTCGTCATGGCGGTCGCGGGGTTGTGGTCGATGAGGACCCTCCGAGACGGTTCGGCCGCGATGCCCGTGCCCGGTTCCCTGCCGAAACGGCTCGAGGTGGAGCCGATTCACCTGGACGTCATGAGGCGACTCGCGATCCCCGATTCGGACGGACTGGCCATCCACGCGCACCGGGATCCGTTCCGGGCCTGGCGTCCCGCGGCGGCGAGCCGGGAGGGTTCGTTGGTGGAGCGGATCGTCACCGATCCGCCGCCGGACCGGGAGACGCTCTGCGCGGACTGGCAGGCCGAGGTCGAGGACACCGTGGCGCTCCTCCGGCTGAGGTCCGTCCTCGGGGGAGGGACCGCTCGCGCCCTGGTCAACATCGAGGGGGTCCTCCTCGCGGTCGGGGACACCTTCGACATCGCGAGGACGGACCTCGAGTTCTCGGTGGTCTCCACCGCCCGGCGCTCGGTGGTCCTTGGCTGCTACAACGTCGAGCTCGACTGCTGGCACGAGGCCTCGATGGTGATGGGGTCCGGCGAGTGAACCCCCAATCCCGGGAGATCGAGCGATGAGCGATCGATTCGATGAACTGATGCAGGACCTCGGGATCGGCAAGTCGGTCGAGGAGGACCCGAGGCCACTCGTCACCCCGAGGGACCCCACGGGGCGTCCCGACGTGTCCGGGAGCGGGCTCGGCCCCGACGTCCGTCCCGGGGTGGTGCCCGCCCCGACGGTGGTCCGGCCCGACGACGCCCTCAGCGAACTCTGGACCCCTCCGGACGGGGCGCGGGACGAAGTGGACCTGTCTTCGGCCGTGCTCGAGGCGGGATTCGCCTCCCCCGAGCAGGTGGCGGTCGCCCGGCGCATGGCGGACCAGTCACCGGGACGCCCGATCAGGCACCTGCTCATCGAGGCAGGTGCCGACGAGGCGGGGGTGCAACAGGTCGCCGCACGGCTGGCGGGACTCGCCTTCGAGCGCCTCGACGACTCCCGGATCGAGGGGCGGGATCCTGGATTGATCACCCGACTGGGTGCGGACTACTGCCGGGAGCGCCAGGTGCTTCCGCTTCGCATGGAAGGGTCCAGGATCGTCGTGGGGACCACCGATCCGGACGACCTGTTCCTCATGGAGGACATCAAGCGTCGCTTCGGGGTGGCGGTGCTCAAGCAGGTGGTCCTGGTCCCTTCGGACATCCGGCGGGCGGTCGACGCCCACGGCGGGCATCCCGACGACTCCATCGACCTCTCGGACCTGCTTGCGGACGTCGAGGAGGACGACGAGGTCGAGGTCCGCGGGGGGGACGAGCCGGGAGCCGACCTCGAGGCCGAGGCCGATTCCTCCCCGGTGGTCCGCTACGTGAACCACGTCATCCAGACCGCGGTCCGGGACGGTGCCTCGGACATCCACATCGAACCCGGCGAGGCGACCCTCAGGATCAGGTTCCGGATCGACGGGATCCTCGTGGAGGCGATGAGCCCTCCCCGGAAGATGCACGGCGCCCTGACCTCCCGGATCAAGATCATGTCGAACCTCGACATCGCGGAACGCCGCCTGCCCCAGGACGGCAGGATCAGCGTCACCGTCGCGGGTCGGCGGATGGACCTCCGCGTCTCCACCATCCCCACCCCGTCCGGCGAGAAGACCGTGATGCGCATCCTCGACGCCAGATCGATCGACGTCACCCTGGACGAGCTCGGATTCTCCGATGATGCGCTGACCACCTGGCAGAGGCAGATCACCCAGCCCCACGGGATCATCCTGGTCACCGGTCCGACCGGATCCGGCAAGACCACCACCCTCTACGCCTCTATCCGGAGGATGGACGTCCGGAGGCTCAACATCTCCACCGTCGAGGACCCGATCGAGTACCACCTGGAGGGGATCACCCAGATCCAGACCCACGACGTGATCGGCCTCGGCTTCGCGACCGCGTTGAAGTCGCTGCTTCGCCAGGATCCGGACGTGATCCTGCTCGGCGAGGTCCGTGACCTGGATACCGCCAGTACCGCGGTCCAGGCCGCGCTGACCGGGCACCTCGTGCTGAGCACCCTGCACACCAACGACGCACCGAGTTCCGTGACCCGCCTGGTCAACATCGGGATCGAGCCGTTCCTGGTGGGCGCGGCGCTCAACTCGGTGCTGGCCCAGCGACTGGTCCGGCGCACCTGTCCCGAGTGCTCGAGCCCGGAGGTGGTCCCCGAGGAGCTCGCGGAATTCCTCGAGGCCCACGGCGTCCATCGCGACACCGTCCTGCGGGGGAGCGGCTGCCCGAGGTGTCGCGAGACCGGCTACTCCGGTCGCTGCGGGATCTACGAGCTGCTGGTGCTGGACGACCTGCTCAGGGACCGGATCGCCTCCGGTCCCAACGTCACGGAATTCAGGCGCCTCTGCATCGAGCGCGGCATGTCCTCGCTCCGCGACGACGGGTTCGCCAAGGTCGAGCTCGGGATGACCTCGGTCGAGGAGGTCCTCAGGGTCACGGATTCGACCATCTGAGATCCGGGCTCAGAAGAGCTTCCTGGCCGGTTCCAGCACCAGGGCCACCGAGAGCATCACCCAGACCACGAACGCACAGGGGAACTTGGCCACGGCGCCCAGGACCCTGCCGACCACCGCACCCGCCGCGGGCTTGATGGTGTCCTGGATCCGGACGTCGGGTGCCGCCCTCAGCTCGCCGATCACCGCGCCCACCCCGCACCCCAGGATCGCACCGATCAGCGAACCCACGATCGGGACCGGTATCAGGAACGTCCCCAGGATCGTCCCGCCGAATCCACCGACGAGGGCGCCGAACATGCCCTGCTTCGACGCTCCGCCCTTTTTGGCCCCGAGGGCGCCCGCCATGAACTCGAGCACCTCGCCGACGACCGCGATGACGATCGCCACCACGAAGACCCACCATGCCACCAGCCATTCGCTGTCCGCGGGGGCCCACACCCTCTGCAGGAGCGTGATGCCGAATGCCAGGGCGATCATGATCCAGGTCCCCGGGAGCCCGATCAGCACGATGGCCGTGCACCCCGACCCCAGCAGGATGAAGCACACCGCCAGCAGCAGATCCAGCCAGCTCATTCAACGCCTCCCAGGCTCGACATCGTCGCCTCCCGGTCCTGATCGCAGGAGCCGATCGTCACTCAGTTCCAGCCGTACCTCCACGCCATCGCCCCAGTCTATCCGGAGGAGCAGCCTGCCACCCGCCACCTCCCGGACGGTGCAGGTCCCCCTCCGGACGGGGGACACCATCCCCGGGGCCGACTTCGGCACGGTCGGTCCCTCGAGATGGAGGTAGGCGCCTCGATGCGCCCCGAGACGAGTGACGTCGAGCCCCTCCCCGACGGCGAGTCCGGCCGGATCCTGCGGCAGACGCCAGGTTCTGAGCACCCGCTCGTCCGGATGGACGTCGTCCCCGGGGCCCAGGAACAGGTCGAAATGCACTGGTTCCCCGGGGATTTCATGTCGGCAAAGGCTGATCCGACCCGTTTCAGACATGATCCTGCGGCTCCTCGGTGGATGAATCCCGGGTTGCTCTCCGTCCCGGCCCCACTTCGATATGATCATCCAGTCAACCTCATGTCAATCCCGACCCAAGCCCCGGAGCGAGCGACGCATGCGTCCAGCACCCCTCATCCTCGGAATCATCCTGCTCACCATCGGAACCTGCGTCACCTCCGGATGCACGCCCCAGAAGGTTCCCACCGTCCAGCTCCTCAAGCAGGCGGACCGCAGCTTCGATTACGGGCAGTGGTCGGACGCCGCGGCCAAGTACGAGGAGGTGCTGGCCCGGGAGCCGCACGAGGGTCCGATCCAGTACCGCTTCGGGCTCTGCCAGCTGGAGCTCGGTGACTACAGCAAGGCCGAGTCGGCGCTCGAGATCGCCCAGTCCCTCGATCCCCGGGACGACGAGATCACCTACGCGCTCGCGGAGGCCCTCTTCAACAAGAAGCAGTACACCCGCCTCTTCACGATGCTCCGCGACCGCGCCCGGGACAACCGGAGCGTCGATACCTGGCTGGTCATGGCCGACTACGCCGAGAAGCTGGACGACTTCGACACCGCGATGGAGGCGCTCTCCAACGCCTGCGCGATCGAGGACGGCAGTACCTACCTGCCCTACTATCGCGCGGCGGTCCTGCTGGGCAGGGTGGGCCAGAGCGACGAGGCGATCCGCCGGCTGCGCCAGGCCTACGCGATCGCCCCCGACGACGAGGCCGTCAACGTCATGCTCGTCGAGTACGGCGAGATCCCCGGCCCGACCCTCGGCCTCGCGCCCGGCCGCTGACGCGGCCCGTCGCACCCCGGGCGGCCGGCTTGCTCGACCAGGAGCCATCCACGTCATGGACCCCGAGAACAACCCATCAGCCGGCGAGGAATGGCTGTCGACCCTTTCGGTCCTGAGCGACCGCTCCCGGGTCCGCCTCCTGTGCCTGCTCGAGCAGCAGGAACTCGGGGTGGGGGAGCTTTCGCGAGTGCTGGCCATGCCGCAGTCGACGGTCAGCCGCCACCTCAAGATGCTGTTCGAGCTGGGCCTGCTGAACAAGCGGACCGAGGGGACCGCCAGCCTCTACCGGATGCAGGAGCTCGAGGGGGACCTGCACGACCTCTGGCAGCACACCTCCACCCGGCTCCGGGAGGAGGGGGAGTTCAAGGACGACGCGATCCGCCTCCGCCAGGTGGTCCTCGAGCGCCGTTCCGAGAAGGTCTCCTTCTTCGGCCGGGTGGGATCCGACTGGCACATGATCCGCCGCGAGCTCTTCGGCACGGGGTTCACCGAGGAGGCGCTTCTCGGGCTGCTCCCCGGTGGATGGACGGTCGCGGATCTCGGCTGCGGTACCGGGGATGCCAGCGAGCGGCTGGCTCCGGTGGTGCAGCGGGTGCTCGCGATCGATCGCGAGCCGGCGATGCTCGACGCGGCGCGGAAGCGACTCGAGGCCTTCGACAACGTGGAGTTCGTGAGCGCGGAACTCGATGACCTGCCGATCGAGGCCGGAAGCCTCGACGCCGCGGTCCTGATGCTGGTGCTCCACCACCAGCAGGACCCCCAGTCCATCGTCAGCGAGGTCCGCCGGGTCCTCCGACCCGGAGGGCGGTTGGTCATCGTCGACATGATGTCCCACGACCGACGCGACCTCGTGGAGGCGATGGGCCACGTCCACCTCGGCTTCGGGCGGGACGAGGTCCAGTCGCTGGCGTCAGGGGGGGGACTCGAGCTCGAGCGCTTCCGCCGGCTGCACGCGCCGCTGAGCGGGCGCGGGCCGGACCTCTTCTCCGCAATGCTCTCCAGCCCCGCCAACCCCGCCTGATCCGTCCCTCGATCCCGATCAGGCGCCCTCGGTCCCCTCGACCTTGGCCGGGCTGCCGCCCGGGTCCTTCCGGCCGAGCTTGGCGATCGCGGGGGCGGGGTTGCCCCGCACCGAAGCCGCGCAGTCCTTGCAGCAGGTCCGGACCAGTCGGTTGGCGACCACCACCTCCACGGGGGCCTCGCCGAGGGGGCGTCCGCTGATCACGCAGACCGACAGGGGGTAGCCCGGGGACTGGGCCGCGATGATCCGCTCGTCGAGCAGCGTGACGTAGGGTTCCGGTGCCTTCTTGAAGCGGCGGATGCATGCCTTGCAGCAGAACCGGTAGAGGCGGTTCCCGAGCACTCGATTGATGTCCCGGTCCGCCTTGGGGCCTCGCGGGTCGAACATCCGCTCGTCCTCCATCACGATGCAGGTGCCATCGGGATAGACCGAGAGCTGATCGGTGATGATAATCTGGTCGAGCTTCCGGGCCGCGGCCACCGGATCGGCCTTGAACCGGGCCACGCAACCACCGCAGCAGAAGCGGACCTCTCGTCCTTCGAGGGTCTCGCTCGGCATGTCCGAGAGGACCACCACCACCATGCCCTCCCCGAGCGGGTTGCCGGAGACCGCGCAGACCCCCAGCGGGTAGGCCTCCCCGACCCTGGCGGGGGTGGCATCGCCGTGGACGCCACCGCCTGCGAGGACGGACAGCGTCATGAGGATTCCGGACAGGATGGTCTTGATGGCTCCGCGGTTCATGGTGGGCTCCTCGTCTGGTGGGTCTCGGGGTGTCGGATCATCCGAGGGTAGCCCCTGTCCGCATTCCCGTGCAAGGGAAACCTCCCGATCCCCGGGCCGTTGGCGGCGTCACCACTCCTCGGCGAACGCCAGCGACTGCTGGGATTCGGGACTCAGTTCGTTGAAGGAACGTGCGGCCTCCACGTTGCGCAGGGCGACCCAGCGTCCCGCGACCATCACCACCGGCGAGTCCATCCGGATCGGACGACCGGTCATGGGGCAGGTGATGTTGCTGACCCCCCGCTCCGGGAGGAGGATCCTGGCGGTGATCTCGTTCCTTCGACCGGGTGCCATGGTCCGGAAGGCGTTCATGCTCTTCTGGTCCGCGAAGGCGATGCGCCGTTCCCCGTCGACCGTCAGGGTGGGGGCCCCCGGCAGCAGCACGGAGTCGCTGATCGGACATCGTTCGTTCGGGATGCCCTCCGCCTTCAGGAGGTAGCGTGCCACCATCCGAAGCTGGATGTCCTCGGGCAGGTCGCGGAATCGGGTGCTCTGGTCCTCCGAGACGAATCCCAGCGACACGCCCTTGAACTCCATGACCGGGGCGTCGATCGGGAGGGGGTTCTGCGTGACCGGGCAGTTGGAGTTCGCGACGCCCTGCCGTGCCAGCACCTGTCCCCCGGCGATCACGCGCTTTCGCTCCCCCGGTAGGTTGTCGAAGGTGGTCGCCTCGAACTCGCTGCGGAACCTGATCGTCTCACCCGCGAACAGCCTGACCGCGGGGTCGGAATCCAATGGTCGGCTGCTGAGTGCGCACTGCTCGGGTTCCGGTTCCCTGGTGGACGGCGCGGTGCCCGGATCCCGTGGTGCCACCCCGTCCGGGGTGGATCGGCAGCCGACCAGCGCCCCTGCCGCCAGGAGCAGCGCAAGCCATGTTCGGTGGGGAGGGGAGTGGAAAATCACGCGTCAGGGCCTTTCGAGGGGGGAATGAACCCCCTGAGCCTATCGGACTTCCAATCCCGAGGTCGTACTTGTCAGGAACTGTCCAGACGGGTATGATGATCCATTCATCCGGATATTCGGATTAATCAGATAAAGCCCTCGAGGCTTCCCCCCACCAACATTCTCTTGTGAGGAATCGACCGTGCCCGCCACCGAATCAACCACCTTCATGGACACCAACCTCCCGCTCGTGTGCGACCTGCCCTTCAAGGTCCACGACCTTTCGCCCGAGACCATTCGCTTCGGCCGCAAGGAGATCGAGCTTGCCGAGCACGAGATGCCCGGCCTCATGGCGTTGCGCAAGGAACTCGGCGACTCCAAGCCGCTCGCGGGCGCTCGGATCACCGGCTCGCTCCACATGACCATCCAGACCGCCGTGCTCATCGAGACCCTCGTCGAGCTGGGTGCGGAGGTCCGTTGGGCCAGCTGCAACATCTTCTCCACCCAGGACCATGCGGCCGCCGCCGTGGCGGTCGGGCCGAACGGCACCGCCGAGGATCCCCAGGGCATCCCGGTCTTCGCCTGGAAGGGCGAGACCCTCGAGGAATACTGGTGGTGCACGTTCCAGGCGCTCAACTGGCACGACCAGGGTGGTCCGAACCTCATCCTCGATGATGGCGGCGACGCGACCCTGCTGGTTCACAAGGGTCTGGAGTTCGAGAAGACCGGTTCGGTCCCCGATCCCTCCACCACCGACAACGCCGAGTTCAAGGTCGTCCTCGAGATCCTCGGGGCCCTCCAGGAGGCGGCGCCCGGTCACTGGACCAAGACCGCCCCGATGATCAAGGGCGTCTCCGAGGAGACCACCACCGGCGTCCACCGCCTCTACCAGATGGCGGAGTCCGGCGAGCTGCTCTTCCCCGCCATCAACGTGAACGACGCGGTGACCAAGAGCAAGTTCGACAACCTCTACGGCTGTCGGCACTCGCTGGTCGACGGCATCATGCGGGCCACCGACGTCATGCTCTCCGGCAAGACCGCCGTGGTCTGCGGCTACGGTGACGTCGGCAAGGGCTGCGTCACGAGCCTCCGCGGCCAGGGCTGCAAGGTCAAGGTCACCGAGGTCGATCCCATCTGCGCGCTCCAGGCGGCCATGGAGGGCATCGACGTGGTCCGTCTCGAGGACGTCCTCGACACCGCCGACATCATCATCACCGCCACCGGCAACTTCAACATCATCACCGCCGAGCAGATGACCCGGATGAAGGACAAGGCGATCGTTGGCAACATCGGCCACTTCGACAACGAGATCGACATGGCCGGGCTCGAGTCCATGTCCGGGGTCACCCGGACCAACATCAAGCCCCAGGTCGACGAGTGGACCTTCGCGGACGGCCGTTCCATCATCATCCTCGCCGAGGGTCGGCTGCTCAACCTCGGTTGCGCGACCGGTCACCCCTCCTTCGTGATGAGCGCCTCCTTCACCAACCAGGTGATCGCGCAGATCGAGCTCCACCAGAACGCCGAGAACTACGACCGCACCAGCGTGGTCACGCTTCCCAAGCACCTCGACGAGAAGGTGGCCCTGCTCCACCTCGAGCAGCTCGGCGTCGACATGACCGTCCTGACCCAGGAGCAGGCCGAGTACATCAACGTCCCGGTCACCGGCCCCTACAAGCCCGAGCACTACCGGTATTGAACCCGCCGTACAGGGCACACTGCACCGGGAGGAGCCAGGCGGCTCCTCCCGGTGTCTTTTTCACTGCTTGGTGTTCTTGCCGGCGAGCATTCGTTCCAGGAGGCTCTTCTTGCGCTCGATGATGTCGGGATCGTCGTCCCTCATCCCCACGATCCCCATGTCCCCGCACCACTTGTCCTCGGGGGCCGAGATCAGGGCGCCTTCCGGGTCGACTCCGAATTCGGCTCGTACCTCCGCGAGCGGTCTCGTGAAGCGGTCACCGAAGTCGAAGTCGTACTGGATGTAGTCGACGGAGCAGTTGCCGCCACGTTCGTACGCCCGCATCACCACGTCCGGCTTGAACTGGTTCTTCCAGGTCCGCAGTCCCTTGTCGAACTGGATCCCGATCTGGAACTGCGCGGTGTAGGCGATCAGCGCCTTGCCCATGTCGAGGTCCATCATCCCGCCGTCGAACGCCAGGACGCAGGTCTCTCCCAGCGGGGTGGTCGGGTACCCCGAGAGGACATGGTGGATGTCGTGCGTCCACAGAGAGTTCGAGAAGAAGGCACCCGGGGTGCCCGGGAGCGGGAAGTCGTTGTCGTCGTAGTAGCTGATCAGCGTCCGGCCGAAGGTCGACGGGTCGAGGTCGCGGTACCCGGTGAATCGCTCGAGGATGTGCTTGTCCCCGTCCAGGTGGACCGCACTCTCCGCGAGCTTGAAGAGTCCCTTCCAGAGGTGGTTGCCGACCTCGAGGGACAGTGCGCGATTGAGGCAGATCGCCAGCCCGAGGATCGCCTCGTGCGACAGCTGGTGGAGCCGCTTGGTGAACTTCCTGTCGTATCCGAACGCCTCCCCGAGCCGCCCCACCGCGTCGATCCGTTCCTGGAGGTGCTCCTCCTCGAGGAAGGGGAGGATGCCCGCCATGTTCATGATCTGCTGACGAAGTTCGTCGGTCCCGGCGACCTCCTTCGCGGCCGCGATCGGCGGGTGGTCCGCATCGGGGTCGAAATCCGTGACCTGGAACAGGTGCTCCGCCATCGCGTGGAGCGTCTCGCGGTGGATCTCGTGGAGCTCGAAGGCACCATCGGACGTCGCGACCTGCCTGAGCAGCCCGAGGATCGCGTGTGCCTGCTCCCCTCGGACCGTGATGATTTCCTTCATGACGTGCTCCCGTCCTCACGAGTCCGGAGTGCCCTGGCCCAGTGCCATGGCGGCTGGCCAGCATGCGCCGACCTGCCCAGAGGGTAGGGGACCAGGACTCCATTTCCAAGACGTACTCCCCCAACCTCTCCCAGTCGGCCCCCGTCGATCCCCGCGGGCGTGTTCCTCGGCCCCGGTCGCTCCCTCCGGACCTCGATCGGGACTCCGGTCCGGCTCGATGGTCGCGGCCCGACCTCATTTGCACATACTCGTCGGCGATCCGGCGTTCCCTCGGTACCATGAGTCCGGACAGGAGAGGTTCCACGGACATGGTCGGCACCCCACTCATGAGGCTCCTTCGCTACGCGGCGCCCTTCCGCGTGAAGATCCTCCTGGCCACGGCCTGCTCGATCCTCAACAAGCTCTTCGACCTCGCTCCCCCATTCATCATCGGGGCGGCGGTGGACGTGGTCGTCCAGAAGCAGGATTCGGTGGTCGCCCGGCTGGGGATCTCCGATCCCTTCACGCAGCTGCTCCTGCTGGGGGTGCTCACCGCGGTCATCTGGATCTTCGAATCGGTCTTCGAGTGGCTTCTCGGG
>MDTG01068633.1_pt1 | contig 16463 bp, 14 predicted proteins | sample 811421 | NCBI WGS metagenome assembly MDTG01 (sample SAMN05326645, study PRJNA326480) | marine metagenome | isolation source: seawater | place: Pacific Ocean: South East | collected 2011
ATAGTAGTTAATTTGCAAGGCGATGAGCCACTAATGCCAAAATCTGCAATTAAGGAATGTGCGAATCTACTTATTGAGAAAGAAGCAGACATTTCAACATTAGCTTCACCATTTTTAAGTAGAAATGATTTCGAAGATCCTAATTGCGTAAAAGTAATTTGTAATCAATATAATAATGCAATTTATTTTTCAAGATCTCCTATTCCCAATGAAGATTTTCTAGAAAAAAAAGATTTTTCAATGAAAGTTGCGTTACATCATCATGGAATCTATGCATATAGATGTGGAGTATTAAGGCAACTAATTGCCACCAACCCACCATTAATAGAGAAGTGTGAGAAATTAGAACAATTACGTGCTTTATCACTCGGAATGAAGATTGCAGTTTGCACGCCAACTGAAAGACCAGGTATTGGTATTGATACAATTGAAGACCTGCAAAAAGTTTCAAAGTTAATTTAAAACTGGTCTCAGTTTTTACAAACTAATACAATGATGCTTATCTTTGAAATTGTAATAAATCCATCTAAGAGAAAATTTATCAATGCTAAAAAATAAACAAAACATTTCAATTTTATTTGTCTGTATGGGTAATATTTGCCGCTCTCCTACAGCTGAGGGTGTTTTCACGAAGTTCCTTAATCAATCTAGCCTCAAAAAAAAAATTAAAGTTGATTCTGCAGGTACACATGCTTACCACATAGGCGAACCTCCAGACCATAGAGCTATCAGTGCTGCAAAGGAAAGAGGGGTATCTTTGAAAATGCTCAGAGCTAGATTGGTTGTGGATGATGATTTCGAAAAATTTGATTATATAATTGCTATGGATACAACAAACTTATCCTTTCTTAAAGGAAAATCTTCTGAAATATACCACGATAAAATTCAATTATTTTTAAACTTTACAAAAAGAAATTTAGAGGAAGTTCCGGATCCTTACTACGGTGATGAAGATGGATTTGAGCATGTCCTCGATTTAGTTGAAGAAGCTTCGATAGGTTTATTACAAGAAATATCGACACAAAAATCTAATTAAATATTATTCAGTATCCCATGGGAGCAACTTTGAAGATGGCTTTAATTTGCTATCTTTTTTTATTTGATCCTTTGGCCTAGAAGCCGGCTTATCGTAATTTTCTTTAAGGATATCTGATTCATTTCTAGGTTTTAATTTTGATTGACCTTTATCATGATTATTATTTGAATTTTCCTTAACTTGATCTGGTAATTCTTTAATACCAGGATCATTCTTTTTTATTTTTTCAGGTGCATTGTAATTAGATGTAGCATTTTGAATATTAGATCCTTTGCTTATCTCTTTTTTATTTTCTTCTGATGATTCTATTATCCCCGGTTTTTTTCCCAAAGCAGAATTATCTTGAAGTTCACTTGTTATCTTAATATTTTTTTCATCTTTTAATTCATTAATTGAATTTTGCTGTAAATTTTCTTTCGTTTGTTTCTTCTTTTTACTAAAATTTCGACGTCTGTCATTTCTGCTTCGTCGATTACGGTTTTGTTTTTGATCATTACTGCCATTATCAATCTTTTCATCTTTATTCTTTTTTGAAGTTTGATTCTTTTGATTCTTATCTATATCTTTTGTTTGTTTTTTATTGATAGCCTGCTTATCAGTATGCTTTCTATTAACCTTCCTACGTTGGTTATTGCGATTATCTAAACGACCGTGTGGTTTTCTTTGAGATCGTCTTCCACTTTTATTTTTAAAGTTTTTCTTGTATTTATTTGATCTCTTGTTATTGATTTTAGTTGCACCAAATAAATTAAGAATTACTTTCCATATAAACCTCCAAAAAGATCTATTTCGCTGAGGTGCAGGAGTTGAGGGTTTAATTGTATCAATAGCAGCAGGCTCTACTCCTTTGCGTGCCAATACTGATTGAGGTGACTCAGGCTCAATTGCATTATTAACGAGCGTAAAGCTACTACCTAAATTTTCGGGTAGATCTAATTGATCATCGCGTACGCGACGAACCTCATAATGTGGTGTTTCAAACAGTGAATTTGCAACTAAGACGACTTGCGTCTCACTTTTATCCTCAAGATTTTGCACCCAATCACGTTTCTCATTTAAAAGGTAAGTTGCTACTTCTACTGGTAATTGAGCTATTACCTTCGATGTCCTCTCTTTTCTCGCTTCTTGACCAATAACTCGAAGAATTGCTAAGGCTAAAGATTCAGTACCACGAATTGTTCCAACACCAGTGCAGCGAGGACAGGTTTTGTAAGAAGACTCGCCGATTGATGGCCTTAATCGCTGTCGAGACATTTCAAGCAACCCAAATCGACTAATTTTACCTATTTGCACTCTTGCTCTATCATCATAAACAGCACTTTTCAGACGGTTCTCTACTTCTCGTTGATTTTTTTGTGGTCCCATATCAATAAAATCAATAACAATAAGGCCACCTAGGTCACGAATTCTTAATTGGCGTGCAATTTCATCAGCAGCTTCTAAATTAGTATTTAGAGCCGTTGCTTCGATATCAGTACCCTTAGTTGCTCGTGCAGAGTTAATATCAATAGAAACTAAAGCCTCAGTATAATCAACTACAATACTTCCACCTGAAGGAAGTGTTACATTGTGAACAAAGGCCGACTCAATTTGAGATTCTATTTGAAAACGGGTAAATAACGGAACAGGATCAACGTAGTGTTTTAATTTCTTGAGGTTTTGTGGCATTGTTTGTTTGACATGTTCATAAGCCCTTATGTAAGTGGCTTTATCATCGATTAATATTTCACCAATGTTGCCAGTCAAATAATCTCTTAATGCTCGAACAACTGAGTCACTTTCTCGATAGATTAAAAATGGTGATGAGCGTTCAAGAACAACGTTGAGTATTGCTTTCCAAATAGTGAGAAGATTTTGTAAGTCCCAAGTAAGTTCTTCGGCATTTCGGTCAATACCTGCGGTTCGAAGTATTAAGCTCATATTTTTGGGAACATCTACTTCATTTAATGCCTGGCGAGCATGGTCTCGATCATCACCAGTAATTCGGCGAGATACACCTCCTGAGTGATCTTTGTTTGGTTTTAATACTATGAATCTACCTGCAAGACTAACAAAGGTTGTTAAGGCAGCTCCTTTATTACCACGCTCTTCTTTTTCTACTTGGACAACGATATCTTGTCCTTCTTTAAGAGCATCTTTAATATTAGGTTTATTAGTGCCCTTATTGTCTCTGACAAAGTATTCACTTGAGATTTCTTTCATTGGTAGAAAGCCATGCCGTTCAGCACCATAATCTACAAAAGCAGCCTCAAGACTAGGCTCTACACGAGTAATTTTACCTTTATAAATATTACCTTTTTTACGCTCACTTGCCGGCGCTTCAATATTTAAGTCATAAAGGAGTTGACCATCGACCATGGCCATGCGCAACTCTTCTTCTTGAGTCGCATTGATTAGCATTCTTTTCATAATGTCCAACTTGTGTAAGAGAGGACAGCAATAAATATTTTAGCGCAATGCTTGCAGAGTGAATGACACGCAAATAAGTGAGGTGCTGTATTGCACCATCAATTAAATATAAAATTTTGTTATGGTTTTGACGAATTATTGTCAATTTAAAAATTAAATTCAGCATGGTTTTCCTGCGGATTCACCGCTGCGGCGCAATTAGAATCTATTTATGCTGCCTTCTGAAATCAAGCTTTGCAGATTGCAAAGCTATAAAAATTTGGTTAATAAAAAAACTGTATAAAAAACAATTTCTACACATATAATATCATACATTCAATCATCTGCAAGCCGCTGATCATGCAAGAAAAATTTAAGATAGATATTAACAACAAAAAAAATACTAACTTTTCTTTGAATAAGGCTTATAGAGTCATTATAGACACCGAGCATGCAGGACGTAGAATTGATAATTTCTTGCTTGGAGAGTTGGCGACAGTTCCTAAAAGTCGAATCTATCGTATGTTGCGAAAAGGTGAAGTCCGCATTAATGGTGGTCGAATAAAAGCAGAATACAAATTAGTTGCTGGCGATCAGGTTCGAATACCACCAGTATCTATTTGTATTAAAAATAAACAGCCGCCAAACAATAAGCTCAATAAGATATTAGATAGCATTGTTTATGAGGACAAAAAGCTAATTGTATTAAATAAACCAAGTGGAATTGCTGTACATGGGGGAAGTGGAATAAACTTCGGGGTTATAGAATTATTACGACATTCGCGCTCAGATTTGAAAGAATTAGGATTAGTACACCGATTAGACAGAGAAACATCAGGGTGCTTGGTTATTGCAAAACGACATAGCGTTCTTCGAAAGCTACATGAGAACTTTAGGCAGGGAAGGGTTGAGAAAAACTATATTGCATTAGTGGTTGGAAGTTGGCAGTTAGGAGAACAATTAATTGATCTACCTTTGCATGTGAGCAATCGAAAAGATGGTGAAAGACATGTAATTGTTAATAGTAAACTTGGTAAAAAAGCACAAACAAAAATTAGCCTATCAAGAGAATACAATAACTATAGTCTTTTGAGGTGCGCACCAATCACTGGTCGAACCCACCAAATACGAGTTCATCTTGAGCACATTAAGTTTCCAATTTTGGGTGATCAAAGATATGGAGATTTCAATGAAAATATTAATGTTAAAAAGAAGCTTGGCCTCGATAGGATCTTTTTACATGCACAATCTATATCTTTCTTAGATGACAGGGGAGGAGATCTTCATTTTACTGCTCCTCTATCAGAGGATTTAGAAAGATTTTTACAATCTATTAAGTTAAAGGCTAAAAAGAATCAGAAAAAAAATAGAAAGTATTAACATATTTATTTAAACCTACAATTTGTTTAGCTCAATAATGCCATCATTACATTAACATTTTGACACTAGCTACTTTGATCCTTATCATTCGCGCGCTATGCAAGATCAGCTGCAAAATCAATTTTTAGTTAAAGAATTAGCGGTATCTGGCCAAGTATTTGAAATTAATAGTAAAATTAATAAATTTAAAGAACTGGCTAATATTGTTGAAGCAGATTTAGCTGCGCTTGATTCTGATGAATTGCCAGCTATGTGGAGCGAAAGTGAAATTACTGGTGTACTAAAATTTGACCTAGCAGGCACAGAAAATTGCTTTCCAATTATGACTGGCAACATAACTGCTAATATAGATGCGGTTTGTCAGCGATGTTTGGAGATAATGAAAATAAAGATTCAGATTGAACCAAAGCTTGCTTTGTTAGAATTAGGGGAAACCATTGATGGTTATGATGAATTTGAGGTCTGGGAGCTACCAGAATTAAAATTTAGACTAAATGAGATAATTGAAGAATTGCTGATAATGGCGCTACCATTATCAACGATGCACAATAATAGATCTGATTGCAAAGCATTTACTTCATATAAGAATAACAAAGTAAATAAAGAATTTACCAAGCCTTTTGCTACATTGAGGGCAGAAATGTTAAAGAATAAATAATTCCCAATTAAGCTATTGGGATGAATTGGAGAAAGATATGGCAGTTCAAAAAAGCCGCAGAACACCATCAACACGTGGTGCGCGACGCTCACATGACAAATTGAAAATTGAGGCATTGTCAATCGACCCAACATCTGGCGAGACGCATTTGCGTCATCATGTGACAGCCGATGGATTTTACCGCGGTGTTCAGGTTATCAAACAGCCTGAGATCAAAGAAGACGAAGAGTAGTTTATCGGCTTGACCGACAAACCAGCGGTTACAACTCCCGTGGAAAAAAATCTAACTTTATCTTTAGATGCTATGAGCGGCGATTTAGGCGCTGAAGTGGTGGTGTATGCTGCTCTTGCTACATTGGAAAAGCATACCAATGTAGAACTCAAGATTATTGGTGACCAAACTGAATTAGAAGATCTTGTTACAACAGTAATCGGGGATAACCCCCGAATTCAAATTGTACATGCGTCCGAGGTGGTTCACATGTTTGAGTCACCTACTGATGCTCTGAGAAAAAAGAAAGATTCTTCCATGAGAATTGCAATTAATCTTGTCAAGAACAATGTTGCTGACGCTTGCGTAAGCTCCGGTAACACTGGAGCATTAATGGCAACAGCTAAGTTTGTATTAAAGACATCACCTGGAATTGATCGCCCAGCAATAATTGCTGAACTTCCAGCTAAGGGTGGATCTATTCATATGTTAGACTTAGGAGCTAACACTCAGGCAAATGCTAACCAACTTTTTCAATACGCGATGATGGGGTCTATTGTAAGTTCAGATATTGGTGGTATTGAAAAACCAAGAATAGCTTTACTCAATATTGGTGAGGAAGATATAAAAGGAAATGATATTGTAAAAGAGGCTGCAACTTTACTTAAGGAGAGTACGCTAAATTATGTGGGTTTTATTGAAGGCAATGATTTATTCTCAGGTATGGCTGATGTTGTAGTCACAGATGGTTTCACAGGCAATGTCACATTAAAAACTATCGAAGGTGCGGTTGGCCTTGTGCATCATTTCTTGCGACGTGCTTTTACTCGCAATTGGTTTTCTAAGTTACAAGCAATCTTAGCAAGTAAAGTTTTAAAGAGTCTTGCCAAAGAAATAGATGCTCGTAATTATAATGGAGCAATTTTAGTTGGACTTAATGGTATTGTCATTAAAAGTCATGGTGGTGCAGATTCAATTGCTTTTCAACACGCAATAGACACTGCTATTGTTGAAGCTAAGAAGCAGCTTCCAGATCAAATAGGTAGCTTGCTTCAAGAAGAAGCACAATAAGTTATAAATCATGATGATAAAAAGCAAACTCATTTTTTTCTTTTTGATGACTATAAAATTTTGTCATGCGGCAGTTTTTGATTTACCTTCAAATGAACAAGATGTTATTGGATCCGTTTCTTCAGTTAAAGCCACTCATGAAGATACCTTAGTTGATATAGCTCGACGTCATGGATTGGGTTACCTAGATATTGTTCGAGCGAACCCTGACGTAAATCCTTGGTTACCTGGTGAGGGTGCAAAAATTATTTTACCAAATAAATTTATTTTGCCACCTGGCCCGCGTAAAGGTCTTGTGTTGAACCTCGCAGAATATCGTATGTATTATTACCCAGAAACCCTATCAGGTGAATCACCGAAAGTTCATACTTATCCAATAAGTATTGGCAAGATAAATTGGGAAACACCAACCGGTTTGGCAAAAGTAGTAGCCATGGCAAAAAATCCTGCTTGGTACCCCCCTCAATCAGTTCGTGATGAGCATGCCGCTGAAGGTGATTTCCTTCCTAGGGTTGTCCATCCAGGACCAGACAATCCACTTGGTACCAGAGTATTACGTCTCAATATGCCTGGCTATTTAATTCACGGTACAAATCGTCCAGCTGGAGTAGGTATGCGTGTTTCTCATGGATGTATAAGAATGTTTCCTGAGGATATTGAATTTTTATATGATCAAATAAATATTAAAACAGTTGTAAGAATTATAGATGTACCAATTAAGATAGGTTGGGATGGCGATAATATTGTTGCTGAAGCACATCAACCGCTTGAAAAGCCTCAAGCACATCAGACAGAAGAAGGTTATGCGTCAACGTTAAGTAGTGCAGATGAGTTAGTGAATAATGAAATAACTCATAAAGATCCAATGACATATATAACTGAGCAATTTGTTTCAGCAACAAAAAATCGCAGCGGCAAACTTGATTGGAAGATCATTGAAAATGTAACAAATCATCTAGATGGTATCCCTGTTATTGTTGGAAAAAGTTTATCTGAATTGAATGATTAAAAAAAATTAAATAAAAAAATGCCACGTCAAGCGTGGCATTTTTTAGGTGGTCTAAGTAATGAAAATTACTTAGACATAGACTTCTCGAACATACGCTCCATTCCTTCACGGGTTGCTTCTACTTCAGATATCGCCTGATTTGCAGTGCTTTGAGCAGAAGCAGCAGTTTGACTTGCTCTGTCTGCAGCAGCGCGAGCTGCTTCAGCTGCAGATGCTGCAGCAGAAGCATCTGCAGCGGCACGATCTACAGAAGCTTTAATTTCATCTAAGCCAGTTGATGCACAACCTGAAGCCATAGCAATGAGAAGAGCGAGCCCACTTGCTCTAAGTGCGGTCTTTTTCATTTGAAATATTCCTTAATTAGTTTAGATATCAACTTATGTATTATTTCTCAAAGTCTTTAATGCTGCAATCAAAATGGTAGTATTTACTGCAATATGCTTGGAAACTAGCACTTTAAGTGACTATATTTTCTTTGAATGCGCACAAATAAAGCTTTCTTGGTAAGAAAATTAATCAATAAATTATATTTAGCAATGATATAAGTTTCGTATTTTCGATTTAAACCGTTAGTTTTTTAAATTATTGATTTATATATTTTAATTCTTTAAATAAAAATCAAAATATATAACTCTTTTACTTTAAAGTAGGTTCTGATACTAAAAACATCAATATCTATCAAAAAAATATTGCGCATCTTTTTTTACTGTATATAATAACAGATACTGGTTATATATACAGGATAATACAATGCGTGAATTAACACCCAGACAAAAACAAATTCTTGAATTGATACAAGATTTTATATTTGAAACAGGCATGCCACCAACCCGTGCTGAAATTGCTAAACAGCTTGGTTTTAAATCTTCAAATGCAGCAGAGGAGCATTTGCGTGCATTGCAGCGTAAAGGTTTACTGGAACTAATTCCTGGTACATCTCGGGGCATTCAACTTCAAGATTTCTTGCATGACAAATTAGGTCTACCTTTGGTGGGGCGAGTCGCCGCGGGCAGTCCAATTCTTGCAGAAGAGCATATAGAAACTCACTACAGGATTGATCCAGAGCTATTTAATCCTAAACCGCATTATTTATTGCGTGTTGAAGGCATGAGTATGCAGGATGCAGGTATATTGGATGGAGACTTAGTCGCAGTTCATCGAACTCCTGAGGTGCGAAGTAGACAAATTATTGTTGCTCGAATTGATGATGAAGTGACTGTGAAACGATATAAACAGAATGGATTAGTTGTATCTTTGTTACCAGAAAATGATGATTTTGAGCCTATTATAATTAACCTTGAAGAGCAATCACTGGTGATTGAAGGTGTTGTTGTAGGTGTAATTCGAGATGGGCTTCAAATTCATTAAATTTATAAATTGTATAACTACATCTTTTTGTAGGCATTTAATAAATCTTTATTTCTTGTAGTTAAAGATTTAGCGAATCAAATTGTTAATTTCAAAGATAGGTAGCAGGATTGCTAGAACAATAGTTAGTACTATTCCACCCATTATTATAATAATTAGTGGTTGCAATATACCAAGCAAGGTAGCTATAAGACCATTAACCTCTCGTTCTTGGCCTATCGCAGCTCTTGAGAGCATTTCTTCTAACCTTCCTCCTGCTTCTCCGCTAGATATTAAATGAATCATCATGGGAGGAAATAGTTTACTAACATTTAAAGACTCACTAATAGACGCACCTTCACGAACTCGTGCCGCAACTTCATGTATAGCATTTCGCATCGCTAAGTTTTCTACTACTTCTGCAGAAATTTTTAGTGATTCTAAAATTGGCACACCGCTACCTGCAAGAATACTGAGAGTTCGAGTAAAGCGTGCAGTATTTATACCTTGTGTTAACTTACCTGCGATTGGTATTTTTAATAAGTATCGATGAAAAGTTGTTCGTGGCCCACTTATCTGCAAGAAGCGCCATAATCCATATGTACTTAATAAGATAGATATAACCAATATGGGCCAATAGTTGACTAGAAAATTACTTAAGCTAATCAGTCCAGCCGTAAGACCAGGTAGATTAGCTTGGGTGCTTTGAAATACCCCAACAATTTTTGGCACAACAGTAGCCAACATAAATGAAATTATTAGTACAGCCATTATGATTAATGAAGCAGGATATACCATAGCATTAGTAACATTTTGCTTAAGTTCTTGACGTGTTTCAGTGTAGTCTGCAAGTCGCTCTAAAACTAAGTCAAGATGACCAGACTGTTCTCCAGCTGCTACGGTTGCTCGATAAAGCTCTGGAAATGCTTGTGGAAAATCGCTAAGCCCATCTGCAAGCGAATAACCTTCCATTACTTTGGAACGAACACCTAGTAAGATACTTTTTGTACGTGAATTATCATTTTGTTGTGATACTGCTAGTAATGATTCTTCCAGCGGCATGCCTGACTGAGAAAGTGATGCAATTTGTCTTGTAATTAATGCAAGTTCTGCAGAAGACATACCTTTACGTAAGGAAAAGCTGCGCTGTCTATAAGCTTCTCTCTGCGCGGCTTCAGTTACACTTAGAGGTAAAAGTTTTTGATCTCTCAGTAATTGACGAATATGTTTTGGAGTGTCACCTTCAAGAAGACCTTTAACTTTCTTACCGGCCCGATCCATTGCTGTATATTCAAATGCACCCATGATAATTATCAATCTTCACGCGTTACTGAAAGAACCTCATCAAGCGTGGTCCGGCCCGTCATCACAAGGCGCCTTCCATCAGCTCGAATGCTCGCACTGCTTTTACGTGCATGACGTTCAAGATCTTGTTCACTAGCACCATCATGAATTATTTCACGCATTTGATCATCTAGTGAGAGTAGCTCATAAATACCTGTTCGCCCAATGAATCCACGATTACCTCCGTTACCCGCTTTATACAAAGTCGGAGCATTTTTGGGATTAACACCAAGGATCTCACATTCATAATCTGAGGCTACATATGGAATTTTTGTATCATCATCAAGTACTCGAACTAACCTTTGAGCAAGAATACCAATTAAACTTGAAGCGAGTAGATAAGGCGCAATACCCATATCGCGAAGTCGAGTTATGGCACCACTTGCCGTATTAGTATGCAAGGTGGAAAGTACAAGATGGCCAGTTAAACTTGCTTGCACCGCAATTTCAGCTGTTTCAAGATCACGAATTTCACCAACCATTACAACATCAGGATCTTGACGTAAGATAGCTCGAAGGCCACGAGCAAACGTCATCTCTACTTTGGTATTGACTTGAGTTTGACCAATTCCATCAATTAAATATTCAATCGGGTCTTCCACTGTCATGATATTGCGGCTGTCATCATTAATGCGTTCAAGTCCAGCATATAATGTTGTTGTTTTTCCTGATCCAGTTGGACCAGTAACAAGAATAATCCCATGTGGTTTGTGTATTAATTTATCAATTATTTGCATGGATTTATGATCCATACCTAGTGCTGCAAGATCCAGATGACCGGCTTGTTTGTCGAGTAATCGCAAAACAACTCTTTCCCCATGTCCTGAGGGCATAGTCGATACTCGAACATCAACCGCTCTACCAGCAATTCTTAGAGAAATTCTTCCATCTTGTGGTAATCTTTTTTCAGCAATATCTAGTTTGGACATAACTTTAATTCTGGAAACAACAAGCGGTGCTAAGTTACGACGCGTTTTTAGGACTTCTTTTAATACGCCATCTATACGAAATCTAATACCTAATCGATTCTCATAAGTCTCGATATGAACATCAGAAGCATGTTCGTTTATTGCTTCAGTAAGCACAGCATTTATAAAGCGAATTATCGGGGCATCATCATTATTCTCTAGTAAATCTGATGGTTCCAACTCCTCCGCAACTTTAGTTAAGTCAAAATCTTCTCCAAGACCATCAACCATTTGAGCAGCATTCTTGGACTCATATTCGTATGCTTCTCGTAACATAGTGTCAAATTCTTCAGAGGAAACGCGCGATAAACGTAAAGGTACACCAGCAAAACGCTGTATTTCAGAAAGGCTCAACGGTTTTGCATCACTACGGTAAACAGCCTCTCCTGATAAATGATTTACATGTGTAATTAAAACACCATGTCGTTTTGCAAAAGAGAATGGAAGTGATTGATAAACGGATTTATTTAAATCATTTTCTGCCACCATTATGATCTCTTTATTTAGTTACCTTTTCAATATTCTCTTGTCTCTGGACCTGTTCGTTGCTTAGAGGAGGAAGAATTGGACGAGTTTGACCTGGCATAAGTGATATATCGTTACCTTGATTACCTTTCTGGATTTCTCTAATAAAATTATATTTAGCATTAGTTTCAACAGCTGTTTGAGATGAATCCCTCAGGATTTCAGATCGAATAAAAATCATTAAATTTGTTTTGACTTTTTCCGTCTTTTTTGAACGAAATAAATTACCTAATAAAGGTATTGAACCAAGAACTGGAACTCTTTGATCGCTTTCCCTTAAAACATCTTCAAGCAGACCTCCCAATACAAGTATTTCACCATCATCAACAATAACCGTTGTTTCAATAATACGTTGATTGGTAATCAAATCGACAGCACCACCTGCCGACTGAGCAATACTTGAAATTTCTTGACTAATATCTAGCACTAGGGAGTTGCTTTCATTGATTTGGGGTGTGATAGATAGTTTCACACCTATCTGCTGACGATTGATTGTTTGAAAAGGATTAACAGAACCTCCAGATCCACCGGTATTTGTAAATGAGCCTGTAACAAATGGCACTTCTTGACCAACATTTAATGTCGCTTCTTCATTATCAGTAGTGACGATTGAAGGTGTTGAAATAATATTTGTGTCTGCTTCACCTTCAAGTGCACGCAAAATAGCTGCAAAACTAACGCTAGAATTAGAAATTCTACCAACACCAAGAGTAATACCTTCACCTATTAATCCCGAAGAAGGGCTGGAACCACTCCCAGCTGCCGCTCCAACTTGAACAACACCATTTAGAAAATCTGGAAAATTCGTAACTGCAATTGGTGCGTTAGATCCACTAGACTCAATAGCCCATGAAACACCAAGTTCGTTTTTTTGATCAGCTATCACCTCAACAATAATAGCTTCAACTAAAACTTGAGCTCTTCGGATATCGAGTTTATCTACTATTCTCATTAATGATCGCATCATCTTTGGGGGCGCATTCACTACAATTGCATTCGTCTGGGTATCAGCCCATATACTTATATTATCATTGGATGTTTGATTTGAGCCTTGTTCAGCTATAGTGGCAGCTTGAGTTGAAGCATGGGCTTGAAGTTTAGCTGATAGTTCCTCAGCGTCTGCGTAACGCAAGTAACGAACTTGAGTATCACCTCCGTTTTCAAGTGGAGTATCCAAATGAGTAATTAAAGTACGAAGTCGTAGTCGATCTGATAGAGCACCGCCAATTAAAACACTGTTTGTTCTAGCATCAGCAGCCAAACTCATTCCATTTGCCGCACTATCAGAAGATGATTGCGGAAAGGATGTCATGATTCTAACAATTTCTGATGCCGAAGCATTTGTTAGTTGAACAACTTCAATATCTTCACTACTAGCCATATCAATTCGTCTAATGATACTAGTAACTCTTTTCAAGTTTGCCACGCGGTCTGAAATAATAAGAGTATTTGATCCGGCGTGTGCCACTAAGTGACCATATTGTGGAATCAATGGGCGTAGAATAGGCACCAACTGCGTTGCATTCACATTTTCAACCTTAATTACTTGAGTTGCTAAACTATCAGCGCCTCGAATATTCTCAGTTCCATATTGGCTGGGAAATTGACGAGCTGTAGCATCAGGTAAAATCTTAATTAAATTTCCACTTTCAATTGCTATATAACCATGAACTTGAAGAATTGATAAAAATGCCTCATAGAAAGCATCTTTAGACATTGGCTCAGCTGATAGCAAATTAACGTTTCCTGTAACCCGTGGGTCTAAAATAAAATTCTTTCCTGTTGCTTCACTAACAGCCTCAACAACTATCCGAATATCAGCATCCTTCCAATTCAAAGTAATACCCGTTTCTTGTGCAGATGTAATTGCAACAAAATTTAATATTAAAATGAATATTATTAATCGTAGCTTTAAATGTTTAGATTTATTATTTTGTATCATCTTATCTATTTTTTATTTAGGTCGAGTTGATCAGTTTTAAGGGTTAATGATTCTGTTTGTCCATTTCTATCTATTTTAATTTCTACTAATTCCGTTGAATCTAAAGACTGAAATACTTGCATTGCCTGGCTAATATCGGAAAGAGACTTACCATCAATTTCTTTTATTATATCGCCAGGCTTAAACCCAAGTGATATAAATTTTTGTCTATCACGCCCTGGGTAAACGCGAAAACCAATTTGCTTACCATTAACACGATATGGCGCGGGACGTATAACATCCGTAAGCTTTGTAAGATTTTTGGTGACAGTGGATTGAATGCTTCTCTCATTACTAATACCTGCTCTGGAGATATTCCTACTTTTAAGTGTAGTCGAAAACAATTTATCTTTAAATTCACGTGGTAATTTAAGATTAGTGAGAGCACCATTTTCATTCAATATGACCCTATCAGAGTAAATACCATATAAGACTGCATTACTACCTACTGAGTCACCAATTGTATATACCTTTTGATTATTGCCGTTATTAGAGATTATAGCTATTGAGTAATTTGAAATGTCTGATGCGACGGTTCCATTAAGAACTAAGTTGACCAGCTTGGTATCCGCTAGATTATTGTTGGGTGCTACAAAACTTATGGGATTTGTATCTTTTTCATTAGAAACCCCGAAAAGATGAGTAATTGCAATTTGATTTATATCAAAAGAATTTTGAGTATTATTAGATGGTTGAGCCAAAAGTTCAGTTGTTTTAAAACTCATTTTAGAATTTTCATTAGGAATTAATGACCATATTAAATTTGAAAGTTGCCAAACAATAAGCAAGACAAGCAATAGGCTAATAATTGGCGGAAGTAGCCTATTGAGATTAACCAAGGCAGTACTTGAAGAATTTAAAAAATTAACTCTTGAAATCATAGTCAATGAAGCTATTAATGATATGAAAATAAATTTATAAGTTTAAATGTTAGATAATACGGGTTGAACTGTGAAACAAACAAGCAGATTATTGATATAATCATGAAAAAAAACATATACGATGCTTTCTTGGCTGATAAATTGACGGATTCAGAACATCATAATGGAGTTGATTTAGTTGCTGAGGAGACGAAAACCACCTTAAGGTACCCACCTTTGTACAATGTTGTCCTAATAAATGATGATTTTACTCCAATGGAGTTCGTTGTCGACATTCTTAGGTCTGTTTTTGGTATGGAACATAATCGTGCTACCCAAGTTATGTTAGAGGTTCACACTAAAGGAACAGGGCTCTGTGGTATTTTTAGCCATGAAATTGCTGAAACTAAAGTTGCACAAGTTATGACGATTGCAAAGCAACAGCAGCATCCTTTAATGTGCACTATGGAAGAGAAATAGTTAATGGTAATGAGACTTTAAGTATGTTGAGCAGTGAACTTGAATATTGTTTAAATAAGGCTTTCCAGAGAGCGGGAGATAGTAATCATGAATTCATGACAGTTGAACATCTCTTATTGGCTTTGCTGGACATTAAGGCTGTTAGTCAAGTTTTAAAGTCATGTAATTCTAATATTCCAGAATTACGTCAAAAGTTATTAGATTATATTGATGCTCAAGTACCCGTCTTACCAGAGAGTGATAGCACTGAAGTGCAACCAACTTTGGGTTTTCAGCGAGTTCTTCAGCGAGCAGTTTTTCATGTTCAATCAAGCGGGAAGAAAGAAGTTACTAGTAGCAATGTTTTGGTTGCTATTTTTTCAGAAAAGCAATCTCAAGCCGTATATATCTTAAACCTGCAAGATATTAAACGTTTGGATGTAATTAACTACATTTCACATGGAATGCCCACACCGACAGAGTCAGTTGATTCTGAAACTGATTCTCAACTAGACTACGAGGCAGAACTTGAATTGTCTGCACTCGATAAATATGCAACAAACTTAAATGAGTTAGCAAGCCAAGGTAAGATTGACCCCCTAATTGGACGCGACTTAGAGATTGAAAGAACAATTCAAATTCTTTGCCGTAGACGAAAAAACAACCCATTGTATGTTGGAGATGCTGGTGTCGGTAAGACTGCATTAGCAGAGGGGTTAGCTCGATTAATTGTTGAAGAAAGGGTCCCTGACATTTTATCAAATGCAATCATATTTTCGTTAGATATGGGAAATTTAATTGCGGGGACTAAGTATCGAGGTGACTTTGAGAAACGCTTGAAAAATATAATTTCTGATATCAATGAAAATCCTAATGCCATACTATTTATTGATGAGATTCATACGATTATTGGTGCTGGATCAGCTTCTGGCGGGGTCATGGATGTCAGTAATTTAATTAAACCAGTTCTTGCTAACGGCACAATAAAATGTATTGGTTCAACAACTTATGCAGAATATCGTGGTATTTTTGAAAAAGATCATGCATTAGCCCGCCGATTTCAGAAAATTGATGTTTTGGAGCCATCAATTGAAGAGACAATTGAGATTCTTAAGGGATTGAAAAGTCGGTTTGAGGAGCATCATGGCATTAAATATGATAATCCAGCTATTGCAGCAGCTGTTGAGTTATCTGCTCGCCATATAAATGATCGATATTTACCCGAT
>MDTG01089188.1_pt1 | contig 16462 bp, 16 predicted proteins | sample 811421 | NCBI WGS metagenome assembly MDTG01 (sample SAMN05326645, study PRJNA326480) | marine metagenome | isolation source: seawater | place: Pacific Ocean: South East | collected 2011
AAAAAAATTATTTTATTCATCTAACTTCTGATCCAATGGAAAATCCATCTTCGGCAATAATGTCAATTGCAGCTGCCACTGAAGCCTTAAGACAAGGCCATTCAGTTACTTATTTTGCTGCTGGGGATGGAACTAAAATTCTTATAAAAGATGTTATTAGAAGCCTCCATACAGTGACTGTCCTCGGTGGGGGAACTAGTAAGATTAGTGAAAAAATGGAAAAATCACTTATCGATTTTTCAAATAACGGTGGATTAATTCATATTTCAGAGGGATCAATTTCAACCTTTGGTGTTAATAAAGAAAATTATAATGAATACCTAATAAGTGTAAAAGAAATAAATTGGAGCTACCCAAAACAGCTTATAGAAGAAAGTTCAAAAGCTGATATTGTTTTTTCATATTAGAATATTTTTTTTAGCTTTTTCATTAAAATACTATATTTGATAAAAAGGTATCATGAGCAGCAAATTTTTTGGAAATAGTAAATTAAAAGTTCCTCAGGGAGGAAAGAATAAAAAAGTGGCAACCCAAAGGTCTGTTAAAAAGACAACTGCCATTCGAAAAACAGGTAGAGGAAAATAATTCCTCTTATTTAATATTAGAAACCATGAATCAATCAATTTTTTTTTTATTTTTTATCTTTATTTCAGGTAATTTAATTAGTCAGCAATTCAAAGAAGTAGAACTTAATTACATCACAGAATTACCGTTTCAAACATCCCAAGATTCTCAATATTTCCACCTAGAATCATCAATGATGATTCGTGATATTACTGACAACATATTTGAGTTTGCAAAACAGTATAAAGAGAAAAACAGCGATATGCTTTTTAAGTTACATTTTAAGAGTAAAACTGGAGCAAATACATTAATTCAATACGCTGTTAATGCCAGATCAATAGCTTCATATTTTAGATCTTTAGAGAATGCCAATTTATTTAAAAAAAATACTTACGATTGGATTAACCGATCCTTCCGATCAAACATCCCCTTTTGAAGATTAAATTATCGGATTTTTTAGTTAGCACTAATTTTCTCATTTTTTAGTGATTCATGTGAAACTTCTGTATCTTTTCAACCTCAACATAAATAAATGATAACCAACAACTCTAAAACCTATTGGAAGACAAATTTAAAATACCTTGCAATACTGCTTCTTATTTGGTTTATAGTTTCTTTTCTTTTCGGAATTATCTTAGCAGAGACACTTAATCAATTTAAAATAGGGGGTTTCCCCTTAGGTTTTTGGTTTGCTCACCAAGGGGCAATCTATACTTTTGTGATTTTAATATTTGTGTATGTTTATCTAATGAATAGATTGGATAAAAAATTTGATGTTGATGAAATTTAAACACTAAATTTATGAGTGCTCAGATATGGACATACCTCTTAGTCGGGGTTACGTTTTTTATATACATTATTATAGCAATTATCTCCCGTGCAGGATCTACAAAAGAATTCTATGTCGCTGGAGGAGGAGTAAGCCCAATTGCAAATGGTATGGCAACTGCTGCAGACTGGATGTCAGCAGCTTCGTTTTTGTCTATGACTGGATTGATTGCATTTATGGGATTTTCTGGAGGGCAGTATCTTATGGGATGGACGGGTGGTTATGTATTGTTAGCTCTTTTATTAGCTCCTTATTTGAGAAAGTTTGGGAAGTTTACAGTCCCAGATTTTATCGGAGAACGCTACTATTCTAAAAATGCAAGACTAATCGCGTTGATTTGTGCATTATTTATTTCATTTACTTATGTTGTAGGACAAATGAAGGGTGTAGGTGTTGCATTTGCACGTTTTTTAAATGTCCCCTTTGATACTGGAGTACTAATTGGAATAGGAATTGTTTTCTTTTATGCTGTTTTGGGAGGAATGAAAGGAATTACGTACACACAGGTTGCCCAATTTTGTGTCCTAATTTTTGCTTTTACAGTACCTGCAATTTTTATATCGCTTCAAATGACAGGAAATCCAATACCGCAGATGGGCTTTGGATCTCGAGGAAAAGATGGTGTCTTTTTACTTGAAAAGTTAAATCAATTGTCTGTTGATCTCGGCTTTGATTCCTATACAAGTATTGATAAAGATAATTTAGTCAATATGTTTTTTATAACAGCGGCCTTAATGTTTGGGACTGCTGGCTTGCCTCACGTTATCGTTCGATTTTTTACTGTACCTCGAGTAAAAGACGCCAGAATTTCAGCTGGATGGGCTTTATTATTTATAGCTATCCTTTATACAACTGCTCCAGCCGTGGCAGTTTTCGCACGAACAAATATTCTCAATACATTATCAAATGCTTCTTATGAAGAAGTTCCAAACTGGTTTACAAATTGGGAAAGTACAGGTCTATTGTCTTTTGATGATAAAAATCAAGACGGTAATATACAATACGTCGCAGACCCCCTAGTAAACGAACTTACTGTAGACCAAGACATCATTGTATTGGCAAATCCTGAAATTGCAAATCTACCAGCTTGGGTCATTGGTTTGGTTGTAGCTGGGGGATTAGCAGCAGCACTCTCTACAGCGGCAGGTTTATTATTGGTAATTTCGACCTCCATTTCCCATGATTTGCTGAAGAATTATTTAAGACCTGATATTAGTGAAAAGGGTGAGTTGTATGCCGCCAGAGTTGCTATAGCTGTTGCAGTTGTAGCTGCAGGCCTTGCAGGTTTAAATCCACCTGGTTTCGTAGCGCAAGTGGTTGCACTTGCATTTGGTTTGGCCGCTTCTTCCTTTTTTCCAGCCATAATTTTAGGTATTTTCGATAAGCGAATGAATAGAGAAGGTGCACTTAGTGGAATGATAGTCGGGATTGTTTTTACAGCTGCTTATATCATTTATTTTAAACCTCAATTAGGAGGACCTGGACTTCCTGAAAATTTTTGGTGGGGAATTTCTCCTGAAGGAATCGGAACTTTAGGAATGTTTCTAAACTTTGGAGTAGCATTAATTATATCTAGAGCAACAAGCCCACCACCTGAGGTAGTATTGGAATTAACAGAACGAATTAGAACACCTAGAGGAGCAGAAAATACTGCCACTGCAACACATTAAATCAATATTTGGATTTATTATCATGAGTCATAAAATCAAAACCTTGTCTGAATATTTTCAAGAATACAAAAAAAGTCTTGATCAACCTGAACAATTTTGGGCTCAAATTGCCGAAGAATTTCTTTGGAAAAAACCTTGGGATAAAGTTCTTTCTTGGGATTTTGTGGGTCCAGACATCAAATGGTTTGAAAATGCAAAACTGAATTTAACAGAAAATATCTTCGAACGCCATATAGACACTCACGGTGAAAAAACTGCAATAATTTGGGAACCTAATGATCCTAATGAAGCAGAACGGAGGATTAGTTACAATGAATTATTTGCACTCACCTGTCAGTTTTCAAACGCCCTAGAATCAAAAGGAATACAAAAAGGAGACAGAGTAATTATTTATATGCCCATGATTCCTGAGGCTGCAATAGCCATGTTGGCTTGCGCGCGGGTTGGAGCAGTGCACTCTGTTGTATTTGCTGGTTTTTCATCCACAGCTTTGGCTGATAGAATTAATGATTGTCAGGCTAAAATGATTTTAACCTCAGACGGTAATTTTAGGGGAGCTAAAAATATAGATGTAAAGGCTGTCGTAGACGAAGCTCTCGAAAATACTCATAGTATTGAAAAAGTAATTGTTTATCAAAGAACTAATATTGATGTGACTATGAAACCCAAAAGAGATTTCTGGTGGCATGAAGTTATTGAAAATGAATCAAAAATTCATAAAGCGGCTATCTTGGATTCAGAAGACCTTCTTTTTATCTTATACACCTCAGGTTCTACAGGGAAACCAAAAGGAGTTGTTCATACTACTGCAGGGTATATGGTTTATTCGCATTATTCATTTTCAAATGTATTTCAATACGATCAAGACGATGTGTATTGGTGTACTGCAGACGTAGGATGGATTACTGGACATTCGTATATTGTCTATGGACCACTTTTGGAAGGAGCAACAACTCTGATGTTTGAAGGAGTTCCTACCTATCCGCATGCGGGGAGATTTTGGGAAATTATTGACAAGTACCACGTAAATCAGTTTTATACTGCACCCACAGCTATTCGAGCTTTACAGGCCTATGGTTTAGAACCATTAGAGCCCTATTCTTTAGAATCATTGAAAGTTATAGGCTCAGTAGGGGAACCCATCAATGAAGAAGCTTGGCACTGGTATCACGACAATATTGGAAAAGGAAAATGTCCATTGGTAGACACCTGGTGGCAAACAGAAACGGGAGGGATAATGATTTCTCCTTTAGCAGGGATTACTCCCAATAAACCTGCTCATGCCTCTTTACCACTTCCAGGAATTCAACCGATAATTTTAGATGCTGAGGGAAATGAACTCAAAGGGAATAATGTGGAGGGAAATTTATGTATAAAATTTCCTTGGCCTTCTATTTTGCGAACCACTTATGGAGATCATAAACGCTGTAAAGAAACATATTTCTCTTCATACCCTGGATTGTATTTTACAGGAGATGGAGTAAAACGAGATCACGACGGTTATTTAAGAATTTTGGGAAGAGTAGATGACGTAATAAATGTTTCTGGTCACCGAATGGGTACTGCAGAAGTTGAAAATGCAATAAACGAACATCCTAAAGTCATTGAATCAGCTGTTGTAGGCTTTCCACATGATATAAAAGGACAGGGTATTTACGCTTATGTAATTTGTGATATGGATAATAAATCTGATGAACAACTTACGCAGGAGATTAAAAATACCGTTCGTAAAATCATTGGTCCTATTGCTAAACCTGATGCTGTTCAAATAGTACCTGGTTTGCCTAAAACGCGTTCAGGAAAAATCATGCGAAGAATTTTGAGAAAAGTAGCAAGTAAAGATATTTCAAATTTAGGTGATATTTCTACCTTGCTCAATCCAGAAATTGTGAATCAAATTATTAATGGGGCAGGACTAGAAGAGGACTAGCCTTCTGAGCAGTATTCATCTCCAACATCAAAACGCTCATAGTTTTCCTTTGTTACACTTCCTTGGCGAATACCATCGTCCGGTATACCTGGAAGATTAGGATCTCCGTATGATCTTACATAATCATCTGTTTGAAGCACAAAGTAATAATTTGTACCTTGAACTACTTTTTGAATTATCTGTCCACACCGATCGTCCTCTTTTTGACAATTAAAAATAAGAATGATAAAAGCAAATAACAGCAGCTTCTTCATGATTTATAATGATTTAAAAAACGGAATTAGGTCTTCTAGTTTTAAGGCTCTTGATCCTTTTATGAGTACATGATCGTGATTCCAATTTGAATGATTTATAGTTTTTCTGAATGCATCAAGGTTTTTAAATTTTAAAATGCGCTCATCTTCTAAAATAGAACTACTAAAATGAACTCCAATTATAATGATTTTTTCAAATGAAAGTCTGAGGGAAAGATTTACTATATCTACATGCTCCTCTACTGAAGAACTTCCCAATTCCATCATGTCGCCCAAGATAACAACCTTATTTAAACTTTTCTTTTTGTCAAAAGATTCAAGTGCTGCAATCATGCTAGTTGGATTGGCATTGTATGCATCTAGGATGTATTCAGTATTTTGGATTTTAATTATTTGTGAACGATTATTTTTTGACTCAAACTTGGAAAGAGCTTTTTGCATCTCATTCTTAGCAACTTCAAAAAGAGTTCCAAAGGAAAGTGCTGCAGCAAGATTACTTAAATTGTATGTGCCATAAAGTTTTGATTTAAAGCTTTGATTTTGAAAATAAATTTTAATTCCTTCTTCATTTGATTCAAGATTTTCCCATTGAAAATTAGCTTTTCCTGTTTGACCAAAACTAGAGACTTTATATCCTTGAGTTTGTTTAATCTGTTCGGAATCATCTAAATTGATTAATATATTTTGATTGTTACTTATTAAATATTTATACAATTCTGATTTAGCATAAATGACTCCTTCCATGCTTCCAAATCCCTCAAGATGTGCTTTTCCGAAATTTGTGATAAATCCCCAGTTTGGTTTTGCAATTTCAGATAAAGCAGCAATTTCTCCAGAATGATTTGCACCCATTTCGATTATTCCAATTTCATGGTGAGATTTCAACTTTAATAGAGTTAGTGGCACCCCAATATGATTGTTTAAATTACCCTTAGTGGCAAGTACATTATATTTGGATGTTAACAATACTCGAATCAATTCTTTAGTGGTGGTTTTGCCATTGCTTCCAGTTAGGGCAATTAGTGGGGTACCAAGTTTTTGACGATGAAATGTAGCTAAATCTTGAAGCGTATTTAATGTGTTTTCTACTAGAATTACTTTCTTTCCTTTTATTGTTAAATTTGGGTTATCAATTACAACTCCCAAAGCCCCTTTTTTTAGTGCTTGTTCTGCAAAATGATTGCCATCAAAATTAGGGCCACTAAGGGCAAAAAATAAAGCTCCTTCTTCTAACTTTCGTGAATCCGTAGAAATTCCTGATGCATTTAGAAAGAAATTATAAAGCGTTGCTATCTCCATGTTAAAAAAAAAGCATCTTATTACTAAGATGCTTTTACAATTTTTTATCCGCGTCTTTTGTGGCGGGCTGTCTTTTTGACTTTACTTTTAGATCCTAATCGTGACATTGCACAACGGAAGCCAATATAGTCTGTTGCTATATATTGAGGGAGGTATCTTCTTTGTGCTGGATCTAACCAATATGCTCTGTCTTTCCATGAACCTCCTTTATAGACTCTTACTTCGTCGGTAATTAAAGTTGTTCTTTTTGATGAGCCATCAATCTCTCTGTTTATATTATCACCATCGTAATTTACTTTAGGGAGTTCTGGCGCATCGTACATTAATGATGTTTCAGATTTTTTTTCATTTCCATCGTCATCAGATGCTCCAGATGAGAAGCTCCTTGAAGATTCTACATCACCGTCTCTAAAATTACGATTGTCACTTTCAGAAAAATTTTGGCGGAGGAAAGTTTCTTCTTCATCAATTGCTACTTGAGCTAAATCACCAGGCAATTTTTTGAGCAAAACCTTACCATTTGGTAAAGTATCAAATACTAATTCATCCGGAGAAATTGTTATAGCTTTTCCATCTTCACCTATCACATTTTTTAAATAAACATTACCACGATAATAATTGAAGTCATTTGCTTCATCATCAACAATAGGTCTGTATACATCAGAAACCCACTCGGCTACATTACCAGCCATATCATAAATTCCAAAGTCATTTGGAGGGTACTGCTTTACTTGGATAGTAATATCTGCTCCATCATCAGACCATCCAGCTATTCCACCATAATCACCTTTTCCTAGTTTAAAGTTTGCAAGTTGGTCACCTTCTGTTCTTCTATCACTTGAGCGAGTGTATTCACCAGACCAAGGATATTTTTTCTTACCTCTATAAGTGTTGTATTCTCTGTCTCCAACTAAAGCTAGAGCTGCATATTCCCATTCACTTTCAGTTGGAAGTCGGTAGGAGGGAAGTAATATGCCTTTTTCAACTCCAGCATATGCTTTTACAATTGAATCTCCTTTTTTTACTTCAGCTTTTTTACCGCTTATACTGTCCATTTTACCTCCATAAACAGTCTCGGGTCTCTTTAGGTAAGCTGCAGTGTTAAATGTACTGTTAGTTTCGACTTCAGTGTAGCGCACATCTTTTTGAACATAAGACTCACGCTCTAATATGTATTCATTTACTCGATCTGTTCTCCATTCAGCATACTGAACTGCTTGAAGCCAATTTACGCCAACAACAGGGTATTCTGCATATGCAGGATGGCGTAAATAATTTGTAGTTAATTCTTCAACATAGCCCAATTGGTTTCTCCAAACAAGTGTATCAGGAAGAGCACCTTCATAAATTTGTCTATATCGAGTCTCAGAGGTAGGGAAAACATATTCTAACCAATCTAAATATTCCATGTACATGAGGTTGGTGACCTCAGTTTCGTCTATATAAAATGACATGACATGCTGCTTATTTGGAGTATTGTTCCAGTCATGCATAACATCGTCTTGAACTTGCCCTTTTGTAAATGTTCCACCTTCAATAAAAACAAGTCCTGGACCTGTTTCTTGATCTTCAAATTCAACATTGAATTGAAAACCTCCTTTTTTGGAATTAATATCCCAGCCGGTTGCTTTAGAAGCATTATTTCCCCCACCGCATGAAGCGATTACGAAAAGTCCCAGACATGTAAGTAAAAGTTGTTTGAATTGACTCAATTTCATATAGTTCAAGATAATTTTCATAAACATAACGCAATATACGAATTATCGTTTTCTTTAAAAGAAATACGTTTTAATTTAATTTGTTTGGCTTATTATACAACGTTACTCTTTAAAAAATATTGTTTTTAAAGCAATGAATTCGTAAAAATCAAAAACCCCTATAAGAAATTGGGCTTATTAAACGTTAATAAGAAATAATATTTTTGAGTTTTGAAATCATTAAGCTTACATCTGCTGCTTTACATTTTACTTATATCAATTTTTGGTTATGGTCAAAATTCTAGTCGTGTCATTTCTACTGGAGTTCCCTTTTTGTTAATTACACCTGATGCTAGATCAGCAGGTATGGGAGAACTTGGTGTTGCAACTCCAGTAGATGCATACTCTCAACAATGGAATCCTGCCAAATATGCCTTTGCTACTTCGGGAAAAGGTATTGGAATAAGTTACACCCCTTATTTAAATAAACTAGTAGATGATATATTTTTGGGGAATCTTGCTTTTTATAAAAAGCTCAATGATCGAAGTTCTTGGGCAACAAGCTTGAAATATTACAGCCTTGGAAACATCCAATTTAATGAATTTGTAGGAGGTTCTATCATAGATCAAGGACAAGAGCGTCCATCTGAATTATCCCTTGATTTGTCTTACGCTTTAAAGTTAAGCGAAAAGTTTTCCATGGCTATTGCTACACGTTATATTCGATCAGATTTAAAAATTTCGTTAGATGCTGATACCTCTTCCGCTAATACATTGGGAATTGATATTGCAGGTTTTTACCAAACTAGTCCTTTTGATTTCGGTAATAATAATGCAGTTTTTAGTGGCGGAATAAATATTTCTAATATAGGTCCTCGACTAAATTATGATATGGGTGGTAAAAAAAGTTTTATTCCTACTAATTTCAAATTGGGTTTTGGTTTAAATTTAATATATGATGATCAAAATAGTTTAGGAATATATACTGAATTTAATAAGTTATTAGTTCCAACCCCGGTAGCAGTATACAATGATGATGGTATTTTTTCTGGCTATCAACAACCAGATATCGATTTTCTCAAAGGTATCTTCTCTTCATTTAGCGATGCCCCAAGTGGACTTTCAGAAGAACTTAGTGAAGTGACTCTTGCTATTGGCTTAGAATATTTGTTTCAAAATACCTTTTCTTTAAGAACAGGATATTTTAATGAGAGTCAAGACAAAGGATCACGACGTTATTTAACTTTAGGTGCAGGGTTTGATCTGAATTTCATGAATATCGATATATCATATTTATTTTCAACATCAAGTGTTCGTAACCCATTAGAAAATACAATTCGTTTTTCAGTATCCTTAAACCTTGAAAGCCGAATTCCTCAATCTCCCGTGGAAGTAATCAATCAATAAATTAATTTTCTTTAAGAATAAATTACTATTAATATTTCACCTTAAGGATAGAAATCAGTAATTTTGCACAGAGTAATGGGGGTTATTTATTAGGATTTTATGAAGAAAATTACAAAACAAACTTATCTCAATTGGTATGAAAATATGCTTTTTTGGCGAAAGTTTGAAGATAAGCTTGCGGCAGTTTACATTCAACAAAAGGTTCGTGGTTTTTTACATTTATACAATGGTCAGGAAGCTGTATTAGCTGGCTCTCTCCACGCAATGGAGATTGGAAAGGATCGTATGATCACGGCTTATAGAAATCATGTTCAACCCATAGGAATGGGTGTTGATCCCAAGCGTGTGATGGCGGAACTTTATGGTAAATCTACAGGCACCTCTCAAGGACTTGGTGGATCTATGCATATTTTTTCTAAAGAGCATAAATTCCATGGAGGACATGGTATTGTGGGTGGTCAAATCCCACTTGGTGCTGGTATGGCTTTTGGAGATAAATATTTTAAAAGAGACAATGTAACTCTTTGTTTTTTAGGAGATGGAGCTGCCCGCCAAGGATCACTGCATGAAACTTTAAACTTGGCAATGTTATGGGAATTACCAGTTGTATTTGTAGTTGAAAACAATGGGTATGCAATGGGTACATCTGTAGCAAGAACAGCCTCTCACGAAGAAATTTGGAAATTAGGTCTTGGATATAACATGCCCTGTGAACCCTGTGATGGAATGAATCCAGTTGCAGTTGCTAAAACCATGGATAGAGCTATAAAGTTAGCACGTTCAGGTGGAGGTCCCTCTTTTATTGAAATGAAAACTTATCGTTACAGAGGACATTCAATGTCTGATGCTCAGCAATACAGGACTAAGGATGAGGTAGAAGAATATCGTAAAATCGATCCAATAACACAGGTCAAAGAGGTGATTTTATCCAAAAAGTATGCTACCCAAATAGAACTGGATTTAGTAGATAAGTCCATAAAAGAACGTGTCGCTGAATGTGAAAAATTTGCTGAATCTTCACCCTATCCAGACTTAACCCTCATGTATGACGTAGTTTACGAACAAGAGAATTATCCTTTTATTAAACACAAATTATAACAGATGGCTGAAATAATAAATATGCCGAGGTTAAGTGATACCATGGAAGAAGGAACTGTAGCCAAGTGGTTTAAAAAAGTAGGTGATACCATTAACGAAGGTGATATATTAGCTGAAATTGAAACTGATAAAGCTACTATGGAATTTGAATCCTTTAACGAAGGACAATTACTTCATATTGGCATTAAAGAAGGAGGAACAGCACCTGTTGACACCCTACTTGCAATTATAGGTGAAAAAGGGGAAGATATTTCGAGTATTCTAACCCCAATTGAGGCAACTAATAATCAATCTGAAGTCAATCGAACACCTCAAGTTGAGGAAGGATTAAATACTGCTAATCAAGCAGAAATTCCTGAGGGTATTGAGGTTATTAATATGCCTAGATTAAGTGACACCATGGAAGAGGGAACCGTAGCAAAATGGAATAAAAAAGTTGGAGACGTTGTTGACGAAGGAGATATATTGGCTGAAATTGAAACAGATAAAGCCACTATGGAATTTGAATCCTTCCATGAAGGCACCTTGCTGTATATTGGTTTGAATGAAGGGGAGTCTGCACCTGTTGACAGTGTTCTTGCTATTATTGGTAAAAAAGGGACTGATATTAGTGGAGTCCTTGCTTCTCATTCCCAGTCAAGTACTGTTGATGTCACGTCAACACGAAAAGTAGAAAGGACCCCCCCAATAACAGAAGTGGTACCAGAAGTAAAATCAGTTCCTGAAGTTTCAACTCTTTCATTAGCTAAAGCCAAATCAAATGGGAGAATTATTGCTTCACCTTTAGCTAAAAAATTAGCTGTCGAAAAAGGGATAGATCTAAATAGAGTCCAAGGTTCTGGAGATCACGGAAGAATAATTAAAAGAGATATTAATAACTATGAGCAAAAAGCTGGAGGGGGGCTACAAACATTTACTCCTAGTGGAGAAGAATCAGTTACAGAGTTAGCTAATTCACAGATGCGAAAAACAATAGCTAAGCGTTTGTCGATCTCAAAATTTTCAGCTCCTCATTATTACTTGGGCGTAGAATTTGATATGGATAACGCTATCTCTTTCCGTTCTCAATATAACTCTATTCCTGATACTAAAATATCCTTTAATGATATTGTTGTCAAAGCTGTAGCATTAGCATTAAAGCAACACCCTGAGGTAAACTCCAAGTGGGAAGACCATCAGATAACTCAACACCATCATGTCCATGTTGGAGTTGCCGTAGCCGTAGAAGATGGTTTGGTTGTTCCAGTAGTCAAATTTACAGATGAGCAATCTCTAATGCAGATTGGTGCAACAGTTAAAGATTATGCATTTCGTGCAAGAGATAAAAAATTAAAACCTGAAGAAATGGATGGAAGTACCTTTACTATTTCTAATTTAGGCATGTTTGGGATACAAGATTTCACCTCAATTATCAACCAACCGAATGGGGCCATCTTATCTGTAGGAGCCATTGTTCAAAAACCAATTGTTAAAGAAGGTGAAATTGTTGTAGGAAATACCATGAAACTAACCCTCGCTTGTGACCACCGAGTAGTGGATGGTGCAACAGGAGCTCAGTTTTTACAGACCCTACGTAAGTTTGTTGAGAATCCTTTGACAATGGTGATTTAAGGTTTAAAATAAAAAAGCGCATCAGTCTTTGAAGTTCTTATAACCTACTATTTTTTCTTACCTTTAGAATATGTCTAAAACGCTAGTAATAACAGGATCAAGTCGTGGAATTGGATATGCATTGGTTCAACTTGCTTCAGCTGCTGGTCATCAGGTTTACGCCTTGTCGCGTAACATTAATACCATAAAAAAAACGAATTTAGTACATCCTTTTTCAATTGATATTACGGTTAAAAATTCACTGGAATCTTTTGTAGATCAGATTCAAAAAGATGGTATACAAATTGATGCATTGATCAATAATGCTGGGGCTTTGATTAATAAACCTTTCAGTGAAACCACAACTGAAGATTTTTTCTCGATCTACCATGTCAATATTATTGGATTGGCTTCACTTACTAGAATATTATTACCTCTTATTAATACTAAAGGCCATGTACTGAATATCAGCAGTATGGGTGGTGTTGACGGGAGCTCAAAATTCCCGGGTTTAGCAGCCTATAGCAGTAGTAAAGGAGCTGTAAATATTTTAACCGAATTGTTGGCTGAAGAATACAAAGAGACCGGTCCTGCATTTAATGCTTTGGCATTGGGAGCGGTTCAAACGGAAATGTTGAAACAAGCTTTTCCTGGTTTTCAGGCACCAGTCTCAGCAGAAGAAATAGCAACTTACATTTTGAAATTTGCTTTAGAAGGACAGCAGTTTTTTAATGGGAAAATTTTACCTGTTTCTTCATCAACCCCATAAATTAAGTATGGATCAAATTTTGTCTTTTGTTCCTGAAGAAGCTAGAGTCCAAGTTCAAGAGTTCTTGGAAAAGACCAAAGTATCTATAAAAATCAAAAAAAAAAGAAAGACTAAACACGGAGATTTTCGTAGAATGGTTAATGGTAATGTATTTATTACAGTCAATCAAACCTCAAATCCGTATCGTTTTTTGATCACGCTACTTCATGAGTTGGCACATTATAAAGTCTCTCAATCAGTTTTTTATCAAATAAAGCCACACGGAAAAGAATGGAAAAAAGTCTTCAGGGAAATATTGCTTCCTTTTTTAAATCCAGTAATTTTTCCCGAACCTATTTGTTCCTTAATGGGAGCTCATATGATTAATCCTAAAGCGAGTACAGATCGAGATTTTAATTTGGTCATGGCACTTAAAAAATATGACCCCCCCTCTCTTACAACCCCAATCTATGAGTTATTGAATGGTCAGGAATTTCGTCTAGAAAATGGAAGAACATTTGTAAAAATAAGAAAACGTCGTACACGTTTTGAATGTAAAGAATTAAAAAATGGGAGATTTTATCTTTTTAGTCCTCATGCAGAAGTAGTTCCCATCTGCTCTTCGTCACCTTCATCTTTGAGATAAACCTCACGAACTTTTTTAAAGAGATCAGAGGAATATACAAAGTTGGTTACTGCTTCATTTTCTGTATTAAATATTTCCTCCTTGGTGCCTTCCCAAGACTTCAATCCGTCTTTTAAAAAGATAATCTTTTCACCAATTTCCATAACAGAATTCATGTCATGGGTATTGATAACAGTAGTAATATTGTACTCTGCAGTAATTTCTTGGATTAGGTTATCGATAAGGATAGCTGTCTTGGGGTCTAAGCCAGAATTAGGTTCATCACAGAAGAGGTATTTTGGGTTCATGACTATAGCTCTGGCGATGGCAACCCTTTTTTTCATACCACCAGAAATTTCATCGGGATACTTAGAATTCGCGTTAATCAGGTTTACACGTTTAATTACTAGATTGGCACGATCACGAATTTCATCATCATCTTTTTGGGTAAACATTTGCATTGGAAACATTATATTTTCCTCGACATTCATGGAGTCAAACAATGCACTCCCTTGGAATACCATTCCCATTTCTTGTCTTAAAATAGAACGCTCTTTAATTGACATTTTTTTAAGGCCTTTTCCTTCAAAAAGTATTTTACCACTATCAGCTATAAACAGACTTAATAAACATTTTAAAAAAACAGTTTTACCAGAACCACTTTGTCCAATGATTAGATTGGTTTTCCCTTTATCAAAAACTGTAGAAACTCCTTTGATGATTTCTGTCCCATCGAATGATTTTATGATATTTTGTACTTCAATCATTTTAAGTAAGTAGCATTTGAGTAATTAAATAATTTAAGAGTATAATAACTACGCTTGTCCATACAAAAGAAACAGTGCTTGCTTTCCCTACTTCCAAGGCACCACCAGTCATAAAATATCCATGATAAGAAGGAATAGTAGCTAATACAAAGGAAAAGAATCCTGTTTTTATAAATGCATAAGTAATGTGAAAAGGGATGAAATCCAATTGAATCCCTTCAATAAATTCTGAGCTTGACGAAAATCCTCCATAAACACATGCCATGTAACCACCAAAGACTCCTAGAAACATTGAGACACAAATTACTAATGGGTATAGCGATAAGGCCACAATTTTTGGGAAAATAAGATAATTATAAGTGTTAATCCCCATAACTTCAAGTGCATCAATTTGCTCTGTAACTCTCATAGTCCCGATACTAGAAGTTATATAAGAGCCTACCTTACCTGCCATAATAATAGAAATAAAGGTGGGAGCAAATTCTAGAATAACAGATTGTCTAGTTGCAAAGCCAATTAAATTTTTTGGGAGTAAAGGATTTTCGAGATTTAAAGCAGTTTGAATAGAAACAACTCCACCTACAAAAAAAGATATAAATGAGACAATACCCATTGAACCTATAATTAATGTGTCAATATCTTTAAGAATAAGTTGTTTAAGGATTTTCCACTTGGTAAATTTTCCAAAAATACTTTTGATCATTATAAAGTATCTACCAATTTTTGAAAGAATTTTCATACCCCATCAAAGGTAGCAATTTTAACAATAAAATACTTTTATGAAATGTAATTTATGAACTATACTCTATATGTAATAGCATTAATGTTCATACCTGCTCCCACGGAGGCAAAAATAATTAGGTCACCTTTATTTAATTTGTGTCCACCATAGTTCTCTTTTCTAATTAGGTCGAATAGAGTCGGTACTGTAGCCACAGAACTGTTTCCGAATTCTTGAATATTCATTGGCAGTATATCTTCAGGCATAGGTTTTTTATAAAGGCGATACAGTCTTTTAATTATGGCATCATCCATTTTAAGATTAGCTTGATGGATGAATATTTTTTTAATATCCTCTATTGATTTACCAGATGCTTCAAGGCAGTTATGTATTGCAGTTGGTACTTTACTTAGTGCAAATTCATAAACTTTTCGCCCATGCATTTTTATATATTTAGTCCCTTCTCTGCTTTCGTTAGAATGCCCATAAAAAATAAAGTCAGCTTCTCCTTCAAAGGTATAGGTTACTGTTTTGTGGGATAATATTCCAGCCTCTTCATCAACTTGTTCAATAATAGCTGCTCCTGCACCATCAGCATATATCATGGAGTCCCGATCTGTTTGGTCTAAAACTCTAGAAAGGGTATCAGCTCCTACAACTAAACATTTCTTAGCCATTCCTGCTTTAATAAAAGCCTTGGCTTGAATAACTCCTTCCACCCAACCTGGGCAACCAAATAAAATATCATATGCAACACAATTTGGATTTTTAATTTTTAAACCAGCTTTTACTCTAGAAGCTAGACTGGGTAAAGTGTTTACCTGATTGGAGTTTTTGGCAATATCTCCAACATTATGAGCCACAATAATATAATCTAAGTTTTCAGCATCTAGCTGAGCATCTATAATAGCGAGATAGGAAGCTTCGATTGCAATATCTGCTACAGTTTGGTCATCTTTAATGTAGCGACGTTGTTCAATACCAGTTATAGCTTTGAACTTTTCGATAATTTCTTTATTGGAATTTGAAACTGGGATTCCTTCGGTATCGTAAAATGAATTATTCAAAAAACTTAAATTCGATTTTATATGATTTGGAATACTACTCCCGCTACCTGTTATTTTTATATTCATAAACAATAACAAAATTACTTTTTTAAAGTACTAAAATAATCCAATAGCTAAAAATCACTACGATGCCTAGACCAGTAAATAAAGTAGTTATATAAATTAAAAATTAAAAATTATAATCTGAAAATCATGT
>MDTG01114108.1_pt1 | contig 16461 bp, 11 predicted proteins | sample 811421 | NCBI WGS metagenome assembly MDTG01 (sample SAMN05326645, study PRJNA326480) | marine metagenome | isolation source: seawater | place: Pacific Ocean: South East | collected 2011
GGCGCGGTGAGGGGCGAACGAGCGTTCGTTTCGTCGCGGAGGTCGATGGGCAAGATCTGCCCGTCGGATTTCAGATCGGGGTCGAGTGCGTCGCGGCGCAACGGTCACGAGAACCTCCGCAGGAGCCCGTCTCAAGCAAGGCGCCCGCTGGTCGATCCGCGGCCGAATGGTGATCTGGATCGTGGACACCTTCGCCGCCGAGTCGGCGCTAGCGCGGGATCAGCTCGCTGGCGCCGCGTCGGCGCGGGATCTTCAGCACCTGGCCGCGGCGGATCAGGTCGGAGTCGGACGGGATCCCGTTGGCCTGGCGAATCGCCGCTTCGCTGACGCCGTAGTGGCGAGCCAGGCCCCAGATCGTGTCGCCGCGCACCACCTCGTGCCGGCGGAAGGCCGGCGCAGGCTCGGGCTGCGGGAGAGGCTGCGGCTCGGCCGGCGGAGCCGGGAGCGGCGGCTGCGCCGCGCGGACCGGCCCGGCGTCGCTGCGCGGCGTGGCTGGAGCGTTCGTGTCGCCGCGGGGCGCGCTCATGGCCGCGGGCGCTGGCCCGACCTCGGGGGCCGGCTCCGGCTGAGGCAGCCCGCGCCCGTCGGCCAGGCGCTGGTCCAGCTCCTGGGTCCGCTCGACCTGGGCCAGGGTCGAGCCGAGCGCGTCCGCCAGGCCCTCGCGCCCCTCGGCCCGCAGGCGGCGCTGGACGGCGCTTAGGATCTGCGCCTCGTCGTCGTAGCTCTGCAGGCGGTTGGCCGAGACGTCGCTCAGAGCGCGGTTCAGCTGGTAGCGAGCCCTGCGCCGACCGAGGGCCCCGTAGAAGGGCACCATGCTGCCCGCGTAGGGGTCGTCGCTCGCGCCCTCCTGCGCGCCGCCGAGCAGCCAGCTCACGTTGTCCACCTCGTCGAGGGGACCGCCCGCGCGGCGGTGGTCCTGATAGACCTCCTCGAGCAGCGCCTTGCGCTTGCGCTCGTAGGCGTCGAAGGCGCTCTGCAGGCGCTGACCGACCTCGCGCTCCTCCCGCTCCTGGCGCGCCGCGATCTGTCGCTCGAGCGCCGCCCGCAGGTTGGGGTTGTCGCCCAGGCGCTGGCGAGCCGCCTCGCGCTCGTCCGCCAGCAGCTTGGCCCGGCGAGAGATCCCCTCGAGCTGGTGGGCGAAGCGCGCCTCCTCGACCTCGAGCTTCCGGTAGAGGAAGTTGCGGTAGTCGCCCCAGGCGTCGTGGTAGGCCCTGGCCGCCTCGGCGACCGACTCGGGCGTGGCGTCGGGGTCATTGGCGGCCGCCAGGAAGGCCTGGCCAGCCTCGCCCAGGTTCAGGCGCGCCTCGCGCAGGTCCAGCTCGTCGTGCGCCCAGCGCTCGAGGTCCTCGGCGATATAGAGCACCACGGCCAGCTCGGCCGCGGTGTAGAACCAGCCCGCCACGTTGCCCAGCTTGCCGACCCGCGAGAGCGCGGCCAGCCGGCCCGTGCGGCGGGCGGTCTTGAGGTCGAGGACCCACTTGAAGCCGGCGATCGTGCCCTTGACCGCCGCCGAGCTGAGCCCCAGCGCGGTCAGCGAGATCATGAACACCTTCCCGCTGAACTCGCCCTCCACGATCATGGGCAGGGCCAGGCCCGCGGCCAGCACGGCGTTGGTCTTGAGCACGCCGTTGACGAAGCCGGGCTTGACGAAGCGCTCCAGGTAGCGGGTGTAGGCCACCTCGCTCAGGCGCGCGCCGGCGACGAAGAGCCCGTAGTGCTTGTAGAAGTCGGTCGTCATCAGCCCGTCGAAGAACTCTTCGATCCGGTTGCGGTCCCCCGTCTTGACCACGACCGCCAGCTCCTTCAGGAAGAGCGCCAGGCCGAAGTGCGCCAGGCCGGCGCCCTGCTTGAGCGCGCCCTCGCGGCTCAGGCGGCCCCACTCGACCGTCCCGTCGGCGCGCCGGTAGTTGCGCAGCGCGTCCGGCTTGGGCTGGCCGCGCTGGGCGAGCATCTCCTCCTGCGCGTTGCGGAGCGCCTCGCCCTCCTTGGGGACGACGCGCTCGTAGCGCCCGTCGGCGCGGGCCGTCCAGGCCTTGGTGTTGTCCGCCAGGTAGGTGTTGAGCGTGTCGGTCAGCTTGGCCTTGAGGCGCGCGTCCTCGATCGGGAAGGCCAGCTCGACCCGGCGCTCGGTGTTGCGGACCATCCAGTCGGCGCTCGCCAGGTAGGTCGTGTTCTTGCCGCCGTTGTGGAACTGGAACACCCGGGTGTGCTCGAGGAAGCGCCCCACCAGCGAGCGGACGCGAATGTTCTCGCTCAAGCCCGGCACGCCCGGCTTGAGCGTGCTCACGCCGCGCACGATCAGGTCGATCTGAACCCCCGCCTGGCTCGCCTGGTAGAGCGCCCGGATCAGCTTCGGGTCGTTGAGCGAGTTCATCTTGGCCACGATCCGGGCCGGCTTCCCCTGCTTGGCCGCCTCCGTCTCGGCCGCGATTCGCTCCAGCAGCGTGTCCTGCAGCGTGAAGGGCGCCTGGAGCAGCTTGTTCAGCTCGGCCGGGCCGACCTTGCCGCCCGTGCCCTCGAGCTGGGTGAACACGCGCTCGAGGTCGCGCGCGATCGCCGGGTCCTTGGTGAAGAAGCTGTAGTCGGTGTAGATCCTGGCCGTGCCGGGGTTGTAGTTGCCCGTCGCCAGGTGGCTGTAGCGGACCGTCTTGCCCTGCTCGACCCGCTCGATCGTGAGCGCCTTGGCGTGGGTCTTGAGCCCGGGCGGACCGAAGATCACCTTGGCGCCCGCCTCCTGCAGGCGACGAGTGACCTGGCTGTTGTTCAGCTCGTCGAAGCGCGCCCGCGTCTCGACCAGGACGGTGACCTGCTTGCCGGCCTTGGCCGCCGCGACCAGGGCCTCGGTGATCGCCTTGTCCGCGCCGCCGGTCCGGTAGAGGGTCTGGCGGATCGCGCGCACCTGCGGGTCCTTGGCCGCCTGCTGGAGCATCTCGACGACCGGGTCGTAGCTCTGGAAGGGGTGGTGCAGGAGCAGGTCCCCGCGGCGCACGGCGTCGAACACGTTGGCGCCGACCGGCAGCTCCTTGGGGCGCGTCGGGGTCGGGCGCTCGTAGAGCAGCTCGGGTCGCTCGAGCTCGACCATGGGCCCGAGGCGGTTCATGTCCACGGGGCCCTCGACCGCGAACACCTGACCCGCGGGGACGTTGAGCGCGCGCGCGAGCGCGGCCCGCGTCTCCGGGCTGGCGCTCGCGCCGACCTCGACTCGGACCGGCGCGCCGTACTGGTGAGCGACGCCGCTGCGGCCCCAGAGGTCGGCGTTGCGGGTGACCCGGAACACCTCGCTGCTCTTGACCTCCTGGCTGAGCAGCCGGGAGAGCTCCGCCTGGACCAGGTCCGTCGAGACGCGGAAGCGGCTGCTCTCGCCGGGGAGCGTGACCGCCTCGGGCAGACCCTTGGGCAGCTGCACGACGGCCTGCTTCCCGTCAGCGAAGGTCACCAGCATGCTCAGCCGCTGGTCGGCCACGCGCGGAAAGTGCTCGCCGACGGGGACGACCCGCAGCTCACCCTTGACGTGCTCGCGCGTCCACTCGCGCGCGAAGCTCCGCTCGGACTCGCTCAGCTTGCCCTGGTTGAGCTCGATCCCGTGGCGCTTCAGCTCGGGCAGGACCTCCTGGTTGAGCAGGCGGTATTGCTCGCGGACCATGGCCTGCGCCTCGCGCACGACCCGGTCGAGGGTCTCCTGCGGCGTGTAGCCGTCCGAGCGCGGGGCCGTGCGCAGCGAGCGGACCTCCTCCTGGAGGCCGCTGACGCGGACCTGGAAGAACTCGTTCAGGTTGCTCGACGCGATCGTGAGGAAGCGCAGCCGCTCGAGGGGCGGGACCGAGGCGTCCTTGGCCTGGGCCAGCACGCGCCGGTTGAACTCGATGAAGCTGACCTCGCGGTTGAGCAGGTCAGCCACCCGCCGGGTGTCGGGGACCGCCTCGCTCGGCAGGGGCTGGATCGCCCCTCCGGCGCGCAGGGCGGCCAAGGCCTGCTTGATCCGGCCCGCCTCGACGCGCGGGTCGCTGCCCAGCCGCCTCCCCTGGGCGTCGACCAACTCGACCATTCGCCCGTCCTGGAGCTGCGCCAGCTGGCGGAGCAAGACCACGTAGCGGACCAAGCGCGCGGCGCGCGCGTCGCCCCGGTTCGCGAGCGCCTCGGCGGTCTCCTGGGCCCGGATCAGGTAGGGGATCCGGTCCACGTCGACCCGGTTCAGGTCGAGCCGGTAGAGCTCGGCCTCCAGCGCGCCAGCTTGCTGCGGCTGGGCAGCGGCGGGCGTCGCCGTCAGCAGCAGGACGGCGGCGACCGCGAGGAGCGGGCGCGAACGGAACCTAGTCATGGAAGGACTCCCCACGTCGCGCCCGACAGGGTCCTTGACCCGCGTGAAGAGCGCTTAAACGGCGCTTAAAGGGGGAGCCCTTCCAGGCCCGAGAGCCTCCCTGGCTGCTCTTCCTGTCCTTCATGCCCGGAGCGACGCAAGGGCCGCTCCTCGCCTTAAGTGCCCAAGGATCCTGGCCTGCTCGGGATCCGTCGCGAGCCCGGTGCGCGCCTCCTGAGCCCCAAGGGTGTCCAACCTCGACGCCCCAGCGGCCTGCTAGTGCGAGACGGAGTCGCCCTCGCGGTCCTTCGTCGCGCGCCCCCAGAGGCGCTCGAGGACCTCGTCCGCGTCGTCCTCGCTGCGGCGAGCCGCCTTCTCGAGGCGGGTCCGCTCGTGCAGGATCATGTCGTTGAGGTAGTGGCGCAGGTCGCTGACGTGGGTCAGGAAGCTGGCCATGAGCTCCTCGCCGCGCAGCTCACCGGCCGCGAACTTGTCCATGGCCTCGATCTTGAGCTCGCTCAGGCGCTGGCGGATCGCGAGGATCGCGTTGAGGTCGATCGCGTAGCGCGAGTCGATCGAGAGGGCCTGCGCCTCGAGGCGGCTGACCTCGGCGATGTACTCCTCGAAGCCGCGCTGGCTGCGCTGGCGCTGCCAGCGCCAGAGCAGGAAGAACGCCACCGCGAGCGAGACGAAGAAGCTGCGCAGACTCTCGAGGTTGTCGATCGCTTCGGCCGTGATCAAAGGGTCGTTGCGGCGCAGGAACTCCCGCGTGCCCGGGTGGAGAGGCAGCGCGGGCGGGTGAGTCAGGAGCGTGGGCGAGAGGCGCTGGAGCTGAGCGTGGCGCGCGAACTCGCCCTGAAAGATCGCCTCGAGGAAGCGCGTCACGGCCTCCTCGCTGACCTTCTCGTGCGCGACCAGGAGCAGGTAGGTCGCCGGCGTGTGCAGCTCGGAGGGCGGCACGGCCGGGTCGACCGAGTAGGCGTAGGCCGGGATCACGCCGTCGTGCACCGCCGCGTCGCGCAGCGCCAGGGCAGGGCCGAGGGGGATCGGCTGGAGCCGGTATCCGCGCTCCTCGATCAGGAAGGTCGCGACCCGCGAGGGGAGCGAGCTGACCAGGAAGATCCCGTCCGGGAGCTTGGCCGCGGGCATCGCCTCGAGCTCGGCGTAGGAGTGGTTGAGCTCGGTGTAGTCGATCGCGGCCTTCATGCCGGCGAAGGTCAGCAGCTCGTGCGCCAGCTCACGGGTGCCGCTGCCCGGCGTCGAGAGGTTGAGGTCCTTCCCGCGCAGCTGGCCGAGCCCCGGGCCGAGGAGCTCGGGGCGCACGAGGAGGTGCAGGGGCTCGAGCACCAGCGCCGAGACCTGACGAACCCCCTTCTGCTCGGGCAAGCCGCCCTGGACGAGGGCCAGCTGGATCTTGCCCGCGGCGACCGCGTTGATCGCGTCCTCGGAGCCGGCCGTCGGCAAGAGCTTCACGTCGACCTTGCGCTCGTTCAGCTCGAGCTTGAGCGCCTCGGCCAGGTGGTGTCGTCGCCCGAGGGGGTCCCCCGCGGTCAGGCTGACCGTCAGTCGGGCCGTGCGCTCGGGCAAGACGTAGCGGTAGACGAGGAAGGCTCCAAAGGCCAGCAGGAGCAACATGGTGCCGCGTCGGCGCCAGCGACGTTCGCTCGTCTCCTCGCTCACGAGTCCCTCCTCCCGGGGGCCACGATGTATCAGCGCGAGCGCGGCTCTACCAGCGCCCTCATGCGAGACTCCTGGAGTGCCCGGCTCGACCCCTCGCCCGCTGACCTACCGCGACAACCGCGCCGACCCCGCCGGCTGGGCTCGCCGGCTCGGCGTCAGCCGCGAGGCGGTCGAGGTCTACCTGGCGGCCGAGGTGATCGACGCCCACTGCTGCAGCTATATCTGGACCCGCTTCGGCTACGACCTCTCGCGCCGCCATACGCCCCACGCGCGCGGGACCCCGCTCCTGAACCAGGTCGACTTCCCCCGCGCGCGCGAGGGCGCCATGAGCGGCATGGTGTGGGATATCACCACCTGGCCCTGGCGCACCGCGCGCCAGCGCCGCGACGGGCTCTACCGCGCCTGCCGCCGCCTGGCCGGCTTCGTGCGCCGCCACCCCGACGAGCTGGCCCTGGTGCGCACGGTCAGCGACTACCGGGCCGCGCGCGCGGCGGGCAAGCTGGCCTGCTGGATCAGCATTCAGGGCGGGCAGGCCCTCGACCACTCGCTCGAGGCCCTCGACGGCGTGCCCGAAGACCTCGTCTCACGGATCACCCTGGTCCACTTCACCAAGTCGCGGATCGGCGTGAGCAACACCGACCTCCTCGGCCGCCGCGAGGGGCTGAGCGAGTTCGGCAAGCGCTTCGTCGAGCGCATGGTCGAGCGGCGGATCCTGGTCGACCTCAGCCATATCAACCGCGCGGGCTACTTCGACGCCCTCGACGTCGTCCCGCGCGAGGTCCCGGTCGCCGTGACCCACACCGGGCTCAAGGCCCTGCGCGACGTGCCGCGCAATATCGACGACGAGCAGGTCCGCGCCGTGGCCGAGCGGGGGGGCGTGATCGGGATCGTCTACCAGGCGAGCTTCATTCGCCGCACGCTCTACGACTACGGCGTCAGCGACGTGGTCGACCACATGGAGCACGTGCTGCGGCTGGTCGGCGAGGACCACTTGATCCTGGGCTCGGACTACGACGGGAGCGTGATCCTGCCCCGCGACCTGGCCGACGTGACCGAGCAGCCGCGCCTGGTCGAGGAGATGCTCCGCCGCGGCTGGAGCCCGGAGCGAATCCACAAGGTCCTCGGCGGCAACTACCTGCGCGTGCTCGAGCAGCTCCGCCCCTAAGAGGCGTCCGGATCGGACGCCCCGTCGGGCTGAGTCCTGGGCGCTGCTCACTCCGTGCGCGGTGGCGCCCCTTGCGTGCGCGTCACTTGCAGGCGGCACGCCCAATGCGGACAGCCAGTCAACGGAGCTAGAGAGCGGAGAGGAGCCGCACACTCAAGGACACAACCATGACGCGCACTGCCACCTGGCTCACGCTCGGCCTCCTCGCAGGCCTCGCCGCGCCGGCCTTCGCGCAGCCCACCCCCGCCGCGCCCTCACGCCTCGACGGCTCGATCGGCAGCGGGCAGAGCCTGCGCCGCGGCGCCGAGGGCCCCGCCGTGCGAGAGCTGCAAGGGCTCCTGCGGGACAAGGGCGCCCAGATCGCCGTCGACGGCGACTTCGGACCCGCGACGGAGGCCGCTGTGCGCGCCTTCCAGCGCAGTCAGGGGCTCACGGTCGACGGCGTCGTCGGTCCGCGCACCCTCGCCAAGCTGCGCGGAGCCGGCACGCTCGGGCTCAACGACGTGATCACGGGCCGCCCGACGCCCGACGCCAGCTCGCGCCCCACCTCCTCGGCCCTCCCCGCCCGCCCCGGGCCGCGCACCTCGCTCCGCCAGGCCTATCAGGACTCGCTCCGCCGCGCCGAGGCCGGACGCGCCGCGGGTCGGCGAACCCTGGTGATCGCCTTCGAGGGGCTGTGGAGCTTCAAGAGCCGCTACACGGCGCGCCTCTACGACCACGTGGACGCCCTCCGCCGCGGCCAGCGCCCGGGCCTGCCGCGCGGGACCTCCATGGCCTTCGTCAGCCAGCAGCTCCTCGCGCCCAACGCGGCCCGCGACGCGCGCCGGATCGACCTGGTCGTGCTGCCCGAGACGAGCGAGAACCCCAAGGACGACTCGGTCGGCGAGCAGGTCGCGCGGGCCTACCACCAGGTCCACGGCGCGGACCTCGACCTGGTCCTGGTCGGCCACAGCTTCGGCGCCTACTCGGCCTTGCGCCTGGCCAACAAGCTGCGGCCTCACGGGATCACCGTCGACGGCCTGCTCGCGATCGACGCCCGCACGACGCCGGGCAACTACCGCCACTTCGTCAAGCCGAGCAACGTGGCGCGCCTCTACTGCTACTACCAGAAGAGCCTGTTCATGCCGGGCTATGCGATCGACGGCGCGACGCTCAACCAGCGGCTGCGGGGCACCAACCACGGCGACATTCCCGGCGCGGCCCCCGTGCTCGAGCGCTACCGCCAGCTGGTCAGCGCTCCTCGCTAGGCGCGCACGACCAGTAGGGGGCGCGCGCAGCGGCGTAGCACCGACTCGGCGACCGAGCCCAGCAGCCAGCGCTTGGGGCCCGAGCGGCCGTGGGTCGCGACCGCGACCAGGTCGGCGCTGCCCGTCGCGGCGAGGACCTCCTGCGCGGCGCGCCCGGGGCGGACCTCGCCCCGGGCCGAGACGCCCAGGCCGCGCAGGGTCGCGAGGTCGGGGGCCAGCTCGGCCTCGGCCTCGGCGCGGGCCTCGTTCTCGGCGGCCCGCGAGCGGTCGGGGCGCAGCTCGAGGGCGCGCAGCAAGACCACGTCCGAGTGGTGGTGCTGAGCCAAGGCAGCCACCAGGGGCAGCACCGCCCGCGCGCGCTCGGAGCCGTCGAGGGGGACCAGGATCTCGCGCAGCAGCTCGCCCTCGCGGGCGCGCGGGCTCTGGCTCAGCTCGGCCAGGCCGGCGGGGTTGGCCAGCAGGAGCGGCGTCGGCGCGCGGCGCAGGACGCGCTCGGCGACGCTCCCGCGCAGCCAACGGCCGACGCCGCTCCGCCCGTGGGTCGCCATGATCGTCAGCTCGGCGGCGCTCGCGGCCCGCAGGATCTCGCTCGCGGGGTCGCCCTCGACCTCGCGGCACTCGACCTCGAGCCCGCGCCAGGAGAGCCCGCGCGCGACGGCCTCCAGCCGCTCGCGGCGCGCGCCGGCGCCCACGCTCAGCAGCGTGACCTGGGCCTCCCGCCCGCGCAGGAGCGAGTGCAGCAGGAGCAGCGCCCGCCGCGCGAGGTCGCTCCCGTCGAGGGGGACCAGGATCCGCTCGGGGAAGGAGGCGCCCGTCAAGGCCGGCAGGGCGCTGGCCGCGGGGGCCGGGAAGTAGCGCCGCTCGCTCGGCTCCTGCTCGGGGTCGCGCAGCTCGACCACGCGCTTGATCAGGAGCGGGACCTCGGCCTGCACGAACACCTTCTCGGCGACCGAGCCGAAGGGCCAGGGCGCGAGGGGCGAGCGGCCGTGGGTCGTCATGGCGATCAGGTCGGCCTCTTGCTCGGCGACCGCGGCCAGGATCGCCTCGGCCACGTCCCAGCCAGGGACGACCCGCGTGCGCGCGACCAGGCCGGCCAGCTCCAGCTCCGACTGGCTGGCGGCGAGCTCCTCGCGGGCGCGCTCCCAGCTCGCCTCGTCGGCGTCGGGGTCCAGCACGCGGAGCAGGACGAGGTCGGCGCCGTAGACCTGGGCCAGCTCCTCGGCTCGCGGCAGGATCCGGCGCGCCAGCTCGCTCCCGTCCAAGGGGACCACGATCCGGCGGAAGCGGGTCTGGAGCGCGTCGGGGTTGAACAAGAGCAGAGGGGCTGTGGCGTGGCGCAGGACGCGGGCGGTCACGCTCCCGCGCCCCACCACGCGGTCGTCCTGGCCGCGGCTGGCCATGACGACCAGCCAGGCGTCCAGGTCGCGGGCGCGGGTCAGGATCCCCACGGCCGCGTCGTCCCCGTCCAGCCACTCGGCGCTCGCGCTGTGGCCAGCGGCGCGCAGCTCCTCGGTCAGGCGCTCGAGCGTCGCCTGATGCTCGGCGCGCTCGGCCTCGTCGGCCTCGGGCAGGTCGACGTGCAGGTAGGTCCCCTCCGCCCCCTTGCAGCGGAAGAGCGGCTCGACGTGCTCGCTGACGGCCTGCGCCAGGGAGCCCTCGTCGACCGGGAGCAAGATCCGCTTCACGCGGGATCCCTAGCCCTTGGGGGCGGTGCGGATCAGGAGCGGGCAGCGCGCCTGACGGAGGACCTTCTCGGCCACCGAGCCGAAGCGCCAGCGCGAGAGGCCCGTGCGGCCGTGGCTGGTCATGGCCAGCAGGTCGACGTCCTGCCGCTCGGCGGCCTCGAGCAGCTGCTCGGCGGGGTCGCCGTAGGCGCCGAGCACGTGCACCTCGACCCCCGCCGTGGTGAGCATTTCGGCCACCGAGTCCAGGGCGGCCTCGGCCTTCTCCTGAGCGCGACTCTTGGCCACCTCGGGCACGGGGTGCACTGAGTCCTTGCCGGGGACGCTCACGTGCAGCAGGACCACCTCGGCCTGGCTGTCGGTCACGAAGGGCAGCACGAGGGGAATGATCTTGGCCGCCTGAGGCGAGCCGTCGAGGGCGATCATGACCCGGTCGAAGCGCACTTCGTCGTTGTCGCGCAGCAGGCCCTCGCGGCTGACCATGTAGACCGGGATGCGCGCGTGGCGCAGGACGCGCTCCGCCACGCTCCCGCGCACCAGGCGCGCCACGCCGGTCCGGCCGTGGGTCGCCATGGCGATCAGGTCGTAGCCCCCCTCCTCGGCCAGGCTCAAGATCGTGTCGGCGGGGTCCTCGCCGCGCTCGGTCGAGCTGCCGACCTCCGTCTCGCCGGTGGCGACCAGCTGCTCGACCGCCGCCTCGAGGTGGCGCTGCGCCTGCTGCTCGCTCTCCTCGTCGGCGTCGGGAGCGAGCACCCGCAGGAGGTGGAGCTGCGCCGCCGCGCGCATCAGGACGCGGGGGACGTGGGGAAGAATGCCGTCGGCGAGCGACGAGCCGTCGAGGGGGATCAAGACCTTCATGGGCGCATGATCGGGGCTAAACCCCACTCCCTGCAAGGCGTCTCAGGGGGCAACCGTCTGTCTCCAGGCCTCGCCCTCCCGGAAGAAGCGGCTGGGGCCCACGCCCAGGGGGTGGCCCGCCGGCCAATCGTGGCTGGCTCCCTGCCCTCGGCTGGCGTATTCGGCGTCCCAGGGGAGCAGGAGCGCGAAGCCCTCGGGGGCCTGCTCCACCTCGGCGTAGCGGGGCACGATCGGCTCGAGGGCGGCGGCGCGCTCGCGGGCAGCCGCCAGGAGACCCGCCGGGTCCTGCGGGGCCTGGGCCAGCTCCCACAGGGTGCGCAGCTGCGGCGGCGGGAGCGCCAGCTCGTCGGCGCGCTCGAGCCCCTCACTCGGGGTGACCCAGCGCTCGTCGACGGTCTCCACGTCGTCGAAGCGGGGCGTCTGCCCCGCAGGCAGCTCGGCCACGAAGAAGCGGGCCGAGTAGCGCCGCTTCTCGGACGAGGGCGTGATCCAGTGCGACCAGGGCACGAGCTGCTCGAGGTCGAGCTCGAGCCCCGCCTCGCGCAGGAGGTCGCCGAGGTCCTCGCCCGCGGCCTGGCGGCGGCGCAGCTCGTCCAGCTGATCCTGCGGGACCGCGCCCCGGGCGAGCAGCACGCCGGCCTCCTCGAAGAGCTCCCGAGCCGCGCCGAGGCGGGCGTCCTCGCCCTCCTCGACCAGGCCGCCGGGGAACACGAAGGAGCGGGCCACGAAGGAGGCCTTGCGGTGACGCCGCAGCAAGAAGGCCTCCAGGCCTGCCTCGCCGCCGCGGATCAGGATCACGGTCGCGGCGTCGCGCGGGGTGCTCTCGGGGAGGGTCGGGTCGAACTCGAGTCGGCTCATGGCGACCACGCTACGCCGGTCGCCGCGGCGAGCAAGTAGCATCGCCGCCGGTGTCCGATACCCCTGACCAGCCCGCCCCGCCCGCCCCTGCGCGCCTCTCGCGCCGCCGCAAGCTGCTCTACGGCCTGGCGACGACCCTGGCCCTCCTGGGCGCGCTCGAGCTCGGCTGCCGGATCCACTACCGCGGTCGCTGGCCCTACCACCTCCTCTTCGACCAGGAGCTGGTGTGGGCCCACCGGCCCCACTGGGAGGGCTACGCGCGAGCCGAGGCCTGGACCCGCTTCGACGCCCTCGGCCTGCGACGCGAGGGCGAGCTCTCGCCGACCAAGGAGCGCCCCCGCCTGCTCGTGATCGGCGACTCGATCGCCTTCGGCTACGGGCTCCAGGGCGAGGAGACGATCGCCGCGCGCATGAACCAGGCGCTCGCGGGGGTGGAGGTGATCAACGGCGGCGTCTCGGGCTACGGGCCCGAGCAGGAGACCGTGTGGCTGCGGCGGATTGGCCCCAGCGTCCAGCCGGACCGGGTGCTGCTCTTCTTCTGCATGAGCAACGACGTCTCGGTCGAGCCGATCGCGAGCCACCTCGAGCGCCGGACCCTGTTCGGCCCCGGCCGCAAGAGCCTCGCCGTGCGCAGCCAGACCCTGCGGCTGCTCTTCGACCACTCGGCCTTCGCCTTCATGCTGGGGAAGAAGGTCAACCGCTGGCAGACCAAGCGCGAGCGCGCCGCGGTGGCCGCAGCCCACCCCCAGCAGGGCCTGCGCTTCAGCAACCTGGCCGACTTCGACCAGCTCCCCGCCGAGGCCCAGCAGCGCGAGCTCGAAGCGCTGCGCGGGCACCTGCGCGCCTTCAAGGCCGCCTGCGTCGCGCTGGGCGCGCCGCCCCCGGGCCTGGTCGTGTTCCCCAGCGAGGCGCTCCTCGAGGGGCGCGGCGAGGAGCAGGTCGCGCGGGTCGTCGAGCTGGGCCGGGAGCTCGGCCTGCCGACCCTGGACCTCCTGCCGCTCTACCGGCGCTACCCCCAGGACCGCCCCCGCCTGCTGCGCGACCGCGACGGGATCCACCCGACCGCGGCCGGGGCGGCCTGGATCGCCGAGCAGCTCCTGGCCTGGCAGCGCGCCGAGGGGCTCCTGCCTCAGTAGAGGCGCAGGTTGGGGAAGCGCCGAGCGACCCAGGCCCGCCAGGCCTCCTCGAAGCGCTCCATGCTCGCGCCGAGCTCGGTCAAGTGCGGCTCGAGCTTCGTCGAGCCCGCGCGGGCGAAGCGCGCCAGGAGCCCGCGCAGCTGCTCGGGGTGCTGGGTCGCGAGCCACTCCACCAGCGCCAGCGCGATCCAGCTGCCGCCCTCGGGCACGTTGCCGCCGTTGGTGACCTGGGCCAGCGAGAAGCGGCGCTGCGGCTGGCGCTCGAGCCAGGCGACGAGGTCGCGCTGGGCGCAGTGGAGCTGCTCGAGCCCGCTGATCCCCACGAACACCCAGCACGCCCCTGCCTTGAGCCGCAGCGCACGAACCAGGGCCTGCTGGGTCAGCTGGTGCACCGCGAGCGGGACGGTCTCGGGCCGGGCCCGGTAGACGAGCGCGCTGATCTTGGACTGGGTCAGGGCCGCGGCCCCCTGGAGCGGAGGCGGCAGCGGGATCCCCTGCTTGCGCGCGTAGCCGTCCCAGAAGGACTGGAAGGCGGCGGGGTCGTGGAAGAGCAGCAGCTCGAGGGGGCGCTGGTCGAGGGGGAGGCCGTAGCGAGCGAGGCGAGCGCGGCAGCGCTCGAGGGCGGGCACCAGCGCCGGGTCGCGCGGGTCTCGATCGCCGTAGACCGTCACGCCCGCGCCGCGGTTGCGGAACACGCGCTCCTGGCGAGAAAAGGCGAGCGACAAGACCTCGCCCATGCGCGGCGCGGGGGAGCCAGGCAAGAAGCGCAGGTCGGCCAGCTCGAGCACTCCAGGCTGGAGGAGCGAGATCCTCAGCCAGCGCAGCTCGGACCAGCTCGGGTAGGCGCGCCCGCCGAGCGACATCCAACGCAGCGGGACGTCCGCCACCAGCCAGCCTGACTGGGGCACGCGAAAGCGGCGCTGGAGGGTGGCCTCGGGGCGCGGACCACCGAGCTGAACCGCGACCTCGAGGGGCGCCTGAGCGCTGACCTGGGGCGCACGCAACGAGAGCCGCAGGGACTCCACTCGGCTGAGGTCCGGCAGGGGCAGCCCCGTGGGCTCCGACTCGATCCCGGCGCCTGCCTGCTTGGCGCTCAGCAGGCAGAGGTCGCCGGGGATCACTCGTCTCATGAACCTCCACCTGCAGCCGACCGCGCAGACGCCAGCCGGTCGCGAAGCCGGCCTTGCGAAAGAAGATCGGGTGCCCCTCGCGAGAGGCCAGCGCCGGCAGGACCCGCTGCGGAGCGCTCGCCGGGGCTGGGCTCGCCGCACCTCGCCCAGCAGGGGGCGGAGGAACCGGCGGGGGTGGACTGGGGCGAGGTGACGCTGGGGGCGCGCTGGGCAGAGCGCTGGGCTGCAGCTCTGTCGGCGACGCGCCGGCGAGCAGCTCCGCGTCTCGTCGCCCGATCGCGAGCCCCAGGCCGAGGCCGCAGGCGAGGAGGGTGATCGCGACCAGCACGCCCGGCAGGGGCCCACGCGCGGCGGGGGCGTCCGCTCCCGCCAGGAAGGCGTCGAGGTCGTCCGCGAACTCGGCGGCCGACTGGGGGCGGCGCTGGGGGTCCTTCTCGAGGGCCTGCAGGCAGAGCGCCTCCAGGCGGGGCGGAAGGCGGATCCCGAGCAGGCTCGGCGGGAGGGGCGGCTGGTCGACCACCTGCTGGAGGATCTCGAGCGAGGTCGGCGCGTTGAAGGGCGGCGAGCCCGTGAGCAGGCTATAGAGCAGCGCGCCGAGCCCGTAGACGTCCGTGCGCTCGTCGATCTGCTCCCGCTTGGCCCATCCTCGGCACCGCGTCCTCGGCCAACGGAGCGGGGCTGGCGATCGGCCTCCAGGCCGGCCATGATCCCGCGCCGAGGAGGTGCCCCATGGGCGACCGGATCGAGGAGGCCGTCAGCGGCCGCGCCAAGTGCCGCAAGTGCAAGGACAAGATCGAGAAGGGCGACCTGCGCTTCGGCGAGGTCGACTACAGCTTCAGCGAGAGCGGGACCTACAAGTGGTTCCACCTCTCCTGCGCGGCCGCCCAGCTCCCGACCAAGCTCGGCCCGGCGCTCGCGGAGTTCGACGGCGAGGTGCCCGACCGCGACCAGCTCGAGGCCGAGATCGCCAAGGGGCGCAAGGGCAAGGCCTTCCCCCGCGGCGAGCTGGCCCCCTCGGGGCGCGCGGGCTGCCTGGTCTGCGACGACAAGATCAAGAAGGGCGAGCTGCGGCTGGCCGTCGAGCGCGAGGTCGACACGGGCTCCTTCGTGGCCAAGCGGCCCGGCTACGTCCACCCGGCCTGCGGCAAGGGCAGCGAGTACGTGAGCGAGGTCGAGGACCTCGCCGCCGAGCTGCGCGAGAACAGCGACCTCGACGCGACCCAGCTCGACGCGCTGCTGCAGGCGGTCTGCGAGTAGGAGCGCTACTCGCGCTTGGCGAGGATCTCGGCGGCCTTGGTCAGCAGGCTCGCTGGCGGGCTCCCGCTGCGGACCTGACGGCGGAAGTCGTCCAGGAAGGCGCGCTCGAAGCGGAGCAGCTTCTCGCAGGCCGCCTCGAGGCGCTCGAGCAGCTCGGCGCCGCGCTCGGCGTCGCCGCGCGGGAGCGGCGGCGCGCTCGGCTCGGGCGGGAGCAGGGCGGCGATCCGCTCCCAGGCGGAGTCGCCGTGGACCAGCACGCTCTGCTCGCCGCTGTCGAAGACCAGCACCTCCCCGGCGGCGTCCTGGCGGAGCTCGCCGCCGTCGAAGGTCCAGAAGCCCGCTTCGAAGTCGCCGCCGCAGAGGTAGGCGCTCAGCTCGCTGCCCACCTGGTCGGGATCCAGGCAGCGGACCCCCTCGGCGAGGGGGCCCAGGGGAGACTCGTTGCAGACCGTGCCCACGATCACGGCTGCGGTCAGCAGCGAGGAGAGCGACCCCTCGAAGGGCTCGCTGGTCTCGCCCTCGAGCTCGAGCAGGGTCACGGGCGGGTCGGGCAGGGGGTCGCTGACGTCGACCCCCCAGCCGCCGTGCCCGCCGCACACGACGAGGGGCAAGACGCCGCGCTCCGAGTCGGCTGAGGCGAGGGTGGCGCGCGTCGCCTTGGGGACCTGAGGCCAGGTCGAGAAGACCTCGGGGTCGGGGAAGCTGAGGAAGGTCTCCTGCGGGCGCTCACCGACGAGCTCGAACCACTCGACGAGGGCGGGCGGGCCGAGCTTGGCGAAGCGCCGCGCGAGGACGTCGCTGGGCTGAAGGGGGTCCCGATACCAGCGCGATACGAACTCGCGCAGCTCGTGCCAGCGGTCACTCATGGCGCGAGCCTAACCCGCATTCCTTCACCACCTCGTTCCTCGCTGGAGAAGGCTGCGGCCCAACCCTCCTGGGCCGTCCTGCGGGGGCGCGGCGAGGAGGTCAGGGCACGTCGACGTAGCGCCCGCCCGAGTCGGCGGCCACCCCCTGGCAGAAGGCGCGCCAGGGCCCGCTGGCCTGGATCCCGAACACGTGGACCACGGCGCCGGGGTTGTTGCTCGCGATCATGCTGCGGTGCCCCGCGACGCCGTCGGCGCCGCAGTTCGGCTCGCCGTCGGTGAGGAGCA
>MDTG01305361.1_pt1 | contig 16461 bp, 20 predicted proteins | sample 811421 | NCBI WGS metagenome assembly MDTG01 (sample SAMN05326645, study PRJNA326480) | marine metagenome | isolation source: seawater | place: Pacific Ocean: South East | collected 2011
ATCACTGGGACCAAAGGTGGCCAAGGTCTGAAACAAGTCGACATAGTGTTTCTTGGCTTTTTTCGCCACGGCGTCGAAATCTTGCAAGAGTTGGATGAAGCGGCGACACTGTGTGTGTCTCTCCGTACAGTGATAGAGAAAGGCATGGTAATGTTGTTGCTGAAACGTGTCCAAGGCCTTTTTGTAATCGGCAATTTTTGGATTTTGCAGCGTCCAACGTATGCGCAGAAAAGTGTACACGAGTTGCAGGAAGGCATCTTTGGAAACGGTGTCTTCAAACGTGGCCACATGACTGTGCGCGAGGGCAGACCCGTAGTTCATGTGCTGGTGGGAGTGCGCGGAAATTGCGGACGCACATGTGCTCAACATACGTTGGAAATACCATGTCGAGTATATAGTGGAATCCTTCCATGACGCATGAATGTTTCGAATCCCACTTTGCCCGCCCACATAAAACAGAGCGCCCAAGACATTGTGGACGATCTGTATGCGTCCCACTTTGCCGAAAACAATGTCGACCTGGACATTGACTTTGTCGGCATTCTCAACTATACGACCGGCGTCAAGGTGCGCATGACCTTTGTCGACTCGTTTGTCGACGACGACGTGGCGGAATGGCGCGACATTGCGCGTCGGCGTGGCGCATCGGGCCTGCGCACCCGAGTAGACACGGGGACGGGCCATGTTGATTTGAATATCGAGTATAAAAGGCGTGCGCCGGTGCACTGGACATGGATGATACGCCCGGCCATGCTCGCGCTGGCCAGCTTGTCGTATCATCAGCTGCACAACATTCACGCGGAGCGTTATCCGCTGCCATGGTCCGCGTGAAAAAGCCAGTGGCCCTCGAAACGTCCGAGTCGGCCTTTGTCGAAAAGACGCTGCACTACATATCGTCCATTCCGGGCTGCGACAAGTCGGGTCTGGTCCTGTCGACCAACACGCGTTTTCCGCGGCGCTTTATTCTGGCGATTCGCGGCATGCCGGCGATGACGCTTGACGATTTTCAGAACATTCGCGACACCAATGACCACATTCGCGACATACTGATTTCGACGGCCGAGGAAACGATTCGCATTGACGTCTGGCGCGCGGGCAAAGAGCCGCGGCGCAAACAGAAACGTCGCCGGCCCAAAGAGTCGGTGGTCACGACGTGCGATTTGAGCTCGGTGGACAAGCGCGACCGCAAATGTCTGCGCCAATTGCTACTGCGCATGAACGCCATGCCGGAAATCGAATGTCAGTTTGAGGTGCGCGTCGACACGTCGCAGCCCGACTATTACAAACTGGAATTGCACGTGCTCGACCGCGTCTCTCTCGCCTCGTTGGAGAGTATTGTGCACGAATGCCGCGCCTTTTGTCACGGCGTCGAGTTTGACTTTCCGCACAAGCTGATGCGCGTCAAATGCCTGAAACTGGCGGCACCCTTACGGCCGCGCAAGATTTTACGCGTAAAAAATAAATGTTGAACTTATGTGTGTTGTCAAACGCCGTGATGTATATAGACAGTCGTGTATGAATCTTGCCGACGACAGGATGTCCGAGTTCATGGCAAACGCGATACACGCGCGCCCGATGGGCCATTTTCGCGACTACAGTCCGTGGGCGCTCCGCGTGACGTGCCCCGAAGGCATGACGCCGACGCGGACGACCACCAAAGCGGCGGGTTACGATTTGCGTGCCCTCGAAGACATGTCTGTACCCGCGCGCGGCTCTGTCGTGGTGGAGACGGGCGTCGCCGTCGCCCTGCCCTCGGGCCATTTCGGCAAGATTGAGGGCCGCTCGGGGCTGGGCATTCGGCACAATATTGTGGCCTTTGGCGGTGTGATCGACGAAGATTACCGTGGCACCATTGCCGTAAAACTGTTTAATTTCGGCGACACCGACTACCAGATTCAGGCCTGCGACCGCGTGGCCCAGCTGATCATCCAGCCGTACGCCAGTCTGGCCGTAGAGCGCGTCCAGTCGCTTGACGCCACGGCGCGCGGCGCGGCTGGATTTGGGTCTTCCGGGCGATAAATCACCTATTTAAAAAGTGGACTAGTTTGTGATATGTATCGTTCAAATTACAAGAGTTTGTTTCGTTGTCACACCTTGGTGGAATGCGTCAATTATGCCTTGGAACCGTCGACGGAAAAGGCCGATCTGTTTCTGTATCTGTTGGACACGTACGACATTCTGTTGTCGCACGCCGACGGCTCGATGATCATGGACGAGAACGACGACGTGCCGTACATGCGTTTGGCCAACAAGTTGGAACTGTACACGTTTGAGGCCTGGCATAGCTTGTTCGGGCGCATTCCGGGCCAGTTGAAAGGCTGGTGCGAGGGCATGTTTGTGTACGTGTGCATTTCGATGTGTCGTTGGCTGGCGTCCAAGCCGGGGTGCACCGTGATTCCCATGGACACGCGTCTCTGGATGCGCGAACATCGGATGCGCTCGCACACGTCGTTTGACACGGCGACGTGGACGGTGGGCGAAATCCTCAATGCGCTCGACATTATTGAATACCAGTGGTACGGCCTGAAAACCCTCGACCATCACGTGTTTGTGTACTTGGACGCCCTGGAACACCGTGCCGCCTGGCTCATTGCACATACGGCCGGCCTCGAATGGTTTGACATTCGCAAACATCGCGTCAAGGTGGGCCAGAACGAGTACCAAATACACCCGGCCCTGCTGTACGAACTGTACGTGCGCTTCGTGGCCATTCGGCGCTCGTTTGCGCAATACACGATGTTTGACACGCGGCCGCCTTTGACCGACATGCCCGAGACGCGCTGGCAGGATTTTCTGACCAAAGAGTCGCGCCATTTGAAAATCCGCAAGTTTCGCGACCGGTTGGCAGACATCACGTGGGAGCACATGTTGCGCCTGTCTGACAATCCGCGCGCGTCGTACAAAGCGCGCGGCTCGCGTGTGACGCCGTACCAGTCGCTGGCCGAGAACAGACCCTTGGCCGTGCTCGACAACCTGAACCGAATTACGTCGTACGGCAAAGTACCCGAAGTGATGGGACACGAGACCATTTGTAACGGCCTCTTTCTCAATATGGTCCATGCCCACTTTATGTCCACGTACTCGGTCTCGTTCAAAGATTTCTTCTACTGCTCGTCCGAGAAATCGTGGCGACACCGTTCCAAACTGCCGCACATGGTCGTGCCCATCGTTCTAGAGCGCCGGCGACGCTTTGACGTCATGCACAAAGGTCTGGTCCACCTGGTGCCCCACGGCACGTTCGCCGAAGCGTTTCAATTGTGGCTGCTCATGGTGCGGCGCGACTACCGCGGGATTTTGTACGGTTCGATGGACTTTGGCCGCCTCTGTCGCATGTTGTTCGATCCGCCCGACGTGGCCCAGACGCGGGAACTCGGGGCGGGTATGACCGCTTATCAATGGGACGTATAAAGCCGCTGGCGATTGCTGTACATGTCATTCGTCATTGGCGATCGTCAACAGTATCTCGACATGCTGCAGCGCGAACTGGAAAACGCGCACCGCAAAAACGCACCGGCACGCGTCTCCGAACCCGAAGAATCCGAGTCGGAGGAAGAGACGGAACCGTATCAAACGTTTCCCAGCACCATGGCGACAGACACCGTCGTCAAACAGGATTTCGACCTCACGTGCGGCATGCGTTGTCTGCAAAATATGTACGGTGCGCATATCGTCACGCGGCAAGAAATGGACGCCAAAGCGCAATTTTTAGAGCAGGAGGAGGCCAAGTTTGTCGACGCGGTGGAGCCCAAGTACAATCCGGAACTGGGCGACTACTCGGTCGAGGTGCTCAAGGCCGTTCTCGAGTCCAAAGGCAAGTGGACACAGCGCATTGCCATTGAAAAAATACCGTCCGAGTACTATGTGCCGGTTCTCGAGTACAATCCGACCTTTGTGGGGTATATTGTCGCATTCCCGGGCCACTACGTCACGGTCAAACACAGCAACGGCGTGTATAAATGTATTGATTCGCTCAAAGGGGTGGCGACACGCATGATCGACCGACGCATGTTGTTCAAACCGCGGGACGGCGGCATATATTGTTCGCAAGACGCGGACGACACGCGGCGCGTGGTGGCGCTGTTGGCGGTAGGCGGGTCGCCCTTTGTAGAATATTCGCTGCTGCACGACTCGTGGTCGGCGCAACCGCCGTCTGCAAATAAATACGCAAACGAAATTTTCACCTTGTTGCGGCCAAATTTGACGCGCAATCTGCGACGGACGGCCAGTGGCGGAAAACCCGTGGCTCAGTGGTACAAGCGTTGGAAAACGTCGCGCATACCGCCGTCCGACGACGTGTGCGATTTCTTGTGCGCCGTGTTGCGCGAACGCGTGTCGGACGAGAAAACGGTCATCGTCAAGCGCGGCAACGAGCAAGCGGCCATCCGTTGCAGTTCGGTGGAGAGTATGGTGCAAGAGCTGCTGCACATGCAGTGGATTGCAGCAGACCGCCCTTTCTATTTCCAACTGGCCGAGGGGTTGGTGCAAGACGAGGACGGCAATGAACTGGACGTGTCCGCCGAGGGTCCGCTCGAGCACTTTGGCTTGGCGGACGGCAGCACCATCACACTCATAACACACGCCACGCCCGAGGACGCGGCCAAAGTGGGAGGGTTTTACACCTTTCAATGCAAAATAGAAGGCACGTGCATCGGCCAGCAGCACAATGCGTATTCAGTGCGCGACACGCAAGGAAAAGTACATGTAGTCTACAAACACTGTATAGAAACCATTACTTAGGCGATAAATTTGAATTTATTTTTCACATTCCAGAACAGGTATTTGGACACTTGATGCCGGTGCAGCAGTTGCTGACGGCACACGGGGCACTTGTTGCCGATGTCGGACGCCATTTTCTGCATGCATTTGACATGGCCCACGCGCGTCGTACAGTGGCAATGCAGGACGAGGTACGGGTCTTGGAACGAAAAGGGTTTCGAGCACGCGCGGCAGATGGGTTGCGACGTGAATGTCCGCGTGTTCGCCCGTTTGGCCGGCACGGGCTTGGCCGATTCGAGAGCACCAATCATTTTGTCCGAGAAGCGAATGATTTCGGACTGGCCGTTGAACCAGGACAGTCGCGCCCGCGTTAAGGCGATTTTCTCGGGCGTGGGACGGGACTGCACGTCGAGCCAAGCGTCGTAACACTGGCGCGCAGATGGGTCGAGCAGCACGGCCGCGATCGACTTGAGGTACGTCACGCCGTCGGAAAACATGCGTGGCGCGACCACGGCCGCCTCCTCGGGCGACATGGTGCCGCGCAGTTTGTGGGCGACGGCCGTTAGGGTCCATTGGTCGAGGTAGGTCTGGCAGCGCTGCATGATATCTTGTGGCGAACAGTCTGGCGTGAGATCGAGCAGCGTATACACGGACGCCATGCCGATGTGCCGATCCAGGGGGAGTATACTAGATCGGTTCACCGTCTTGTGATTCAAGAGTATAAATAAATACGGACCGAGGCCATAGCCATGGCCGACGACTGGGAAACAGGCACGGATATTACTCGGCCCATGCCGCGCCCACTCAGTCCGAGCACATTACGCCAGTTGTACGGGACTCCGGACACAGAGGACGAGGTATATCGGCCGTGGTTTACGTGCCACATTCCAGAGAACGTCACCGCGATGCGTGTTGTCCCTGCGGCTGGACCCGTTCCGGCGGCAGTCTACACGCTGGCACAACGCGCAGAAGCTTTGTGGGTTTTACGGGTCTCGGTACAGGGCAAGGCGCAATGTGAATGGGATCTTGTGGACGAAACGCAAGATGACGGCCGAAATCGCATCCTGAAAGCATACGCGTATACCTGGAAAGACGACGAGCGCGCGTTGGTCACATACAAAAACGTCTACAGTGGCGAAAAGGAATACGGATGGGACGAATCGTTTTATGGCACTATCGTATTTGGGCACGCCTGGAAAGAATATGTACCACTGCGCTTTTAACCCACCGGTCTGAGAAAAAGTGACGCATAAGTGGTTTTGTAATTACAGTACAACTATATTGTCAAAACATGGCGTCCATGTCTGCCAATGCCGCACTACTCTGTCCAATTACCCATTGCGTTATGATAGACCCTGTCAAAGCGCCTGACGGCCACAGCTATGAACGCAGCGCCATCGAACAAGCCATTCGCACCAACGGCCGCTCGCCGATCACGCGTCAGCCGTTGCGCATCGCAGACCTAGTGACCGATTACACGCTGAAGAGCGTCATCGAACAATTGACCGCCGCGCCCACCATGAAACCTGACGAACAGGTGCCCGAGGTCATTCAGGCGGTGGTGCGCTCCGATGGCGTCCGTACACAGCTGACGCTCAGCTCGCCCGACGGCGAAGCGGGTCCGCTGGACGTCTGTTTCGTCGTGGACATCTCTGGTTCCATGCAACTTGAAGTGACCACCGCGTCCGGCGAGTCCGACGGCTTTAGCGTGCTTGACGTGGTCAAACACGGCATCACGACGTGCATTTGCGGGCTGCGCCCCGAAGACCGGGCCGCAATCGTGGTCTACTCCACGGACGCTCGCGTGCTGGTGCCACTGTGCCGCACGGACGCGGCCGGGAAAGCCCGCATCAAGGTGGCGCTGGCCGGCCTGGATCCGGAGAATAGTACCAATATTTGGGCCGGTCTCCGCCTTGGCCTCGAACAACTGCCCGACGGCGGCACGGTGTTCCTCCTGACCGACGGACAACCCAATTGCCGCCCACCGCGCGGCGAACTTGGCATGCTTCGGGCCGCCTGTGACGGTCGCGACGACATTGTCGTCAACACGTACGGCTTTGGGTACAACCTCGACTCCAAGTTGCTCGTCGAACTGGCGCGCGCCACGCAGGGCGCGTACTCGTTTATTCCCGACATTGGCCTCGTGGGCACAGTGTTTATCCATGCAATGGCCAATCTCCGTACGTCCGTCCGTCGCAAACTGACGGTCTGCCTCGAAACCGAAGGCACACTGCAGTTGCCCGAGTTGGTCAAGGCGTCCTGGGGATACGTTTTGCCGATCGGACGCATCACCAAGGGGCAGCCGCGCGACATTTTCATCGAGTGCACTTCGCCCGTGTCCATCACCGTGCAGGGCGTCGACGTGACAGTGTCTGACGCCGCGCCGACCGCCTCGGATACCCAAGACGCAGCCTTGGGCATTCTGCAGTGCCACGCCATGGCGCGCATCGAACCGACACAGGCCAATACGGTGCTCAACGGACTGCTGGCGTCTATCACCAGTCCTGCGTTGCAGGAGGATTTGAACGGCCAGGTGCGCGAAGCCATCGAACCCACGGCGTACAAAAAGTGGGGACGGCATTACCTGCCCAGTCTGGCCGTGGCCCATATGACACAACAGTGCAATAATTTCTTGGACAAGGGTCTTCAGGCATACGGCGGGCCCGCGTTTCAGGCCGTGCGCGACCAGCTCGACGCGGCGTTCAACGAACTGCCCGCCCCTCAGCCCGCACACCGCGCCGCCGTGGTGCACCGTATGCGGTCGGCTGGCCACACGGTCACCGCCGCGCCCGCGCGCATGACGTCGTACAATTCGGCGGCGGGGCCCTGTTTTGCAGGCCCGTGCCGCGTCAAAATGAGCGACGGTTCGCTCAAGACATGCCAGGACATTACGGCCGGCAACGTCGTCGAGACGTCCAACGGCAATGCGACGGTCGTATGTGTGCTCAAGACACCGTGCGAAACGGCGCAACTGGTCAAAGTGGGGCGTCTCATGGTGACACCCTTTCATCCCATCAAGGTCGAGGGTCAGTGGACGTTTCCAGCTCAGGTTGGAGCCGCCGACGAGTATCCGTGCGACGCCGTGTACAGCTTTTTGCTCGAACCCGGACACTGCGACATGCGCATTGAAGAAGTACCCTGCATCACACTGGCACACGGCATTGAGAACGACGACGTGGCGACACACCCGTTCTACGGAACGCAGGCCGTCGTCGACGCCATGTCGGCCGACGCAGGGTTTGGCAGCGGCTTAGTCATGGTGCGGAGCGTCCGCCGAGACGCGCAGACGGGGCTCGCGTGCGGGTTTGAGTTTTAAGCGTTTCACTGTATTTAAGATATATATGTGTGTATGGATATGCCTATCGATTTCGGTCCGTATGACGAACGCGCGTCATTGCTCGCACAGAAACCGCCCGCATCTTTGCTGCGCCGTGCCGTCTTGGCCTGCAACACCCGCTGGTTCAATACATCTTGGCTGGGCATCGTGGTCTATGTCACAATGTGCTGTTTAAACTACTTGATTGGCTATTATGCTATCTTTGTGCCCCTTGGCTGGCAACAGTACAAAGAACGCGGAGAGCACGACCGCGTGCGTATCTTTGGCGACCTCGTGACCGTCGGCTGGTTTGCACTGGGGTTTGTGTCGCTGCCCTGGCATCAGTGGGAGCAGTGGACGTGCATCAAGACGCGAGACTGTCGTGGCTTTGGGCGCTTTATGGCATGGTGGCTCGGCACTATCGTCACCTTTTTCGTCTTTGGTTACATCGGCACCATTCAGTGGCTGCAAATATCGTTGGCCACCAAGAATTTATCCTCGCGCCAACTCGGGGTGTTCGCCGCCACCTTTGCGGTGATTGCGTTCGTCATTGTGTACTGGCTCGCCAAGTTATGTCCGACAAAACGGTGTCGGCCTATGTGCAATCCGACGACGGCGCGCAAGGTCGTGTTCATACGCCTGATCGCGCTGATCACGCTGTTGTTTGTGGTCTCGGCGGCGCTCACGTCGGCGGACGCGAACCATACGTACCACTTGCACCATTGGTGGTTCGGGTTTGTCCTAATTATGCTGTCCACGGCCGCTCTCGACAATTGGTTTGACTATTTTTTGCAGGGCATCTTTTGGACATTTTTGACAGAGACGCTGTTTAATTACGGCCTCGAGTTTGGTCATTTTTTTATTTGATGGGATGACGATGGGCTCGTTTTAATTCAAATTAAAAAATTGGCGTGTTCGTTTTAATTGGAATTAAAAAAATTGTCGGGCTCGTTTTAATTCAAATTAAAAAATTGGCGTGTTCGTTTTAATTCCAATTAAAAATCACACCGCCGATTTAATTGGAATTCAAAAACAAAACACGTCAGGCATTTTTAGCGAATGTCCCGTATATATGCACTCCCACGAACGAGGATGACACACGCCGCCGCACGCACTCTGATAGACATGGGCCAACTACGTGAGCGTCAGGCCGCACGCGCTCTGTTGGACTTGCAACGCGCACGTGAGCGCCGTGCCGCCGCACGCGCTCTGGCAGACTTGCGCCATGCACAGCCCGAGGCCCAATGTGCGGCAGGTAAACGCCCCCCGAACGAAACAGAACTGAGGAAGGGCATTCCTGCAAATTTCTGCGTGGAAGAGGTGCCACGGTCGGACGGGACACGCGTCGACAAATACTACTACTCGCCCGCGGGCAAAAGATATCGCTCTGTCACGGAGGTCAAGGAGGCTATGGAACGCCGCGCGAGACTTCGCACGTTCGTGTTCGATTTTAACCAAAAAAAACACACATGGAAAGAATAACGAAAAAAAAGTATATATTATATCTCCAAAGTCCCAGTGCATGTTCATGCTGCGCATACTGTGCAGGAAACCCTCTCAAAAAGGCATGGACGGCTTGCGCAAGCCGACGCGACAGGAAATGGAAGACGGCGTTCCAGAATGGTTTACGGTAGAGCAGGACCAGGGCAAAAAGGTCTTTTTGTCGCGCGATGGCCAGCGTTTTGATTCCATCGACACCCTCAAACGCTGGCGCGAATCACAGGTCTGCATGGACGAACAGCCATACTTTTAGAGGTGACGCCGCACCTGCTCGATGGCGCCTTCTATTCCGCGCACTTTTATGCAAAGAAGGGCGTGCATGAGCCGGGTCGGCTGCTGTGACCATTGGTAGGTAATGTCAGGGGCGGCTTCGTAGAGTATTTCAAAAGTGAGCATGGTGTATATTTTCATGAGTAAGCGCGGCGGCTGTTCAATGATAAAGTCCCACAGCGTAAATATGTCTTTGTACGGCACGGTTTGCGCAAACCAAATCATAAACCATTTGACCGTCACCAGGCATGAAAACTCCTCTGTCTGGTTCGCCAGAATGGACTCGAGCTTGGGGCGTTTACGCTTCAATTCGCGGTGAAATTGTGCCAGCCAGTGCCGGCGCATCCAGTGAAACCACGTGACGTTGAAATCGGGCATGAGGGGTCGCACCAGCCCCACGACCCGGGCAAAACACCACCACGTGTCGGCTTCCGCGTGTTCGGTCTCCTTGAAAACTTGCCATAGGATGGCCATGATGTAGTTAAACCCCTGTAGGTACGAATCGCCGCGGTGTACGGCCGCGTACGTGACGAGGAGTGTTTCCACGCGGTGTATGTCGGCCCGTACTGCGGGCTGATCGGCATAGGTTCTGGGCATGTCGCGGCGAATTGTTTGCAGTACTGTATGGGACACATCGCGGCGATGCCGAATGTATGCACGGTAGAGCTCGCGCTTCTCGCCGACGGTCGGGCCGATCAGCTTTTGACGCCATTTGTCTTGCATGGTGGCAGGAATACACGTACGGACTATATAGGTGCAAAAACGAATCCATTTTTCGTTCGTCTTTGAGAGTACTTGAGCCGCGCGTCACACGGCACCATGTTCAAAACCGCCCTTCTTCTGGCCACTGCGTCTACCACTGCTTTCGCGATCGAGCTCACCCCCGACACGTGGGACTCTGCGACGGCCGGCAAGACGGTCTTTGTCAAGTTCTTTGCGCCCTGGTGCGGCCATTGCAAGGCCATGAAACCAGCGTGGGACAGTCTGATGGAAGAGTACGCGGACTCGGCAACCGTGCTCGTGGCCGACGTGGATTGTATCGGCGACGGCAAGCCGCTCTGCGACAAAGTCGGTGTCAAGGGCTTTCCGACGGTCAAGTACGGCGACCCCACCAACTTGGAGGATTACAAGGGTGGACGAGACAGCGCTGCGTTGAAGAAATTCACGGCCGACCTGAAGCCGGCGTGCGATATTCACACGCTGGAACATTGTTCTGAGGAACAGAAAAAGTCTGTCGAAAGGCTGAAGGCGACACCGGTGGAAGAGTTGGAGACACAGGTGCAGGAAGAGGCGTCTGCGCGCAAGACGGCCCAAACCGAGTTTGAGAATGCCGTCAAGAAACTGCAAGCCGAGTACCAACAGCTGACGACACAGAAAGAACAGACGCTGGCCGACATCAAAAGCAAGTACAACGTGGGCATGATCAAGGCGATTCTCAATAGCAAACAAGACGATAAATCTGAGCTTTAGTATAAAAACAATTCACTCTTTTCATAGAATAATGTGGCTTTTTTCTTTCGTCATGCGGTGTATACTCTCCTTATGCCGCGCCAAGCCGAATCGTCGTGTCGTCTTAATGGATCTCATTCATACGGGTCGCCTGCGGACTTTACAATGGCGCCACCGAGGGCGCACGCGGCGTATCGTGCTGACATTGCAGTCCACGGCCAAGTTGTCGCGCAATACCGGGGCTGGCATCGGGGCGGCGACTGGTATTGTGTTAAAGCATTTTTGGTTGGACGGAACGTTTCGAAAGACAGATACGTTTCATATCGACAGGCTCTCATGGACCTAATCGTCGTCGAGGATTTTGGGGGCGACGTACAGACACAGTGTACTGTTGCCGCCCAACTTGACTTGAATACGCGACGGCTGTTGGTTGGAGAACCCGACGAAACAGGCGTCCTCGCCGGCCGCCGCAAACACCGCCATAGAACGCGTGGAGTGAAAGGACAACGCAATGTGGACATCATTTCGAAACGCCACGAGCTCTACGCGCTCGCCGCCAATCGGCTCGACATGCTTGATTTCGCCGACAGTAATCGATTCCGAACTGCATGCAAACTGTTGGCGCGTGATATCAAAGGCGACGTCGCCCTTGGTCATCAACACTTTGTCGACCCAGTCGCGCAAGACGGCGGCCGACACGCGTACGGCGACGTCATCTTCCAGTTCGGGAATGTCCAGATGGTCGTCTTCAATATCAATCGAGCGCAACGTAATTTCAGTTTTGAAATCTTGGTCGGACATGACCAAAGTCAGCGCATTGTCGGAGGACGCCTTCCAGTGCACCGTGGTTTGTTTGGCCTTTTGCAGCACGTTTGTCAGAGTCTCGGTGTACACGCCAAACACCATGGGGCGCGTACATTGATACGTCTCGAAGAAATCGGCCATCAGGCGCAGCCGCACCAACGATGTTTTGCTACTGTCCATGGACATGATGCTCAGCCCTTGGTCGTCAAAGAGTATATTCACCATCGTGTTGGTGTGCTGGATCGACTTGAACAATTTCAAACATTGCGAGGCCGATTTCCACGTACAGTTCATTTTTGCTATTTCGTCAAAAGTCATAAAACCGTCTGCAAAAGGCCTACATATGTTCAAAAAATGCCGTCCGTACTATAAACACGCGGCGCTGCTTACACAAACATGGGTGCCAATTTGCGCAAGTGTTTCGGCATGGACGCCTACATTCGCGTGCGCGAAGAGTACGGCGCGCATCCCGGTCTGCACGCGGGTCAAGGGCCGGTCGTGGTGGCCACCGGCGACACAGACGCGTACACGGATGAAAATCCGGAATCATTATTTGACGAGAGAACCGGGGTATAAATGGGCATCGAGAATCAGAACTTCGCATGTCCGCCGTGGCCCTTCTTCAGAAACGTGACGGTTCAAAACAAGCGTACTCGAGTCCCAAGATCGAACGTTTTTTGACCGAGCTGACGAAGATCAGTCCGGCACTGTCCGACGTGGACGTGGCCGCGATTGGACGACGGGTGGAGACGAGTTTGTCGGCCAACATGAGTACCATGGCACTGGCCAAATACATGTCCGAAGTGTGTGCGGCGATGACGGTGTCGCACTGGCAGTACGGTGCGCTGGGCGGGCGCATTCTGGTGTCCATGCTGCATCGTGGCACCGCGCGGACATTTGTCGAGTGTGTGCGCACGCTGGAGGACATTTTAGACCCGAGCTTTGTGACGACATGTGTCGCGCATGCCTCGGAACTCAATGCGATGGTGTGTTCGGACCGTGACTATCAGTATGACATGATGGGCTTCAAAACGCTCGAGCGGTCGTACTTGCTGAAAAAGGCCGGCGTCATTGTCGAGCGGCCTCAGTACATGCTGATGCGTGTGGCCGTCGCCCTCCATGGTGATGATCTCCCGGCTGTTCACGATACCTACGAGGCCATGTCGCGCAAATTGTACACGCACGCGACGCCGACGTTGTTCCACGCCGGCATGCGCAAACAGCAGCTGGCGTCGTGCTTTCTCATGACCATGGTTGACGACTCGATCGAGGGCATTTTCGAAACACTCAAGCGCTGCGCGCTCATCTCCAAGAGTGCTGGCGGTATCGGTCTGTCGGTCGGCAACGTGCGCGCGGGCGGGTCGGCCATTCATGGTACGAACGGCGTCTCGAACGGCCTGGCGCCCATGCTGCGCGTATTTAATGACACGGCGCGTTACGTGGACCAAGGCGGCGGAAAACGCAAGGGGTCGTTTGCCATGTTTCTGGAGCCCCACCATCCCGATATTTTGGACTTTCTCGAACTCAAAAAAAATCACGGCGTCGATTCGGAAAAGGCGCGCGATTTATTTTATGCGCTGTGGATTTCCGACCTGTTCATGGAACGCGTCAAGGCCAATGCCGCGTGGTCGGTGATTTGTCCGACGCAGTGCCCGGAACTGCAAGACGCGGTGGGCCAAGACTATCGTCAACTGTACGAGCGTTGCGAAGCCGAGGGCAACGTCGTCAAAACCTTTGAGAGTGCCCGCGAGGTGTGGTTTGCCATCATCGATTCGCAAATCGAGACGGGCACGCCGTATATGATGTACAAGGATCACTGTAACCGCAAGTCCAATCAGCAAAATTTGGGCACCATTCGTGGGTCCAATCTGTGCTGCGAGATTGTCGAATACACGTCGCCCGAGGAAACGGCGGTCTGCACGCTGGCGTCCGTCGCCCTGCCGTCGTTTTGCTCCGACAAGGGCATGGACTTTGTCGAACTGGAGCGCGTGGTGCGTCTGGTCACGCGCAATCTGAATCGCACCATTGACGTCAACTGTTACCCGATCCCGCAGGCCAAGACCTCCAACATGCGCCATCGGCCCATCGGCATCGGCGTGCAGGGTCTGGCCGACTGCTTTCAGATGCTCGGCCACCCGTACGACTCGCCGGCCGCCCGCACTTTAAACAAACACGTGTTCGAGACCATTTACTTTGCGGCGCTGAGCGAATCGGTCACCCTGGCCAAGGCGCACGGCACCTACGCGTCGTACGCGGGGTCGCCACTGTCCAAGGGCCAGACGCAAATGGAGCTGTGGGGGGCGACCTGCACGGACGCGCGCCATCCGTGGTCACAGCTCAAGGCAGCGCTCCACGCGCACGGTGCGCGCAATTCGCTGCTGACTGCGCCCATGCCAACCGCGTCCACGGCGTCGATTCTGGGCAACACCGAGTCGTTTGAACCGCGGACGTCCAACCTGTACACGCGCCGCGTACTGGCCGGCGAATACATCGTCATCAACCGGTACTTGCAGAACGAGTTGAAGCGGCGCGGGCTGTGGTCGGAGGACATGGGGCGAAAGTTGATTGCGCACCGCGGGTCGGTGCAGCGCATTCCCGGCATTCCCGACGACGTCAAGCAAGTGTACCGCACCGTGTGGGAAATTTCGCAGCGCTCGATCATCGACATGGCCGCCGACCGTGGGATTTACATTGACCAGTCGCAGTCGCTGAACATCCACGTCGAGGAGCCGAGCCGCGCCATCATGACGTCCGTGCACTTTCATGCGTGGTCAAGGGGACTCAAGACCGGTCAATATTACCTGCGTTCGCAACCCAAAGCCAAGGCCTTACAGTTCACCGTGAGCGTGGACGAAGAAGAAGATTGTGTAATGTGTTCGGCCTAAAAAAAATAAACAAAACGTGTGTTGACTATAGAAATTGTAACGTGTGTTTACTTGACGTCATGCGTGTTTGGGTGACCGGTGCAGCCGCGCTGGACGTCACGAGTGGCTTCGTGACCGGGGCAGCATGTCGTTTCTGGATGGCATGGGGCAAACTAATGGACACCATCAACAGAGCGACCGTGGCCCAGTGCGGAAACGTCGTCATGTCCACACGACAGGCGAGGTCGACATACATGTTTGCTTGTCCCAGCGACGCCCCCGCCGCCGTTGTCCCAGCGATCACCAATGCAATCCATATCGAGATCGAGACCCGCGCCAACACTGTGTTCTGGCGGCGCTTTGCGTAAACCCAGACAAAGTTCGGCACAAACGAACTCAACAAGGTCGCGCCGGCGACCAGAGGCGTCCGAACCAGTTTGTCGACGCATTGTTCGTCGTCGAGTGCCAGCGCGATGTAGAATTGCAGGCCGGTGGCACAGGCTAACAGGAGCCCAATCAGTGCGAAAAAGAGTTTCATTTGGTGTTCGCAATTCTAATTAAATAGGTTAAAATTTTGTTTTGGTATGTCGTAGTAGGTGCAACAATGCGGCGATATCTCGTTTCGACGCGTCGTCTGGCGGATGCTGCAGTGCTTTCACCAAAGTGTGCACCGGATGCTTATGGTCCGGACGTTGATGTAGGTACACCAAGTAGACACCCAACGCGTGTCCCAACACCGAGACGATAAGTACGCCGAGGTTATTACTAGCGATGAAGAGGACCGTCGTCACGTGCACGAGCGTGCGCAAAATGTTAAACCCCACTAATTTCCCCAAGGGCCGATGGTCGCGCATTGACAGTGCCTCGCGATGCAGTTGGTGCGTCGTCGTGGCCAAGTAGTGCTGGCCGACGAGAACACAGGCGTAGCCGAGCAACAGTAACGCATATCCGTGGACACTCTCGGATTCATAGTCCAAGATGCGGACTCTGGTCGTCAAGAAGCGCGACATCGGTTGCTGCCTATCAGCCTAAATAGATCACTTTTATTGGCCATATGTAAAATGCATATTTACGGACACACCGCTGACACTGCAATGCAATCACAATCCTTCTGGCTCGCCGTAAATGCCGCCACGGACATGCTCGAGGCAGAACCGGTCGACGGCACTTTTGAACAGTGGATGGCGCGGACGTGGCCGGCATACGCAAAAATGTGCCGTCAGGTCGCACAGCACCACTACGTGATGCGCGTGGCACACCGACAGTGGCTCGACGAAGACTACCCCGTGTTTGCCGACAATGTCGAGAGGCAGCGGCTCGTCGGTCTGTGCGGCGAGGTGGGACTTGACGCGCGCGAATTCGTGATTAGTGGGCTCAAACGGCATCGGAACGCATGTTTGAAAGGTGAATGAGTGTCCGGGCACACATGATTTTAAATGAAAGTTTTGTATACGTAACACGTCTCGCGTATCTCCGACGAGGACGGTGAGAGCTCGGCCATGACTTTTTCCGCTGCTGTACGATCGTTGACAAATGGGATTC
>MDTG01321074.1_pt1 | contig 16460 bp, 15 predicted proteins | sample 811421 | NCBI WGS metagenome assembly MDTG01 (sample SAMN05326645, study PRJNA326480) | marine metagenome | isolation source: seawater | place: Pacific Ocean: South East | collected 2011
AAATGTTAAAGCATCTGCTAAAACTAATCTTCCCTCAGCATCAGTATTTAAAACTTCAATTGTTTTTCCACTATAAGATTTAACAATATCACCGGGTCTTTGAGCATCACCACTTACCATATTTTCAACTAATCCTACTACTCCAACTACATTAATTTTTGACTTTCTAAGTGCAAGAGTTTTCATTAGACCAACTACAGTTGCTGAACCTGCCATGTCGTATGTCATATCTTCCATAAATTTTGCAGGTTTAAGTGAGTAACCTCCAGTATCAAAACATACACCCTTTCCAACAAATCCTAAAGGTTTAGAATTATTTTTTGCACCATTCCATTCAATTGTTACTAAATATGATCCTCTTATGCTACCTTGGCCTACGCCTAGTAAAGCATTCATTCCCATTTTTTTTAATTTTTTCTGATTATATACAGTAACTTTTAGTCCGAATTTTCTCAATTTAGTTATTCGTCTTGCATATTCATCTGGGTGAAGAACATTTCCTGGCTCAGATACTAAATCTCTTGTTAGAAAAACACCCTCTAAAAGTGATTTTAATTTATTTCGCAATAAGTTATTTTTTTTATATTTATTTCCAACAACATATAGACTTGTCAAAATACTTTTTGATTTATCAGTTTTATAAACATCAAAATTGTACGACTTAAGTTGTGCACCGTGTAAAAGTTTTTCCAATTGTACATTGGTAAGATATGATAAATTAAGATCAAAAAAAGATTTTTCAATTTTATTATTTTTTAAAAAAATATATAATTCAGAACCTAGCTTTTCATAATCTAATGAGGTTTTTGAATTCGAGCAATTTACGAATATATAATTTTTATTTTTAATATTATGAGATAAAAATTTTTTCTCCAAAAATAGTTTATTAGAAAATAAAGAATTATTTGAAAATTTATCTATTTTAATTTTAGTTCTTTTATCTTTTATCAAAATAACCTGGTTATCTTTGGCTAGTTTAGGTACTTTAATTACAAAATCTAATTTTAGCTTCATTTTTTTGAAATATTTTATAGATAATGTTGTATATTTAATAAAATAGTAATTTCAATGAATAAATTAATATTTCGCAAGCTATCTATAGATATTTTTTCTTTTTTTTTGTTGTCATCTATTGCAATTACATCAATAGTTTGGGTTATACAGGGCGTTAATCTTCTAGATATTGTTTCTGAGCAGGGCCATGGTCTTAAGGTTTATTTTTTTTATTCTATTTTAAATATACCAAAAATATTTAGCAAACTTTTGATATTTACTTATTTTTTGACTTTATTTGTTGTGCTTTTAAAGTACGAGGAAAACAATGAAATATTAGTATTCTGGACAAATGGGATAAAGAAAATAACTTTTATAAATTTTATAGGTAAAATATCTATTGTATTTGTACTAATACAGTTATTTCTTACTTTAATAGTTGTTCCATATACTCAAAATTTAAAACAAGAATATTTAAAAAGTTCAACTATTGAATTTTTTCCAAAGTTAATTAAAGAAAAAAAATTTTCAAATTTAAATAAAAATCTGACAATTTTTGTTGAGCAAAATAAAAAAGATGGTTTTTTGGAGGGAATTTATATTAAAGAAAAAATTAATAATAATGAAAGTAAAATTATAATAGCAAAAGAAGGAATGCTAATAAATGATAAGGATGTTGAGGGCGTTAATTTCAAATTGAAAGATGGTAATATTACGAATATTAAAAAAAAAGAGAGCATTAACCTAAAATTTCAAGAAAGTGTATATCAACTTTCAAAAAATAATTCATCGATAAGACAGGTAAATAAATTAAACGAAATAAAGAGTTCTTTTCTATTTTTCTGTTTAAATAAATTTTTAAAAGACAGAAAAGATAGTGAATTGAGATGCGGTATAAAAAATTCATTTTTAATTAAAGATATTTATGAAGAAATTTTTAAAAGAACTATAAATCCAATTTATATTATTATTTTATCGCTTATAAGCTCATTATTAATCGTCAAGCCAAAAACATCTTTCTTAGAAAAGTATTTTAAGTTTCTTCTATTTATTTTAGGGTTTTTAATTATTTTGTTTTCAGAATTAAGTTATAAATTTATTTACTTTACAAATCTTTTAGAAATAACATTCATTTTATTACCAGCAGCATTTGTATTTTTTTTCTACTTTATACTTTTAATAAAAACAAAATTTAAAGTGAGTTATTTATAATGTTGAAAAAATATCAGTCATATATTTATTTGCATTTCCTAAAATATTTTTTATATGTTACTTTCATATTTTTTTGCCTAGTTTTAATTGTTAATTTTTTTGAGGAAATTAAATTTTCAGAAAAAAATAATATAGATGTTTATTACTCAATTTATTTATCTTTATTAAATGCACCATCTTTAATCTTTGAAATGTTTCCTTTCATGTTTTTAATTACAGTAAAAGCATTTTATCTTAGTTTGCACGACAAAAACGAAATCGAGATTTTTAACTCTAATGGTATTAGTAATTTTAAAATAGTTGCTATTTTAACTCTGATATCTTTGGCAATTGGACTTTTTTTGTTAATGTTTTATTACTCTTTTTCCTCAAGTTTGAAGAGCAAATATTTAGATTTAAAAAATAGATTTTCAAACACCAACGAGTATTTGGCAGTTGTTAAAGATGATGGTTTGTGGATTAAAGAAGAGATTGATAATAGCGTATATTTTATTCATGCGGAAAGATTTGATAAAAGTAATTTAAAATCAATCACAATTTCAGAAATAGATAAATACTATAAGAGTGAAAATACTATAACTGCAGATAAAGCAAATATAATTTCAAAAAACTGGTATTTAGAAAATGTTTATCTGATCGATATCAATGGAAATAAAAACTATTACAAAAGTCTAGTTTATAATTCATCATTTAATGGGGAAATAATTTCAAATTTATTTTCAAATTTAAATTCTTTAAATATTTTTGAGTTACATATGCTTTCAAATAGTTATTCAAAAATAGGATATTCAAATACAGATATTAAAATACATCTAAATAGAATTTATAGTATGCCACTCTTTTATATGCTTATGACTATTTTAGGTTTTATAATAATTAACAAATTAAAAAGTTTTAAATCAAGATTTTTTATAATTATTTTTGGAATATTTATATCTGTAATTGTATATTATTTAAACTATTTTTCCGGTGTTTTGGGAAATAATGGAACTCTTCCCATATATCTTTCAGTTTGGACCCCACTTTTGATACTTTTTTTAATTTGTAATATTGGGATAATTAAAATTAATGAAAATAAATAAATGAAATATATTAATCAAATAATCATAATATTATTGTTTGGAATTGTATGTCTAAACTCTTATTCAGAGGAGGTGGAAATACAATCCTCAGATATGGATGTAACTAACAATGGAAATTTGATTATTGCAAATGATGCAGAGATAATAATTCCAACCGAAAATATCAATGTTACTTCAGATTTAGCGAATTATGAAAAAATCAAAAATATAATCACATTTATTACAAATGTTTTTTTTGAAGACAAAAAAAATGAGGTTATTATCAAAGGAGATCTTGTAAATTATTTAAGAGATAAGAATTTGATTTATAGTGAGGGTAAAACTAATTTAAAAATTGAAAATAAATATAAAGTTAATTCAGAAGATATTTATTATGACAGAAATTTAAACAGAATTTATTCAAATAAACAAACTTTAATAGAAGATAATGAAAATAATTTTTATATATTAAAGAATGGATTTAATTTTGATATTTTAGACAGGATAATTAAATCAAAGAAATCAATTATTGTTGATAATAACAGCAACACTTATATTTTTGAAAATTTAGTTCTTAACGTTAAAACAAAAGAAATAGTTGGAAATGAGCTGAAAGTAGAATTTGAAAAATCATATTTTGGTAATATTAATAATCAACCTATAATTAGAGGCAGGAGTTCATATTCTAACGATAAAGAGCTAAAGGTGCATAAAGCAGTATTTAGCACTTGCAACATTGAAAATAAAAAATGCAGAGGTTGGGAGTTAAGTTCTGATGAATTTAGGCATGATAAAGAAAAGAAAATTTTTGAGTATAAAAATACTTGGCTAAAAATTTTTGATCAAAAATTATTTTTTACGCCATATTTTAATCATCCCGATCCTTCAGTTAAAAGAAAATCCGGATTTTTAACACCATCTTACTCAACATCAGAAAATCTTGGTTTCTCATTTAATTTTCCATATTTTAAAGTTTTGGCTGAGGATAAAGATATAACTTTTAGTCCAAGATATTATGCAGATAAAAGTTTTTTACTTCAAAATGAATATAGGCAAGAATTAAAAAATTCAAAAATTTTAAGTGATTTTAGTTTTTTAATTGGGGATGCAGGCACGAAAGGTCATTTTTTTTATAATCAGTTTGGTAATGTAAACAATAATTTAAATTATCAGTTGAATTTACAAAGTGTTGAAGGAGATAATTATTTAAAAAATCATAAACTTGTGGATACATCTTCTTTAATTAATAATGACAATTTGCTGATATCTAATTTCGATCTCAATTGGGATTTTAAAGATGCTGAATTATATACATCTGTTAAAGTTTTTGAAGATTTATCAAGGAATTATAATGACAGATATCAATACGTTTTTCCTGACTTCAATTTTTCAAAAAATATAAAAATTCCTGAGAGTTACAATGGAAGTTTTAATTTTAATTCATATGGTTACAATAAACTATACGATACAAACGTTACAGAAACAGTTATTACAAATGATTTTCTTTTTTCATCAAATCAATTTGTAAATTCAAAAGGTATAGTATCCAATTATAATATTTTTTTAAAAAACCCAAGTTCTTATGCAAATAATTCGAATAATTTTGAAGACGATGAGAATTATGATTTGTATGGAACCATCAAACTAGATTCAAGTATGCCATTACAGAAGAGAATAGATAACTTTACACATTTATTAAGACCAATTGCTTCTTTAAGATATAGTCCTAATGGTAATAGTGATATATCTACCAAAGATGTATTACTAAATTACAATAATGTATTTAGTTTAAATAGAATTGGAACATCAGATCAAGTTGAGGGAGGAGAGTCTTTAAGCGTAGGATTAGAATTTCAAAGAAAAAATTTTGAAGATTCAAATATATTAGATTTTAAAATTGCAAATGTTTTAAAAACGAAAGAAAATCTCAAACTCCCATCAAAATCTAAGTTAAATAAAACCAGATCAGATTTATTTGGATCATTAAGATACGATTTAAATAATAATTTGAAGCTTGGCTATCATTTTTCTTATGATAGAGATTTTGAACATGCAAATTTAGAAGGTTATAATGTGAACTTTAATATAAATAATATTTTTACTAATTTCTATTACTATACAACGGATAATGATCTTGGAAAAAAGGAGACAATAACTAACAGCACTATAGTAAATGTAAATGAAGAAAATTTATTTAAATTTAACACAACTAAAAATTTATTAGATAATTTTACTGAATATTATAATTTAATTTACTCTCATGAAACAGACTGCTTATCAATTAATTTAAATTACAATAAATCATTTTACAGGGATGGAAATTTGAAACCAAATGAAAGTCTATCTTTTTTGATTAAAATAATTCCATTTACAGAACTTGGTGTACCAAATCTTGGAAAATTAATAAATAGATAATTAATATGTCCAAGTTTCTTAAATTTTTTTTAATTTTTTTGTTTTGTATTGCTGCCATTGATCTAGAAGCTAAAATAGAAATAAAATATAAAGTTGGTGAAGAGATAATAACAAATAGAGATATAATTAACGAAAAGGATTATCTTATTTTTTTAAGGCCTAGCTTAGGGGAATTATCAAATGAAGAAATTTTTAAGATTTCCGAAAAATCTCTAGTTAGAGAAATTATAAAAAAAAAGGAGATAAATAAAGTTTTTAAAAATTTAGATAATGAAATGCTGACAAATGAAGTAAAAAAAAAGCTTTTTATTTTTAAAAAAGTTAAAAATGAAATCGAATTTTTAAAACTATTAAGCGCAACAAATTTAGATTATGAAAAAATACTAGAAAAAATGAAATACGAAGCGTTTTGGAATGAGCTTGTGTTTCAAAAATATAATTCACTAATAAAAATAGATAAGCAAAATTTAAAATTATTATTAAGAAATAAAATATCTAATAATAAAAAATATGAATATAATATTTCGGAACTATTATTTGATCTAGATGATAACGAAAAGTTTGAGAGCAAACACAAGAAAATATTAAAATATATAAATGATAGTGGTTTTAAAGGTGCAGCATCAAGATTCAGTATTTCTAATAGCGCAAAAAATGGTGGTGAGATTGGTTGGATTAAAGAAACTATATTATCAGAGAATTTAGTCTCTTTGTTGAATAGAATGAAAAGAAATGAAATTACCAAACCTATAAAATATCCAACCGGATATTTAATATTACGTATGAATGATAAAAAAGAAATTAAACAGTCAATTAATTATGATGAGGAATTGGAGGAGCTTGTTAGTTATGAAAAGAACAAACAATTAAATCAATTTTCTTTATTACTTTATAAGAAACTAAAACAAAATACGATAATTAATGAATATTAAATATATTTTGATAACACTAGGTGAACCATATAGTACCTTTTCGGAAATTATTGGAAAGTATTTTATAAAAAAAAGAAATTTTAAAAAAAAAATTATTTTAATAGGTAATAAAAAATTACTCCATAAACAATTAAAAAAACTCAATTATTCATTTAATTTAAATCAAATTACAAATATTGAAGATTCAAAAAATAATATGTTAAATATAATTAATGTTGAATTTAAATATAGTAAAGTTTTTTCTATAATTGATGACAAATCTAATAGTTATATTAAAAAAAGTTTTGATATATCGCTCAATATTCTTAAACATAACAAAGAATGTATACTAATTAATGGACCTATATCAAAAAAAACGTTTTTGAAAAAAAAATATTTAGGTATTACCGAATACTTGTCAAAAAAAACAAGAACAAAAGATGAGGTCATGTTAATTTATAATGAAAAATTGTCTGTTACACCTATAACAACACATATCCCAATTAAATACGTAACAAAAAAAATTAAAAAAAAAATTATTAATAATAAAATTATTAAATTAAATAATTTTTTTAAAAAAATATTAAAAAAAAAAAATTAAAATTGCTGTTTTGGGTTTAAATCCACACTGTGAAACAATTGATAAGTTTAATGAGGATGAAAAAATTATCAAACCTTCAATAAAATATTTGAAAAATAAAGGATTAAATATCAATGGCCCGTATTCTGCAGATACTTTTTTTTTAAAAAAAAATATAAATAAATTTGATTTAGTCGTTGGTATGTACCATGATCAAGTGCTAACACCAATTAAGACATTATTAAATTTTAAAGCAATTAACATTACCGTTGGCCTTCCATTTATTAGAATTTCACCAGACCATGGACCAAACTCAATTATGCTGGGAAAAAATAGATCTGATCCATCTTCATTTTTTTATGCAATGAGATTTATTGAAAAATTAAAATGAAACCAAAAAAAAGTTTGGGTCAAAATTTTTTAACTGATGTTAAATTATTAAAAACAATTGCTGAATATGGAAATATATCAAATAATGATACTGTTCTAGAAATAGGTCCTGGAACGGGAAATTTAACGAATGCATTAATAAATAAAAATCCTGGAGAATTAATAATTATTGAGAAAGACGATAAATTATCAAAATTATTGCATGAAAAGTTTGAGGGTAAATTAAAATTAGTAAATAAAGATATATTGCTTTTTTATAAAAATTTAAGATTTAATAAACCAATTATAGTTTTTGGAAACTTGCCATACAATATATCTACTAAAATCTTAGTATCTTTTATCAAATTAGAAAATTTAAATAAAAATTATAAAAAATTTATATTTATTTTCCAAAAAGAAGTTGCTGACAGAATTATTGCCCAAGATAACACAAAGAATTATGGACGTCTGTCCATATTAAGTACTTGGAAAATGCATGTTCAGAAAATTATGGATATTGATCCAAAATGCTTTTTTCCTAAACCTAAGGTTTGGAGTTCTTTATTGATTTTTACACCTAAATTAAAATTTGAAAAATTAAAAAAATCAGAAAATCTGGAACATATAACAAATATATTTTTTCATCAGAGAAGAAAAATGATTAAAAAACCAATGAAGCAACTTTTCACAAAATATGAAGAAGTGGCTAAGGATCTGAATTTAGACTTAAATTCAAGACCTCAAAATATATCAGTAAATAAATATTTGGAAATTTGTAAGATATATGAAAATTTAAGTTAATAATTTTTTCACATGTTTTTTTATAAAAATTCTGTCAAATGAAATTTCTGTTTTGGCTTTTATTGCTAACATAATATTTTCATAACATGCATCTAATTTACTATTTATTACAACATAATCATATTCTTTCCACTTTGATAAATCTTTTTTAAATTCTTTCATTCTTTTTTCAACTGTCTTGATATTTTTTTTTTCTCTCTTCATTAGTCTTTTTACTAACTCATCTTTTGATGGAGGTAATATAAAAATTGTTAGAAGCTTATAATTTAATTTTTTGTTTCTTATTTGCCTAGTTCCTTGCCAATCAATATCAAATACTACATTCTTTCCTTTTCTAAGTTGATTTAATACTAAATTTTTTGATGAGCCATAGTAATTATCGAAAACTTTAGCATGTTCTAAAAATTCATTCTTCTTGATAAGTTTCTTAAAATTATTTTTAGAAATAAAATTATAATCTTTTCCATCTTTTTCATTTGGTCGAGGTTGCCTAGTGGTGTGTGATATAGAAACTAAAAAATTTCTGTTTTTTGAAATTTTTTTTACCAAAGTGGTTTTCCCAGCACCAGAAGGTGAAGAGAGTATAAACATTCCACCTTTTTTAAAGCTGGACATTAAGTATAAAAATTAATTAGCTTTATTCTCTATAAATTTTACAGCATCACCGACAGTCAGTATTTTTTCTGCGTCACTGTCTGAAATCTCAGAACCAAACTCCTCTTCAAATGCCATGACTAATTCTACGGTATCTAAACTATCTGCTCCTAAGTCATCGATAAAACTTGATTCCTCATTCACTTTGGATTCGTCAATGCCCAGGTGATCTGCTACAATTTTCTTTACTTTACTTGAAATTTCTTCAGACATATTTTTCTTTGTTAATTAAATTTGTTAATAATTATTTATATAATTTTGTCAACTAAAATACATGCCACCATTAACATGTATTGTTTCTCCTGTTATATAGTCAGATAAGTTAGATGATAAGAAAGCGACGGCATTAGCAACATCCTCTGGCATTCCAAACCTACCTAATGAGATTTTTTCCTCCATTATTTTTTTAAAATTTTCACTAATTTTATCTGTCATTTCTGATTTTATAAATCCTGGCGAAATACAATTAACTTTTATATTCTTCCTTCCATACTCTAAAGCCAGACTTTTTGACATTCCAATTAGACCTGCTTTAGAAGCTGCATAGTTTGCTTGACCAATATTACCTGTATGACCAACAATAGATGTGATGTTAATAATTTTACCACCCTTATTCTTCAACATTTTTTTTATTGCAAACTTGCTGAGTAAAAATGAGGATGTTAAGTTAATATCTAAAACCCTTTTCCATTCCTCATCCTTCATTCTTATAGTCAAGTTATCTAATGTAATTCCTGCATTATTAATTAATATATTTATTTTATTCTGAAAAATTTTATCACACTCATTAACAAAATCTTCAATCAATGAATGATTTGATATATCAAATTTTTTGGTTATTACATTTTTATAATTTTCTTTGATTTTATCTAACTTATCTTCATTGGTACCTGTTGCAATAATTTTAGCATTGTAATCATACAATTTTTTTACTATTGAACCTCCTATTCCACCTGTTGAACCAGTTAAAATAATATTTAAATTTTTTAGATCAATCATTTATTAATTTTTTTGCATCTGTTAGGTTGTTTACCTGATTTAATTTTATATTTCTATCTATTCTTTTTACTAACCCAGAGAGAACTTTACCTGGTCCTATTTCTATGAAATTATTTACTCCTGAACTAATCATTTTATTTATACTTTCTCTCCATCTTACTGGCTTTTCAATTTGTTCGATCAGAAGATTCTTTATATCTTGAGAATTATTTGTTGGGCTTGCATTTACATTAGAAATAATTTCTACAAAAGGGTCTCTGAATTCAGTATCGATTATTTTTTGTTTCATTATATTGGTTGCATCTTTCATCAATGGACAATGAAAAGGAGCGCTCACAGGTAGATAAACATATTTAATATTTTTTAAATTTAATTCGTTGCTTAGCAATTTTAGATTGCTTAATTTCCCACTAACAACAAGTTGACCATTTGTATTATCGTTAGCAATAAAACATAAAAAATTTTTACTATTTTCATTTAATATTTTTGTAATTTCTTCAACACCTTTACCAAGTACCGCTAACATACCACCTTCTCCATTTGGGACTGCATTTTGCATTGCATGACCCCTATGTTTAAGTAAATTAATTGTCTGTTCAAATGAAATGGCATCTGCACAACAAAGTGCTGAATATTCACCTAAAGAATGACCTGCAAAATATTTTGCTTTTTTAATGTCAAACTTTGTCTCATTTTCAATAACTTTAAAAATTGAATAACTTACTAAAAAAATTGCGGGTTGAGTATTATATGTTTGATCTAATTCTTCTTTTGGTCCATCAAAAATAATTCGACTTAAATTTTTATTTAAGATTTCATCAGCTATTGAAAAATAACCTCTTACATAATCAAAATTATCATAAAGTTCCTTTGCCATACCGATATTTTGCGAACCTTGGCCAGGAAATATAAATGAGAACATAAAAAAGTTAATAAATATAGAGTTTTTTTATATTGTAATTAAAAATTTATAATAGTATATCCTCATTTTTTCTATAAAATAAAATGAACTATTACGAACATACATTAATAACAAGACAAGACATATCTCCAAGTCAAGTTAAACAGATACAAGAAAAATATTCAAAAATTATTGAAAATAATGAAGGAAATATACTTAAATTCGAAAGCTGGGGTTTGATGCATCTCTCATATTTAATAAAAAAAAATAAAAAAGGTAATTATTTACATTTTAAAATTGAGGGCAAAGGTAAAACTATAAAAGAATTAGAAAAAAATGAAAAACTAGATAAAAATTTATTGAGGTACTTAACAGTTAAGATGAAAAAGTTAGACCTTAATACAGATTATTTTAGTAAAAATGAGGATGAAATAAAAAAATCAAAATGAAAAAAAAAAATTTAAAAAAGAAGAATACACAAAACAATTTTTCTAAACTTAGTGTTTTTCAAAATCAGAAATATAAATTCAAAAAGAAATGCCCTCTATCCGGTAAAGGAGCACCTACAATAGACTACAAAAATATAAAATTACTAAAGAGATACGTGTCTGAAAATGGAAAAATTCTACCCTCAAGAATTACATCAGTAAGTCAAAAAAAACAAAGGGACTTATCTTTATCAATAAAAAGAGCTAGAAATTTAGCATTAATGTAATGAAAGTAATACTTTTAGAAAATGTCAGAAAAGTTGGCTCTATTGGAGAAATAATTGAAGTTAAAAGGGGGTATGCAAGAAACTTTTTAATTTCCAAAAAAAAAGCTCTATTTGCATCTAAAGAAAATATAAAAGAAGTAGAAAAAATCAAAAGTGATTTAAACAAAAAAGATCAAGAAAAGAAAAATCAAGCAAAAGAATATGATCTAAAACTAAAGAATAAAGAATTTTCAATAAAAAAATTGAGTACAGAAAATCGTGAGCTCTATGGGTCAGTTAAACCTACAGAAATATCTAAAATTCTAAAAGAAAAAGAAAATGTTGAAATAAATCCATCTATGATACAACCTGTCAAAGAAATAAAATCATTAGGAACTTTTGAAGTTATTTTAAATCTACACACAAATGTGCAATCACAAATCAAGATAAAAGTTGTGACTGATGAAGATAGTCAATAATTATACAATTTTTTCCCCAGTATATAATTTATTTTGTTATTATGAGTAATAACATCTAAATTGTATTATGTCTCAACCATTTAATATAATTGCTAATAAAGTTGACGAATTACCAAACAACATAGAGGCTGAACAATCAGTTATAGGTTCAGTTCTTTTAAACAACGAAATTTTTGACGATATAAACTTAATCATAAATTCAAAAAATTTTTATGATCCAATACATAAAAAAATATTTGAAGCTTTGGAAAAATTAATTTATGGAGGTCTCTTAGCAAATCCTATTACATTGAAAAATTATTTTGAAAAAGAAAAAGATGAATTAAATATTCCAGAATATTTAATTAAAATTACTAAATTTTCGTCCTCATCTAGACAAGCAATTGAGTATTCAAAGTTAATTTTTGATTTATTTGTCAAAAGGGAACTAATAAAAATTTCTGGAGAAATTATTGATCAAGCAAAGCTAAATGATTTGAATACTGATGGACAAAAAATTATCGAAAATTATGAAAAATCTCTTTTTGATTTAGCTGAAAAGGGATCTTTTAGCTCTTCGCTAATAAAATTTGATGAGGCAATGAGACAGACAATTGAGATGGCATCAAGTGCTTACAAAAATGAAGAAGGTATAGTGGGTGTCCCTACAGGATTAAGAGATCTTGATGACAGACTTGGTGGATTACATAAATCTGATTTGGTTATAATTGCTGGAAGACCGGCTATGGGTAAAACGGCTTTAGCAACAAATATTGCTTTTAACGCTGCTAAAAAATTTCAAGAAAGTGGAGACAAAACTTCAGTAGCCTTTTTTTCTCTAGAAATGTCATCAGAACAATTATCTACAAGAATTTTAGCTGAACAATCAAGAATAAAGTCTAATGACATAAGACGAGGTAAAATTAGCGAAGAACAATTTGACAAATTTATTGAAACTTCTAAGGATATATCTGAATTGCCATTATACATTGACGAAACCCCAGCAATATCAGTTGCTGCTCTCAGTAATAGAGCAAGAAGAATAAAAAGATTATATGGACTTGATTTAATTGTCATAGACTACATACAATTAATGAAGGGAACAAATAATAAAGATGGAAGAGTACAAGAGATTTCAGAAATTACACAAGGATTAAAAGCTTTGGCTAAAGAGCTGTCAGTTCCTGTACTTGCATTATCTCAATTATCAAGAGCAGTTGAGCAACGAGATGAGAAAAAACCTTTGCTATCAGATTTGAGAGAATCAGGTTCAATAGAGCAAGATGCAGATGTAGTTATGTTTGTTTACAGAGAGTCTTATTATCTTCAGGGAAAAGAGCCAAGACCTGCAACGGTAGAGCATGCGGAGTGGCAAGCAAAAATGAACGAAGTTTCTCATTTAGCAGAAATTATAATAGGTAAACAGAGACATGGTCCAACAGGCAATATAATGCTTGAATTTGAGGCAATGTTTACCAAATTTAAAGATATTCAAAATAATTAAATTAATTTATATAGGCTAATAGTTGATGTTAGCTAAATTGTATCAAAATATTGTTCTAAAAAAACCAAACTTAGTTTTAGTTTCACTATTAATTTGTCTATTTTTTTTTGGATATAATTCAAAAAACTTTAGACTTGATGCTTCTTCTGAAACTTTATTAATAGAAGGAGATCCTGACTTAAAATATCTCAATGAGATTAATGATAGATATGGAGCAAAAGAATTTTTGGTTCTTACCTATACCCCTAATGAGAGCATGATAGATCAAAGTTCAATTAAAAATCTATTAAGGCTTAAAGAACAAATTCAACAACTTGATTGGGTACACAGTGTTATCACATTATTAGATATTCCATTATTAAGTAGTTCTGACGAACCTCTTATTGAAAGACTACAAAACTATTCAACACTTAAAACAGAAAGTATTGATAAGGAAAGAGGATTTAATGAAATATTGAATAGTCCTGTTTTTAGAAATTTTGTTATCAGTGAGGATGGTAAAACATCAGGTATTATAGTTTATTTAAAATCAAAAAATAAAATAAAAGAATTTAAAACTAAAAAAGATGAAGAATTATATAAAGATAAATTGAAAAAACAAAATCATGAAAACATCCTAGAAATAAGACAGGTAATAGATAATTTAAACTCAAATAGTAAAATACATTTAGGTGGAATACCTATGATTGCAGACGATATGATGACTTTTATAAAAAATGATATAATCGTCTTTGGACTTGGAGTCTTTTTATTTATTGTAGCTACTCTTTGGTATGTCTTTAGAAAATTAATCTGGGTAATTGTTCCAATAAGTAGTTGTTTTTTTTCAGTCGTAATAATGACTGGACTTTTAGGTCTATTAGGATGGAAAGTGACTGTTATATCCTCAAACTTTATAGCTTTAATGTTAATTTTAACTATGGCTATGAATATTCATATTAGTACAAGGTATCTTCAACTTTCAAAACAATTTCCAAAATTAAATAAGTCTAAAATTATTTCATTAACAACAAATAAGATGTTTTGGCCAGTTTTATATACAGCAATGACAACTATTTTTGCTTTTTTATCTTTGGTGTTTAGTGAAATTAAACCAATAATTGATTTTGGTTTCATGATGACGTTTGGTCTGATAATTTCATTTCTTATTACATTTACTCTGTTACCAACATTAATTAATTTAATTAAATTTAATAAAGTTACATTAAAAAGCGAAAAAGGATCCTATATAACCAATTTTTTAAGTAAAATTTCAGTTTCAAATCAAAATGCTATATTTGGAACTACTATTATAATTATATTTTTAAGTGTAATTGGTATTTCTAAACTTGAAGTAGAAAATAGCTTTATAAATTATTTTAACAAAAATACGGAAATTTATAAAGGAATGAAGCTCATTGATGAAAAATTAGGTGGAACTACTCCACTTGAAGTAATTTTAAAATTTCCAAAAAAAGTTGAAACTGAAGAAAAATCTAAAGATGAAGAAGATGATTGGGGAGATGAAGATGAAAATAGTGATAAATATTGGTTTACAAAAGATAAAATTAGTAAAATAAAAAAAGTTCATAATTATTTAGACTCTTTAGAGCCAGTCGGAAAAGTTCTTAGCTTTTCTTCAATTATTGATGTTGCCACCCAATTAAACAATGATAAAGAACTAGGTTCACTAGAAATGGGTGTTTTGTATACGAAAATACCTGATAATATAAAAAAAGAAATTATAGATCCTTATATTTCGATAAAAGACTCTGAAGCAAGAATAAGTTTAAGAATTAAAGACTCTTTAGATAATCTAAGAAGAAATGATTTGCTGATTAAAATTAATTCTGATCTAGAAAATAAGTTAAATTTAAAAAAAGATGAGTTTAAATTAGGTGGCGTATTAATCCTTTTCAATAATCTTTTACAAAGTTTATTTAAATCTCAAATTTTGACACTTGGATTTGTAATGCTAGGAATTTTTCTAATGTTTATAATTCTTTTCAAAAATTTAAAATTAGCTTTAATTGGTGTTGTACCAAACTTTATAGCAGCTTTTTTCATATTAGGATTAATAGGTCTACTAGGAATTCCACTTGATATGATGACAATAACAATTGCAGCAATAACAATAGGTATAGCTGTAGATAATAGTATCCATTACATTTACAGATTTAAAGAGGAGTATATAAAATTAAAAAATTATAATAGAACATTAAAATTATGTCATTCAACCGTTGGTAAAGCTATTTTAAATACTTCAATTACAATAGTTTTTGGATTTTCAATTTTAGTAATGTCGAATTTTATACCTACAATATACTTTGGTGTATTCACTGGAATTGCCATGTTGCTCGCAATGGTTTCTGTTTTAACACTTTTGCCTTCATTGTTGCTTAAAATTAAACCATTTAATTAATGATAGAAATTATTCAGGATTTTTTAATTCATGTAACGTTATTTGATTATATTTTTTTTGTATTAACTATTTATTTTGTAATTCAAGGATCTAGAAAAGGTTTTGTTTTAAGTTTATTTTCAGCAGCTAAATGGGTCTTAGCATATGTTTTAACAATATATTTATTTCCAAAAATAAAACCTTACTTTGATGGTATTTTAGATAATGCATATGTTCTTGATATAATTGTAGGTGTAATATTATTTATCTTAATAATTTTTCTTATTCTTTTAACTAATAAAGCCATAAGTAAAGTTATTACTTACACTGGATTGGGTTCAGTCGATAAGGTTTTTGGCTTTTTCTTTGGAATCGCTAAGAGCTATGTTCTCATTGTATGTTTTTTCACAGCTATAGATGTTGTTTATGATAGCAAAAAATGGCCGTTAAATTTAAAAGATTCATTAACATTTCCTTGGGTTGAAAAAGGTAGTATCTATCTTATAAAGGTATTTCCAAATCAAAAAC
>MDTG01110871.1_pt1 | contig 16457 bp, 15 predicted proteins | sample 811421 | NCBI WGS metagenome assembly MDTG01 (sample SAMN05326645, study PRJNA326480) | marine metagenome | isolation source: seawater | place: Pacific Ocean: South East | collected 2011
CAAAAGGGCTAGCCACAGTTTGCTTGCTAATGCATGTTTCACTGTAGAAACGTTCATTAATTAGCCACCGAAATCATCCAACATAATGTTTTCATCTTCTACGCCCAGCTCTTTGAGCATATTGATGACCGCAGCGTTCATGACTGGCGGACCACACATGTAGAATTCACAGTCTTCAGGCGCATCATGGTCTTTCAGATAGCGCTCATAAAGCACGTTGTGGATGAAGCCAGTATCGCCATCCCAATCGTCCTCAGGCTGCGGATCAGACAATGCGACGTGCCAATCGAAGTTATCATTTTCTTCTTGCAGCATGTCAAAGTCTTCGGTGTAGAACATCTCACGTTTCGAACGCGCACCGTACCAGAACGAGATCTTACGATCGGTGTTCAAGCGACGGAGTTGGTCAAAGATGTGCGAGCGCATTGGCGCCATGCCTGCACCACCACCTACGAAGACCATTTCCGCTTCGGTTTCTTTCGCGAAGAACTCACCAAATGGACCTGAAATTGTCACTTTATCACCGGGTTTCAGGCTGAAGATGTATGATGACATCTTACCTGCTGGCAAGCTCAAGTCATTTGGCGGCGGCGTTGCACAACGCACATTAAGCATGATGATACCCTTCTCATCAGGGTAGTTCGCCATTGAGTATGCACGTACCACTTCTTCGTCGACTTTAGACTCAACGTCTAAGAAACCAAAGCGTTCCCAATCACCACGGTACTCCGGAGCGATATCAAAGTCTTTATACTTCACGTGGTGCGGCGGGCATTCGATTTGAATATAACCACCGGCACGGAAAGGAACTTCCTCGCCTTCTGGCAACTGTACAACAAACTCTTTAATAAAGGTTGCCACGTTGTCATTCGATTTAACAACACAGTCCCATTTACGAATACCGAAAACTTCTTCTGGTAATTCAATTTTCATGTCTTGCTTAACGTTAACTTGGCAAGACAAACGCACGCCTTCACGCGCTTCTTTTTTCGTGATGTGATCAAGCTCGGTCGGAAGAATATCACCACCGCCGTCTTTAATGGTCACGCGACACTGGCCGCATGAACCACCACCACCACACGCAGACGATACGAAGATGCCCGCATTGGCAAGTGCGCCCAACAGTTTAGTACCAGGTTGGGTCACGATCTTTTTGTCTTCGTCGTCGTTAATCAGGATTTCCACATCACCCTGAGGTACCAATTTTGATTTAGCGAACATAATGATCGCGACCAAAACCAGTACGATGATGGTGAACATCGCTACACTGAGTGAAATCAGTTGAATATCCATCGATTCGTACCTTTAACTTTTATCGATTCAACACACTGGTTATAGAGATACGCCGGAAAACGACATAAAGCCCAAACCAATCAGACCCACTGACATAAACGTTGCACCGAGACCACGTAGGCCATCAGGCACATCGGCGTATTTCAGTTTCTCACGCACTGCGGCCAAAGCAACAATTGCAAGTGCCCAGCCCACGCCACTTCCGATGCCGTAAACAACTGATTCACCGAAGTTATAATCACGCTCTACCATGAACGATACGCCACCAAAGATGGCACAGTTCACCGTGATCAGCGGCAAGAAAATACCGAGCGCGTTGTAAAGTGCAGGCACAAATTTGTCCAACGCCATTTCAAGAATCTGAACAATCGCTGCAATAACACCGATAAAGGTCAAGAAACGCAAGAAGCTTAGGTCTGCATCAGGAAATCCTGCCCAGCCCAACGCGCCAGGTGCAAGAATGTTGTGATAGATGAGATTGTTAGCAGGTACCGAAATACCCAATACAACAATAACCGCTACACCCAGACCAAAAGCCGTTTTAACTTTCTTAGATACCGCCAAAAAGGTACACATACCTAAGAAGAATGACAGTGCCAAGTTCTCAATGAATACGGCACGAATAAACAGGTTAATATACTGTTCCATTGTGCTTACTCCTTAGGTTCGACTTGTTCAGTGCGGAAGGTACGCAGTACCCAGATAAATCCGCCAATGATAAAGAACGCGCTCGGTGGCATTAACAACAAGCCCACAGGCTCATACCAACCGCCTTCTGAAACCAAAGGTAAGATCTGCACATCAAACAGGCTACCTGAACCAAATAGTTCACGCACAAAACCAACGACGAGCAATACTAATGAATAGCCTAAGCCATTGCCGATACCATCTAAGAACGACATGCCTGGACTGCTTTTCATTGCATACGCTTCGGCGCGACCCATAACGATACAGTTGGTAATAATCAAGCCAACAAATACCGAAAGCTCGCGCGAGATTTCGTATGCGTAAGCACGCAGCACTTGGTCAACCACGATAACCAAACTCGCGATGATGGTCATCTGAACGATGATACGTACGCTCGAAGGGATGTGGTTTCGGATAATCGAGATAAAAAAGTTTGAAAACGCAACAACTGCGGTCAAAGCAATACACATAACCAGTGTATTGCTCATTTTTGATGTGACCGCCAATGCTGAACAGATACCTAAGATCTGTAACGCAATTGGGTTGTTTGCAAATATCGGTCCAAAGAGTACGGACTTCACTTCTTTTGCATTAGCCATTGGTCAGCTCTCCTTTGCGCAATTTGTCGAGTAACGGACCGTAGGCGTCGTCGCCCATCCAAAATTGAATCAGTGCGTCTACACCGTTACTGGTTAACGTTGCACCCGACAGCGCGTCGACTTCGTGTTCGCCTGAAGCGCCGCCCTTCACCAAGTCGAATTGGACTTGACCGTCATCGCCATAGAGCTCTTTACCTTGCCAAGTTTTAACCCAAGCCGGGTTGGTGATTTCACCACCGAGACCAGGTGTTTCCGAGTGCTCATAAAATTTAACGCCTTTAACTGTATTAAAGTCGTCTTCAAGCGCGATTAAGCCGTATATAGTACCCCAAAGACCTTGGCCACGGATATGTAACACGGCACCATTAGTGCCACCGTTGCCGTCTTTGATAAGGTAAACTTCGGTCATATTTTCGCGCGTACCCAAGCCAGCAGGGTCATCTGATTTTGGTAGTTTAGTGCTACGCTCAGGGTCGCCCGCCGCTTTACGGTTATCAAAGTCTGATGGGTTAACATCCTGCATGACTTGATAGTCTTTCAGACTCACAACCAGTGGTTGAATGCGCTCTTTATAAACAGCTGGCACATCCATACCTTTTTCTAGAATACCGGCTGCATCAAGGATGTTTTCCTGCATAGCTAGCGCAGCGTTGCGCTCTTGCATTGGTTTAAGACCGATCGCCGCACCTGATACAACGATAGAACAAACCAAACATAGCGCCAGCACTACACCGACCGTTTTGCCTAAACTTTCATTCTTCTTAGACATTACGTGCTAACCTCCGTTTAATGTTGGCTTGTGCTACGAAGTAGTCAAACAATGGTGCAAAGACGTTCGAGAACAAGATTGCCAGCATGATGCCTTCAGGGAACGCCGGGTTGACGACACGAATCATCACGGTCATGAAACCAATCAAGAAACCGTAGGCAAACTTACCTTTGTTCGTAAATGACGCTGAAACCGGATCGGTTGCCATAAACATCATACCAAAGGCAAAACCACCCAGTACTAAGTGCCAGTACCACTGCATTGCAAACATTGGGTTGGTATCGCTACCAATCAGGTTAAGCAGGCTTGAGAATACGACCATACCGAGGAACACGCCTGAGACGATGCGCCAAGAGGCGATACGGAAGTAAATCAGTGCAAGACCACCAATCAAAATCATCAGAGTTGAGACTTCGCCCACTGAACCTTGGATGTTACCTAAGAAAGCGTCCCACCAAAGAGCGGTGTTGCTGTAGTCGATTTGACCCATCGCAGCTTTACCTAGGTTAGTGGCACCAGAGAAGCCATCAACAGCTGTCCAGATAGAGTCGCCCGACATACTTGCTGGATAAGCAAAGTACAAGAATGCACGACCTGTTAACGCAGGGTTCAAGAAGTTACGGCCCGTACCGCCGAAGATTTCCTTACCAATGACAACACCAAAGGTGATACCAAGTGCAACTTGCCAAAGTGGCGTGGTCGCAGGCAGGATCAACGAGAACAGTACCGAGGTGACGAAGAAGCCTTCGTTTACTTCGTGCTTACGCACAGAAGCAAATAGTACTTCCCAGAAGCCACCAACAATAAAGGTAACAGCATAGATAGGTAGGTACCAGCACGCGCCGTACCACATCTTAGTGCCCCAGCCAGCATCGCCGCCAAAGTCGCCACCCAACAAGTGGAATAAGCCCACCTGCCATGCGTCACCTAATTGATAACCTTCAGCCAACGCCATCGCGGCTTGGTTACCCACGTTATACATACCCCAGAACATCGCTGGGAATGTCATCATCCATACCAAGATCATGATGCGTTTTAAGTCGATACGATCACGAATGTGAGTCGTCGACTTAGTCACCGTACCTGGTGTATAAAGAATAGTGGCTACCGCTTCGTAAAGCGCGTACCACTTCTCGTATTTGCCGCCTTTTTCAAATTGCGGCTCAATACGCTCGAGTGTATCTTTCAAGCTCATGGTTAGCCTTCTTTCTCAATCTTAGTGAGACAGTCTCGCAACACTGGTCCGTATTCATACTTTCCAGGGCATACGTAGGTACACAATGCCAGATCTTCCTCATCCAGCTCCAAGCAGCCAAGTTGCTGACCTTCATCAGTATCGCCTGATAATAAGTCACGCAATAATAGCGTTGGTACGATATCCAGCGGCATCACGCGTTCGTAGTTACCAATCGGTACCATTGAGCGCGCAGACCCATTCAATGAAGTGGTCATGCTGAATAGCTTCTTCGGATTGAAGTGGCCCGCATAAGCACGCGTGACCGAGTGTAAATCTGAACCAGGGCGGATCCAGCCGAACAATTCTTTATGATTGCCCTCTGGAATAACACTCACCTGATTGTGGAAACGACCCAACCAACGATGCGCATCATCTGCTGTGTGACCGTTCAATACAGAACCGGAAATAACGCGGTTGTTGTCACCGGCAAGCTCACCGTCTGTTAACTCAACGATATCAGCACCTAAACGGGTACGTAACAACCGAGGTTCTTTAACACCTTCACCCGCTAACGCAACGAAGCGCTCGGTGAAAATTTCGCCCGTTGTAAACAGCTTACCGTAGGCAATCACGTCTTGATAACCAATATGCCAAGCGGGACGCTTCAAGCTGACTGGGTTCAAGAAATGCATATGAGTACCCACCAATCCGGCTGGGTGTGGACCACTGAACGACTCTAACTGTGCGTTAGTGTCGCCGATATCCACTTCTGCATCGGCAGCTTTGACCACAAACATTTTGCCTTCAGTCAGGTTAGAAAGTACTTTCAAACCATCGATGAATGCTTGTTTATGCTCATTAATATAAACAGTCGGATCGCCAGACAATGGATTGGTGTCCATTGCGTTGATGAAGATTGCGGTAGCTTCAGCGTCTAGAGCAGGCGCTTTACTGAATGGGCGCGTTCTTAATGCTGGCCACTGGCCGGATTCTACCAGAATCTCTTGCACTTTTTCGCGACCCAAGCCGTCAAGCTTAGCGCTGTCAAACGACTCAAAGGTCACTTGCTCATCGCCATCAAGCTCAACTACAACTGCCTGCAGCACACGGCGAGCACCACGAAGGATGTCTTTCACCTTACCTGCACCCGGGGCAGTGTATTTCACGCCTGGATTCTTTTTATCTTCGAAAATCACCTGACCTTTTTTTACACGATCGTCCACTTTCACGTGCATGGTCGGGCGCATACCGACATACTCTTCACCCAAGGTAGCGACCGTCGTCACGGCCTTACCGTCGGATAGTTGCTGCTGGGGAGCACCCTTAATTGGGATATCCAGCCCTTTTTTGATCGTAATCATATGCGTTTGCACTACTCGTTAGGGAAGATTCATCACAACCAGCTATAATAACTGGAAACCTGAGAAATCAATAAGTTACTGATAAGGGCTCACTTCTAGTAAAACCGATACCAGTGACTAGAAAACGTAATCCACACTTATCGTCTGGATTTTAACACTTTTTACACTCCGCTTACCAGTTTACTTTGGGATTTACATCAGCGTCGTAGTCTACGTTGTCAAAACCAAAGCCAAACAGGTGCAGGAAGTCTTGGTGATAGCCCGCATAGTCAGCCAGCTCATGGAAATTGTCTTGGGTCACCTGATCCCATAACGCCTCGACTTTGGCTTGCGTTTTTTCGTTGGTTTCGTAACCATTCATATACAGTCGACCCGCTTCATCTAAGCTCGGGTTCTCTTCGTAAAGACCTTCGGTAAACAGACGGTAAATCTGCTCAATACAGCCCTCGTGAGTGCCCTCTTCTTTCATTACGCGATAAATCAGCGAAATATAGAGCGGCATCACCGGGATTGCAGAGCTTGCCTGAGTCACTAACGCTTTTAACGAGGACACATAGGCAGACAGATCAATATCACTATACTGCTCACGAAGCGCCGCTGCTGCGCGGTCTAGATCTTCTTTAGCGCGACCGATGGTGGCATGACCATAAATCGGCCAAGTTAGCTTCTTACCAATATAAGTGTAGGCAGTCGTTTGGCAGCCCTCAGCAAGTACCCCTGCATCGTGCAACTGTTTAATCCAACGCTCCCAATCTTCGCCCCCCATGACTTTCACGGTATTGGCAATTTCCTCGTCGTTAGCCGGCTCAAGGGAAATATCATGCACCTCATCTTTGTCAGTATGATAAGTCTTGGTGGTATACGCCTGACCCACGGGTTTTAGTGTTGAACTGTAAACTTCACCTGACTCTGGGTCTTTACGTTTTGGCGACGCCAAACTGTAGACAACCAGATCAATTTTACCCATATTTTGCTTGATGTAGTCGATGGTTTGTTGCTTGATTTCATCAGAAAACGCATCGCCATTAATACTGTGATATTGCAGACCCGCTTGTTCAGCTTCTTGGTGAAATGCAGCAGTATTGTACCAACCCGCAGTGCCCGTGCGTTTTTCGCTAGGCTCTTTTTCAAAACACACACCGAGCGTATGTGCACCGCTGCCAAAGGCCGCAGTAATTCGTGACGCCAACCCGTAGCCTGTTGAGCAACCGACGACCAAGACATTTTTGGGGCCATCTGCGACGGGTCCTTGTTGCCTAACAAACTCAACTTGACGGTGAACATTTTCAGCACAACCCACAGGGTGTGCGTTGGTGCAAATAAATCCACGAATTTTTGGTTTAATGATCATAGTGATTCCCTAGTTTAAATTTTTCACCATTGTACGGGTTCTAATATCAACAACATATCTTACCTGCTTGGGGCTAACTGCCACCTCCCATGCAATTGGGCGAATCAGGCGCTTGACCCTGAGCCTGCCACTCTTGTTCTGTATACGTGTGTAGCGCTAACGCGTGAATCTGGCTCAACACCTCAGCCAACACGCGATTAACGGAACGATGACGTTGAATTAACCGCTTACCTTCAAATTCATCACTCACAATGGTTACTTTAAAGTGTGACTGTGCATCAGCGCCTGCTGCGTGCATATAACTCTCGTCTTTAACATCTAATAACTTGGGTCGAAATGCACTTTTCAGTGCGTCCTCAATCATCGGCTTAATTTGACTCATTAATACGTCGCTCCTTCGTCAACTGCACTTAAGCACACGCGTTCGGATCCTGCCAAGGTGGCTACAGCCGGAAATACTTGCTCCGCGACCGCACCTGGGGATTTTGATGCAGGCATCGCTAGACGGTAGCGTGATGCGCTTACCGAACCATCAACCTGATATAAAATAAAGGGCTGTTCACCGACCACTTCATAAAGCGCTTTTAACCCTTCCTCGCGATAGGGAGGAAAAGCACTCACGTCTCCCGTCAACCGCCACCCATTGAGCTCAGACTCTGATGCGAGCAGGGCTTCATTGGTCCGGTCGCGGCAGAAGCTTACCTCAATCACCGCACGACTTAAACGCCATTCAGCATTGGGTAGCTGTTTTAAATCGAGTTGCGCAATCGGATTGTCTTGTGCTGTTGAAGATGAAGTGGACGGACTGCACGCGCTGAGCAAAAGACTACTCAACGCCATTGATAAAGAAACCAAACGAATCATCGATGCTCGGTGCACAGATACACTCCTGTCAGATATGTCTTGCAGGAGTATAGCAACTGTAGCTATAGACTTCAGCCGCATTCGAACTCAGTATGTGTCGATTCTAACTAGTTTTTAATCTGTTGTTCAATATTGTTTAAGCTTTTTAACCAGGCACGGTCAAGTGCGCGAACTAAACCAGCATAACCATCATTATTCAGGCTCACTCGCTGTTCAAAGGCGCCCCTCAATCCGGCTTTTGAACCATCGTTAAAATGCCAATAGCCTGCGACAACGGCTTCGCCTTGAGTATTGCCATAAAACTGCATCAAACTGACCTGTAGCCTATGCTCGCAGCGATCCGTGAGCTGCCGTTGAAGACTGTTTTGTAGTTGCGACGCTAAACCGCCTACCCAACGGTTGTTGCGTGCTTCGACCATCAGCAGCTCAGTTTCTTGCACCATCACGCCATCGCGTCCAATACCAGCGTCAATCGCGATCTGCCGCGCTTGCCCGTCGCAATACCCTGTGGACGGTTGATTTAAATGCGGTAACCGATAATAGTTAACATCCGCCGAAGGCGCAGCACTGCAGGCCGCCAACAGCAATACACTACACACAGTCAACGCCATCAGTTTAATCTTTCGCTTTAGGCTCTGGATCATCTTCTGCTTCCGTATTAAATAACAATGCATTGGGCTTACGTCGTAAGGTTTCCACCAGCGGTTTTAAGTCGCGGGAGGTCGCCTCTAGGTTTTGCAATGTGCGCTCTAATTGTTCCCGACTCGATGAACCCGACTCAAAATCCGCCAAAATGCCATTCAAGCGGTTCACGGATTGCTCTAACGATTGCGGTAACGATTGCCACCCCGGTTGTTCTACAATACGTTTTACCTGTTCGGTCAACGCTTTGATCTGTTCTGCGGTGTCGTCTGTCGAAGCCATCGCTTCAGTAAACTGATTAACACTTTGATTCAGTGGTAAATTGTTTAATGTATCTAAAATTGAATTGAGCTTTTCTTCTAACCTGCTGAAGTTACTCACGATTGTCGGCATCACGGGATATCCCGCAAAGACATCTTGTTGCATCGCGTCCTCGTCGGGATAGAAACGCAAATCCACGTACAGTGTATTGGTCAAAATATTCGATGCGCGGATTGAGGCACGCAGACCTTGCTCAAAAAATCGGCTTAGATGTTGGCGCCAACGTTCTAAGTTGGTTGAGGCAACCAACCCTTCAAGACGGTCGGGCTCATAACGTATTAGCACAGGAATCAAACGTAACGGCTGACCACGATTGCCATCCGGTTGCCAACGGAAAGGCACTTCAACCACAGTCCCCACCCGAATGCCTTTGAACATGACCGGCGAGCCAGCGACTAAACCGTCTACGGACTCATCTAGCAGCAGGACGTAATCAATACCACGTGAGTAACCTTGCTGTTCCGCCTCTTCTTCACTGGCAAAGAGTTCAAACTCTGCCATCGCTTGCATTGGTTCGCCGAGGGGCTGACCATTCGGTACACCAAAACTGATGCCCGCCCCTAACAGCGACTCAACCGAGCCCACTGACACATCCACACCATCGGGTTTCCAGCGAAACGATACGCCACGTTGCAACCAAAACCGCGTATTTTCCGTCAGTAATTCATCGTACGGCGATTTAATAAATACCTGATAGGTTGTCGCACGCGCCTCAACTGAAAAGTCCACTTGCTCAACCGTACCGACCGTAACACCTCGATATTGGACACTATCGCCCACCACAATGTTGGCCGCGCTGTCACTCTTCAACACGATACGTTTGCCGTTGGTATCTGCATCGGTGACTGGCGGCTGTTCAAGCGCCGTAAAATGATCGCGTGGCTGTTTCGACTCACCCGGCTCTAGCTGCACGTAAGCGCCCGAAAGTAATGTATTCAGGCCGGAAATACCGCGACGTCCAATACGCGGCTTCACCACCCAAAACTGCGAATCATCGACTAGCATACTGCCAGTGTCTGCGTTCATTTCAATGTGCAACTCGGCAGTTTCAAAGCTATCCGACAAGGTGATTTGCGTCACTTGGCCAACATCGACATTACGCACACGTACTGCGGTTTTGCCTGCTTGCAGCCCCTCCGCATCTTTTATTTCCACAATAATTTGTGGCCCACTTTGATCGCGCTCTTGCCACACCATCCAGCCCGCAACAAGTGCTGCCAAGATCGGTACCAGCCAAATCGGTGAAGCGAGTTTACGAGTCCAATGCGTCATTCAGTCGGTTTCCTTGCCCAAAATTGTCGGGTATCAAAGCTCATTGCAGCTAACATGGTCAGTATCACGGTACTGGCAAAAGCAATCGCGGCGTGACCGGGATAAACCGACATCAATGCGCCATTCCTAACTAAAGCAACCAATACTGCCACAACAAAGATGTCGATCATCGACCAACGACCAATCCAGTCGGTTACTCGATACAACCATAGCGCGCTTTTCGGGCGCTTTGAAGTATCCTGCTGCGCCAAAATAGCCAATGTCGCTAAAATCAGAATCTTAGCAATTGGAATCACCAGACTCGCGACAAAAACAATAATCGCAATCGGTATATCGCCACTTTGCCACAACGATAATACACCGCCTACGATAGTTTGCGGTTGCGCTGAACCGAGGGCCACGGTTTCCATAATCGGTAAAAGTTGGGCGGGGATAAGCATCAAGGCGGCTGCGAGCAACAATGCAAACGTCAGTGAAGTGCGGCCCAATCGAGCTGTCCAAAGTGGTTCGTGGCAACGCCAGCATTCGGCGTGTGTCGGCTGATTTGCAGCGTAACAAACTGGACACCCCACCACATGATGTTCATGGGCGCTTTGACCTACCATATTACGATAGTTTGATGCCTCTTCATCAGCAGGCCACAGTGGATGTCGCTTCATCCGCTCAACCACGAGCAGCAGTAAAGAAACAAAACCAGCAAACGCTACTACACCGTAACCAAACTCGATAGTCGCATAGCCCGCTAGCTTAATAAAACTGATAAGTGCGCCAATTAAAAACACATCGGCCATCATCCATACGCGAATGTATTTAATGGCGCGAACCAGCCAGCGTCCGAATCGATAATTGACGCGTTCCCGCCACATTAGAATCGTTGCAGAGGCGAGCAAAAACAGCGCCGGCAAAACGACGACCGACAATAATACAACTATAGCAAGCCACTGCTCATGAAACGCCGCCAACTTGCGACTGCTATCCAATAGGGTCATTTGCTGGCCTTGCCCGGATACGCTGTAACCAACGAACGTCATCTCTGTCGCAGGAATGAGAAGAATCAGGGCGGCAATAATCAGCGCAATCGTATGGCTTACGCTGAGCGTGTGGCCACCTAAAAAGTGGCCACAGCGTTGGCAACGACTTGACGCACGGTCATTGACCCAATTGATTTGGTCGCAATCGGGACAGACTCGCACATCGTCTAGGTTACTCGTTACCCTCATCGGCATTTTTCTCCGGTGTTATCATTGCGATAACGACCCAGCCTGGTGCAGGCTTAAGTTCACGTTCGGTAGTGAAAATATGGATTTTTTTCTGTTCATCCAAAGCAAACATCGGTACTGCACGCGCTCCATACTGTTGCTGATATTCCTCAAAGCCAAAGTTTTCAGTAATGGGCGTTGACTTAACCTTGGCTCCCTGGAAGTGTAAGCTCGCCAACTTCGAGTAAGTAATACTGTCGCCAAACAAATTGAGCGTATTTTTGTAGTTCTCAGACAGTTGATGACTGGCTCTGAAGTCCGACTCACCGCTATTCAAACCATGCACCTTCGAACTACCAAACCAATCTTGATAATAAACCGAAACCAACGGGTTTAACTGCTTATAAGGTGACATCACCAATAGGCGGCCAATACCGGTTAAATCGATATTATTTGAAGCATGCTCCGAGGCTGGGTTACCAAAGTACACAGGCAAGTTATCCATCCGAGCAAGACGGATATTCTCCCAGTTAGTATCGGCTAAGCGAACCGGAATTTCATGTTCTTTTAGCACGGTCGCTACTGCGCGAGCCATCTGGTTGGCACCAAAAATCAAGAATCCACGCGCCGGCGGCTCAATTAATCCAAGTAGCCGCGCTAGTGGTTTTGCAGTCAAACTTTGCAGCACCACTGTCATCATAATCACTAAGAAGACCAGCGGCACAATCTGCGACGCATCGGTCCAACCGGACTGCTCCATCTTTAACGCAAATAACGCCGACACCGCCGCGGCAACGATACCTCTGGGTGCTATCCACGACAGAAGCAACTTATCCTTAAAACGTAATTCGGTGCCGATAGCCGACAACCAAACGCTTAGAGGGCGCACGAGGAACATAATTACCGCAAGCAGGATAATCGAAGGCACACCCAAGGCATCAAAGTCAGCGAAATCGAGACGCGCAGCTAACAGAATAAACAATGCCGAGATCAGCAGCACTGAGAGAGTCTCTTTAAACTCCAAAATCTCATCAAGATTAAGATTTTTGGTATTCGCCATCGCCATCCCCATAACGGTGACGGTGAGAAGGCCTGATTCATGTTGAATGGCATTCGACAATGCAAAGACACCCAAAACAATAGTCAGTGTTGCAACATTCTGTAAGTAATGCGGGAACCAACCTCGACCCAGAGCAAGACCTAGCAGCTTGGCCGCCGCCCAACCAAAGAAGAAACCAATGCCGATGGTTTTCGCAAAAGCCTGTAAGGCATGCAACATGGCAACGTCTTGGCTGGCAATAATAAACTCATAAACTAAGACTGCCAGTAAAGCGCCCAGCGGATCGATGATAATCCCCTCCCAGCGCAAAATGTTCGCCAACTTATTAATCGGTCGAATTGAGCGGATCATTGGCTGAATAACCGTCGGCCCGGTCACCACCACCAATGCGCCGAACAACGATGCGATTTCCCAACGCCAATCCATAATAAAGTGCGTCGCGACACTGATGGTTACCCATGTAACCACCATACCGATGCTGACTAAGTTGGTCACCATACGGCCATGACCGCGTATTTCGTCAAACTTAAGCGTCAAGCTCCCCTCAAAAAGGATGACCGCAACAGCCAGGGAAACCACGGGGAACAGTAAATGGTCGAACAACTGATCGGGTTGCAACCAACCTAACGTAGGTCCCACCAAGAGGCCACAGACTAGCAACGGCAAAATTGCCGGCAGTTTAATGCGCCAGGCTAACCATTGGCAACAAATCGACAACACACCGATAAGCGCTAACATGGATAAGTCAGACATAGGGTCTCCAGTAAAGTATGAGCTTGTGCTCTGTTATTTTATTTGACATTGACCGCCACTCAAATGAGAATGGCTATCATTAAACTTTAATTTTGATACACTTAAGTTATTAACCTACGCGAATTATTGGTAAGAGGTTTGAATATGGCAATAAAAATTACTCCCCTCAAGCTTGCAATGGCAACCATTATCGGTGCAGCCACACTCGCAGGCTCATTCGCGCAAGCGGCTGAAGTTAATATTTATTCATCGCGGAAGCAAGCATTGATCAAGCCTCTGCTCGATAAATTTACTGAGCAAACAGGTATTGAGGTTAACCTGCTGACCGGTAATTCAGACGCATTGCTATCTCGTTTAACGGCCGAAGGTGAAAATACCCCAGCGGACTTATTTCTAACCGTTGACGCTGGCGCGCTGCATCGTGCCGTTACCGCCGACGTGTTTCAAGCGATCGATTCTGAGTTCGCCCATAAAACTGTGCCAGCGCATTTTCGCGACAGCGATGACCAATGGGTGGGCTTGAGCCTGCGTGCTCGCCCAATTTTTTATTCGCCAGACCGTGTCGATCCAAGCAAACTCGAAAATTACATGAGTCTAGCCGACGACCAATGGCAAGACCGTATTTGTATTCGCTCGTCGAATAACATCTATAACCAGTCATTAGTCGCGGCATTGCTCGACCACTACGGCGAACAAAAAATCATGGATTGGGCTAAGGATTTAGTCGACAATTTCGCCCGTACGCCGGTCGGCGGCGATCGTGACCAAATTAAAGGCGTCGCATACGGCGTGTGTGATATCGCCGTAGCGAACACTTACTATTTTGGTCATATGCTGAATTCCGACCAAGCTGAAGAACGCGAAGCAGCTGAAAAAGTTAAGATTTTCTGGCCGGCGCAAAACGGCAATGGCACCCACGTGAATGTGTCGGGTATTGGCATCACTAAACATGCGAAACATGTCGATGAAGCCACACAATTAATCGAATTTCTACTCTCAGAAGCCTCACAAAAATGGTATGCTGAAGCCAATTATGAGTACCCTGTACGTGAAGGCGTTGAGTGGAGTGAGACCCTCAAGCAATGGGGTGACTTCAAACAAGACGATATTTCGATGGATATTTTAGGTGAGAATAACGCAGAAGCCGTCCGTTTAATGAACTCGGCAGGCTGGCGTTAATTCCTCACTAGGCTTTAAGGAGCAGCTATGACCCGCGGCCCGCTCGTGCTGTTCGGCGTTGCGGCACTGGTAGGGCTACCACTGTTTGTGGTGGCCTTATCTTTGTTAAATCCTAATTGGGATATATTAAATCACCTTTGGCAAACGGTGATACCCGAGTACATTTCTCATTCACTGATACTATTGGTATCGGTGGGGTTTGGCGTGACTATCCTCGGCGTCAGCACCGCATGGTGCGTAAGCCAATACGATTTCCCAGGTTGGCGCTGGGTAAGTTGGGGGCTACTACTTCCTTTAGCCATGCCCGCCTATATCTCAGCTTATACTTATACTGGCCTACTGGATTACGCCGGTCCCGTACAGCAAGCATTACGCGACACCTTCGACCTCAGCATTGGTGAGTATTGGTTTCCCAGTATTCGGAGCATCGAAGGCGCTATATTCGTATTAAGCTTAGTGCTTTACCCATACGTTTATCTGATTACTCGTGCGGCTTTCATGCAGCAATCAACCGCCGCATTTGAAAGTGCACGGACATTAGGCGCAGGTCCTGTCCGGAGCTTCTTTCGTATCGCACTCCCATTAGCACGACCGGCTATCGCAACGGGCGTCACGCTTGCTTTAATGGAGACACTCGCCGACTACGGCACCATGGAATACTTTGGTGTTACCGTATTTACTACGGGTATTTTCCGTACGTGGTACGGTATGGGTGATGCTCAGGGTGCGTTGCAGTTAGCGTCTATTCTCCTGCTGTTTGTTATTGTACTCATTCTAATTGAGCGTTATTCAAGGCGACAGGCCAAGTTTTATCAGCGCCGCAGCCAAAATAATAACTTTAGAAAGCCGTTACGTGGCAAAGCGGCGTGGCTTGCGTCGGCGGTGTGTTGGCTTCCTATTGTGCTCGGCTTCGCCATTCCCGCAAGTCAGTTACTGATGTGGTCGATTGAACGTGCTGATATTTGGACCCAGGCGTCCTTCTGGACACTGACACTCAATACGCTTTGGTTAGGTTTATTGGCCGCTACTATAACGGTAGCGTTAGCGCTCTGGCTCGCCTATGGTCGCCGTCGCCATCCCACCCGAGCAATCCGCACAGCAATAACCACCGCCGGGCTTGGGTATGCGATTCCAGGCATCGTCATTGCCGTTGGCATCTTGATTCCACTCGCGTGGCTTGATCACCGTATTATCGATTTCAGTAAATCGCTCTTCGGCGTGAACCCGGGTCTATTGTTAAGCGGCACCGTTGTTGCTTTAGTATTTGCTTATACGGTGCGCTTTTTGTCGATTTCCTTGCAGACAATTAGCTCGGGACTGGAGCAAATCACACCCCAAATGGATGACAGCGCACGTACGTTAGGTGCCAGTTCACGTCGCATCATGACTCGGATACATTTACCGTTACTTAAAAGCTCAATTCTCGCCGCACTGATATTGGTCTTGGTTGATGTCATGAAAGAACTGCCCGCGACTTTGGTGTTACGCCCCTTTAATTTTAATACCTTAGCGGTCAAAGCCTTCGAAATGGCCTCGGATGAGCGGCTTGCAGATGCAGGACCACCTGCGCTAATGATTGTTTTGGTGGGCTTAATTCCAGTATTGATGCTGTCACGTGCCTTGCGCACTCAAACGATTAAAACGGGAGACTAGATGAAGCCGTTAGTAGAACTTGATTCAGTGTCCATTGAGTTAGGTAAGGAACGTATTGTTGAGCAACTCTCGTTCTCACTGAATGAGGGTGACATTGGCTGCTTATTGGGGCCTAGCGGCTGTGGTAAAACGACCTTGCTACGCACCATCGCCGGTTTTTCTGAAGTCACCGATGGTGCCATACGTCTCTATGGTGAGGAAGTCGCTTCAACGAAAGTGCAAATGCCCACCGAGCAACGTCAAATAGGCATGATGTTCCAAGACTTTGCCTTGTTTC
>MDTG01260570.1_pt1 | contig 16457 bp, 14 predicted proteins | sample 811421 | NCBI WGS metagenome assembly MDTG01 (sample SAMN05326645, study PRJNA326480) | marine metagenome | isolation source: seawater | place: Pacific Ocean: South East | collected 2011
TCTAAAGAAGACTGAATAATTTTATCATCAATATCAGTAATATTCCTTACGTAATTAATATTTTTTTTACCAAATTTACATTTTAGAACTTTATATAAAATATCAAATATCACTAATGGTCTTGCGTTACCTATATGTGGATCGTCATAAACAGTTGGCCCACATACATACATACCAATTTTATTATTATTAATAGGAATAAATTTTTCTTTTTTATTACCTAAGCTATTTGACAAAAAAATATCTTTTTTCATTGTTCTAGAAATATACTTTAATTTAAGTTTTGTGAATCTAATTGATTACTTGGGAATCTTACATACTGGAATTGGTTCCATTTTATGCAAGTTAGTTTTTCTAATTTTGTTATATTTTTCTCTATTTTTAGAATCTTCATTATTCATAGCTTCTTCTAATTCTTTATAGCTTAAACCAAGTTGTCCTTCATCGGTTCTTCCATCATCCCAGAGTCCGTCAGTGGGAGCAGCTTCTATAATTTCATTTAAAACTTTTAATTCTTTACCCATTTCCCATACTTCAGATTTATTACAGTCTGCTATCGGCGATATATCAACCCCACCATCGCCGTATTTTGTGTAAAAACCTACTCCAAAATCCTCTACTTTATTTCCTGTTCCAACCACAATACCATTATTTGCTGCAGCAACTTGGTATAAAGTTGCCATTCTAAGTCTTGCTCTTGAATTTGCCATACCATGATCATTATCAAATTTATTTAATGTAGATTCGAATGTAGAAAATAAATTATCTAATTCTATAGTATAACCTTCTACGTTTTGAAAATTTTTCTTAAGCCATTCTTGATGTTTTAAACTTAAATCATGTTGTGAACTTTTTTGTTTGATTGGCATTGTTAATACGATTGTTCTCAATCCAGTCATAGCACTTAAAGTGCTGGAAACAGAAGAATCTATACCACCAGAAATTCCAATTACCAAAGATTCTGCTTTCATTGGCATTGAATTAACATAATTCAAAATCCAATCTTTAATAAATATAACTTTTTTACTTACTTCCATTATCTAATTATATGGTAAAGAGTCTGATTTATAAATGTGCTAAGATACCGCTCTAATTCCACTTTTTGCGTTATTAGAATTTTTTTTAATCTCATCAGATATTAAAAATGCAAGCTCAATTGCTTGATTTGCATTTAATCTTGGGTCACAGTGTGTTCTATATCTGCTAGACAAGTCTTGTTCTGAAATTTTTTGCGTACCACCTGTACATTCTGTAACATTTTGCCCTGTCATTTCTATATGAAGCCCACCTGCATACGATCCTTCACTTTGGTGAATAGCGAAAACTTTTTTAACTTCATTTAATACGTTGTTGAAAGGTCTTGTTTTAAATCCTGTGGCAGATTTAATTGTATTTCCATGCATAGGATCACATGACCACACAACATTATGGCCTTCTTTTTTAATGCCTCTAATTAATTTTGGTAAAAATTTTTCTACTTTATCGTGTCCAAATCTTGAAATTAATGTGATTTTACCTTTTTCATTTTTTGGATTAATTACATTAATAATTTTTGCTATTTCATCAGGTTTTGATGTTGGTCCACATTTAATTCCTATAGGATTTTCTATACCTCTACAAAATTCAACATGACCTCCATCTAACTGTCTAGTTCTATCACCTATCCAAACAAAATGTGCTGAGGTATCATGATATTCACCTGTAGTAGAATCTATTCTAGTCATACTTTCTTCAAAAGGTAGCAACAGTGCTTCATGTGATGTCCAAAAATTTACAGTTTTTAATCTTCTATTAAATTCTGAATTAATTCCACAGGCATCCATAAATGCCAATGCATCAGCTATTTTATCCTCTAGCTCTTTAAATTTTTTAGCTTGAGGACTTTTTTTTATGTAACCTAAATTCCATAAATGAACTTTCTTTAAATCAGCAAATCCTCCATGACAAAAAGCTCTTATTAAATTTAATGTAGATGCTGCCTGAGAATAAGCTTTGAATAATCTTTTTGGATCAGGCTTTCTAGATTTATTTGTAAATTCTATACCATTAATATTGTCACCAAGATAACTTGGTAGTTCAACATCACCTTTTTTTTCTGTAGGTGCACTTCTTGGTTTAGAAAATTGCCCTGCTATTCTTCCTAATTTAACAACTGGTAGTGATGCTGAATATGTTAATACTAGTGACATTTGCAACATAACTTTAAAATAATCTCTAATATTATCAGGACTAAATTCGGCAAAACTTTCTGCACAGTCACCTCCTTGTAATAAGAAAGCTTTTCCATCAACAACTTCTGCAAGCTGTTGTTTTAAATGTCTAGTTTCACCAGCAAAAACTAAAGGGGGGAAATCTTTTATTTTTCCCAAAACCATATTAAGTTCTTTTTCATCCTCATAGATAGGAATGTGTTTTACAGGATAATTTCTCCAACTATTTATTTTCCATTTTTTCATATTCAACCTAAGAGTGTTCTAGCAGAGTTTATTAATTATTCAACAGTGACAGATTTTGCTAAATTTCTTGGCTTATCAATATCATAACCTTTTTTTAGAGCAGAATAGTAAGCTAATTTTTGTAATGGAACTGTAATCAAAAAAGGTAAAAGATCATCCGAGATATTTTCTACTTCTATCTTTTCCCAAATATTTTCTGAATAAATTTCATCTTTACTTTTATTTGTAATTAACAAAACTTTTGCTCCTCTAGCAATAACTTCTTGCATATTAGAAATTGTTTTTTTGTAGTATTGATCTCTTGGAGCTAACACAACAACAGGCATACCTTCTTCTATTAAAGCAAGTGGTCCGTGCTTCATTTCTCCTGCAGGATAACCCTCTGCATGAATGTAGGCTAGCTCTTTTAACTTTAAAGCTCCTTCTAAAGCTATAGGAAAAGAATATCCTCTTCCTAAAAACATTGACCCTTTAATATTTACAAAAGAATTGCAGATTGATTCTATTTTGCTTTCTGTCTCTAATGATTTTTTAGTTAATTTAGATAAATTAAAAAGTGATTTTATTTTTTCAAGATATACTCTTTTGTTTATATCATTTCTCATTTTTCCAATTTTTAAACAAAAGATGTATAAAACCAACATTTGCCCTAAAAAAGCTTTAGTGGATGCTACTCCAATTTCTGGACCACAATGAATTGGAAGTACAAATTTAGACTCTCTAGCAATAGAACTTTCTACTACATTAACAACGCTACAGGTTTTCATTTTATTTTTATTACATAAATCTAGAGCAGCATATGTATCTGCAGTTTCACCAGATTGTGAAACAAAAATATAGAGTGTTTCGTTATTAAACCTATTTTTACGGTATCTAAACTCAGATGCGATATCAACACTTACATTTATTGAAGTTAGTTGCTCAAACCAGTATTTTGCCATCAAACATGAGTGGTAAGCAGTACCACAACCAATTAAGGTTATTGAAGAAATTTCATTCGTTTTCCATGGAAAATTAAAAATATTAATAGAACTATTTATTCTATCAATATATTCATTAATACAATTTTTTATTGTTGTTGGTTGTTCTTCAATTTCTTTAGCCATGAAGTGTTTGTAATCACCTTTGTCGTAGTTTTGTTCATTTGATGATAAATATAAAATTTTTTTATTAATTTTAAGACCTTTTCCATCAAAAAATTCCACTCCATCTTTTTTAATTATACAAAATTCACCATCATTCAAATATGAAATTTTGTTTGTCATAGATTTTAAAGCATATGAGTCTGAACCAAGGTAATTTTCATTTGGGCCATAACCAACAGCAAGAGGAGATCCTCTCCTTGCTCCAACTATTAGATCAGGTTGATCTTTGAAAATTATTCCTAAAGCAAAACTACCATGTAATTTTTTTAATATTTTTAAAATTGTTTTTTTTAAATCGTCTTTTTTTAAATATTCTGTAATTAAATGAACAATTACCTCTGTATCAGTTTGTGACTTAAACTTATGACCTTTTTTAATTAAGTATTTTTTTAATATAGTAGAATTTTCGATTATACCATTGTGTACAACTGAAACTTTTTCTGAAGAGTGAGGATGTGCATTAATGGTACTTGGATTTCCATGAGTAGCCCATCTTACGTGGCCAATTCCAATATTTCCCTGTAGTTTATTTTTTGATAAATTTTTTTCTAGAGTTTCAACTCTTCCTTCACATTTAACTTCGTTTATGAAACCATCATTTAGAGTGGCTATTCCTGCAGAGTCATACCCTCTGTATTCTAATTTTCTTAACGAATTAATTATTGATGAAGTAACTTGTTTATTACTAGTAATTCCAACTATTCCACACATTATTTTTTTCTCTTATAATTTTTTATCTCTATTTGAGATGATCTTGTTAGAGCTAATGATTTTTTAGCCACATCTTTTGTTATCACAGATCCTGCTCCGATAATGCTATTCTCATTTATTTTAATCGGAGCAACTATCGAAGAATTTGATCCTACAAATGTACCGTCTTTAATTATTGTTTTATTCTTTTTAAAACCATCATAATTACAAGTTATTGTACCAGCTCCAATATTTACTTTTTTTCCAACTTTAGAATCTCCAATATATGACAAATGATTTACTTTAGAATTTTTATCAATAGTACTTTTTTTTATTTCCACAAAATTACCAACTTTAGAGCCAGATTTTAAAATTGTTCCTGGTCTAAGTCTTGCGTATGGTCCAACTTTTACATTATTTTCTATTTTCGTATTTTCTAAATGTGAAAATGAGTGAATGACCACGTTGTTAAGTATTTTTACTTTTTTTCCAATCACAACATATGGTTCGATTGACACATTTTTTCCAATTTTAGTATCTTTTGAAAAAAAAACAGTATCTGGAGCAACCATTTTTACTCCTTGTTTTATAAATTTTTTTCTTAAATTTTCTTGTAAATTTATTTGTTTCATTTAATAAGATTCCTTATAGTTTAGTGAACATGTTCTTTAATTCACAAATTATTTCTTAATAATACTTTTTAATATGAGTCAAAAACTAACAATAATATTTGATCTTGACGGAACTTTGGCGGATACAGCTCCAGATCTTCTAAAAGCACATAATCATGTGATGAAAAAATTTGGTTATCAAACAAAAAATATTGATGAAATAAAAAATTATGTAGGTCAAGGAGCTGCTGTAATGATAGGTAAATCAATTTGGAGTTCTGCGAAAAAGGAATTGTCAAAAATTACTGATAAAAAAATTAAAGATGAAATGATAAAAGAATTTTTAGATTTTTATGGAAAAAATACTGTAGTTGATAGCAAACTAATTGAAGGAGTTTATGATTTTTTAAAATGGGCAAAATCAAAAAATATCTCAATGGGAGTTTGTACAAATAAACAAGAGCATTTAGCTGTAGATTTTTTAAAAAAAATAAAAATTTATGATTTTTTTGAATATGTTGCTGGAAGGAATACATTTGATTATTGCAAACCTGATCCAAGACATTTAACGAGTATAATTGAAATAATGAATGGAGATTTAAAAAAGAGTATAATGATTGGAGATAGTGAAAATGATAGTGAGGCAGCAAAATCTGCTGGGATACCAATGATTCTATTAGAGGATGGATATACAGAAAAAAAAGTTGAGCAGCTATATCATAATCATTTAATAAAAAATTTTGTAGGGTTGGAAAAAATAGTATCTAAATATTTAAATGATTGATCTGAATATTCTAATTGCTTTAATAAGTTTTTATTTTGTTATGTATGTAACTCCAGGACCAAATAATGCAATGGTTTTAACTTCTGGTCTAAAGTTTGGATTTACAAAAACTATTCCGCATATGTCTGGAATTACTATTGGTCATATAATACAATTAATTTTAGTTTGTTTTGGACTTGGAAAAATTTTTCAAATTTTCCCTCAAATACAAAATGTTCTTAAAATTCTCTGTGCTTTATATTTATTATATCTTGGTTATAAGATTGTAGGGTCATTTAGCAAAATTAAAGAAGATAACGCTCGTCCATTAAAATTTCATGAAGCTGCATTATTTCAAATAGTAAATCCAAAAGCTTGGACAATATCTAGTATGGCTGCATCAGGATTTTTGCCAAAAGATGGAAATTTGATTATTTCAATATTTTATATTGCAACTATCGCATTGATTATATGTCCTTTATCAATATCACCTTGGGCAGCTTTTGGATCTGCAATTAGAAATTTAGTAAAGAATAATAAAATTAAAGCTTTAATTGAGTATTTTTTAGCTTTTTTACTTTTAATTACTGCCATTTTGATTGTAATACAAAAATAAATTATAGTTATATAAAGAATAATTTAAGGAGCTGTTTTGATTTTACATAAAATAAGAGTTTATCCTTCAAAAAAATATTTGCCAAAACAAAAGCAATTAGCTTGGAAGATAGCTGAAATAGCTAGTGATAATGCAAAATTAAATAAAGAATCCGTAGAAATGGTTATTAATAGAATTATAGACAATGCTTCAGTAGCTATAGCATCACTAAATCGAAAACCAGTAATTTCTTCAAGACAAATGGCATTAAGTCACCCAAAAAAAAATGGTGCCACTTTATTTGGAGTAAATTCAAAATTAAGATTCGATTGTGAGTGGGCAGCATGGTCTAATGGTACCGCAGTAAGAGAATTAGACTTTCATGACACTTTTTTAGCAGCTGACTATAGTCATCCAGGAGATAATATCCCTGCTCTTTTAGCAGTAGCCCAACAAAAAAGAAAAAGTGGTTTAGATTTATTAAGAGGTATAATTACTGCTTATGAAACACAAGTAAATTTGGTTAAAGGTATATGTCTTCATAAACATAAAATAGATCATATTGCTCATTTAGGCCCTAGTGTAGCCGCAGGAATTGGATCAATGTTAAAATTAAAAACTGAAACTATTTTCCAAGGTATCCAACAAGCATTACATACTACAATTTCAACAAGACAATCAAGAAAAGGTGAAATTTCAAGCTGGAAGGCTTATGCTCCTGCTCACGCAAGTAAACTTGCGATCGAAGCTATCGATCGAGCTATGAGAGGTGAAGGGGCGCCAAGTCCTATCTATGAAGGAGAGGATAGTGTTATAGCAAGAATACTTGATGGAAAAAAAGCTTTATATACAGTTCCACTTCCTAAAAAAAATGAAGAAAAAAAAGCAATTTTGGAAACTTATACAAAAGAATATTCTGCTGAATATCAAGCCCAAGCTTTAATTGATATTGCAATTAAATTAAAAAAAAAAATTAACAAATTAAATCAAATTAAAAAGATAGATATTTATACTAGTCATCACACTCATTATGTAATTGGAACTGGAGCAAACGATCCACAAAAAATGGATTCAAATGCAAGTAGAGAGACTCTTGACCATTCAATTATGTACATTTTTGCTGTCGCACTTGAAGATGGTGCTTGGCACCATGTAAAATCTTATACTAAATCCCGAGCAAATAAAAAAAGTACTATCAAAATTTGGAAATCTATAAAAACTCATGAAGATAAAAAATGGACTAAGAAATATCATGATCCAAGTCCGAAAAAAAAATGCTTTGGAGCAAAAGTAACAGTGCTATTAAAAAGTGGAAAAAAGATTACAGAAAGTTTAGAACGAGCAGATGCACATCCATATGGATTAAGGCCTTTTAACAGAAAAAATTATATAAATAAATTTCTGATACTTACTAAAAATTTAATATCAAAAAAAGAGAGCAAAAAATTTTTAAATAATGTCCAAAAATTAAAGAAACTTAAAGCGGGTCAATTGTATAAGTTAAATATAGAAATAAAAAAATCTAATTTAAAAAAAAATAACAAAAAAGGAATTTTTTAATGCATTTTATTAAAAAAAATTCAAAAGAAAAAAGATTAGATTTAGCAAAAAGATTAAAAAAAAACAAAATATTAAGAGTGCCTGGTGCTTATAACCCTCTCACTGCAAAACTTATAGAAAGAATTGGCTATGATGCAGTTTATGTATCTGGCGGGGTAATGTCTAACGATTTAGGATATCCAGATATAGGTTTAACAAAATTAAAAGATGTAAGTTACAGATCAAATCAAATTGCTAGAGTTACAAATCTTCCTACAATAGTAGATATAGATACTGGTTTTAAATCTTGTAAAAAAACAATTAAAACCTTTGAAAAAGCTGGTGTTGCAGCCGTACATATTGAAGATCAGATATGCCAAAAAAGATGTGGTCACCTCGACAACAAAGAATTAATTTCTACAAAAGAAATGGTAAAAAAAATAAAAGAATGTGTCAAAGCAAGAAAAGATAAAAACTTTAAAATAATTGCTAGATCAGATGCTAGAAATGTTGAAGGTTTAGATAAAATGATCGATAGATGTAAATCTTATATAGATGCAGGAGCAGAAATTATTTTTCCAGAAGCTTTAAAAGATAAAAAAGAATTTGCTACTGTAAGAAAAAAACTCAATTCTTATTTATTAGCCAATATGACTGAATTTGGAAAATCAAAATTATTAAATTTTAATGAATTGGAAAATTTAGGATATAATATAGTAATTTATCCGGTTACTACTCAAAGATTAGCTATGAAAAATGTTGAAAATGGATTGCGTGCTATTTTTCAGGATGGACATCAAAATAATATTATAGATAAAATGCAAACTAGAAAAGAATTATACGAGCTAGTGGATTATGAAAAATATAATTCACTTGATGAAAAAATATATAACTTTAGTACTGATGGACACGAATAATGGGTGATGAAGTAAAAAAAGGATTACTAGGAATAGTTGTTGATGAAACTACCATATCTCAAGTAATGCCAGACATAAATTCTCTTACTTATAGAGGTTATGCTGTTCAAGATCTTTGTGAAAAATGTAACTTTGAGGAAGTTGCTTATTTAGTTCTTAATGGTGAACTTCCAAATAAAAATCAGCTTAAAAAATTTAAAAATCAAATAGAAAAGAATAGAAATATATCAATTAACTTAAGAGAAATTGTTAAACATATGCCTAAAAAATCTCATCCAATGGATGTAGCGAGAACTATTGTTAGTGTTTTAGGATTAGAAGACAAGGAAACTAATGATAATTCACCTAAAGCGAATATGAGGAAAGTAATAAGAATATTTGCTAAAACCCCTACAGCAATAGCAGCTTTTTTTAGAGCTAGAAAAGGTAAAAAAATTATTCCACCAAACAAAAATTTATCTTTTGCTGAAAATTTCTTTTATATGTGCTTTGGAAAAGTGCCTAACAAGGATATTGTTAAGGCTTTTGATGTATCTTTAATACTTTATGCTGAACACAGTTTTAATGTATCAACTTTTACAGCAAGGACTATTACAAGCAGTTTATCAGATATTCATGGAGCAATAACAGGTGCAATAGCAAGTTTAAAAGGACCATTGCATGGAGGTGCTAATGAAGAGGTTATGCATATGATGAATAAGATAAAAAAACCAGATAATGCTTTGAAATGGATCAATAATGCACTTAAAAAAAAAGAAGTTGTTATGGGTTTTGGACACAGAGTTTATAAAAAAGGAGACTCTAGAGTTCCTACAATGGAAAAATATTTTAAAAAGGTATCAAAAATAAATGGAGATAAAAAGTTTATTAAAATTTACGATATAGTTAAATCTGTAATGATAGAAAGAAAAAATATTCATCCTAATGTTGATTATCCAACCGGTCCTACTTACCATTTGATGGGCTTTGATACTGATTTCTTCACTCCAATCTTTGTTATATCTAGAATAACTGGTTGGTCAGCACATATAATAGAACAGCATGCTGCGAATAAATTGATTAGACCTTTATCTAAATACAGTGGTCCTGATCATCGTAAAGTTATGTTGCTTAATCAAAGATAAATTTTATCAAGTAAAAGCTTCTGTCCAAGTTCCTTTGGTGGATGCTTTAGAATATTCAGTTGCTCTGCCTTCAAAGAAATTCATATGCTCTACAGCATTTAGCATTGTATCTAACCAAGTAAGAGGATTTTTATCTATTTTGTAAATTGGTTCTAATCCTAGCTGGATTAACCTTCTGTTTCCAATCCATCTTATATAATCTTTAATTTCTTGGGGAGTTAATCCTTCTATCGGTCCTTGTTGAAATGCTAAATCTATAAAAGCATCTTCATGAGATATAATTGTTCTACATGATTCATAAATTTCTTTTTTCAATTGTGGAGTCCATATTTCAGGTTGTTCCTTAACAAAACTTTTAAAAAGTCTGATCATAGAATTGCAATGAAGTGTTTCGTCTCTAACAGACCAAGTTACTATTTGGCCCATTCCTTTCATTTTATTATGTCTTGGGAAATTTAATAAAATCGCAAAACTTGCAAACAATTGAAGACCTTCAGTAAAAGCACTAAAAACTGCAATTGTTTTTGCAATGTCATGATGAGACTTAACATCAAAGCCTTGCATATAGTCGTACTTATCTTTCATTTCTTTATATTTTAAAAAAGCTGAGTATTCTGTCTCTGGCATTCCTATTGTATCTAATAAGTGTGAGTACGCAGCTATGTGAACAGTTTCCATTGCAGCAAAAGCTGACATCATCATTAATACCTCTGTTGGTTTAAATACATTCATGTAATGTCTTATATAACAGTTGCTTACCTCAACATCTGCTTGAGTAAAAAATCTAAATATTTGTGTTAGAAGGTTTTTCTCTTCTGGTTTAAGGTTTTTTTGCCAATCTCTTACATCGTCACCTAAAGGTACTTCTTCTGGCAGCCAGTGTATTCTTTGTTGAGTTAACCAAGCATCATAACACCAAGGATATCTAAATGGTTTATAAACAGGATTTTCCACTAACAAACCCATCTCTTTTGCTTTTGGTTGAATTATTTGATTTTTTTTAATTTTCTCTACTGACATGATAAACACTCCTCATAATCACTTTCATTTGATTGATTTTCTTCAGATTTATAAACGTTTTTAGTTACATCTGTTGAAGATCCACTATTAATATTTTCAGCTCTTTGAATTGATTTAGATCTACAATAGTAAAGGCTCTTTAGTCCCTTTTTCCACGCTTGAAAATGGATTTGATGTAAGTCTTTTTTATGAATGTCAGCTGGAATAAAAATATTTATTGATTGAGCCTGTGAAATATGAGGTGTTCTATCTGCACCTAAATCAACTATCCATCTTTGATCCAATTCAAAGGCTGTTTTAAATACATCTTTTTCTTCTTGTGTTAAAAAATCGAGATGGGACACAGAACCTTGATTGGTGGTAATACTTGACCATGTAGCATCATCATTTTTTCCATATTTTTCTAAAATTTTTGCTAAATATTTATTTTGAACATTAAAAGAACCCGATAATGTTTTGTGAGTGAAGCTATTTGCAGCTATAGGTTCCACACCAGGAGAAGTCCCACCACAAATGATGGAAATAGATGCTGTTGGCGCAATTGCAGTTTTATTTGAAAATCTTTCTTTAATTCCATAATCTGCCGCATCAGGACATGCTCCTCTTTCTTCTGCTAAATCTTTTGAAGCTTTATCGACTTGATTCTGAATACTTGCAAATATTTTTTTATTCCAAACTTTACTCATTACAGACTCGAAAGGTATCATTTTTTTTTGAAAATATGAATGAAGACCCATCACACCAAGACCAACACTTCTTTCTCTTAAAGCTGAATATGTTGCATCGCTAAAAGAATCTGGAGCTTTTTCAATAAAGTCTGTAAGTACATTATCTAAAAATCTCATCACATCACTAACAAAATTTTTGTCATCTTTCCATTCATCATATTTTTCTAAATTCAATGAAGACAAACAACAAACAGCAGTTCTATCTTGTCCATCTTTATCTATTCCTGTTGGTAAAGTTATTTCGCTACATAGATTAGATGTTTTAACCGTTAAACCTGCAAGCTTATGATGTTGGGGAATCATTCTATTTACAGTGTCTATAAATATAATATACGGTTCACCTGTTTCTATTCTTGCAGTTAAAAGTCTAATCCATAAATTTCTTGCAGAAACAGTTGACTGAACAGTTCCATCTTTAGGACTTTTTAAAGCCCATTGTTCATCTGTCTCTACTGCTCTCATAAAAGAGTCTGATACTAAAACTCCATGATGTAAATTTAAAGATTTTCTATTAGGATCTCCACCTGTTGGTCTTCTCATTTCAATAAATTCTTCTATCTCTGGATGATCTATTGGTAGATAACAAGCAGCTGATCCTCTTCTTAATGAACCTTGGCTGATTGCCATTGTCAAAGAATCCATAACTTTAATAAATGGAATTATACCTGAAGTCTTTCCTACTCTTCCAATTTTTTCACCGATAGATCTTAAATTTCCCCAGTAACTTCCTATACCCCCTCCTTTTGCTGCAAGCCAAACATTTTCACTCCATAAATCTAATATCCCATCTAAACTATCTCCTGCTTCGTTTAAAAAACATGATATTGGTAAACCTCTTTTTGTTCCTCCGTTTGAAAGTACCGGAGTTGCAGGCATGAACCATAGATTGCTTATATAATTATATAATCTTTGTGCATGCAAATTATTATCTGCATAGTGACTAGCAACTCTTGCAAATAAATCTTGGAAAGATTCATTAAATCCTAAATATCTGTCTAAAAGTGTTGCTTTTCCAAATTCTGTAAGATTATTATCTTTTGATCTATCTATTTTAATTGTTATGCCTTTTGAGTTTTGAAATAGTTCGGTTTCATTACTTAATGAAAATAAATCTGGTCTCTTTTCTTTTTCTTGATTATTGATCTTTGGTGAAAATTCAGAAACAGCTTTCTTTATTGCCTGAGATAGTACTTTATTCATTTAACTCCCTTATTTTTTCGTAAAACAACTAGATGTTGTATGTAGACTTCTGTAATATACTAAATAATATAGAAATCAATAGAACATATATAGAACAAATAAAATAATTATCAATAAAAAAATTGAAAAAATTGTACATATATCTAAATGCAAAATTCCATAAAAATTGATCCTCTGGGTTTTCGAGAATATGACGCACGATGGCTATATCCCGAGAACATAAATGCCGAAGGAATTAAATCAGTAGGAAAAGGATTTGGAACTCAAATAATTAAAAAAAATAAAAAACCAAGAGTAACAGTTGGACACGATTATAGATCTTATAGTGAAGAAGTAAAAAAAAATTTCATAGAAGGATTAATTTCAACTGGTTGCAATGTCGAAGATTTAGGTCTTTGTTTATCACCTACAATATATTTTTCTCAGTTTGAATTAGATACCGATGCAGTAGCTATGATAACCGCCAGTCATAATGAAAACGGTTGGACTGGAATAAAAATGGGTATTGAAAAAGGATTAACGCATTGTAGTGATGAAATGAATGAGCTCAAAAATATTGTTATAAATAATAAATTTATTGAAGGAAAAGGTAGTTATAAAAAAATAGAAAATTTTAATAAAAAATATATAAAATTTTTATCCAAAAATAAAATAAAAAAAAAAATTAAAGCTGTTGTAGCTTGTGGTAATGGAACTGCAGGAATTTTTGCACCAGAAATACTTAAAAATATTGGATGTGAAGTTATTGAACTAGATTGCAACTTAGATTTTAATTTTCCAAAATATAACCCAAATCCTGAAGATATGAAAATGCTTCATGAAATTGCTAAATGTGTAAAAGAAAATCAAGCAGATGTAGGTTTTGGTTTTGATGGTGATGGAGATAGAGTTGGCGTGATAGATAATAACGGTAATGAAATATTTGCAGATAAAATCGGATTACTTATAGCAAGAAATATTTCTAACACACATCCAAATTCTAAATTCATTGTAGATGTCAAATCCACAGGACTATTTGAAAATGATAAAATTCTAGAAAAAAATAATTGTAAAACAATATATTGGAAAACTGGTCATTCATACATAAAAAGGAAAGTTAAAGAAGATAAAGCAATAGCTGGGTTTGAAAAAAGTGGACATTTTTTCTTTAATAAACCTCTTGGATATGGTTTTGACGATGGAATAAATTCAGCAATCCAAGTATGTCATTTATTAAATAGTCAAAATAAAAATATTAAAGAACTAGTAGAAAGTTTGCCGAAGACATTCCAAAGTCCAACGATGGGGCCATATTGTAAAGATGATGAAAAATATAAAGTTATTGAACAAATAACTAAAAATATAAATCAAATAAAAAATGAGGGAAAATTAATTGATGGGCAGTCAGTTATAAGTATTTTAACGGTTAATGGTGTTAGATTTGGTTTAGAAGATGGTTCATGGGGGTTAATTAGAGCTTCATCAAATAAACCTTCATTAGTTGTTGTTACTGAAAGCCCTACATCAGATAACAGAAAAAAAGAGATATTTTATTTTATTGATAAATTATTACAAGAAACTGGAAAAATTGGTGAGTATGACCAAAAAATATAATTAGAGATTTAAATATCTATATAAAAATATGGTTCCCACTATATATAAAAAAATTCCAAAGAATGTCTGTAATTTTGATTTGTTAATTTTATGAACTGCATTTGCTCCTACTCTAGCCATAAACATAGTTATTGGTATAAATATTAAAAAAGCAGGGATGTTTATAAATCCCACACTTAATGGTAAATCAGTTTTTAAAAATAAGCCTGAAATTAAAAAACCTATTGCACCGAATGAAGAAATTACAGAACCAATAGCAACTGCACTGCCTATAGCTTTATTAATTGGATAACCGAAATATTTTAAAATAGGAACATTCATAATTGCTCCTCCTATGCCCATAGTCGCTGAAATGAATCCTGAAACAAAACCAAGTAAAACCCTTGGAATTATATTAAAATTCTTTTTTAACTGATCAGTTTTATCTTTAATATTTAATAAATAAGCTCCACACAAATAAACAATAATAGTAAAAAACAACAAAAGAGTGCTGCTATCCAATATAGCTGCAAAAATAGTTCCTGATATAACTCCTATTATTACAAAAATTGCATAATTTTTGATCACACTAAAATCAACTGAGCCATGTTTTTTGTGAGTTAATAAAGAAACTATAGATGTAGGAACAATAATTGAAAATGAAGTTCCGACTGCTAAATGCATCAAATAATTTTGGTTTATGTTAAGACTGTCAAAGATAAAAAATAGAAAAGGAACAGTAATAAGTCCTCCTCCAATTCCAAACAGACCAGCAAGAAAACCAACGGGAAACGCTGTCAGTATCATTAAAATTATAAAATATGAATATTCGCTTGATAAAATAGAGCTAATCAATTTAACCTACTTGATGTGCTTCAGGTGCTAATTTTACTTTATCCATAATATGATCAATTTTTTTAATATCAGCATCTCTAACACACATATTTTCACTTAAATATCTTTTCCAAAAAGATGAGCCAGTTTGACCATGAAACAATCCAAGAGTGTGTCTCATTATTTGATTCATCCTTGTTCCTTTTTTTATTTCTTGTTTAACATAAGGGATTAATTTTTCTATTACTTCCTGTCTAGATAAAATATTCTCATTATTAAAAATTTCTTTTTCTATATCGGCTAATAAGTATGGTGAATGATATATAGAACGTCCCATCATTACACCATCAGTTTTTTTTAAATTCTTTTTAACTTGTTCTATAGTTGTTATTCCACCATTTATTATTATTTCTAAATCTTTAAAATCTTTCTTTAGTTTATAAACCATGTCATATTTTAATGGAGGTATATTTAAATTTTGTTTAGGAGTAAATTTTCCTAACATGGCTTTTCTTGCATGTATAATAAAAGTTTTTATACCTGTAGATTTTAAGATATCTATAAAATTATAAAGATTTTCGTAGTCCTCGACATTGTCATAACCAATTCTTGTTTTTACGGTAACAGGTAGATTTGTAGATGACTGCATCGCACTTAAACATTCGGCCACTAGATTAGGTTCTTTAATTAAACATGCACCAAATTTATTTTTTTGAACTTTTTTACTTGGACATCCTAAATTTAAATTAATTTCATCATAACCAAATTCTTCTCCTATTTTTGATGCATTGGCTAAAAGTTTTGGAGATGACCCACCTAATTGTAGCGCAACAGGTTTTTCATTTAAATTAAAAGATAAAAGTTTTTTTTTATCTCCTCGATCAATTGCTTCTGAAACAATCATTTCAGTATACAAAAGAACATTTTTACTTATTAATCTTAAAAAATATCTTTCGTGTTTATCAGTACAATCCATCATTGGTGCAACTGAAACTTTTCTAATCATAGTATATGATTAATATATTATTTTTTTAGCTATTTGTAGACTCTGTATCTTCTTCTGGAGTTGATTCTTCTGCTTCTTTTAAATCTTCGATTGAAACATCCTCATTTTGCTCTTCAGATGTTTGTTCGGATGTAGGTGTGGTTGCTACTTGTTCTTCAGTATTTTGTAATTCAGCTAAATCTTCTTTCGAAACTTGAATTTTTTCTGGAATCTTTCTTGCTCTTTTTGAAGGCAAAATTGGAACACCACTTTTAGAA
>MDTG01376033.1_pt1 | contig 16457 bp, 22 predicted proteins | sample 811421 | NCBI WGS metagenome assembly MDTG01 (sample SAMN05326645, study PRJNA326480) | marine metagenome | isolation source: seawater | place: Pacific Ocean: South East | collected 2011
CCAATAGAAATACTGATAAAAAGCAAAAAGATTTCATGCCTCTTTTCACAAGGTTTCAAGCAATGCCTTGCCATCCGTGGAACTTTTGCGCCATTGCATTGAACCGTGAACCATGAGGCCGGAGGCATGAGGCCGGCAACAGGACCAGGACGCCACCGGTGGGGCCAGGATTTTTTGAGCAGGGCCGGCTATAGATATATACCCTGTATGAAAAAATTTGACAAAATTGACCTGGCGGGTTCTTCTTGTGGGGAAATGGCAGATTCTTTAAAAAACGACTACTACCAGAAAAACAGAGAGGCAAGACTCTCGTATCAAAGAGCTTACTACAGAAAAAACCGTAACCGGATTATACGGGCTAGGGAGATTCGCAAGGAAGAGGACCCGAAATGGAGCGAGCGGCAGCGCGCATATAACCGCGCATACTACATCAAAAACCGCGCAAAAATCCGGCTTCAGAGAGAAAAAAAGGCTTCTGAGGGGTCTTAATTGAGAATCTCTGAGCGGTCGAGCGCGCATTTAGAAATCTGAGCGGTCAAAAAGAAATTGACGGACGGAGCGCGCATTAGTGCCAAAATGGCTCAAAAAGGGCTATTTCCAATACAAATCCCTAAAATGTTTAGAACTTTATCCGTCTGAGCAAACTGAAAACTTTTTTGAGAGGCGAAATGAATTTATTATATTATGTAATAAATTCATTTCCTTCTATAGAAAAGTTTTATATAGGGGGGTTGCGTCAAGTTCTTTCCTGTGCTAGTCTGTTCAAGAACTTTTTAACCGCTCATTCCCATGACAACCGCTCAGAGATTATCGACCGCTCATTTACAACAAGCAGACCGCTTAAAAATACCAGGTGCTTCCAAGTATGAAATCGACGTATACGGCTTCGTTTACCGCAACGGAAAACGTATTTCGCTCCAACGCAGAGGTGCCTGTTGGCAAGCTCAAGTTTATTCAGATAAAGGACAGCGCGTAAACTTCGACTCTGAACGCCTAGCCCGAATCCTGTTCGGTGAGGACGAACCCGAACTCAGGAGGCAGGATATAGAGCGCAACTTTGACATCCGCACTGTGCCCGAATTCCCGCGTTATGCGGTAACACCCTATGGGGCTGTTTACTGTGTGGATCCACCGAAGAGGGGTAAGAACGCTGGTTCCTGTTACCTGCTCAAGGAGTCATTGAGCCGGAACAAGCCTTATGTGAATCTTTACAGGGCGGATGGCACAAAGCGCAGGAAACAGGTTTCATGGGTAGTTAAGTCGGCTTGGGGTGGATTAGACCTTGATGAGGCTTAAAAAAGAATTAAATTTCCGGTTACATGGCAACGAATAAATTGCAGATGGACGGACTTGATGCCCTTGATGGGTTAGGTTCCTTAGATGAGAAGGGCAAGCCGGTTAAGAGTCGCCTTAAAGATGTGAAGAGTGCGGTGTCTCTTTTTGGGACATTGTTGAAGGCCGACGAGCAATCTGCTGCGAACCGCGCACGGGTTGACGCGATGTTTGATGGGGCGAGTCCTTATGATCAAGGCCGGCTTTCTTCCAGTGGCCAGGGTTTAAAGACGAACCTTAACTTTGGGGAGGCGCAGCGGTTGTTGGATATATCGCTTTCTGCGTATGTTGATCTTTATTCCTCGTTGGAGAAGTTGGTTGAGGTGAAGGGTACTTTGGGGGAGCCGTCTGAGATTGGGGCTTTGGAGGATATAGTTTCTGAGGAGATCACGCATTTGTTGCGTGGGTGGCCTGAGTTCCATAGTAATTATTTGCGCCTATGCACGACCTTCATTAAGCATGGGGTTGGCGTGGCATATTTTGACACCCCTGACGATTGGCGTTTTAGGGTGGGTGGTTTCGCGGACATATTGATCCCCCGTCAGACTCCTGCGTCTGAGAACTTCATTGATGTTGCTATTGGGCGTAGGAGTTACCATCTGCATGAGCTTTATAGTTATATCAAGAACCCGAAGGCTGCTGAGAAGGTGGGTTGGGATGTTGATGAGGTGAAGCGTGTGATGATGGAGAATGCGACATCTGATCGGCGCACTGGTGCGGATTCCTACTCGAATTGGGAGGCGTTGCAGGCTGAGTTGAAGAACAACGATGTTTATGCGGGGCATGAGAACCCGACTGTGAGTGTTTTGCATTTTTGGGTCCGTGAGATGGATGGTTCTATTTCGCATTACCTTTGTTCAGAGCGCGACCCTAAGAATTTCCTTTATAAGAAACTTTCCCGTTACGATAAGCCGGAGCAGGCGTATGTGATGTTTACTTATGGTGTGGGGTCGAATGGCACTTACCATTCGATTCGTGGTTTGGGTCACCGTATTTTCAACCACATCCAAACGAGCAACCGTCTTCGTTGCCAGATGATTGACGGAGCTATGTTGGGTTCTGCGGTGATGATCCAGCCGGATAGCCAACGTGCGTTGGATGAGTTGGGCTTTACTTATTATGGGGCATATGCGGTCCTGTCGCCCAACGTGAATATTATTGAGAAGGCGGTTCCTAATCTTAGCACTGCGGTTCAGCCGGCGTTGCAGGATATATCCCAGCAGCTTGCTTTGAATACGGATACTGTTAGCACCTATGGAGCGCAACAGGGATCACCTTACAGGAATCAGATGCAGGTGGTTGCTGATATGGATGTCAGCACCCGTTTGTCTGGGGCGAGTTTGAATCTTTTCTACGCGAGTTGGAACCGCTTGTTGCGTGAGGTTGTCCGCCGGATTGTTAACAATAAGAAGAACGACCCTGTTCTTAAAGATTTTTATTCCCGTTGTGAGGCGCGTGGTGTGCCTAGAGAGTTTATAAAGACCCTGGATGTGGAGCGCACCCGTGCAGTCCGTTCTATTGGCAATGGTTCTTACGCCAACCGCCTTGTAGCTTTGCGGGAGTTGCAAGCGATCAGTGGTTCTTTTGATGATGTAGGGCGCAAGAACTTGACCCGCGACATTGTTTCTACCCGTGTTGGTCATGATTTGGCAGACAGGTATACACCGCAACAGCAGGAGGCGCGCCCGACTGTGGATAATAAGATTGCCTTCTTTGAGAACCAGCAGTTGATGACGGGTTCCCCTGTCCCTGTAGTTACAAATGAATTACATAGTGTCCATTTGCAGACACATGTCCCTGCACTTATGCAGTTGATTGAGCAGCTTAATACTGGAGCTGCTGACCCTGTGCAGGCTTTGCCGGCCTTGCAGGCATTTTACCAGCACATTGCCGAGACTGCCCAGCAGTTGGCTGCTGACCCAGCCCAAGCTGGAATGGTAGGTGAGGCAAATCAAGCCTTGCAGTTTGCTGAAGAGATGATAAATAACACAACTAAGCAGGTGCAGAAGATGCAACGCGAGGCAGCCCAAGCAGAACCGGAAGCCGGTGGTGGGGGTGAGCCACAGGTTGACCAAGCACTTGCTGCCAAGATGCAGGAACACCAAATCAAGATGCAAATTGCCCAGCAGAAAGCAGAGCTAGACATGCAGATCAAGAGAGCGAAATTTGATCAAGAGCAGGCTATGCGTGATGCGAAGAACGCAATGGAGATGACCTCCCAGTAATTTATGCCCAAAGAAGTAGCCCTACCTATCCCGCTGGAGAGGTGGTTCACGGATGTCGAGAAAATTGAGGAACTGCGAAAAGTCTTGGATTCTGAGGCTTTCCAGACGGCAGTTGCAATCCTCAAAGATATCGCCGGACCCAGCAACAGCACACTTAGCACCGACATCAATGAAAATAGTAACCGCCACGCCTGGTATGCCGGTTACCGTGACGCATTTCAGGATCTTCATAAGTTAACCAAACTTAGAGACAAAAAACAAACCGTGAACCAACCAGAAGAATGGACGCACATAGCGACACCGCAGTAGCCGAATCCCCCGAAGTAGCCCAAGCCGATGCACCCAATGCACTTGACCAACTACCTGATGCCAACCCCGAACCTTCCAGTTTCTCAGACGCCCTTGAGAGCGCACTTTCCCAGTTATCAGGGGAGGCGGAAGATTCGTCTAGTAGTCCCGCAGCGGTTGAAGTTGCCCAAGAGTCTCCGCAGGTTCAATCCGAGCCTGCCATTGAATCCGAGCCTGAGCCTGAATCCAAGGATGAACCCGCTGATAGTGCGGAAAGTGACGCGGAGGAAGCTGGAGATAAAACACCCCTCGAAAGTCTTACGGAGGATGTAGGCGATTGGACCCCTAAAGCTGCTAATCGTTTCAAGCAACTCAAGAGTGAGTTAAAGACTAGTAACTCTGAGCTTGAGCAACTCCGGCAGACAGCTGCCCAACAGGAGCAGAAGATTAAGGAGATGTCCGGTCTCATTGAGAACCGTGACATTGACAAGCTACAGGAGTCTGTTGCGGACTACGAATATGAGATGGCTTTCCAAAATTTGGAAGAGACTGCCTTGTATAAGCAGCAGATTTCTGAACCTTTAGCTAATTTGGTTGACCAAGCGAACCAAATTGCGGCTCACTACGATGTCAGCGACGAAGTAATGCTGGATATCATTTCCTTGGAGGATGCTGAAGTGCAGGATAACGCATTGAAAGAGCATTTCGGTGACGCTTCTGACAGGGATCGCGCCACTCTTTACCGGATTATTGATAGTGTTGACCCCCTCTTGGATAAGAGGCAGGAGTTGTATGACAATGTTGAGGCTGCTTTAAACGAAGCCAAAGTTTTGGAAGAGCAGCGGGAAAATGAGATATTGGCTGAGAATGCTAAGTTCCGTGCCGATGTCACCCGCAATGTAACCCAGCGAGTTACTGAGAAGCTACCCTTCCTCAGTGGTGTTGAGGGGTTGGACATGAGTGCCGTTGAGGCGAAAGCTGCTGAAATGGATCCAAGCGTTGTCCACCCTGTAGACTTTGCCTACAACGCTGTTGCAGCCCAGTTGCTCCCTATCGTTGTTCGTGAGTATATGTCTTCCCGTAAGGATGTTGACGGCTTGATGGACAAACTTTCTGAGTATGAGGATGCTGAACCCAACATGTCAGGGACACCCGCTTCTGATAGTGGTTCTCGCGCTACAGCAGGAATGAGCTTTGAACAGGCAATCAGCAACGCTTTGGGTAGCTAGTTGAATACTACGCTATATTGAATTATTTTTCAGTATGGCGCGGTTTAAACGACTACCTAGTGGAAGAATACTTTTTAGAGGTGAAACCTTTGCGGGTTTCAACAAACCCAAACGTGCCCCAAAAGGGAGTAAGAAGAAATTCTTTGTATTAGCCAAGCAGGGGGACAAAGTCCGTAAGATTGGTTTTGGGCACAGGGATTACCAAGACTTTACACAACACAAAGACCCGAAGCGGAGGAAGAACTTCCGGTCTCGCCATAACTGTAAAACGGCTAAGGATAAGTTAACCGCCCGTTACTGGGCTTGTAAAAAGCTCTGGTAATGGCTAAGAAGAGGAAAAGAAAAAGCAAATCACGGGTTAATGAGGCTGGTAATTATACCAAGCCAGGTATGCGTAAGCGTTTGTTTAAACGTATACTGGCGGGAACCAAAGGTGGTAAAGCCGGACAGTGGTCAGCGCGTAAAGCACAAATTTTAGCCCGTGAGTATAAGAAGGCCGGTGGAGGATATAGATAATGGCTAGGACAATGACAGAGCGACTTCTTCGCAAAGTTAAGCTGAAGAGGAAGGGTAAGGGTAAGAAAGCCCCACAGAAGTCACTTGATAGGTGGACGAAGGAAGATTGGGGAACCTCTTCTGGCAAGAAGTCTTCAGAGACAGGGGAGCGTTACTTACCAAAAGCCGCTAGAAAAGCTTTGACACCTGCTCAAATTGCGGCAGGTGATAGAAAGAAAAAAGAAGCTACTAAAAAAGGCAAGCAATACGTCCCATATACTAAAGCAGAGAAAGTTGCTTACAGAGGGGCAACCAAAAACACAGGAAAAATGTCATGAAATATAAGCCGAAGCCGAAGACTACGCCAAAGCCTAACAAGCCAAAACCTTACAAGCTTAACAAATAGCATGAAAAAGAAAGAAGAACCTTTCAAGCCCCATGATATGTATAAAGATGGGGTTGCTGTAAAAGCTAATACTGTTGAGGAACACCTCGCATTGAAAAGTGCAGGGTATGGACATGACAAGCCGAAGAAGATAATAGCCACTATGTCTTTTAAAGAAGCGGTTAATGCCGCTAAGTCTTTTCTTGAGGCTGTTGAGTCCCAAATGAAGTAGGATGCCCTCTGATCACATCTCCAACACGGACTACCATAACCACCTTAAATCCAGCCCACACGATAACGGGTATGGGATAAGGGAGGATTATGAAGCTCTGAAAGAGCAGAAGATACAATTACAGCATCGTTGCTCCCTCTACAAAACAGGTTTACATAATGCGCTTGCTTGGCTGAAGGAGAACACTAATATGCCTGATGATGTCAAAGACAGCCACTTGGCAGAGAATATTGTGTGGGAACGCCTGAAAATTAATGAATCTGGATTGGAATAAAATTGTATGCAATGCCATTACTGTCTTAGTTGCCTCTGTATTTGTAGGAGCCGCCGCCCAGTTGTGGAGTGGCGTTCAGACTATAGATTCTAGGATAGAATCCAACCTAGTGGAGATAAAAGCCACTCAGGATGTCCTGTCGGCTCAGATAGACCGAGCTAACGGCAAGCTGTCTGAGATATTGCCCCTCATCCTTATTGATGATACCTTTGATAAACCCCAAAAAGGGGCAAAGAATCTGATAGATGAGCGAGTGCAACGACAAATCCAACAGTCCTATCGACCCTAAGTTCCTTATTTCCCTGCTCGTAGGGTTGGCTGTGCAGGCAGGTGGTATTGTTTGGTGGGCATCCAAGCTACAATCGGAAGTCCAGCACAACGATTTCCAAATCAAGATGATCGCTAAGGACGTGGCTAAGAACTCAGAGTTCACCGAACTGTGGCCTGCTGGCAAGTGGGGGAGTGGCAGTCTCCCTAGTGATGTTCGTCAGGATTTAAAGATATCCATGCTTGAATTAGATGTAGAGAAAATAATGGAAAAGCTCTACAATGGCCATACACCCCCTAAAAACTAAATACCGCCCTATCGCTGTGTTTTTGTTGATAGGCAGTTTTGTATTTAGTAGTATTTTACTTTACCTAGCCGCCTCTGTTGTTTTAATACTAAGCTCATACCCTGACTAATGCCTAACTACGATTACCGATGTCGCCTTTGTGGGAACACCTTTGAAGTGTTTCAGTCCATGAATGACAAGAAGCTCAAGAAATGCCTTGATTCTGCCTGTGGTGGCGAGGTAGAGCGTCTTATAGGGACAGGTTCATCAATTATATTCAAAGGCTCTGGCTTCTATTCTACGGACTACAGAAGCCCTTCCTACAAACGGGATAAGGCCGCAGACCGCTCAAAATAACTCGTCGTTTGCGTTTACTGCAAAAGTTAGTTATTTTATCAGAATAACTTTCTGAAATTATGTCGAGATCACTAGGTAGCCGTATTCGTAGAACACGCAAGCAGAGGGGCAAGAGCGCACCCCCACTTAAAGTCAGTATGGGGGGCACAGCTAAACGGGGTAGGCAAGCCCCAGGCACACCCCGCACACCGAGACGTGCCGCTCCTTTATCTAAGGCGGCACAGAAAAGTGCAGCAGATACAGCCCAACGCATGAATGAGATGGGGGCTATAAGGGCACAACAATCGGCTCGACCACAGCCCCAAGCCTCTAAGGCTCCGGCACCTATGGCGTCCCCCAAATCTACGGCTACAACAGCAGCAGATTTCGCTGATGTTGGTTATGGCACTTCCATGAAACCATCTACGGCTACGACTGCACAAGATTTAGCTGATGTTGGTTATGGCACTTCCATGAAACCATCTACAGCGACAACGGCAGACGATTTAGCTGATGTTGGTTATGGCACAGCTACAAAACCAGCCCCACAAGAGTCTGCTATGGGCACACTCCGCAGCCGTATTGCTGGTGCAGCAGTATCTCCGGTATCGGTTAAGCCTATTGAATCTGCGACACCGGACCCAGATATCCCCGTTCCCGATGTGTTTACGGACGTATCCCTTGCGGACATACCGGAAGGAGCCGCACTACCGGATATCCCAGTAACTCCACAGCCTGCGTTTAATACAGGGGAACAAAGGGAAGCCTTTCAAGGGGCACTTGATGCAACTGTAGACAGTCAACTGGAGATGCTTCAACGTGGCGCGGATATACAAGGTTTATATCCTGGCGATCCACTTTACCCTACTAAGGAGAGCGTGAGTGCTAATGTCCAAGCTCAGTTGGAAGCATTAGCTAATGACCCTGAAGCACAGATGGAATTTTTAAGAAAAATGAATGAGCCAGATATTTTTGGTTCCTCTCTCCTTGAGCGTTCTCCCGAAGGAGGCTTACTGGGTGGTGGCTAAATTAGTCCCTTGACCCCCCTTAAAATTCCGTTTATCTTTTTATACGTTACAGGAACTAGGTTGCTCTAGCCGTTCAATTTAGTTCAGGTTCCTGTAATAACATATCCAAGAAGCCTGTGTGGTTGCTCTAGCCCGCCCTAAGTAGTTCTAAGTAACAGGTTTCACACTGAACTAGGCTATTTCCCGCCTATGGGAGATGGCTTGCACCTAACTATTATTACACGGATCGCTACGCCTATACGGGAGCGGTCTGCACTAACCACTTAACCATATTTAATAAAATGGCTGTTAATACATCATGGTCAAATGACACCGACGCGATTAATACCGTCCTCGCTGAAGAGGCAAACCGTATCGGGTCAGATGTCCACAAACGCATACTACACACTTCTCCTTGGATTGACTTAATCAAAAAGAGGAGCTTCCCCGATGGAATGGGTTATCAACTCACTTCATTGGTTTATGATCGTTCAGTTCCAACTTACGATGACGAAGGAGCTAACTTAGCGACTCACAACACTTGGAAGGCTCTTGGAGTTAATGGTGGTTCCAATGATTTCGGAACTTCTCAAGTTCAGGGTAACCAAGGCATCGCTGGTGCTATGGAGACGCAGAATCGTTTCGCCGCTGGTGATTCTACAGGAGCTACTGACGGCATGGGTTTCATTTCCGTGAGCAAGGTTCTCCACACCTACTCACTGAAGAGGCTCTCCCTTGAGTCCCCTGTTATCTCCCTTGAAGACCTTAGATTTGCGGCTCACCGCACTGAGCAGCTTCGCGCTATTGTTGATCTTCTTTCCCAAGCCTCCAGGCATTCTTGGGAAGAGCGTTATCGCATGGAGTTTGATCGCCTTGCCGGAAACATTGTTCCTTGCTTGACTTCAGGGACCAAGATTTACGATACAATTGATATTAGTGCTTCTACCAAGAAGTCAGGTACTAATACAGATGCTGTTGATTTCAATAATGACTTTGACTCTTCTGGTGTCGCTGCTGACAAGACACCGACTGCAAACATCTCCAACGCAATCTTGGATAAGATTTACTATAACCTCGTCCGTAAGGGTGGTGGTGCAGATGCCTATGGCCGTGAAAATGGTCGTCCTGTATTTGGTCTTGTTTGCTCTTCGGAGGCTTCTTACCAGCTTCAAACTGAGGCCGGTTTCCGTGACGATGTTCGTTACAACAAGTCTGCTGTTAGCGACCTAATTGCACCTCTTGGAATTGAAAAGGCTTTCCGTGGTTTCTACCACTTGATTGACGACCTTGCTCCAAGGTTCAATTCTTCTGGTGATGTGGATCTTGACCTTGTGTCTCCTTATTCACAGTCTGCTGGTGTAACTACCATGAATTCTGCTTATGACACTGCTACCTTTGAGGCTGCATACGTCATCCACCCAGAAGTCTTTGAGTCCCTTATTCCTGCACCATTCAGTGCTGGAGCCGGTGTCGATTTCGACGCTGCTTCATTCGCGGGTGAATTCAAGTGGACCAACATCAAGAGTGTTGATAAGAACCCTGACGGCCACAACGGCTTCTTCAGGGGTCTCCTTGCTTCTGCTTCCAAGCCGATCAAGACCGACTTCGGTTATGTGATCGTCTTCAAGCGGGACAGCACTACTCCTGCTGCTTAATCTAAAGCGGGGTTCCTCGTAAAGGGGAACCCCGCATAATTTAATTCAACAAATATAAAATTATGCCAACTTTAGATGATATAACAATTCTTCAGACTAACTCCAAAGTAGCTATCAACGACCCAGTTGCGGTTGTTGATAAAAGCTCCTCTGGATCAAGCCGAGTTGAGCAGTTTCCTTTGGGCTTAATTGCTCAAGGATTTACTACTGCTTGGGTTATTAATTATGATAACCCTAACTTTACTGGGAATTCGGAAACTGCCGCTAGTACTATAGCTCAAACAATAGATTTACATACTTTTAGTTCTACTGAAAGACTTACGAAAGTAAGGGCTGTTGTGACTGAGCTATTTGCACCCGCTTCTGGTGAGACTAGTAATGGAATGACTATTGATGTAGGGGAATCGGGAGATACCGATAACTTTATTGATGGAATGGATGTTAGAACAGGAAGTGCAACTCTTTACTCTCAAGCAGATAACTCTGGCTCTGGTTTAAGTGGAACTATTGCATCTCCAGCGATAGACGATCCTGCTGATCAAGTGTTGAAGTTTACGTTAACTGTAGGTAGTTCCGATAATTCGGTTCACATTAATGATTTAAGTGCGGGGCAAATAGTAGTTTTAGCTGATTTATATGATCTTGCTGACTACAAAGATTGCGTCCCAAAATTAGGCACTCTATAATCAGTAACAATCCATAATTCACAAGAATCCCCGATCCTCTAACACTAGAGAGGGGATCGGGGTTCTTTATTTATAACCAATTGATACCATGCCTAAAGATCCAAATACTGGAGAAAGACTACGGGACGAAGAAGGAAATATAATCCCTTACGAGGGGGAGACTATGGAAGAGGCTGAAGCTGATGCCCTTTCTACAGAGATGGATTTCCCTGCCAGGGTTGAGTCCTTAATGCTTGAGAAGTCGGGAGAAGAGATGCCTGTTGAGGCTTCTGAAGAAGAGCTACCGGCGGAAGAGGTTTCTGAGGAGCTTACTGAAGAGCAGGTTCAAGAAGCTGCTCAAGCTCTATACGCTCAAATGTATGGGGCAGATGCTCCAGTTGACCCGAATGTTGTCGCCATGATTGCTGCTGAGATTGCAGCTGACCCTTCTATCTTGGCTGATGGCAACATTGTTGCAGCTTTGGAGTTATTGCCTAAATTAAGGTCAGATGGAACACCTCCTAACGAGGACCAAATGATCCCTACTTAAAATGAATAATCCATTACAGGGCGGACCCCCGCCAGTTGCCTCCAAGGGGGAGGAGCTTCATGCGGAGCATTCTGATGCCTCGCAGGATTCTAGGATGTCAGCTACTGACCTCCGCGCCGTTCACGATAAGTCCTGTGAATTGGTCAAGATGATTGAGTCCGGCAATTTTGAAGAGAAACTTTCCAAGGGCTGGGTCCAGTCAAAGCTGACCCTGGCCAACGACTACTTAACCGCTATTCATGATTATATTGTCCACGACAAAGAAGCCACCGATTCTCATGGGCATGGGGATGACGGAGGAGAAGGTGGCAACATGAGTGGCGGTTTCCTTATTTCGATTGAGAAAAAACTAGGCAAGTAAAATGGCACTTAGCGCATCCCAGTTAAAGCAAGTTGTATCAGCCCGTGTAACTGGCGTGGGTGCTACTTCAAACCACGTTATTGGCGGGACGAACACGATAACCGATGACGTTGATATTGCTTTTGGTTTCACGATGAAGTGCGGTCATGCCGATAATAGTGTTATACTCAATTACAGGGATGCTTATTCTTCAAACAAACCCACGTTGGAACACAGTAGTGGTGCTAATACCACTATAAATTGTGACCAAAAGATAGGTGCTTTTGAGAGTCAAGAGATCATAGAAGACCCAACTTTTACTGATATTGCTGCAATAACCACGATAGTAGCTATTTACTTTGAAGCCCCTGCCAGTAACAATGGCACGATCAGTATCGCGGGAACTCCTAACGATATAGGTGATGTGGATTTCAGTGCGGCAGGGGGATCATTCCTACTAACTCCACGCTTTACCAACACCACCTCTACCAAGCACGTTATAGATTTTAATGCTATTGGAGACATTCTTAAAGTGATAGTCTTAGGTAAAGGAGCATAACCCCAACACCCATGCCAATATCCTCTAACAGACGGCAACGGGTAATTGAATTCGCAACCCCGAAGGTTGCTGATCTTGTCGTTGTTGAGCGCGTAGATGCCAGTAAGAATGTAAATTCGGCGGCAACCGCTGATGACAATGCTTACGGCACAGCACACCCTGATACTACTCGATTCCCCAACTTCAAGTTAGCCCTTATCAAGAACGGGGATAACGACCAAGGGCAATTTCAGGATTGGTATTATGTAAAAGACCGCGCCAACCAAGATGACTATAATTGGGAGTTCCAAGCGGCTGGCGCAGGTAGCCCACGCTTTGATACCGTTGTCAGGACGTATGTTTTACCCAGAGCCGATGGAGGTGGAACGGGAGGGGTAACTCATTTTGATGAATCACTTCCTGCATTGGCTTCGGCAATGCCTACCACTACAAACGATCCGTTTGGTGACGGCATAGGGGACGCTGATCCGAATACGGACTCTAGTTATATCTTGTTTGAAAAGAAGCAGGTTCGATCTGGTGACGAAACACTAGATACCCTGTTCGTTGTTGAGCAACGGGTTTACGTTAAGCGAGTCACTATTGTAAGTGTTGATTCGGATAAACAGTTTCCATATAGTGGATACAATGCATCTGGTGACCCTTACGGGGGTTTAATTTCTAAGGAGACGCTCTATTATAGAGATGAGGTTGTGTATGCGACAGTCGATTTCTCTGACTCTGAGGAGGATACTGCTGGGATACAAACTGGAGGATTCCGTATTTTCTCCGTGCATAATTCAGATGCCGCCAAAAAGAAGGCTGAGTATATATTTACCGATAAGGATGCGGTTTACCAGTATAATCCAGATGGAGGTTCCTCCCCCTCCACATATAATTTTTGGGGTATTGATCCAAATGGTGTTATGCGTGAGGGCAAGCAGTTGTCCGATAACTGGTATGCATTATCCGAAAGACAAGTAATACGCAAAGACAGCGATGGGTTGGTAGCTGAATATTTCACAAACCAGAACATGAGTTGGCCTGCTGTGTTCAGTAATTTATACGCCACTGTCTGGAACCGTAGGGACGGGGGCAAGCATACAAATGTTTACCCCGTGTATAAGCGCGAGGTATACAATGGCCCTACAAAAACCAAGGTGCAGATTTACTGGCAGAAAGCTCCTTTTTCAGAACCAGACACAGTTGACGATACGGATGTAACTACTTTATGTCTCCTAAAGCCCATGGAGCCTATGGAGATGGAGTTCGTAACACCAAACTGGCGGGTAAAAACAAAGCCCAGTTTGCATGGCATTGTAACTGTAACATATACCAATGGCACTGAAGACCCTGTATGGGACTATGGTGGGTATAAGGCAACGTGGAAGCCTACTAACTACACTGATTGGCCTGATGAGATTGTAATCTCTGATTCTCAGGAAGCCTTTAGGGGAGGCTACCTCCGCACGAAAGTCACGGCATATAAGCCGAACATAACCACTACTGATGATGCCGCCCGTCATAGCACTGACAAGACCAATCCCCCTGTATTAGAGGCCTAATGCCCGAAGAACCTAAAGATTTTCCTCAGAGCGGGGCAGATGGTTCCGGTCAAATTGGCAAGCAGGATTGGGAGTTACCCAATTCTGTATCCGCGCCCCCTGATGGTTTTTCCCCGAACGTGGAGACTGCCTCCTATGGGGGATACGATGAATCCATAACGGATTACCACCCACCCGTTGAGCAGGCATCAGAAAGCCTCCACCCATTTAAGGTAACACGGTATACAAATGAAGATGACGAGGTAAAAGTTCGTGTGCGCCTTGGCAGGTTTTATTATTCAAGCTCAGTGATGACTGTAGCAAAGCTCCCCCCACATGGGCCACATTATGGTGCATTCACTTTGGCACAAGGCGGTGACCCCGAACATAGCCACAACGTAACCATGGATGCTGGATCATCTCATTGGGCGGATATGAATGGAGTGGATCAAGCTGGGATGGGTGGCACTGCCGCGGGTTTTTGGCCTATAAATGTAGGCACTAGGGACGGCGAAGGAGTGGAAACTGGGGGCAAAGCGGCAAATCCCTATTTTACTTTCACGGGGATGGGTGTTTCGGGCTATTTTGAGCAGAATGACACCCTTGGCAAAAGCATCCCTTATGCCTTTAGGTTACCCTTGGGGGTCGAACCAACCACATTCACTGGTCGGGTTAATGAAGCGATTTCGGACTATATTGAGTTTGATTCTATACCGGAGGCTTCTTCTGTGTGGTTCCGTTATGTCCTTGAGGATAACGGGACTTCAATTGATTTAGCCAATTATGAGGCTCAAGATGTGGTCTATGTTAAAGATGTAGTAACTTCAGGTATTCGCGCCCTCCCCACTAATCATGGCCCCCTTCAGCCATTGATTTTAGCTCCACTACATGACGGTAACAACACCGTCCCTGATCTAGTCCGTGGAAATCCTACTGGCTGGGAGACACTACCCCCCGGTATGACTACCTCCACCTTCGGTTCGCCTCCGCCCAATTTAGGTGAGGGGGACGAGGCAGGTGAAGCTCATTATCTTAAAATGGGGTGCTACTATATAAGATTAGCCTCACTCCCACCAGAAGGTGATGAAGAAACTTATGGGGGAAAAGTCCAGCAGGTCATTCACGATAATATTTACCACTCCACGTTTTGGCTTGCAAATAGTGGTGTAGTCCTATCACAGCATGATATTAATGGTAGAGGTTATGGTGCGGCGAACCGCGCTCCTGATCCTGACGCATAACCCACCCCTTGAAATAACCCCGATTTCCCCTATATTAACGAGTCATGCCAGCCAAGACAATTACGCAACTATATGATGAGGATTATCTCAGGGATTTCCTTGAGGCTCCTTATTCTGCTGCCAAGTTCCGTAACGCGCTGAACGAGATAATGCCCCGCATTTACAAGATGGGCTACTGGCGTGAAATGGTTTTAGAGCATACGCAGAGTGCATCTGACGGTTATGTTTCACTGCCCCACAACACTGACAGTATTGTAGGGGCTGTTATTGATAATAACGCAGTTCCGTCACACTCCCTTTGGCATGACTATAGGTTATTTGGGACAAATGACAGTGATGACAATATCCTGTCCGCCTTTATTGATGACGGATACGCCAGCACTTACAGGGATATATCCACGACAGCTGCTGACCAATACCAAATTCAGTTAAAGTCGATCTCGCCTGAGACTTATTTACCCAATGGGGGAACTATAAATGTAGCTGTTCGTTATTCCACAGCCGCCTTACCCGATGGTTACCTAAAGGAGACTATGGTGCTGAACACAGGTTCTGCCACTACAAAAAATTCTACTGCTACAACAATAAACAAAATCCATCAAATTGCGTACAACAATATCCCCGCTGAAAGCGGCGTTCAAATAATAGCAGTTCACCAGGCTCCGTCCCCTTTGACTAATGTCGTTTTGGGCGAACTCCCAGCGGGTTCTGGTGTTCTGCGTTATCGTCGTTTTAGGATAGGGGACACATCTTCCAATTCTTCCGCGCACATGCTACTCAAGCGTCGATGGGTTGACGCAGTAGATAGTTCAGAAACAATCCATGTGCCTGACAGAGCCATTTTAAAACACGCCCTTTTGGGCAAACTTTCAGAAGACAACGCCGATGTACAACGTGCCCAATATCATTGGGGCATATGCAAACAGCTTTTGGAAACCGACATGGATTCCTACAGGGGTTCCACTAGGCCAAGAGTGCATATTGCGCCCGAAGGTGCCAGCAGTGGTATGTCAGGCATGTATTAATTTCAAACAAACAATAATTAGCTATGGCTACATCAAATATAGACAAACAATCCTTCGGAGAAGCGGGGGCAACCATGTTAACAGGCACGGAGGGCGTAGCAAAAGACATATGCGCCATTCTTGTTATTGAGGACGCAATCTTCGATGGTCATGGTAGCGACACCAGTGATAAGTCCATATGGGATGAATTAACGGATTCAGCGACTAATGGAAAAAAACTTTTACGAAGTGATTCTGCCGCTGATGGTGTAACTGTCCCTGCGGGGATAACAATTTATGGGCAATTCCGGTCGGTTAAGCTCCGCTCAGGCACAGTCCTCTGCTACCACGGCGCATAAAGAACCATGGCTCCCCGTTTAGGATTAGGTGGCGGTGTATCCGCTGACCCAGCGAGTGGGTTGTTTGCCAGCACACCATTGCTGTTGGACACTTACCCGAACGCTCACATAGCGTATTCGGTTCGTAAACTACGCACTGAATATACGGGTCATGCCATGAAGATTAGGGTTGATGCGTCACCTGACAGGGTAGCTGATGTAGCC
>MDTG01060535.1_pt1 | contig 16456 bp, 14 predicted proteins | sample 811421 | NCBI WGS metagenome assembly MDTG01 (sample SAMN05326645, study PRJNA326480) | marine metagenome | isolation source: seawater | place: Pacific Ocean: South East | collected 2011
CAGGTTCTATTACGAGATCAATGCATTACAGTTAGTCAAAGAACGATTGATTTGCAGCAAGACTATGAAGCTTCTTGGGAGGCTTTATTGCTTGGAGATCTCACATGGCAGGATGTATACCTCGAAAAAGTCTTTGCAGAGGATCTTAGGCCAATAATTGAAGCGAAAAAATCATGGAATGAAAAGGGCCAGGAGTTAGCTTCCTACTCACATGCAATGGAAGAAGGATTGGGTAAGGCCTACGAAGGTGCCTGGTCTAAGATGAATAAGCTAAATGTTACACTTCTTCAAAAAACTAAACGATATCTAAAACAAAGACACCCTGAAATGCTTTCAGATTGGAAGAGGTTGACTTACGAGGTCAGACCTGAAAATATTTTACAGGAGCGCTATGCGTCTACATTATCACTTATTGTAAAGAAAAGTCACAGCAAAGAAGCGCTTATTAGTGCATTCAATCCTTTTAATCAAGGAATACACATCATTATTGAGGACTAGTAATCAAATCCCCGATCCACAGGAAAATATTCGATACAAGGCATTACAATTTCCTGTTGAAATGCCTCTGACTCTACATACCCATCCGGGCTATCAAGCATGGGACCAAATCTTGCGGACAAATTTTGATACGTGCAGTCACAAAAATCAGTCATGTAACCATCCGGGTCACAAGACATCATATATGCCTCTCGAATAATTTGTTCCTCATTATTGAGTTCGTCAGTCGTTGTCTTATTTGCCCCTATTTGAATTATATCGATCTTTTCCATACAGGGAAATGTAATCTGCGTTTGGAAGTCGGAGGATTCGATAAATGATTCTGGCATGTCCAAAAGTGATCCAAATTCTGTGATTATGTTATTGTATGTACACATGCAATAGAGTAGCATATCTCCGTTCTCATTGCATTGTTCAATAAACATATTCTTGAGCATGGACTCACTCAATGATTCTTCTTCAAGCCATTGGTCGTTTGGAATGACAGCCGGACTTGTATTCTTCAAAGCCTGGTCTTGTGCATAGAGCAGACTTCTAGATAATATAAAAATGGTCAAGATGAATATATAATGAGGCATAAGAATAGATTTATTCTGAGTAAGCGCTACCCAGCTAGTCGCCAATGAATAGGAAGAAAGAAACGTTTCCATCGAACTTTTTTACCTGTAAACCAATTTTGATCAGCATTTAAGGAAAATAAAACAAACCAAGCTTTTCCAACGATGTGATCTTCGGGTACAAAGCCCCAAAATCGGCTATCCTGGCTGCCATGTCGATTGTCACCCATCATCCAATAGTAATTCATCGAGAAGGTGTAGGTATTTTGCTCCTTTCCGTCAATTGTAATGATATTACCAGGCTTGCGACGTACCGTATGCCTCTCATAGGCCTCGATAACTCGTTTATACATGGCAAAGTTGAGACTATCTTTTAAATTGACTGACATGCCTTTTGCGGGAATAACAATTGGGCCATAATTGTCTAAGCCAAACATCTCACCAAAGCGCTCATTATGCGGATAGTACTTTAATGCCGACACACCCTCCCACGTATTTTGGACTGATCGCCTCATAAAGGCCTCAAAATCGACTCGTTTCGGTGGGTTTGCTTTACAGTCCATAGTTTCACATAAGGCTTCCAAATTATCTTTGGATGCATTGAATTGTACATAGCCGTCCGATGTCTCCATAATCTCATTTCCACCATTCGGGGCATTGCGATTGTAATAAATATCAGCATCAATTAGCTTTTGAACACTGAAGTCATCCGTTTTTTTGATACGATAAGAATATTGGACGTGCTCGGGCTCGTAGGCAACTTTACCATCAATAAACAAGGTGTCGTTGCGAATCGATAGTGTATCTCCGGCAATGCCAACGCATCGTTTGATATAGTTCTCACGCTTGTCAACGGGTCTGCTTATTACTCTGAAATTTTGCTCAATGGCATTGCGTGCTTGATCCCACGTGGTAATGCCATTGGATGGATCATAATAGGCCCGTCGAACAAGGTCGTAATAGGTTACTTGGCTCTGAAACTCCATGGTGAGCGTGTCATTTGCTGGAAAGTTAAAGACGACTAAATCATTTCTCTTAACATCTTGAAAACCTGGTAAACGATAATAGGGAAGTTGTGGTTTGGAGAAGTAGGCCTGCCCGCCTCCAAGGATCTTGGGGAAAGTATGATGGACTAATGGAAAGGCAATCGGAGTCTGAGGAACTCGAGGGCCATAGTGCATTTTACTTACAAACAAAAAGTCACCCACGAGTAAACTATCTTCCATAGATGAGGTGGGAATCGTATATAATTCGATAAAGAATGTTCGGATAAAATATGCAGCAAATACAGCAAACAAAATGGCATCAGCCCACTCGCGACTTTTATTACGTAAAGGACGTCTTTCTCCTTCGGTAACTCCTCCAATTCCATGGTAGGATGCGCCTTTTGACCACCCCCAGTAAGGGAGGAGTGCCCATCCAAAAAGGACCGCACCATTATGTTCCCAGAAGGAATACTTGCGGTAGCTGTCGCAAATTTCTCCAATCAAGTGAGCATATAAAAAAAGACTAAATCCAGGTAGCACGGCAAATACAATCCACCACTTTCGCTTATTGAAGTGATTGAGCAAAATCCATGCTCTGTATATAGGTATGAGGGCGAGATAACCCTTGTATCCTGCCTGTTCAAAAAAACGATAGAATCCAGCGAGATAGCCAGCGGTGAGTAAGAGTATTATGATAGTTGTAATCATTCTTCGAATTTACGTCAATCCCAATACATCACGAACGGAATACAAACCGGGTTCTTGCTTTTGAATCAACCATTTCGCAGAATCAATAGCTCCTTGCACAAAGCCTTGTCGACTTTTAGCATGATGTTCAAGTTTGATATAATCAATCGCACCATCCCAAATAGCCTGATGGTTTCCAATCACCCCCTGTTCCCGGGAGGCTTTTATTGGCGTCGTATCATCGGTCTTTTTATTAGCTAATGACCACTTTTTAAGTGATGAGTCGCCTTGTTGTAAAGCATGAAAAAGACTTATTGCCGTGCCACTAGGGGTGTCTTTTTTCTCTAAATGATGCGTTTCTTCAAGGTGAAGCTTGAAGTCACTACGATCCTTCATAAACTGGGCTAGGTTCTTGGCGGCTTCCAGAAATAACTGGACGCCTAGACTGAAGTTGCTACCATAAAGAATCTTGGCCTGATGTTTTTGCTGTTCAGCTTGAACCTCGCTCCATTGGTCGAGCCAGCCTGTGGTCCCCGATACGACAGGTAGTCCTTGCTCAGCACAGATAGTCAAGTTTTGAACGGCGTTTTCTGGACCTGTGAATTCTATGGCCACATCACAAGACAAGAGTGAGTCGGATACCTCAATTACATCTTGCGTCTCATGGATAAAGCCTATTGTATGGCCCTGTTCTTCAAGGGTTTTGTGGAGGGCCTTGCCCATTTTTCCATAACCAAGTAAAGCGACACGCATAGATTTGATTTTACTCTAAGTGTAATGATACAGATAATCCTACTATCGGCGTTCCAACAGGACTTGGTAGCACCACAGGATGCCATGTTAGAAGAAGGTTGTCGTCAACTTGAAAATGACTAAGTCTGGCGTCTACAGCGGCATCCATGACTTGAAGTGCATACCCTAAGCTAAGCAGAAGTACGCCATAATCAATTTGTCGCCGACTGGACTCTCGCTTAAGTTGTAAGGCGCTAGAGGATGTAAACCCATTACACCCTATATCATTGCTAGGATCATCATCATTCAAAGCTCTTAGGGCACCACGGTAACATCTAAAGTCTTTTACACCGCTAACTAACCAATAGGTTATTCCACCGAGTCCACCATAAACAATGGGCATCTTCCAATATTTTTCATTATAGGCTTGACCTGCTCCAGGCAATGTGCTTGCCCACAGGATGGCTCGCTTAAAGTCTTTTGGATGAAAGGAATCGTCAACGGTTTCTTCGGATAGACTAAGGACGCTATCCTTTGCCGGTTGGGTTGTATCCATTACGGCTTCTTGTGCTTGAAGGCTCAATGCTAACAAGAACATGAAAGTTAGGATTAGCTTGTTGCGTAACGCAGCGATCATGCTAAGGTTATTGCAATAAATCAAGAATACGTTGTAAGTCTTCTTCATTATGGAAGTATACGCTCATCTCTCCTGATCCGTTGGCCTTTTGATTGAGACGAACTCGAGTACTCCACTGTGAGGAAAGTTTTTCTTCCATAGCCTTAAACGAAGAAGATTTCTTTTTGTTTTTAGCCTTTGGCTTTCGCTTAGATAAACTCGCTATACGCCGTTCGACTTCCCTTACCGATAGGTTGTCACTTAGAATTTCATGGAGCAGATCGAGTTGGAGTAAAACATCTTCTAAACCAGCTAGTGCACGAGCGTGTCCCATAGAGATTCGTTGGTCACTTATGGCATTTTGCACATCTGGAGGAAGCTTTAGCAGCCGAAGGTAGTTACTAATCGTTGCACGCTTTTTCCCTAGTCGTTGGGATAATTCTTCGTGGGTTAGCGAACATTCCTCAATGAGCCGCTCATAACTGCGTCCTACTTCAAGCGCATTTAGATCTTCGCGCTGTATGTTCTCAATGAGGGCAATTTCAAGTGATTCTTGATCGCTGGCATTTCTGACATAACAGGGAACTTCCAGTAGTCCCGCTAGTTTTGATGCTCGAAGTCTACGCTCCCCGGCGATTAACTCTATCTTTCCGCTTGTTTCTCTTCGTACTGTTAAGGGTTGAACCACACCATGAATACGAATGGATTCTGCCAATTCTTCGAGTTTTTCATCGTCAAACTCTACACGAGGCTGAAAGGGATTTACCTTGATCTCAAGAATGGGAATGTTAAGTACTTCTCCAATGCTTTTTGATCGGCCTGATAGGCTGCCTACTGAACTAGTGCTCGGTGTCTCTGCAATATCAGAAAGTAAAGCACGAATGCCTTTTCCCATTGCTTCTCTTTTTCCATTTGCCATAACTTAATGTCTCTAGGGGTTAGCTTGCAACAGCCTCACTGATTTGGCCGTGCTTCACCAAAATTTCTCTTGCCAAGTTAAGATAGTCTTGTGCTCCTTTTGAGCTTGCATCAAATAGGATAACGGGTTTGCCAACCGACGGCGCTTCCCCAATACGTGTATTTCGATGAATAATTGTCTCAAAAACGAGTTCTTCAAAATGCTTGCGGACCTCTTGATTTACATCATTTGCCAATCGAAGTCTTTGGTCGAACATGGTAATCAGAATCCCTTCGATCTGTAAGTCTGCATTGATGCGTTTCTGAACAATTTTGATGGTATTAAGCAGTTTGCCGAGCCCCTCTAAGGCAAAATACTCTGCTTGAACGGGTATAATTACAGAATCAGCTGCTGCAAGGGCATTGACAGTAATCAATCCCAAGGATGGCGAGCAATCAATAATGATATAATCATATGAATCTTTAATACCATCAATGAGTTTGGATATGATGCGTTCCCGCGAGGGGACATTGATTAATTCAATTTCTGCACCTACCAAATCGACATGTGATGGAAGGATATCTAGGTGGGGTGTTTCAGTCGATATAATTGAATCCTTTATTGCGGCATCACCAACTAGGCACTCATAGATTCCATGTTTAACCTCTTTAGGATTGATTCCAATACCTGATGTAGCATTCGCTTGGGGATCGGCATCGATAATAAGGGTCTTTTTCTCCAAAATTGCCAAGCTAGCCGCAAGGTTGATTGCTGAAGATGTCTTTCCTACTCCTCCTTTTTGATTGGTTATCGCAATAACTCTTCCCATGTTCTTATTTGTTTTCCTTCCGGTTTTAAATATTCATGCTATCGCCAATGGCCAGCATGGTAAAGTCAATTCCTGCATTTTTGAAGTCTGCCTTGACCTTATTGTGGTCGACCTCGATATATCCAAACGTATCAAAGTGTATACCTAATACGCGCTTGCACTGAACAAGTTCTGAGGTTTTAATTGCTCCAATATGATCCATTGTAAAGTTTCCACCAATAGGTAGTACTGAAAAATCAATGGGACCTATCATCTCGGGGATCAAGGTCATATCTAAGGTAACTGCCGTGTCCCCGCTGTAATAGAATAGCATATTATCAAATTCAATAACAAAACCCCCAGGTTGGCCGCCATAGCTACCATCCGGTAGTGAAGAGGTATGTACAGCTTGTACGTAGTGCACACGGCCGAAGTCAAATGACCAGCTACCTCCATGATTCATGGGGTGGATTTGGCATTCTTTCCCTCCAAAATACATCGCCACCTCATAGTTGGATACTACGGTTGCCCCGCAACGCCTTGCAATCTCTTCTGTTTCTGCAACGTGGTCAACATGAGCATGTGATAATAGGATAAAGTCTGCCTCAATTGAGTCCACGTCGATGTGCGCAGCTTTTTCATTGCCTCGAATAAAGGGATCAAAAAGAATTTTATGATGGCCCGTATCAAGAAGAAAGCAGGCGTGTCCGTAGAATGTGCATTTCATAACCAAAAGGTAAGATTAAATGAAAACATCTGTGTCTAAGAAATACACCAACAATCCACCATGATTCCACGAAAGGAGATAAGGTGTTAAAGGGCGTACATAGTTTCTAGTTGTTGGCATTCATTTGCCCAAGTGAAGTTCTTTTTTGCCTCATTGGCCGCTTGCCGCATGGCTTGCTGAGATTCTGCTGATAGACAACGCTTGATGCCCTGCGCTATATGTTCTGGCTGAATATCATCAAGCATCAAAAAGTAAGGTGCTTTCTCATGAAGCAATTCGTGTATTGGGGTTTTAACGGTAAGCATAGGCAGGTCAGCATGCATATACTCAAAGCACTTGTTGGCAAGGGAATAACGATAGTTTTTAGACGCGGTATCCAAAAGGTGTAGCCCAAGCAGAGCTCTTTTGGTAATGCTTGGAAGTAGGCCAGGAGTGATTCTTCCCAACCAGATAATTAGATCTGATTTGCCCTGTTGATGGGCCAACTTCTTAAATTGGTCGACTTTGTCCCCATAACCCGCAATAACAAGGGGTGGTAGGTCATTGGTCCATGCAGAAATAACCTTGTCTAACCCTCTTCCAGAATTAATCACCCCTTGGTAAAGAATGAAATCTTTTGGTAAAGCCTCCTCAATGGCTTGGGTTAATGCTTCCTCGAGCCTTCTTTTTACTGGTATATTCCTTACCACAGCAAAGTCCTTAGAATACGCTGTTGAAAAGGTGTCTGCTAACCATTGATTTACTGTGTAGCAATGTGTGAATTTTGGGATATATCGATGAGCTATGGTCTTCCAAATCCACCGCACGAAAGGTTTTTTTTGCAATTCATCTACTTCTTCAAACCATTCGTGAGCATCAAAGATCCGCTTAGCATGATGCGTACTACCATGAAATAATCCAAGGATTGTGTCCAAATCATTGGCTAGATAGACATCATATTTCTGCTTTCTTAAAAGCCTCCAAAGTTTCCAATTAAACTCTAGATAAAATCGCCAACCCCGAGAAAATTTAAGAGAGAGCAAATCAATGGAAACAGATTCATGAAGGTCAGGATGAATAGAGTCTATATCCTCTTGCCTCAATACCGGAAAGTTTCTGCCAATAATAGTGATATGATATCCAACGGATACAAGGTATCGCACGACCTTTTGCACCCTTTGGTCATACATGTAGTTGTTGGTGATAGCAACACAGCAAGTGGGATTGTTATGTATACTTTGGCCCATCAGCTTTGAGGTGTTGATGTAAAAGTATTGGCTCCGGCCTGATGTAATTCACCGCATTGACAGAGATCGTTAAAGATTTCTTTTACTTCGGGGCGCTCATCCGCTTCAAAATGACTTAATACAAAAACCAAGGAATGCGGTTTTTGGGTTAGCGTTTTGATCCGTTGTATCCAATGGCTCTTTAATGCGGGGGATACCGAGGGTCTACTTGTCGGTTTACAAGCATCACATGCTTGACAATCTTGCTGAAGTTCTTCGCCAAAATAGCTACATAGCATCCGCTGACGACATAGGCGGTCATTGGCAATATAATCAACCATCTGTCTTAGTTGATGCGCTTGATGATTAAAGTGACGTCTCATTTCAGCGGCATTGATAGGTAAGTTGACCGTGGCAATACGGGGTATTCGTAAGGTCACGGAATTCCCTTCGATACCACGAAGAAAGTCAATACATTCGTAGCTATAAAGCCGTTCAAGGAGTTTGAGAATTCGTACTTCACTTCCCTGAACCTCCTTTGCCATGCGCTTGAGATTAATCGATTGGAAATCCCGGAATACGTTGGGGTAGTTTCTCAACAAATAGTCAATTACAACACGATAATCTTCGCTCTCTACTTGCATTTTATAAAGGTTTTCACGTGACGTGATGACTTTGACTTTATGGTGGCTGTATTCATTGGTTGCGAGATGGAGCAGTCCCCAACGTTCCAACCATTGCAATGAGCTGTAAACTTTCAGCGCGGATAGGGAAGTTTTTTGAATCAGTACGTCAAGCGGTAACGGATGAGGTATGAATTGGCCTTGGCCCTCTGTAATACGATGATGCAGACAGAAATAATGGTAGACTTTTTTAATATCTCCAGGTGATACTTTATTGCTTGTTTGCTGCTCGAGGGCATCGCGTAAATCCTCCCTGGAACAGATGATTATTGATTTTGCAGGCAAGCGGTCTCTTCCTGCTCGGCCAGCCTCTTGATAATATGATTCAATGCTTGGCGGAACATCAAGGTGAATTACCTGTCGCACGTCAGCTTTATCTATGCCCATTCCAAAGGCATTGGTTGCGACCATTACATCAATTTTATTCTTAGTCCATCTGTGTTGTATGTCATCTCGCGCCGCATTGGATAATCCTGCGTGGTAATATTTCGCTTGAATATCATGTTGCTGCAAAAACGAAGCAATTTGATAGCACTTTCTTCGATTTCGCACAAAGATGATGGTGCGCTCTTTTTTGGAGTCAATCAGTTTTTCTAATAAGCAATTGTACTTATTGGATTCATTGATTACTTGGAAGGCGAGGTTTGGTCGTGAAAAACTTGTTTGGTGGTGAACCGTATTTCGAAGCTTTAAAAAATCCTTGATGTCCTGTGCAACTTGAGGTGTAGCCGTTGCGGTAAGTCCTAAAGTAGGGTAGGATTCTTGAAACTGGCGGACTAAACCAATCTTGAGATAAGAAGGTCGGAAGTCGTGCCCCCATTCGGAAATACAGTGCGCTTCGTCGACCACAAGTAAGCCAATGTTGAGTTTAGGATATAGAGCTTTGAAAGTCTTTGTTTGCAGCCGTTCGGGGGAAAGAAAGACAAACTTGGTTTTATTAAACTGGATAGTACTCCATGTATTCTCAATTTGTCGAGCTGTCATCCCACTGTGAATCATAACACTTGGAATACCTCGTTTTTTGAGGCTCTCAAATTGATCAATCATTAAAGAAATCAAAGGACTTACAACAATGCAAATTCCTGGGCGCATTAAGCCGCTGATTTGATACGTCAGTGACTTTCCTCCGCCTGTCGTCATAATTCCCAATACATCTCTTCCTTGCACCACATCGCGAATAATATCCTCTTGTAGTGGTCTAAATGATGAGAACCCCCAATACTTTCTCAAGAGCTCTCGAGCATTGGTAGGGGGTTTTGTATGAATCATATTTTGTAAAGGTCTTATGTCAGATTACTCAGCAAGGAAAAGTCTACTCTGCTTTTAGTTTAAATGAGTTTCCCCTTGTCTAATGTGAGCATACGGTCAGCTTTTTTTGCGAAGCCCAGGTCATGGGTTACGATAACAAAGCTTTGTTCTTCTGTTGCTCGCAAGGAAAAAATCAAATCATGTAATTCTTCGCTCGTTTCGGCATCGAGATTACCTGAGGGCTCATCAGCAAAAACAATAGCTGGGTTGTTCATGAGGGCCCTTGCTACAGCAACTCGTTGTTGTTCGCCTCCGGATAATTCCGCAGGACGATGTTTAATGCGATTTGATAAACCCATTTTCTCAAGTAATTCGGAGGCACGAAACGATGCTTTTTTCTGCGATATGCCCTGTAACATAGCTGGAATGCAAACATTTTCAAGGGCGGAAAACTCAGGAAGCAGATGGTGAAATTGAAAGACAAAGCCGATCTTTTCATTTCGAAATCGAGCTAACTCTTTTCCGCTGAATGACGATATGCATTGGCCTTCAAAGGTAACTTCGCCTTGATCCGGTTTTTCCAGTGTTCCAAGAATTTGTAGCAACGTACTTTTCCCAGCACCTGAACTACCCACAATACTGAGCACCTCTTTGGCTTCAATAGTCATATCGATTCCATTGAGCACGGAGAGTGTTTTGTAGGATTTATGGATGTTTTGAGCGCTGAGCATACTGAAAAATACGAAGTCTACAATTTGTACAACAGTTGTGGATGAATTCTCTTAAAAAAAATCCTTTCTTTCTTAGTAAATCCGTTGCTTTAGATTGAAATTTACTAGAGAATCAATACGATACTATGAACTTACACGAATATCAGGCAAAAAACCTTTTAAAGAAATACGGTACGCGCATCCAAGAAGGGGTAATGATTGAAAGTACTTCAGACGCCATAATTGCAGCGAAGAAGCTTAGTGATGAGACAGGTACCTCTTGGTATGTTGTTAAAGCACAGGTGCATGCCGGTGGTCGTGGAAAGGCGGGTGGAGTAAAGCTTGCAAAAGGTATTGATAAAGTAGAGGACATTGTTGATGAGATTCTTGGAATGACCATCGTTAATCGTCAGACTGGTCCTGCGGGTAAGTTAGTGCGTAAGGTTTTGATAGCGCAGGATGTATATTATCCTGGCGAGCATGAAATTCGTGAATTTTATGTTTCCCTTCTTTTAGATCGAGCGAAAGGACAATTATGCTTTATCTATTCGACTGAAGGCGGAATGGACATTGAAGAAGTTGCTGAATCTACTCCGGAGAAGGTTTGTAAGGAGTGGATTGATCCCAATGTAGGTTTACAAGGATTCCAAGTTCGTAAAATGGCGTTTAACCTCGGTCTATCTGGACTAGCTTTTAAGAACATGTGTAAGTTCCTTTCCAGTGTTTACAAGGCTTATGTGTCAAGTGATGCGTCGCTTGTTGAAATCAACCCCTGTTTAATCGCCTCTGACGAAGCGGTAATTGCCGTCGATGGTAAAATTAGCTTAGATGGAAACGGACTATTTCGACAAAAAGACTTGGCCGAAATGCGTGACATTTTAGAGGAAGATCCTACGGAAGTGGAAGCTGGAGAAGTTGGTCTAAGCTATGTGAAACTAGATGGAAATGTCGGTTGTATGGTAAACGGAGCAGGGCTGGCTATGGCTACTATGGATATGATTAAAATCGCAGGTCAGGAACCAGCAAATTTCCTAGATGTTGGAGGAACTGCTGATGCAAAGCGAGTTGAAACTGCGTTCCGTATCATTTTAAAGGATTCCAATGTTAAGGCCATCTTGGTAAATATTTTTGGGGGAATTGTACGTTGCGACCGAGTTGCTCAGGGAATTGTCGATGCCTACAAGTCTATTGGGAATATCCCAGTGCCTATCATCGTGCGCCTTCAGGGAACTAATGCAGCTGAAGCTAAAGATATCATTGATCAATCAGGTCTAAAGGTCTATCCTGTTATTCAATTAAAAGATGCTGCTCTAAAGGTCGAGGAGGTATTGGCCTAAATCAAGAATTTACTGAACCTAGGATTTCACCCATGAAAAGCCAGTGGATTATTTGACAATATTTGCGTCAATAGTTGCCGCATTTTCTATTACGTGGTGCTCGAAAACTTACTTGTAGTGTTATTTTCGCGCTACCAATGAAGTGCCTAGGTCGTTTTTCTTTTGCCTTATTTTTTGCGCTATGCTTTCCTAAGTTATCGGCGCAGGGACAGATTTGCAGCGGTCAGGTAACAGGTCAAGGCAGCCCTTTAGCGTATCCTACAATCATAGTAGTAGAAGATAGCCTTCGCTTGCAAGGTGATGTAAACGGGTACTTTCAGATAAATCTTGGTCCTAATGAAGAGGCGAGCCTTTTGGTATCTTATTTAGGTTTTGTTTCTCAAGAGGTTATTATTCGATTAGACGAGCAATGCAGTGATATCAAAATTGATCTGCAGGCAGAGGAAGGAAGCTTAGAGGATATAGTGATCTCAGGTAACCTAAGACCTGTTTCTCGAATGAATAGTCCCGTTCCCGTGGAAGTTTATTCTTCCTCCTATTTCAAATCTAATCCGACGCCATCCCTTTATGAATCATTACAAAATGTGAATGGTGTTCGTCCTCAGCTTAATTGCAATGTATGCAATACAGGAGATATTCATATTAATGGTTTGGAAGGGCCTTATACCATGGTTTTAATTGATGGAATGCCCATAGTCAGCGGTCTATCTACCGTCTATGGTTTGACAGGAATCCCGCAGTCCTTAGTAGATCGTATCGAAGTAGTCAAGGGCCCGGCGTCAACTTTGTATGGCTCAGAAGCGGTAGGAGGTTTGATAAACATCATTACAAAAAACCCATTGCAAGCAAATCGTTTTAGTGCTGATGTCCTGGCTACAAGTTGGGCAGAGGTCAATTTAGATTTAGGAGGACGATTTGCCTTAGGGGATAAGGTAGAGGGCTTGCTAGGTATTAACTACTTTAACTATCAATTGCCTTTGGATAAAAATGGCGACGGATTTACTGATGTAACTCTTCAACAACGAGTGTCTTTATTTCAAAAGTTCCGCATTAAACGACCGAAGGGAAGAGAGTTTTCACTAGCAGGTCGCTATGTGTATGAAGACCGTTGGGGTGGCGAAATGGATTGGAATAAAAACTTCCGAGGAGGTGATGTGATATATGGAGAAAGTATTTATACAAGCCGTTGGGAAGTGCTCGGCGTTTACCAACTTCCTCTACGTGAAGAGATAAAGCTTCAGTTCAGCGCAAATGGTCACCATCAGAATTCAGTCTACGGTAATACGGTTTATCTGGCTGACCAGTCCGTAGCATTTGGCCAATTTACCTGGCGTAAGAGACTTCCTGGTAATGAGTTTCTTGCGGGCGTTACTTACCGTATGACGTATTTTGATGATAATACGGTAGCGACTCAGGGCATAATGGGCAATCAACCGTCTACCATTCATTTACCTGGTCTGTTTATTCAAAACGAGCTAAGTTTAAGTCATCGACATTCTTTACTGCTTGGGCTTAGATATGATTATAACTCAGTGCACGGAAGCATTTTAAGCCCTCGAATAAATTATAAATGGCTTTCTGAAAATAAAAGGCATGTCATTCGCCTCAGTGCGGGTAATGGCTATCGCGTAGCCAATGTGTTTACCGAAGATCATGCTGCACTTACCGGAGCGAGGACGGTTGAGTTTGCCTCGGAGCTAGAACCTGAAACTTCATGGAATGCAAACATCAATCTTGTGGAACGCATTTATTCTAGCAAGGGATACTTTTTAAGTTTGGATTTCACAGGATTTTTTACGCATTTCACCAACCAAATACTACCGGACTACAATACAGATCCCAATAAGATCATCTACGATAATTTAAAAGGTTATGCGCTGTCTAAGGGTATCTCGTGTAATGTTGATCTTAATACAGAGTTAGGATTTAGTGCACGAATTGGAGGAACGTTGATGGATGTATCAACCTATGAAAATAAAATCCGTAGTCGCCAAATACTTACGGAGCAGTTTCAAGGGATATGGCGCCTCAGCTACCAATGGTTGCGTGCTGATCTTTCGCTTGATTATACAGGCACGCTCTATGGCCCAATGCGACTACCACTTTTGGGTGACCTAGATGATCGGCCTGAGTATTCTCCATGGTGGAGTTTGCAGAACATTCAATTGACCAAAGGGTTTGGAAATCGTTGGGAGGTTTATGGTGGTGTGAAAAATCTACTCAATTATCGACCACCTGCAAATAGCATTGCTCGTTCTTTTGATCCCTTTGATCGACAAGTACAATTTGATGCTAACGGTCAAGCGATTTCTACAACCGATAACCCCAATGCATTGACTTTTGACCCTTCGTACGTTTTTGCACCAAATCAAGGTGTTCGAGGTTTTTTAGGCGTAAGGTTGGCTTTCGATTAGAGCTACATGGCTTAATTCTAAGGCAGGAGGACTACTTGCTCATTATTACTTGACATTGTGAAATCTAGATAAGATCTTCCCCGAAGGGAGGCGGGATGTGGTGGGCCTATGCCGCACCTACTGTCTGTTTCTGAAGAACAATCCAGTCCCTAAATTCCGCGAGAATCATTGCCGTAGCCCCCCATATTACCATATCATCGATAGAAAAAGCTGGTACTTCTATTGCATGGCTTAAATACTGAACTTCGACTGGGCACTGTTGGATGGGGGCATTTAACAAATTTTTTACATCGATAAATCGTAAGGTTTCGACTTCATTGGAATCAATTTTCCACGGAATAGTTTGCTGACTTAGTGCAACATAGGGATGAATTTCGTAGCCACTTACGGGAATCCGTACAGGGGACAGTTGAGTGATGTATTGAGGATTATGATTAAGCCCAACCTCTTCTTGACACTCTCGAACAGCAGTATCCCATAAGTCTTTGTCGCTTAAATCTTTTCGACCACCGGGTAAGCCGATTTGCCCGCTGTGTTTGTCTCCAGGGCGTTTGCTTCGCTTGATACATGGAATAACTGCCGTGCCCTCAAAGTTGTAGATCAAAATCATCACGGCACTCGAAGTATACGTTTTACGACTTGTTTTTAATAAATCTCGATAGGGTCGCACAAATTCTTCGTGACTTTGACATCCGGGTATTGCATCTATAGTAGGTGTTTTCGTTAACTTTGAGAAATATTCAAAATTCATAATGTCGCGATATTTAGCGAGTTGACCTTTTCCAATGAATCTGCGTTATCAAATCCGATGTGATCTTCCGAATAAAGAGAATTCCCGCGTTGCCGTGGAATTTCTCGCAAATGACCTGAAGATAAATCTCTTTGCCTATGATCATGAAGATTCCCTTGAAGATAAACTCGATCAATGGATTAACCTTGATTCAACGGTAGAATTACCAAGTCCTTTTGAAGAAGTGGTTCGTGACAGTCAGCATGAGCACCTTTTGCCTGAGCATTGGAAGACACGAGATGTTGGAAAGGTGCGTCAAATCGAGCTGAACTGGGCAACCCTTTTAGTTAGAGAGCGCTTGCTTTCTGTCTATAACCAAGAAATGGAGCACTTAGAATCTACCTTGGCTCAAATGGATTCTTTTGATCGCCAGCACTTCGAAGCCTGTAAGGCATTTTGGGATAAATTTTTTGCTTTTGCGAGAGAAAATCATCTACCTCGGTCAATAACTGATGAATTTAAGGCCCGTATCGATGTCATGTTTGACGTGTTAAAAGCCCTTCGAAAGGAAGATAAGCGTAAGCTTGAGATTGCTTCTGTCGAAGGTAAAAAGAATGTCCTAGCAAAAATTGAGGAGGCCATAGCAAAAATCGAGGAAGGGAAAACACAGCGTAATGTGCTATTCAACGAATTAAAGGATATTCATGAGTTATGGAAGCAAGAAAAGCTAACTAAATCTGACCGAAATGAGCTTAAAGCAACACTAGATGCTGCGTTTGACAAGGTTAAGAATTCTCGCCGTGATGAATATATGGCGCGTAACTCCAAGCGAATTGATGATTTAAATCGTATTGTAGGAGGCGTTGCAAGAGCCCTTGAACGTTTACAGCGAAACGCAAAGTATCACCAAGAGGCCTTGGAAAAAACCGATCAAGTCTTTCAAATGAAGCTCCACCAAACCAAGCTTGGTATGTTAGAAGAGGAGATCGCTGGAATTGTTAAAAAGAAAGCAGATATCGAGAAAACCTTGAGCAAGCTTAAAAAACAGATGGCAAAAAATGAGCCTTCGCCAAGTAGCAAAGAGTCTTCAGAAAACAAAGGTGAAGGGCAGGATGACAAAACGAAGACTAAACCCACTGAGTCAGTGTCAACGAAGGAATCAAATAGTGAACCAACTCAGGATGTCGCTTCTACGAATACTTCCGTTCAAGAATCGTCTGATATATCACAGCCTGACGAAGATTAACAGGTCCTTTCTGCGTTGATCCTCCCTGATTGCCTGCCATATTTCGTTCATCCGCTACGGATTTAGGCTTTGTGTAGTTGCCGTATGTTGAAGTCTCTTGTTCCTTTGCTGGCTGAGCCTGGGTCCTTAATTTTTCTATACTTCCTGATATTGGCGCACTTGATTCAGGTGGAGTCGTCGATATACGCTTTTGACTTACAGGTGCTGGTGTACTGCTTGATTTAGCGGTTTTTGTGGGTTGTTTTTTTGAGGGTTTGGCTTGCCTAGGTATTCCAAGCATTTCAGCTAAGACTTCGTCTAATGAATCAGGTAAATTCTTTGGCCTGTTTCTTCGAGGTTTTTTTCCTGATCCCCTGGCGTCATTCGGCGGTGGC
>MDTG01174593.1_pt1 | contig 16452 bp, 10 predicted proteins | sample 811421 | NCBI WGS metagenome assembly MDTG01 (sample SAMN05326645, study PRJNA326480) | marine metagenome | isolation source: seawater | place: Pacific Ocean: South East | collected 2011
ATCACAAAAAAATCGATTCTCTCCTACGATAGCGATGTTAATACATTCAGTCTTGGTATCGGTCGCCGTCTGAACCCACATTTTGCGATGTCTTTATCAGTGGGCTACGAGGTCAGTGAAGGAGAATTAGTCTCCAATCTGGGGCCAACCGATGGGAAGACCGGTTTCACACTCGGGCTTCGTTATGAAACTGGAAATATGATTATCTCTGGAGGACTCAACTACACAATGGCAGGTGATGCAAAAACCAATGCGGTCATCGGCACTTCAAGCTTTGAGGATAACGATGCGATAGGTGTCGGCATTAAGTTAGGTCTTAAGTTTTAACGCAAAAAAATTCAAAATCAATAATCGGGTCGCGAGAATCAGGACGGGGACAACCCATCCCGATTTCTTGCAGGCTCCAAACCCTCGATGAACGGCCCGTTTCGCGATCACAAGATCACGGTTACTCCACAACGGTCGAATATCGGCACATAAATGCCCTAGGGAACAATAGTAATTGATTGGCTCCCTCACATTGGTTTATAACGTCTAGTCGTTCCAACCGCTGAAATTGAAAACGGGTATAAATCTTACGGCTGCCCCGTCTCTGACTACTCGTGCATTTTTCGCTCTAGCTTATATAAATTCTTATGCCCTCAATATCTTTAGCCGAAATCGAGACAACAACACAAGCCGCCCTGGAAGCCCATGGTGCGGACACCTGGATCGCTCAAGCGGTCGCTAAAGCCGTACGAAAAGCAGAAGCGGTTAGTAATCGTATCTGCGGCCTTTATTATCTAGAAAGCTACTGTCAGCAGCTTCAAACAGGTCGCGTAAACGGAAAGGTAGAGCCCACCGTAAGCCACCCGCAGGCAGGAAGAGTGGTTGTTGATGCTAAATATGGGTTTGCGCAATCGGCATTTTCCCGTGGTTTACCAGAGGCGGTTTCAGCGGCGAAAGAAAACGGCATCGCGAACTTCTCGATCTGCCACGCGCATACGTGCACATCACTAGGTTTCTTTACCGAACAGATTGCCATTCATGGCCTTATCGGTATCGCCATGACTAATGCCTCTGCCATTGTTGCGCCACCGGGCGGAAAGACACGAGTTATTGGCACTAATCCCATTGCGTTTTCTGTGCCTGATGGAAACGGCGGCATAGCGATGCAATTTGATCAATCCACGACCACCGTGGCTCTTGGCAAAATCACAATGGCAAAGGCGGCAGGTGAGCGCATTCCTGAGGGATGGGCACTCGACAAGGAAGGTAACCCTACTACTGACCCGGAAGCTGCCATCGCGGGATCACTAATAAGCATGGGCGGCTACAAAGGTTGGGGTTTTGGTCTGATGGCTGAAATTTTGACCGCAGGTATGAACGGCGGCAACACCAGTCGGGATGTAAAACCACTCAAAGCGCCAGAGGGACCCCCACACGATTTGGGCCTCTATTGTTTATTAATCGATCCTGATAGCTCCTCCGATTTTTATAATCGCTTACAACAAATAGGGGACGCAATTGCGCAAGATGAAGGCGCTCGCATGCCAGGTCAATTCAAAGTGGAGCAAGACCCGGTTGAGCTTGAAGAAGCGGTGTGGAAAAAAACCCTCGAACTAGCCGAGAAATAAGTGGCACTATCGCACAATCAATTACGCTTGAGAAACTGATCCAGCTTAGCCATCTCGCTCTTTGACAACCTTAACCCCTCTTTGGTTCTTCGCCATAAGATATCTTCCACTGACCGTGCCCACTCATGCTCAATCAGATACCTGACTTCAGATTCATATAGATTGCCGCCAAAAAATTCGCCCAGATCATCGTAGCGCTTCGCATCTTTTAGAATTTTTGAGCCCAAATTGCCGTACATCCGCATCAGTCGACGGGCGTATCGCTCGGAAAGAAAGGGATAATGCGCTCGCAGCCGATCCAATTCGCCCTCAAAATCTAGATGGTCGAATGAACCACCAGGCAGTGGACGCGACCCCGTCCAGGAAGGCGGTAACGGATCGAAAAAATCAGCCACCTTATCCATCACATCCTCAGCAAGCGTTCGATAAGTCGTGATTTTGCCGCCCAGAATGCTAATCAGGGGGGGCTGATTTCCCGTTCCTTCTGAGATCACCTGATAGTCTCGGGTAACCGATTGAGCGTCCGAATTGCCATCATCGAATAACGGCCTCACAGCCGAATAAGACCAGACAACGTCTTCAGGCTGAACGGTTTTCTTGAAATAGTCACTGACCGACCGGCATAAATACTCGGTCTCACTCTTGTCAATCTCAATCTGGTCAAGACTCTCGCGATGCTCTTCATCTGTTGTGCCAATCAACGTGAAGTCGCCTTCATACGGAATAGCAAAAACGATGCGTCCGTCCGAGTTCTGCAAGATATAACAACGATCATGATCATATATCTTGGGCACCACGATATGACTGCCGCGAATCAGGCGAATTTTTCGATCTACCGCCTCGCTGATGACTGACTCAGTCATCTTTGACACCCACGGACCGGCCGCGTTAATCAGAACCCGTGCACGAAACTCCTGGGTATTTAGGTCGGCATCACATGTTTTGATCACCCAGCAATCATTTTTACGCTGAGCGGCGATTACTTCATGGCCAACGAAAATTTGCGCACCACGGTCAGCAGCGTCTCGGGCATTACTGATGACCAATCGTGCATCATCCACCCAACAATCAGAGTACTCAAATCCAACCTTGAAGTCGGATCGAAGTGGCTCCCCAACCTCATCTGAGCGAAACGAGACCTTTCGGGTTTTTGGCAAATCCCTCCGGCCCCCCAGATGATCGTAAATAAATAGCCCCAGCCGAAGCAATGCAGCTGGCCTCAAGCCATTATGGTGAGGCAGGACAAATCGCAAGGGATAGATTGAGTGGGGTGCAATTCTCCACAGTACCTCGCGCTCAATCAGGGCTTTTTTTACTAGATTAAACTCATAATGCTCAAGATATCGAAGCCCGCCATGAATTAATTTGGTCGAACCCGACGAGGTTTTACTGCCAAGATCATCTTTTTCCGCAAGACCCACTGAAAGTCCTCGCCCGGCTGCATCCCGAGCGACCCCACAGCCATTGATCCCGCCCCCGATAATAAAAACATCAAACATTTCTTTTCCCAACGTGGATCAACTATGGGCCCCAATCAGGGCTTTAGAAAAATCAGCCTGCCTGCTGCTTTGACATCATCGATGTAAACAGGCCATCTTTTCGCATCAAGTCCTCAAATGTTCCTGACTCACAAATCGCTCCATTTTCTAAAACAAAAATTCGATCCGCATCTTGAATCGTACTTAACCGGTGTGCGATCGCGATGCGAGTCACGTTTCGCTGCTTAAGACTGGCCGTCACAATCGCCTGAGTATTGTTATCCAGCGCACTGGTAGCCTCGTCCAGTAACAGTATTCTTGGATTTTTTACCAATGCTCTGGCGATTAAGAGCCGTTGTTTTTGTCCGCCGGAAATATTGCCGCCACCCTCACTAATCATGGTATGAATGCCCATCGGCATTTGCTCTATATCCTCGGAGAGTCCGGCGTCGCCTGCCGCGCGCCACACTTCATCAATTCCAACCTTACTGCTTCCGGCAATATTCTCAATAATAGACCCAGCGGTCACCTCTGCAGATTGCAACACGCATCCAAGCTGGCTCCTGACAGCGCCGAGATCAAGCTGCTTCAAATCGTGATTATCAAATAGCACCTCGCCTTTTGTCGGATGCTCAAAGCCCACTAACAGCCTAAAAATAGTCGACTTTCCACAGCCAGACGGGCCAACCAATGCAACGAATTCACCGGGTTCGATCTCAAGGTTTAGTCGTTTGAGAATAACGGGCCCATTAGCGTCATATTGAAATTCCACATCTCGAAGGCTCACCCTACCGTCTAGAATTCCCGGACTAAGTGCACGGGCTTTGGTTTCACGTTCTGCGCTAAGAATCGGCCTGATTCGCTCAAATTTCGCGAGCATATCGAGCATTTCGATTGCTGTCCGACTCAGCGATGTCAGTCCGAGTAGAAAAGTTGTCATTGCGGTAGTGAAAGCAAGAAAGATTCCGAGACTGAGTCCGCTCGTTTGCGCTCCGTCTTCAATGAGCGCCTGACCCCCGACCGCATAGACCAAAATGAGTCCCGCTAACGGTACGGAGAAATTCAGAGTATCTACTTTATCCTCTGTCTGCTGAACACTTAATCCGACGCCGACTTGCTTTGCATACCGTTGCAACCACAATTTCAGAATGCGATCCGCCGCTCCGGCTAGCCGAATTTTGCCCACCGCGCTCGTGATCTCGAAAACAAACCCTTTGAAACTTCCCTGAAGGTCGAGCAGCTCCCTCTGGTGTTTATGGATTAAAAAGAATCCAAGCACGGTCGCGGCGAGCACAATCAAGCCAAGACTAAGCACAATCACCGCGAGTCGAAAGTCGTAGTAGAAAAGCAAGCCCATATTGAGTGAGGCGGTGAGTCCCACCAACAATGAACGAATACTGGTGGAGTTAAATTCCTGAGAGACCTGACTAATGGCCATCAATCGATCCAACAGATCACCGCCTGAAAATCGCCTAAAAAATGGTGCGGTTAACAACAGGACATGACAAAAAATGGCGTGCTGGGCTTTGGCGTTCACCCAAATACTAAAGCGAACAGTGGCAATTCCCTGCGCTATCGACAATAGCGCCACGCCAAACGCAGCTGCCACAAGTCCGAGACCAATCTCTAAAACCATCCGAAGATTAGCCTCGGGGATCGCAGTATCAACAAGCACTGCGGTCGCCTGCGGCACCAACATCCCGATCAAAGTCGTCAATAAAGCAAGCGTGACTACAAATGCGATATCGGGCCAGACCTCTTTGGCTGCCCAAAGCGGTATCTGGGACAGCTGAGCAATGTCAGTCGGCAGAGAATCCGCAAACACACGAGCGTCTACCGAAAGATGCTGGACGGACTCCTCGTCTACTCGAATCTTACGGCCGCTGCTTGGATCGATAATATGGTAGCCACGTCGAGAGCGAACCAACGCCACCGGGTATCGCTGCTCATCAAGGAATCCGAGCATGGGGCCTGAGTCCTCGTTCCACCAGTTGTCCGAAAGCAGGACATTCCTTACTCGAAGGCCTGATGCGCGAGCGATGCGTCCGATTTGAAGATTAACCTCTTCCCGATCGTCGATCGACTCCGGCGTCTGGATTTTTCTCCTGGTACTGCGATTTACGATTGTTATCGCGTCGACCAATGCAGAGGAGTTGGAAACCGCTACGGACACCGCTATCCCTCCCCTGCTCTCATTAGCCGCGCGTACTCTGCATCAAGATCCCATAACTGTTCATGGGAGCCCCGCTCAATAATCTTTCCGCGAGACAGCACCAAAATTTCGTCAGCGGCCCGCACTGAGCTCAATCGATGCGCGACTAAAATCAGGGTACACCCGCGCGCCTGCAATCGACTCATCACCACAGACTCTGTTTCCGCATCTAGAGCGCTAGTTGCCTCATCAAGCACAAGAATCGAAGGTTGAGAGATAAGCGCCCGAGCAATCTCGATACGTTGGCGTTGACCGCCACTCAAGTTACGACCCCCTTCAAGAAGCTTGGCATCAAGCCCATCGGGCGAGCTGTCAATGACATCTAGAATGGCGGCATCTTCGCAGGCAGACCGTAAAACCTCTTCTGAAATCTCTGGATCCCAAAGAGTCAGATTTTCACGCACCGTTGCTGCAAATAGCGAAATATGTTGATCGACAACAGACAATGAACTCGCCAACAAATGGTCATCTATTTCGCCGCGAGACACATCATCGAACAGGACGCGCCCGCTCCACGGCTCGAAATCGCCACAAATGAGCCTCGCGAGAGTTGATTTCCCGGATCCACTGCCGCCCACCAATGCGAGCACCGCGCCCGGCGAAACCTGCACATCAAGGTCCTTAAAAAGCGGCTTGGCGACCGGACTATGACCAAAAGACACTTCCTGGAGGTTAACCGCTCCGCTGAGACGCGACACAACATTGCCGCCGGAATCAACCACTTTTCGCTTTTCGACGGCGACTGGGGTGGGATATTTCAACACGTCGTCGATACGACCTAGATCACCCCGAAGCTCCTGAAATCGTTGTCCTAGGTTCGACAACTCTGTAATCGGTAACAGAAAACTTAACGTTAAGCTTTGAAATGCAATCAAGGTGCCCAGCGTCAACTCGCCCTGAACCACGCGCATGCCTCCCAATGCCAAAACCGATACTGTTGCCAAACCGAGCAGCAACGGCGGCAGCACCGCCAACGTGATGTTTGAGAGCTGTAGTGCCTGAGTCGCATTGAGACTCTTTGCGAAATATCCTCCAAATTTTTGAAAAAGATCATCTTCGATACCACTTGCTTTTACCGTTTCGATTGAGCTCAGACCGGAAATTGCAACTCCGTAGGTTTTTCCAGTCTCGGACAGTACCCGCATATTGAGTTCAATCCGGTGTTTTGAAACCAGAAACAACACGAAAAAGTTAATTGCTGCAAACGATATTCCGATAAGGGCGAGATAAAAATCATAAAACAGCATTACCAAGCCATAAAAAATCATCATGACGACTGAGATTGCCGTTGTTGCGAGCTCTCCAGACAACAGCGTCGATAGCTTATCGTTTAACGAACTCCGGTTAGCAACTTCACCGGCAAACCGTTGCTGATAAAAGGCGGCTGGCAAGGCAAGCAAATGCTTCATGTACTGAACAGACATCATTAGCGCGAGCTTGATTTTGAGACGACGCAATGCCCGAAGTTGTAAAGCGTGGAGCGTTAATTGCGCAAGCAGTGCGACACCCATCGCCATGATTAGCGGTTTATGCCAGTCGATTTGTTTAGCAACAATAATATTATCGATAAATATCTGATTGAAAATTGGAACCGCAATTCCGGGCAGCACCAAGAGAAGTCCAGCCAATAAGCAATACATTACCGCGCCAAAAGATCCGGTTAAACGCTCCTGAATGGCTGGCCAAAAGTGAGGGGGTGCTCCCCCGGCCTCAAACTCCTCAGCAGGCTCTATCGCGAGAACCACGCCGGTGAAAGATCGATCAAATTCTTCCTGAGACACCGTCCTGTGCCCGACGGCCGGATCATTCAGGAAAACTTTCCCTTCATGCTGACCTTCATAGGTCAAAAAATGATTAAAGTTCCAGAAGATAATAAATGGCGCCTTAATGTTCGGTAAATCAGCACTCTGGCGGGTCAGCCCTTTCGCCTGCAATCCATAGCGCCGCGCGGCTTTAACAAGATTTGATGCCTTACTGCCATCTCGGGAGACTCCACACTCAGTTCGCAGTTCCGCAAGAGGCACAAACCGTTTATAAAATCCAAGAACCGCTGAAAGAGCAGCGGCACCACACTCCACCGCCTCCAACTGAAGCACTGCTGGCGTTCGAACTCTTTTCGACCTCATCATTTTATTGATGAATACCGCCTGGCTTATCGCGTGCCTTCAAGAAACGGCACAATATATGAGATCGGGCGAATGTGTCCCGTGGTTATTTTGACCCTCGTACTGACACCTGACGCAATAGGCCGTGCAGGACCCTGACCAGATGTCCATTGATAACCCGTCGGCGTCGTCTCATCAGATCTCAATTCAAGCACAACCTGGATACGTGGCGTCTCGCCTAATAGCCGAGTCGCAAGATCGGGCCACCCCACCAAAGCGGCAACAGACTCAAAACTCGCAGGTTGCGCCGATACCTTAACGACCTGCCCGAGCAAACTCCCGTCCTGCTCTGGCGCACTAGTCACAGGACTGACAAGAGCCGGCATGCCTGATTGGATCTTATGTCCATCGCGCTCTGAGAAATAACTCAATACAATGAGCTGGGGAGACTCATTTTTCTTTTGGAGATAACCAATCGCCTGTCCCGCGGTCACGAATCCCTGACTTGCAATAGTTTGCTCGAGAACAACGCCATCATGCATGTTTAGAATGGGATGAGTCTCGATATTGGCCCCATTAGCAGGCAAATTAGCCGGTCGGATAAATCCCACCACCTGCCCGGCAAAGACCGCATCGCCAGCGTCAAAATCCAAAGCCTCAAGATATCCGGAATAGGCTGCCTGAACCGGAACCACCTGCCCGGGGGCAATTATCACCCCTTCTCCTGTCACCGCAACCGGAATCCGGCCGAATAACATCCAAAGCAAAATACCTAAAAACCCAACTACAAAAACCCCTAACGTTAGCCATGACCTGCGGTTAGTCACTTGAAGGAGTTGCTCCAATTGCTCCGGCGACTGAAGTTGCTCAAGCGCCTCTTTTCGAAAGATACTCCTCGGCTTTTTTGGCGTGGATTCTTGTTGATCTGTCGACATCGGTCTTTTGTATTTTTGAGTCAGCGCGCGTGTTACGCGTGGGTTGATCGAAACAGGGAGAGCATCAACTCAAACCGTCGTCCGGCCAAATTAATTGAATCCAGCAGATCAGGATCTAATTCGCCTGCGACCTCTTCTGAAAAAATATCGGCGTCCTGCTCGGTATCAACCTGCTGAAGAAGGCCTCGTATGCGATTTGATAGCAATACGCCGATTCCGCGATAAAAGCGGGCACCAAATCCGGGATCTGTTGCAAGATGTGCCTCAATCGTCTCTCGACTGATCGCCAATACCCGTGCATGCGTGGAAGCAACAACGGTTGCGCTGGGGGGCCGACTGTCCAGAAAAGATATTTCCCCAGCAAATTCGCCGTAGCGCATCCGGTTCACTTCTTGCGCACCTTCATCTCCTATTCGAACGGATAACTCGCCTTCCATCACGAAAAAGACGTCAGGCAATGGCTGACCGGCCGTGATGAGTACATCACCTGGGTCTAGCGACTCTGACCGACCGTTCGAGACAAACCACGTGATATCAAGATCGCTCAGGCACCCCAAGAAATAAAGCACGGCTCTCATCTCTTTCTCCTTGATCTTGTCTAAAAAAATTATTACGAAAAGTTTACTGAATCTACCGAACCTACTCTGCCACCTTTACGCAAGAAATTCCATAAGACTTGGTCATATCAACACTCCGGACAAAGCCTCTTCCAACATACGTTCGGCGAGCCGTTGGGGCGACACCAGAAGATTCGTCCGATCCTGCCCAGCCAGGTATTCGACATCGATCACGAAAGTCTTGGTCTGCTCTCTAACGGATACCGAAAACTCGGGAATCCGCGACGGCGCTAGCCCTAATCGACTCGCGCGGGACACCCGGACATCGATCACTTTAAACTGGTCTGAGCGCCTAAAACGATCATCCATTCGACCTCGATAAACATACCGGACGGGCGGAATCGGAAAATTGTGGAATTGCGCCTTAATTTCATCTTGATCGCACAGCCAGCGAAGCGCGCCAAAATCGTGGCCTTCATTGGGAAGCCGGCTCACTTCGATCGCGATCTGCTGATAATGACTGTTGATGTTGTCCTGACATTTATTTTCCAGCGTCAATGGGAATCGCACTGTAAACCAGCCGATCGAATCCGTAAGTAGATTCGAACCACACGCCTTCTTCCGACCATGAGACTCCAATGACACTGAGCACATCACATGATCTGTCAGCGCACACCACGCCCTTACCAATGCGGTCAGAAAAAAATCATGCCGTTGACGCGCGCCAATGAATGCTGCTGCTAACGCCTCACTGGGCTCCGGTGACACTCGTTCACGCGCAAAGAATAAAGAATCGGGATGCCTGTCATTATCAGCCAAATCATTAACCGCTGTAATCGGCCTGCCTTGGATCATAAGCAGCTTGGCTTTCTCGCCCATCCAAAAACCAACCTGACCCGATACCTCGGCACTTTTTGCGTAACGTTGCACTTGGTAAGACGACGGCAAGCCTTTTTCGTCTATGGACGGTGGCATCGGGATTGAATGCGACGCTGATAAGCTTAGCCATGTCTTCTCGAGCTCTTTTCGCAAGCGCCAAAGCGAAAATGCATCCACCACGCTATGGGAAAAAGAAATAACAATACTTTTGCTATGACCGACCGTATCTCGAATACAAACCGCCCGAACCAGCGGTCCTTTTTTTAAATCAAATGCACCGGTACAGTGAGCGTCTACCTGCGTTTTCACCGCTTCCACACTGTCAGGCGTGCTGTCTTCCAGCTCTACGATCTCGAACGACATTAACGTCATCGATTTCTTCGCATCATAATTCCAAGCCGTTTCGCTTTTATTTAGCCGAAAATAAAAAACGGCATGCCTGGCAAGCGTTGTTTCAATCAAAACTTGGAGTGATTCACTTTTGAGAGAGGCAGGCGGGCGCAAAAACACGGATATGTTGTATCGGTCAATCCGTTCCCCGGACGCCATCTCGTCAAGATAAATGGGGCTTAGCGGTATGACTTGTTCAGCTGGATGCGTATCTTCTTCGCTGACGGCTTGCTGTATTGCTGCGTTATCTTGCAGTGCTGATACCACCCGCTTTGACAATGTCGCTAGTGTCATACCGTCTTGAAGTACAGGATCAACGGAAGCGCCACTTTCGCTATTAATCCGATACGCAAGATCAAGAGCCAGAAGAGAATCAATTCCAATTTCTGCTAACGGTTTATTGCTTGATACGGATTGCGGCCTGATACCAAGAAGATCAGCCACTATTGTTCGCAAATATCGTTCGACGCTTGCCAGCGAATCTTCTGCTGAGAGCGTCTTGGATCTACCGACAGTCTGCCCTCCTAAAAATAAACTGTCTTGCGACCCAAAAGATCCGGTCCCGCCGGCACGCCACTCGCCATTAGTCGGTCGGACATATTGATATATCGGCTGAAGGGTATTGGCTAAGAATCGCTGAGCGCACTCGCCTCGACGAATCTTGCCGCTGGTGGTCAGAGGAATTTGTCCTGGTTTTACGAGCAGGATAATATCGGGTGTGATCCTGTTTTCCGCCGTTACTGCTTCGATGACGAGCTGGATAACCTGATGTGATGGCAAGTCTCGAAGATCAGCTCGATAGATTTCACAGATAATGACAAGCTGCTCTTGCTGATCTCCATCGACAGCAAAAGCGCACACCCGATTTTGATTAATCGCTGTATGCACAGCGCCTGCAGACCACTCAATATCCTGCGGAAAGATATTCCGACCACGAGAAATAATCAGATTCTTCAATCGTCCCGAAACAAATAGCTCACCCTCATGCAAAAAACCCAGATCGCCCGTCCTCAGCGCTGAATCATCGACCGTTAGGGAGTTGTAATCTGCCAAATCTCTTTGGGCATTGAGATAACCTGGCGAAATGCTTGGACCTTCAACACAAATCTCACCAATCAACCCTTCACCAAGTTGCTGGTCAGATCCGGGGACCCAAATCGAGATATTAACGTTCGGAAGGGCTGTCCCACAGCTGACAAGATTTCTCTGGGATGCTGCGTCTTGGGAAGGCTGAGCCACGCCTTTTTCTAACAATGCGTTATCGAACGAACGAACGTGATAGGCAGTTGCGGCCGGAATACCCGAAACCATTAGCGTTGCTTCTGCCAATCCATATACAGGCGAAAAAACACCAGCAGAAAATCCGACACACTTAAAGCGCGCCGAGAATCGTTTGAGGGTTTGCTCTCGAATCGATTCGGCCCCATTAAAAACTGCCTGTAAGCTTGAAAGACTCAGACCAGAGATTTCCGCATCGCTAATCCTGTCTACACAGTAATCAAAAGCAAAATTTGGAGCACCTGTCATTGTGACTTCAAATTGACTGATTGATTCGAGCCACGAGACCGGCCTGCGTAGGAAAGTTTTTGATGGACTGAGGATACTTGGATAACCCACACACATCGGCAAAATCAAACCACTAATCAGGCCCATGTCATGGTAGGGGGGCAGCCAGGAAAAGCCAATCGTATTCGAATCAAACCCGCCATGCAGTTGCATGCCACGCGCGTTTTCAAGAAGATTTAAATGAGTGAGGACCACACCTTTTGGGCGACTTGTTGAACCCGATGTGTACTGAATCATCGCCACGGATTCGCTCGTCGGCATTATGGCGGCGTCGCTGTCAGACGAGCGGGCCTCGCGAGTAAGATCAATCTCAATGAGTGGCGTGTCATCAAATCCGAGCTCGCCCAGGAGCGGCTTGATGCGCCTGGCGAGATCGGCGGTAGTCAAAAATGCCGCTGGTGCGACATCAGTCACCAAATCATGGAACCGAAGGGTCGAACGGTTCACTCGGGTAGTCGCGGGAGGATATGTCGGTACCACGACACGCGAAGACAAAATACAACCGTAAAAGCCGACCACAAATTCCATGTCTTCAGGCGCGATCAACACCACGCGATCACCTGGGACAGTTTTCTCGTTGAGGGATTGCGCCACGCTCGTGGCAAACGCGAAGAGCTGAGAGTTGCTGAGGTGAGTAACATCACTACCGTCTTCGACAAAAGAAAACGCGTTATCCTGCGAAGCATGAATACTTCGGTTGAGTGCGATTTCAGCGAGATTTTTCAAACGACCGGTTATCTTGACGTTTTACTTCGGATACTCAGTTGCCGATAAACACGGTCAGAATTTTATTCTGTTGTATGTTCCGGACGCAAAGAGACTTGATAAATCCAAGGCCACTTTTTCCCCGTGAGATACAAATTATCATTCACCGAATCCCAGGCGATGCCGTTTAATACGTCAGCGTTTGGATCAGATGCTTTTGCATCAGCAACTAACTTACGACAGTCGATGATCGACGTGACGCGCCCCGATTCTGGATCAACAACAACAATAAACGGCGTCATCCAGACATTCGCCCATATCTTTCCCTCAATCAATTCAAGTTCATTAAGCAAACTGACCGCGACGCCCTGAAGTTGAACTTCGATTGCCTCTTCGACCGAAAAATCCTCAGTCGATCGAATAGTCAGGATATTTGAGCCATCCGACGCAATGAGTCGTTGACCGTTTGTTGCTAATCCCCACCCTTCCCGATCGTTAGTAAATGGGCTTACCGGAACAGGCACTTCTCCCGAAATGTCATAGCGATACACCTGCCCTTCCTTCCAGGTCAGCTGATAAAGCATATTCTCAATGACGGCAATGCCCTCACCAAAATCATTCTGAGAAAGCGCTACTTCATGCTCCGGGGTCAGCACCCCGCCCTGCGTATCAAATTTATTTTTAATCAGCTTCGACTGGCCATAAAGTCCTGTCCCTTCCCACAGCACATCGCCATCAAACTGAAGACCTTGAACGAAGTTTTCCGGATTATGTGGGATTTTTCGGACAATCTCGGCTTCAAATATGTTGATGCCATTTGCCTTTGAAGCAAGCAAATCATTGAGTTGGGGTACCGTCACCTTCGCTAACCATAGGCCATTGATATTCCCTCTAAAAAAGTATCCCGCAGCAGCCACAATAACCACAAGCAACATTCCGAGAATGAATCGTTTTTTCTTTGTCATATTTATAGGGCTGACCAATTATTACGGTTTCTGGATTGAGTATTTGAGATGATGAATCTAAAAACAGATCTTTTCATCACTCGAAAATGCTGGAATAGAACTCGCTCGATCTCCTTAAACAAAAAAATGCAATGAGGCGTTTGGAATGAATAGTCGATTCGGTCACACCGTCACTACCGGGACGATGTCATGATTTCAAGGCTAACAACCTTGATCAGTTCCCTGACCCCCACTAATTAACTCCAGTTCAAAGTCAGTCAAATCACCATCTTGTCCTAAAAAGTCCTGATGGGCGTAGACCTCTTCTGATGTAATGGTAAAGCCATGAGTCTTCGCAAGGGTTGTAATACCATCGCCCATCCCTGACCCATTGGCTGTTGCGATATTGATGATGGACACCACTGCTTCCTGAAGATCATCATCTTCAAGGACGGCGTTACGGAAGGATTGAAAGTCAGACATGGGATTCTCCTTAAGTTATCACTCAAGAATACCCCTGTCTTCGGAATGACTCAACATATAAAGATAGTTACAAGCCTAACGACTCAAATCAGTAAATATCAAATTTCATGATCACCCGCTATGACGAGCCAATCGTATATACCAGCGTCTTTTGACTACGTCCCCGAAGTGTGACGTCACCCACTTCATGCCAGTCATAGTTATTCTGGGCCGCTTCACGCGTATCCGCAGAGACGCAAAGCGTTTGCCCAATATCCTTGCCTAACGCTTCCAGCCGCGCGGTTGTGTTAACGGCATCGCCAACAATGGTGTAGTTCATCCTCTCGGTTGCACCAATATTGCCAACCAGCACACGCCCGGTATGCACGCCAATTCGGGTGTGGAGCGGTTTTTCGCCAACGGCCAAGCGTTTATTGTTGAAGCGATCGGTTGCCTTCTGAATATCGGATGCTGCGGCTAACGCGAGATCCGCGTGATCGGTTTGTTCATCTGGCGCATTCCAGAACGCCATCAGCGCGTCGCCAATAAACTTATCGACCGTGCCTCCTCGAGCCGTGACCGGCGTGACCAGTACCTCAAAATAATTATTTAAAAGATCCGCGAGATCTTTCGGGTCCATCCCATCAGCAATCGAGGTATATCCTGCAATATCGGTAAACAGAATGGTGACCTCCCGCTCCTCCGCCTCTACTCCTCGACCTTTTGCCTCAAGTTGTATCAACCGGCGGACGAGATTCTTGGGGACATACCGAATGAACACTTCAAGGCCCGTCAGCATTGCGCGAAATGCCTGCTCCGCCGAATTAAGCTCATTAAACCGACTCACCGGTTCTGTTGGCATCTCAATATTGAGGGTCCTGACCGCATCGGCCGCAAGCGCGAGACGGGAGACAGGCATTGAAATAGCCCGGCCCATCCCCCATGCAATCATCACTGCGATAAGCAGAACAACAACACCAATCACCCCAACCCAAATGGCGCGATCCATCATTGGCCCCAAAACCACATGGCGCGGCACAATAGAAACGGCGTACCATGCCTTATCAAAAAATTCAGAAATTCGGGCAACTGATACAAGCCAGACTTCGCCGCCTATCTCAATATCCTGAAAGTCGGTTCCGGTTTTCTTTATTTTTGAAAATATCGCTGTGGCAACGGGATCATCCAGATCCCTGACTCTGGGCACTCGGCGAAACTGCTTGTAGGGGTTCTCGCCAATTAAGGATGGGTGCGCGATCACCGCGCCGCTGGAATCAAATACTAGAATCTGTCGGTCGTTTTTTTGCTGTCGCTCCGAAAGCAAAGACGACAGCGTTGTCAGACCCAGATCCAGATATAACGTACCGTCCTTTCCATCACCACAGCAACCTAAAAAATGTTTGGTGTAGCTAATAACGGGTCTTTTGTCCGTTGGTTCAAGATAAATATCATCAAAACCCTCCGAGCCATCACCCGGGATCCCATCAATGGCATAGTCGTATGATTCCGCATCCAGATCGGTATTGATCTCCGAAGTGATTTCGCCCTGCCAGACCCCTACCCAGACATTGGTTCGATTCTTTCGAACAACCGTGATGCTGCTCAAATGCTCCTTATTTTTGACGAAAGGTTTCAGTGCGGCAATGACAGGCCGGTTCTGAAGATCTTTGGCGCTTCTCCTCAGCACCTCCGTCATCGTGTCGATATCCTGTTCAACATTTTGAGCAAATAGATTGACCTCTTCGGCGAGCATCTCTGTCTGCTGATGCTGCATGGCGCGTGTGAGTTCAATCGCGGATTTAACACCCCCCCAAATTGATAGTCCCCCAACCAATCCGCCAATGAGGATAACGAATATCGCCACTCCAGTCGTGAGCACAAAGCGAACGCTTGTCATTAAATCGCTCCCAGCTGTTAAAGCGCCAGCACCTTGATGCTAGCAAAAATGATCATCAACCACATTTGATCAAAAGTTCCCCAGACTAACATTGTCGGTAATGAAGCATGCGCTCAACGATTACTATCAGAGGTGTCAGTTGTATTATTTCCACCGCTCATCGATTGCATAATCTCGTTTGCGGCGCGTTCGCCTGATAAATAGGCGCCATGAACCGTGCCGAGGTACTTTGCATGAGTTGCCTCCCCGGCGAAGAATATTCGATTGTCGATCGGCCTAGCCAACGTCTTATAGTCAGAGAACGAGCTGCCGGGAGAGATACAGGAATAAGACCCTTTGGAGAATTCATCTGAATGCCATCGAGTCACAATTGACCCTGCTATATTTTGCGGCACACGGCTACCAAACATCGACCTAAGATCTGACAAAGCTGCTTGAATAACGTCCTCGTTGCTCATTTTCTCAATCGAGCTTGCATGACGACCCCGGGTAAACCCCACGATAACTGCTTTGCCAGTGTAAGGAGTCATTGGCATGAACTCTGTTAAGTCGTCAGTAGATTTTTTAAGCAGGCCAAGACAACTGGCATCTTCAGGCCAAAACCGATCCTTAAATTCCAGCACAATCTTGTTCATTACGCCCATCCCAATGCGCTCGATACTCGCACCCTTCTCATCCGACAGTTTGGGGTTAAATTTAATTTTTC
>MDTG01220080.1_pt1 | contig 16452 bp, 14 predicted proteins | sample 811421 | NCBI WGS metagenome assembly MDTG01 (sample SAMN05326645, study PRJNA326480) | marine metagenome | isolation source: seawater | place: Pacific Ocean: South East | collected 2011
CATCAAGGTCATCAAGCGTATGGCCTATGGCTACCGGGACAGCGACTACTTCTTCCTCAAGATCAAAGCCGCCTTTCCCGGGAATCCGCGATGAACCTTAAAAAAACCCCATTTTTTTATACTAAATATCAGCATATTTACTGCATCATAAATCGACAAAACTGACACCAACAATCGCGGCGGGACCTTATTGAGGCGTCGCTTTGACCCACATGAATAATTGTACCTTTCTAGGAGTTCCACTGCACAATCGTCTATTCTGGACAGCAGACGCGCCTTCATCTTGCTTTTGTATTTATTTTTATTATTAGACGAAATCTCTTTCCCTCTTGCGTCTCCATAGTTTTCAACAACTTTATCCAGCCCTATCATTTCTTCAAAGTAATTTAGTTCCAGAAAGCCAACGCACTTCTTTAGCACCTCACCCGGCGACTCAATAAGATCCTCATAGCGGACTTCTATTATTCTTTCAGGGTGTTTATTGGCAACTTCTGCAACTCTCCCAACGCCGTCAACCCATCTTATGACAGACCTTATTATGCTTTTATTCCAGGCATTTTTCACAGAAAGGGCATAATCTCTTGGGTCACGAACAATATGAATAAATTTTGCTTTCGGAAAGAAATCCATGAGCAACGCGACATCTTCAATGTTATTCGGTGACTTATCGCCTATGTAAGACAAGTCATCTTTCGCACCAGAAAATAGCTGAGAATAAAAGGCATTCAAAACCTCAGGCATATTTTTTTTATGCTTTAGGACAGAAAAATCGAAATCATTGTTTTCCAAGTAATGAACAAAGAACAATGAATTCTTAATCTCATCAACTATTTTTTTAGCATCGACCTTTGTCAGCTCATTGCACCCGTAGCCCTTAATCAACGTCGGAATGAAAGCCGTCTCAATATGTGGGATAAATATTCTAGGATGGTTATTTAAAAGGGCTCGGAATAGTTTTGTTCCACTTCGAGGCATACCGATTATAAAGAGATTTGGTGTCATTCGACACGTGTCAAAATGGTTCATCTATCCCTCGACAATGTGTTAAAATCATGATCTTAGGTGCGCTCATTATCAATTTCCTTGAGCTTTTATCCGCCACACCGCAACCGCAAAGAGGCCGAAGAACTAATAATCTTAAACTTTATAAAAACAGCCCAGCGCTGTATTGAAGCACGAGCAGGACAACAAAAAACCTTAGGAATATGCCAATTCTTGCTTACATGTAGTGCGGTGTCTGTCAAGGTAGTTGTCACCTGAATGGGTTCGTTGGTTTTGCTATGAGATAGTCTTTTGGGGATTCAGGTGCACGCACTCGGGCAACGTGAAGTTCCGGACGCCGCCGGACCAGCGTTCCGGATGGGCCTGTCGGGCGCGCTAGTAGGTAGCCTGTCGCTGGGCGAGGATTTGCTTTGCCTCGCCACTGTGACGTTGAGCTGGTGTCACATACCGTAGGGCGCTGTGACGGTGTTGGGTTCTACCCCGTTCGTGGTTGTACCAGTGCTCGAAGCCATGCATCCATTGCCGCGCCTGTTCCAGCGTGGCGAAGCCCTCCGCGGGGAAGCCGGGACGGTACTTCAGCGTGCGGAACAGCGCTTCGGAGTAGGCGTTGTCGTTGCTGACCCGGGGGCGGCTGCGTGACGGCGTAATACACCCAGATCGTACAGCTTTTCCAGGAAGGTCGCGGCCTTCATGGGGCTGCCGTTATCCGAGTGCAGAATCAACGGCTGACGTTCCCCGGCCAGATGTTCCCGCCAGCGGGCCTTCTCGATGAGTTCACAGGCCAATTCCCCGGTCTCGGACTCGTAGACCTCGTGCCCGACGATCTTGCGGCTGAAGACGTCGACGATACAGATACCACCAGGTGCCGCGCACCGGGCCCGGCAGCCAGGAGATATCCCAGCTCCACACCCGATTGGGGCCGTGTGCCGTATGGCTGGTGGGCAGGCCTTTGCCCACCGGCGCCTTCGCGCGCCCCGGTGGTGGCGTTGGCCGTAGTTAGCAATACCCGATAGGACGTCGACTCCGAGGCCAGATAGCGCCCCTGATCGGCCTGGTCAGCGACGATGTACGCGGGCGGGCGGCTGCGGTAATCAAGCGCATTGCACAGCGCCACCACCGCATCGCGTTCCGACTCGCTAAGGCGATTGCTCGGCTTGGCGCTTCAGGCTTCGGGGCGTCGATCAGCGCGCACGACACCGGGCGCCTTCCAGCGATGGTAAGTGCGCACACACCGAGTACGTCGCACGCTTCAGCCAGCCGGGTTCCGTCACGCTGCGCGTCGTCCACCAGCGTCACGGTGTACTAGCGATCCGGGAGGCTGGTCATTCGTCCTCGTCGTTGCGGCCCCAGATCGCCTCGGCTTTTTTTGACAGCGTCAGCAGCGCTGCCGTCTCTGCCAGGGCTTTGTCCTTGCGGCGCAGCTCCCGTTCAAGCTTCTTGATACGCTTTTGTTCTTGCTTGCGGGCCTGACGGGAGGGCGTGTCGTGCTCGCCGGCCTTGGCGTTAGCGCTCATGCTGCTTACCCGCCAAGCTTCGACCTGCTCAGGGTAAAGGCCGCGCTTCCGGCAGTAGGCGCTGAACGCCGCTTGGTTCATGGCGGCGGTTTCCAGAACCACTCGGAATTTGTCTTCGCTGCTCCACTGCTCGGGAGCGGATCCGCGTAAGGGCAAAATCTCTCCTTGTTCACGGGCTTGTCGACGCCAATTGTACAGGCTCGCCGTGGAGGTGCCTTCCGCCTCGGCCACTTCGGGCACCGTCAGGTTCATCGGCGGCGCCAGCTTGCGCAGTACCGCTTCTTTGCGCTCCGGAGAATAGCGTTTCATCGTTATCATCTCTGTGTCGGATTAGGTGACAACTACGCTGACAGGTAGGGAGTGCGACAAATTGGTACAGCGTAACATTCCCAGTAATCAGCAATCATCATACAGGGAAAGATAAGATGTTCCGCATTTTTCAATTGAATGGCAATGATTAAAGAAGCTTTGAAGAGATGTCTTATCAATAGAGTTAGGGCTAATCAGATACCGCCTAATAGCAGCACAATAGGATTCAAGATCACAACCTCTGGAAAGGTAGCCCGTTATGCCATCGGTTATTACGTCAGGGATTCCGCCAACTGCCGTGCATATAGGTACACACCCGGCGGAAAGCGCTTCTAACAAAGAGATAGGGAGTCCCTCATAATCAGAGGACAAACAGAATGCATCAGCTAGAAGAAGATAGTCTCCAACATTCCTTTTTTCCCCGAGGAACCTGATTGAGTCGCAGGCCTTATTCCGCAAACTCCATGCCTCGCCTACCTCGTCATAACCGGCACCCACGATGAGAAGCAGAAAGTCGATACCTTCATCATGTAATTTATTGAAAGCAGAGATCAAGAGGTCTTGGTTTTTCTGTGGGTGAAACCTAGCAACATGAATAAATACGGGCTTTTTAGTATTCCTAAGCATCGAACGAATATGAGAAGCTGCGTGGTGATACTGCTCGCTAGGCACAATCGGCGAGCGCCCATTATCTACCTCAGCAACACTCGCAATACCATAGAAGGACTTAAATGAATCTGCACAACTACTGGATATGGCAACCGGCTTAATAATTTTCTTGGCATACATAAACTTATTAATACGTGCTTGAAAAAGCGATCCAACGGTCCGTGACGCGACATTATGTAAAGTATGAATAATTTTAACACGTTTTTTTATTATAGAAAAAACGTACAGATAGGGGATTACATTCAAGTGAGCATGAACTACGTCAGGTTTAAGCGCACTAAGCACGTTAATTACCCTAAACATACGAAGTACCCCAAACCCCCTCTTAATATTCATATTGTGGAAAACAACTTTTTCGTCAATAAGAAACTTATAAAACTCCGATTGCTCTCCAGTCCTGAAGATGATTAGGTGTACTTCGTGTCCTCGGCGAGCAAGCTCATTGGAAAGATCGACTACAAATCGCTCGGCACCTCCGGACGAAAGAGAATATATTAATTGAACTATCTTCATAATGACATAAACTCAACCAAGCGACAGAAGGCATTATCTGCATCATGGTTAGCATCGAAATAATTTCGAATATTTTTTACTAATGAACTGTACAGATGAGAATCATTAAGAAGTTGATTTGTTGCACTCACCAAATTGTTCAAATCAGTCACCACTATCCCCAGCCCATTTGCACTGATGATCCCACTTGGATCGAAAGTGGTGACAACGGGAATTTCGTTTGCCCATGCCTGCAGGAAAGTATTGGGGAAACCTTCTGATTCAGATGTACAAATAAATAGACTGGCATTCGAAAAATATACATTGGTTTGCGAAAATGGCAGGCCCCCTAGGAAATCCAGATTATCAACTGTATTTGCTAGTTGACTACACTCACTGAACAAGCTGCGATTATTCGCGCCGCCAATCATTAAGAACCGGTAATCAGGAAGCTGCCTAGCCAAGTCTATATAAAGCTTTGGTCTTTTTCTTTCATGAAAGTTTGAAACCCATAGTAGATAGCTATCTACGCTTAATGTGACTTTAGGCGCAGAGTTTTTCTCACTCCAAATATTTGATATTAGTAGAGCTCTCCTTTTTTTGTAAAAATTATGAAGAAAACTCATCTGTGAGTTATTTTGAACAACGAAATGATTAGTCAGTCTCAAGCCAGCTCTGTACATAACTTTGTCATGGGTACGATTAATGATTTCTTTTCCGGGTTCAAAATCAGTATCATGCGCTCCCATGAAAACAATTTTTATTCCAAAAAATTTTGCCCATAATGAAACAAAAAATAAATTCCGACTTGCTCCCCGAAAAACGACTATTTCAGGACATATCCGAGAAAAAAAAAGTAACGGAGCAAAAAAATCAACCACTAAAGCAAAAAGGCCATTGCTACTTCTATATTTTATGAAATTGATGCCTAGGATATTTGTATTCCGATGTTTGGAAAAGCTGTAGACAGACCATCCTCGACCTAAGAACGCTTTTGCCCAAAGCGTTAATTGAACTGCGATGCCGCCATTGAAATTAGCACTACCGCTAAGAAATTCATCAAGCCCCTTTGTCCAAATAATGACTTTTTTTCCGTGAAAAATTTCCATCTATTTCTCCAGCATCATATCTACCATCCATCCATAGGGGTTAAAGTCGCCGTAATGCCAGCGCATATTCTCGTCCCAGTAACCTGGACATTTATCATAGCCAGATGCCATAAATGCAAAACTGATTTCCACGATTAACGGATCACCTCTTTCATTAAAGACATAGTCATACGCTATACTTTGAGACCTAAGCTTCCTGCTTACATCAAACGAAATCTTCACGCACCTTTCGTCAATAAACTTTCGATCGTAGACAATTTGGCCACTTCCTGAAGCCCGGAAATCACCATCTCTTACAATCCGCTTAATACCAAAAGCTTTGTTGTCAACAACAATCACCCGAATGTCGAACTGATTTTCTGGAATAAATTCTTGAAAGTAGACGTATCCCTTCTCATTGCCTTTATACTTTGAAAACTCTGTTGGATGTTTTTTTAGTGCATAATATATTGGCCGGAGTACTTCTCTCCAGCCGGCGTTGCCAATCCGCTTCTGCCTACAGGCTTCCTTGAATTTGTCCATCCAATTATATTGAATAAAGCCTTTACCAAAAGCACGACTAATCAACTTTAATGCGTCATTGCGATTTTGTGCCAGTATAACGTTAGCTGAGCCGGCCCCCCCCCTAAGCTTGAAAACCTTTGGGAAGTTCGTCTTATTTACCCAGGCAACAGCCTCGGCTTCCGTATAAAAAACATACGCGGGCACTAAGGGGGCGCCTATACACTCAAGCAAATATTTCTGTCCAACTTTGTCATCGAAGTGCCAACCAGTATTAAAATTTGGAAACACCTTTTTCCCGGAAAACTCTAGCGAATAGAGTAGCTGCTTTGCAAATAAAACATCTTTATAGTTGCTTTGATGATGCTGCCACATAAAAGCATGACAATTTTCAAGTTGCTTTATAATATCGGATGAATAAGCATCAACAATCTTGTAAGGGATATTATGATGCTCACAGTAAGCAATCCATCGTTCAGAAAAGCCCCGGTTACCCGTGTGATGAATTCCAATTAACACTAGACACGACCTTAGGTTAGAGGAGAGATGTTATTTGTCACTTACGTAATGCTTACCAGACCGCGAAAATCTCCGATTACTTTGATGAATCCTGATATACGCGGCAATGACGCCAAAGACTGAGAAGTAAAAGGAAAACTGATAAGTCCAGGCAATTAGACCGATGAAGAGAGTGGCCATGTATGCTCCTAAGAGGACTAGTCCGATATCGCGATCGCTACGACTTAGACACATCCTATAGAGCCCTTTGGCTATCCAATAGTGAAATGTTAAGAATAGCAATGTACCAAGAACTCCACCTTCTATCAGCTGAACCATATACTCACTGTGCAATACCAAATCACCGTAACCCTTATGATAATAATTCTTTAATCCAATTCCATTAAATAAATTATCTTTAAAAATATTCCAGCCGTTGATATAAAATGTAGCCCGATCACCAAGAAGATTAAAGGCTTTTATTCCTGTGGTGTTTTTTTCGTAACCAATCTCAATGCCTTGTTCGAACCTGTCGCCAAGGTTTGTCGATTTCAGTGTATAGTCTACCCCTCCCCACAACACCACCAAAACAACTAAACCGGTCAGGATTCGAGTAAGTGAGAGTCGAAATTGAGACATAAAAAGAAAAATTAGGATAATAACGGCGGCCGCAAAGGCTTTTCGTGTACCAGCAGGGATAATGGCAAGAAATGACAACCCGACAAGACAAACAAACAATGTACGACTTATTTTTTTGTGAACGAAAAGCATTGAAGCAAAGAATATAATAAACAGTGAGTTTAATGGTCCCAGGTTTCCAAGCTCTCCCAGAAGCCGATCCCCCCCCATGCCACCGTCACCAGACAAAACGGTAATCGATAAAACCGCGTAAATAGAAAAAATGACTGTAAGAAACTTTAGCGTTTTTATGCTATCACGAAGAGTCTCTTTTACTACTAAAACCATCACCACCCATGGCTTCAAAAGCTGGTGCATCACGAAGAGAAAAAGTGATACTTCACCGTGGTACCCTTCGAAAATTAGGTTCAAGACAGAGTAAAAAACCCAAACACCCCAGATAAAAATTGGGCGGCTCAGACAGTATTTTTTTAGGAACATTCTGTCATAGGCCAAATTCATAAGTATAACCATGAAGGTCAGAAAAATGACCGACCTTCCTGCTCCATCGAAATTTAGAAAACCTCTTTGCACGGGATCCCAGAGGATGACAATTCCAATGTAAGCGTAGTTTACTAAGGCAAGACTAAGTTTCATAAGCAAAGGGTCATTTATACGCCGGTGCTTTGTCTTTATTAAAAATATGTATCAAAAATTTTGACAAATAACACCCTAAAAAGTAGGGACGCCATCTACCAAAAGCTCCGACTATCGAAAGCAGAAGAAAAGAGGTCACAAGGAAAGAAGGTATAGACGGGATATCAAAGAGTCTCGCCAGGGCATCTAGCAACTGAATGAAAATAAGTACGAAAGCAGCAAGCTTTGCTCCCTCCATCAAAGGCCGCAAAAATGTGTCGATGAACCCATTTCCAAAAAGCTTTTTCACAAGAAGAACCATAGTCAGGTAGTTAAATATCTGACTGATAAAAACAGCAACCGCCACACCAACCACCCCGAAATAGTAGGCACCCGCGATTGAGGACGCAATTAAAACCATAACAAATGCATATTTTCTTGTAACATTTTTATATACCAAACCCTTTGCCCTAACTAAGGCATCTGTCATCCTTGTAGACATAGCGAAAGGCAATGCGGCAGCCATTATTTGAAAAGGTAGCACAATTTCGTGCCATTGATTTCCCAGCAAAATAACAACGATCTCTCTTGCATAGAATATTAAAAAGCAAGCACCAGGAATCATCAAAGAATTGGACACGCCTAAGGCATATTGATACATCTTAGCAAGCTTATCTTCTTGCTCTTGAACCTCGGACATAGCAGGAAACATAATTGAATCGAGGAGGTTCCCAAAATGCATGCTAGGTATACTTTTTAGCTTAGTTGCTCTTTCAAATACTCCTAGCATTTCCAAAGATAAAAACTTGGCAACGACGAGCTTTAAACCTGTATCATTAAAATAATTAGCAATTTTAAGGAGTATCATTCCCGAACTAAATGAAAACAGCTCCGCCCATTCTTTTTTATAAAAACGCAATGAGAGCTTGACAGGGGAAAGGCTGTAGTAACCAACGGTGTTAATTAAAGCAATGATTAATGAAGCCCATACGAGCGACCAAACCCCCAAACCATTAAATGCAAAATAAACGCCAGACAAATACCCGACAATGGTCGATAACATTGATATAGGTGCAGCTTTATGGAAACTAAAGCTTTTGTGGAGTAGCGACATGAATATTCCAGCCACTGAATTAAGCATAATGATTAATCCAACGACATATAGCATTTGAATTAGCTCGGGCGAACCAAAAAAGCCAGCGATACTTTTTGAAAATGTAATCAATAGCGCATAAAACACAAAGCCAAATATGACGGCACCATGAAGGGCTGCATTCATATGTTGCTGGGTTATCTCTTTTCGCTGTATAAGCGCCGCCCCCATACCACCTTCGCTGAAAACCACTCCTATACCAATAAATCCGGCCGCGACGGCCATAAGACCAAAGTCGGACTTCGAAAGCAGCCTGGCCATCACACCAATGTATAGGAACTGTGCAACAACATTAACGAATATCTGGCTTAACTGCCACGCACCTGCTCTTCTAAACCGAGACAGAGTAGTCATGTAAAAGCTTCCAATATCCCCCCAATAATATTGAAAAAAGGCCTTTTCCTCGCAAACTCCTTCCATGTATCGTCGTATTTTACGGGGACTTTTTTGTAACGGTTAGGCGTTCCACCGATGGAGTGCCCGTTACTCATATCCATATATTTTGGTACTCTATATGGTTCCATTTGAAAGTGCCTAAATATTCTATCAATAGTTTTCTGAGGGTTATCGGCGAGTTCTTTATACTTCACGCAAACTAAGTCATTCTCACGTACGCCTCTCAGCTTGGTTTTTATTTTCTTTCTAACCCGCATGGATCTGCGTAGCAAACGTACCGAAGATACGGACTCACTATTAAAGCGCATGTTCCATTTATATTTCGACGAACTTACAGCTCGAATATCTCTTTCGATATATATAATCTTTACGTTATGGATGGACTGCTTATACAAATGCAAGCCTTGCTCAGCATCCTTGGAAGAATCAATTATTAACTTTGCATTAGACAATGCAAACACCTTTTTGTATATCTCATCATTGCCTTGAGTAACCTTACCCTTGGCTGCTTCGTCGATTTGGCGCTTGCCATCAATTCTTGAAAGCGCTGCGAAAGATGTCTCCTGGATCGGAATACCCTCACCGCTCAACCTAGAAATTACTTCGCCCCAGAAACCGCAATCAGTAATTGTCGCACCACAAGTGCATTTCCATTGGACATGCTTGCCAACATTACCCTTATATAGAAATGAAGCAAGAAGGCTGAGCTCGCCAACAGATACAGCACCAGGGCATGCAGCCAGAATGTTATCCAAAAGAGTAGAACCCGACCTTACATCGGAAATAATGTAGACAACCTGGCCAACCATTAATTATAACCCCCCAAGCCATGTAACGATAACTTTTCGGCCTCGCGATCAATGCTGTCTGAGAAATACCTGCCTTCACACACATTTCGATCTAATATTTTATTAGCCATCAAGAATTCGCCAATAAGTCTATCTTTTTTTAAAACTGAGAAAGCTAATGCTATAGCGATCTCTCGGCTCGAGCTCAAAATAAATTGCTCATCATGAATTGCATCGATCCTGTTTGCTGATCGATACTTTAGGATTTCCGGATCATACAATTCTGAGATTTTGTAATATTGAAGCACTAAAGTTAACTCCGACATCTCTAGGTTCTAATCAACGAATTTTATTTTTTTGGGCTGTAGATCCTCCGCTCTCCGCACCAAAGACCGCAAGGCGAGACATCACTGTTTGCGAATTTTGTATTAAATTAGTAAATAAAGGCAAGACCCAAGCGCTACAATATAAGGTCAGCAAAAATACTTGTTCCTGAGCACGAAAAATATATTATAATTTTGGGATATTTCAAATAACTTATTTTTTATAACTGATCGAAATTTAAGGTTAAAGACCATATTAAGCGGACGCTTTGGCCTGCCCGCTATGCCTAGTTCCCCGAATTCCTTTTGGCATGGTTAGTAATATTTATAGTCAACGATGATGTTAGCAGGGATACTGTTGGCTGATAATTTCGAAACATACTGCATGCCCGCTGGATCGTCCAGTCTCTATAGTAATCCTTGATTAGGGGATTGGGGAACCGCAATGGATTTTCCCTGAGATGACGGCATGTCAAACTTGATAATAGTTGCGATACCAAGCCACGAAGTTAGCAACGCCTTCCGAGACAGCAGTCACGGGCTCGTAGCCCACCGCACGTTTTAGCTCATTGCTATCAGCGAAAGTATCTGGAACATCGCCAGGCTGTAGGGGGAGAAATTTTTTAATAGATCTTTTCCCTAATGCCTGCTCAATAGCCTCAATATAAACAAGAAGTTTTATAGGATTGTTGTTGCCGATATTAAAAAGGCGCCATGGTGCTTTGCTTGTGGCAGGGTCAGGGGAGTGACTATTCCAATTAGGGTTGCCTTCGGAAATTTGATCACTGGCACGAATAATACCTTCCACAATATCATCGATATATGTGAAATCTCTCGTGTGATTTCCATGATTAAACACTGGAATAGCCTCACCCTTCAAGATGCTTTGAGTGAATTTGAATAGAGCCATGTCAGGCCGACCCCACGGCCCGTAAACTGTAAAAAAGCGCAGACCAGTAATGGGTAACTTAAATAGGTGGCTATAGCTATGGGCCATAAGCTCATTGGCGCGTTTAGTTGCAGCATAAAACTGCAGCGGATGATCTGCACCGTCGTGCTCGGAGAATGGCATTTTGGTGTTCGCACCGTAAACACTACTGGTGCTGGCAAAAGTCAGGTGTGGCGTTTGTGCTTGGCGACAATTTTCGAGTAGGTTTGTAAAAGCAACAAGGTTACTTTCTACATAGCTATGCGGATTTTCTAACGAGTAACGCACCCCGGCTTGAGCCGCCAAGTGAATTACCCGATCAAAGCTATGCACTTCAAAAATCTTTTCTACAACTTGCCTGTCGGCAAGGTTTGCACGCACGAAATAATATTTGCTATCTGTACTCTGGGATACTTCCTCTAATATTTTTAGCCTGGCCTCCTTGATACTCGGATCGTAATAATCGTTTACATTATCTATGCCAACGACGTAGTCTCCACGTTCAAGCAAACGTCTGACTGTGTGAAAGCCGATAAAGCCGGCGTTTCCCGTCACAAGAACTTTCATAAGTCTACCAACTTCTCTACATGTCTATTGTGAATCAGCACTTAGATTAGATTGCTTATCATTTCACCATTTTAGCCAAACAAGTCCGGAGCAAGCCTGAACCAGATGCGACTCCGGATGCCCAACGTCTCTCCACACCTTGCAGCATTCTTGTACGGCCAGCTTTTTGGTGAAATCCAGCGCCGTATCTTCAAGCAAGACATTAAATTGACTATGGCCAATTTGGCATGCCTTATACGGATTTTTAGAGCTGTTCAAGAATTATCGGTTAATGAGAAACTTCACCAAGAAAATCCTTTTTCATAACATCCAGGTTTTTGATTGGACCAACTTCACGATCTTGGATGGTTGTCAGGGTAAATCGCGTGCGGAATAGTCTGCCCGCAAGTCATTTTTTAGTCAGTGCTACCGTATTTATATGCGTAGTAGCCATATTCGTTGGTTGCGCGGCGCTCAATACAGTTGAAAATAACACCCTTAATGTCTACGCCGTTTTGCTCAAAACGACGGATGGATACCTCTACTTCCTTGACTGAGTTCACGTTATAACGTGCCGCCAGCAAGCTGGTGCCCGCTACTTGGCCAATAATCGCGGCATCAGTGACTGCCAGTACCGGCGGTGTATCCAGTAGGACGAGGTCGTATTGGGAAGACAGGCTTTCCATCAACTGCTGGAAGCGCAGATGCATAAGCAGTTCGGACGGATTCGGGGGGACCTGCCCCCTGGGCAGGAAGTGCAGGTTGTCCAGCTTGGTGGTGTGGATCACCTGTGACTCATTTGCTTGGCCAGAGAGCCAGTCGGAGAGGCCGAGATCATTTTGATTATCAAAGAAGCGGTGCAAATGCCCCTTACGCATGTCCGCGTCGACCACCAGCACTTTCTGCCCTGCCTGGGCCAATACCGTGGCCAGGTTCGCGCTGATAAAGGATTTGCCCACCTCCGGGCTGGGGCCGGAGATCATCAGCACTTTGTTGCTCGCTTCCATCATGGCGAAATGGAGGCTGGTACGCAGGCTGCGGAGGGCTTCCACCGCCAGGTCCGCCGGGTCGTCCAGGGCCAGCAGTGGCACTGGCTCACGCTTGCTGCGGCCCCGGCGTTGCACCACGCTGATGATTCGGTCGATTTTTTGCTGTTGCTGGGACAACGGTACAGCCGCGTAAACCGGGATGCCCTGCTCTTCCAGTTGGTCGGGGCTTTGGATACCACGGTGGAAGGCGGCACGCAGCAATACATAACCTACGGCGCCCATCAGGCCCAGCAATCCCGCCAGGGCGATCAGCAAGGATATTTTGGGTTTTACTGGTTCCGGCTGCACCACCGCGTCATCGATGATCCGCACGTTGCCCACGGTGCTGGCCTTCATGATGCGCAGTTCCTGCACCTTGTTGAGTAGGCCCACATAGATTTGCTGGTTAACCTCCACATCCCGCATCATGCGCAGCACTTGCTGCTGGGTCTCGGGCAGGGACTGAATCTGGCCTTCAATTTGTTTCTTCTCTTCCAGCAGCGACTGGCGCTGCTGGACCAGGGTTCGGTAGGCCGGGTGGGATTGGGTAAAGCGTGCGGCAATTTCGCTTTCCTTGATCTTCAGTTCATTGAGCTTGGCTTCAATGCCCACCAGCCGCTCCAGAGTGGACTGGGTTTCCAGGCTCAAATCCACGGATTCGCTTTGCAGCCGGTAATCGTTGAGCTTCTGCTCGGCTGCGTTGAGCTTGTCCTTGATTTCCGGGAGTTGCTCGTCCAGAAACTGCAGGCTTTTCTCGGCCTCGGCGGCGTTTCGCTGGATATTCTGGGTGAGATAGGTCTGGGCCACCGCATCCAAAAGCTTACGAATCCGGTCCTTGCTGGCTCCGGTCATGCTGAGCTGGATGATACCCGTGTCCTTGCCTTGCTCCGCCACGCTGAGCTTTTCGCGCAATTCATTGATGGCCGCGGCGCGGCTCTTACGTACCACCTTCAAGGGTTCGCCGCCATATTCCCAGGCGCCCAATTCCAGTCTCACTTGCCCATCGTCGCTGACCAGTGACAAATCACCGGCCTTGCCTGAAGCGATTAACTGTTCATCCAAATAGAGGCTCGGGTAACCCTCGGCACCCGCTTTCAGAGTAAAGCTCTTATCCAGCCAGGCGTCCGGCACCACAAAGCTTTCCACGGTCACCAGGGTCTGGCTGTCCCGATAGCCGGCGAAAAGGGGCACCGGCGTCCCCGGCTCAACGGGCGCGGGGGCTCCAAACCCGCCAATCACCGGCAGACGGTCCGGGCGGATGGAGAGCATGGTCTTGAACTGATCCACCACCTGCCCGAGGACCAGACGGGAACGGATGATCTGTATTTCCGCTTCGGAGGAGGACTCATCGGCGAACATTTCGCTGAGTTCCTCGAAGCCCGGCATGGCGCCCTGCTTCTTTTCCACCTGCAGGAGCGCGTCCGCCTTGTAGATCGGCGTGGCCTTCAGGGCATAGAGCGTCGCCAGCGCCACCGCCAGCAAAGTGGCCCCGGCAATCAGCCAAATATAGTCCCGCAACAGGGCGAACAACCGCTGCAGGTCGATCTCGTCATTGGCGGCGTCGAAGCGGCGTTCGCGGGTATTCGGCTGGTCGGTTATTGCCATTTTGCTCTTCGTTCCTTGTTTATTTTCTACAGTTTGCCGGCCCAGGCCTCGGCGGCCTTGTCCAGCAAGCGGTAAACCTGTTCAAAGGCGTCTTTGCCCCGGCGATAGGGGTCGGGGATATTTCTGCCGCCGTTCCAATGGCTGAGCAGAAACACCTTGCCACTGACTTCCGGGTAACTCTTGATCAACGCATCCCGTTGTCGGGCTTCCATGACCAGGATTATTTCCGCGTCACGGCAATGGGCGCCCATCAGTTTCCTGGCCACGTGCTCGCCGCAGTCCAGGCCATGTTCCCGGGCCACCTCCCGGGCCACCGGGTCCATGTCCTGGCCTTCCAGGCCGACCAGGCCGGCGGAGGTTACTCGCTTCTCCGGCCGGTGCCGGCGCAGCATCGCCGCCGCCGTGGGGCTACGGCAGATATTGCCGTCACAGACCGTCAAGATACGGTCAAACATTAATTATCCGGATCCCGAATGCGGTCGTTCGCCAGTGCGCCATAGTAGATAGTCTGAACCGTCGGCAGGATATTCTGGATTACACGGTTCCAACGGGAGATCGGCGCGGCCGTGACATAGACGATATCGCGTTGCTGCAGCGGAAAGTTGTCGGCCAAGATCAATGCGGTCGCATTTTCAGCATTCAGTTGGTAAACGTCCACCAGATGATCGCTGCCCTCCGGGGCTCGTCGCATTACAAAGATGCCGGATGCGTCGGCGGTTTCCTTCATGAAGCCGCCACTGGAAGAGAGTGCCTCTGCCAGGCTCAGGCCGGTGCGGGTCATGGGTACCGGCCGCGGTTCCATCACCTCACCCAGCACGAACACCTTATTGTCGTCGTTGCGGGCGATGTGCAGCACGTCGCCGGGCTTGAGCAGCACGTTCTGGCTCTTGTCGCCGTATTCATAGATGGCGCGCAGGCTCAGGGTGTATTCCTGGCCGTCCCGGCTCAGGGTCACGTTGGTCCAGTTGGCCTGCTCGGTAAGGCCGCCGGCCACGTTCACGGCGTCCAGCAGGCGGGTGGGCACGTTGGTCACCGGGTAGGCGCCGGGCTGCATCACGGCGCCGGTGACGTACAGGCGCTTGCTGCGGAAGGCGGCCACGGAGACGTCCACCTGGGGGTCTTCGATGTACTCGGCGATCTGGCTGGCGATGGTGTCGCGGATTTCCGTGACCTTCATGCCTTCCACATAAATCTTGCCCACATAGGGGTAAAAGATGGTGCCGTCGCTGTGCACCCAGTTGCCGGCTTCCTCGGAGCTGCGCATGGAGCCGGCGGGGATGGTCAGTTCCGGGTGGTCCCAGACGGTGATCTGCAGGACGTCGCCGGGGCCCACCTCGTAGTCGTAGGTGGTGGGTTCCAGGCTGAGCGCCTCGGGAGTGTCGGGGATGTCGCGCTGGCGGGCGTCCATCAGCACCGAGGCGTTGATCTGGTGCACCTGCACGGTGTCTTCCAGTTCGGGGATGTCGTCGTTGTCGTCGCTTTCATTGAAGTCAGCGCCGCCGGCGTAGTGGGGGCCGGGGGCGAAGGCACAGCCGCCGAGAGTAAGGATCAGTAGCAGCCCAAGGCCTGAGAGTGCAGTCTTCTTTACTTCCATTGTGTGTGAACCCCTGCCCCTGATGTGGCGATTATCACTGGTGCTATTGGTCATGCCTATCGCGGAATCCGGCATTTTACATTGTGGTTACTGAATTGCTAATCGGGGGCGACAAATCGCCACCCTGGTGGCCTATGAGTGGGCCGGGCCGAATCGGCTGATCGCGGCTGAAGCCGCTCCTACGGGGAGGGGCTTCTTGTCTTGATGGATTGGCCGCGGCCGATGGCGTAATAGAGGATGCCGGCCCGGCGGGCGGCTTCCGGTTCGTAGAGGTTGCGGCCATCCACGATTATCGGCGTGGTCAGTGTTTTCTTGACGGTGGCGAAGTCGGCGATGCGGAATTCCTTCCACTCGGTGCAGATCACCAGGGCGTCGGCGCCTTGCAGGGCGTCGTAGCGGTGCTCCACCAGGGCCAGGTCGTCGCGGTCGCCGTAGATCCGGCGGCATTCCCGATGGGCTTCCGGGTCGTAGGCGCGCACCCGGCCGCCGGCGTTCCATACCGCTTCCATCAGTGCCCGGCTGGGGGCTTCGCGCATGTCGTCGGTGTCGGGTTTGAAGGCCAGGCCCCACACGGCGATGGTGCGTCCGGCCAGGTCACCGTCGAAGGCGGCGTGGAGCTTGTCGAACAAGGTGGTCTTCTGGCGCCGGTTGACCGCTTCCACGGCGGCCAGGATGTGGGCGTCGTAGTCCACGTCCCGGGCGGTGCGTTCCAGGGCCTGCACGTCCTTGGGGAAGCAGGAGCC
>MDTG01355693.1_pt1 | contig 16451 bp, 17 predicted proteins | sample 811421 | NCBI WGS metagenome assembly MDTG01 (sample SAMN05326645, study PRJNA326480) | marine metagenome | isolation source: seawater | place: Pacific Ocean: South East | collected 2011
GAATTAGTGATGGTGCAAGCAAATACTTAATGTTTGCAAATATTGTTGACATTATTGCCTCCTTGTCCGCATATTGTCTAATTTTTATGTAGATAATAGTATTATTATATTATGTTTGTCTAATATATAATACATTTGTCTACTATCTGTCCATAACAATATGACAGCAGCCGACTATTGTCAATAATAATTGACATGTTTTTTTATTTTTTTATGGTGCAGGAGACTACTTTTTAGAGTATTTTTTCTTAAATTTTGCTACACGACCTTCTTTCGTCTCTATTCGGCCTTTACCTGTGTAAAATGGATGAGACTCAGATGAGGTCTCAACTTTGTAGACTGGGTATTCATTTCCGTCTTCATATTTCATAGTTTCTGTAGTCTTTATAGTAGATGACAATAAAAAGCTTTTATTGCATGTAACGTCATGAAATATAACTGGTTTGTACTCTGGGTGAATATCTTTTTTCATAATTAAGGATAGTAATATATCATATATTTAAAGAAATTTAAGACTTAAGTGCTATAAAATAACTAATGAAAATTATTCAAATCACTGATCTGCATATTAACAAAGACGTGGATTATGAAAAAAACAATTGCAAACCCTACTATAAGTTAAAAGAAACGTTAGATGCGATATCGAAAAATCATGATGACGATTTACACTTAGTGATTACTGGTGATCTTTCTGGGGATGTTACAAACGAATCATACAACCATATCAAGAATCTTCTCAAAAGATATCACTACAAAGTTACCCTATTGCCAGGAAACCATGATGACTCTAAACTTATGAAATCAATATGTGATGATCAAATTACATTTGATTATTCAACAATCAACACTAAGAATAATATATTCTTTAATTTTAATACTCAAATAGAGGGCCAAGTTGGTGGAAGCATTAAAAAGAACGAAATATTTTCACTGAATGAAAAAATTAATGATGAGATCTTCAATATTATAATTTTTACTCACCATCCGATTGTTAAAGTTAATTCTAAATGGATAGATAATCATGTAGCACACAACAGTGATATTCTCATGGAGTTAATGTTAGCTAATGAAAATATTCAATTCAATATTTTTTCTGGCCACGTGCATCAGGAACATTGTCAAATACAAAGAAATGTCAAAGTATATACAACTCCGTCAACATGCTATCAATTCAAACCTAATTCAGATGAGTATTTGATTGATAGTGACTTAACAAACGGTTATCGTGTGATCCAATTAAACAACAATACAGTCCAAACAAATATAGTGCGACTGTAAATTAATTGTATCCAGATTCACCATGAGCAGAAATATCTACTCCTGTTTCCTCATCTTCACTACTTACTCTAATATTCCCAGTGAATAGCTCAGTTATTTTGATAGCAACTATTGTCAGGGCACCACACCAAATTATAGTAAATACTACTCCAAATAGTTGAATCATAAACTGAGAAGATATTGAATTTTCCAATCCTAATCCACCAAACTGAGGAGAAGCAAATATCGCAGTCAAAAGTGTACCCAATATGCCTCCAACGCCATGTACAGGAAATACATCGAGCGAATCATCAATATTAATTCTATTTTTAATATACTGTGTGGCCTCATAGCATACTAATCCTGCCAATGACCCAATAACTAATGCGCCCATTGGACCGACAAAACCAGATGCAGGTGTAATTGTACCTAAACCAGCAACCATACCAGTAACTATACCCAGCACACTGGGTTTACCCACCTTAGTCCATTCTCTAAACATCCATGCTAGAGATCCTGATGCTGCTCCGATGTGAGTCACAAGCATAGCCATACCAGCAGATTGATCAGCTGCTAATGCTGAGCCTGCGTTAAATCCAAACCAGCCAACCCACAGCATTGATGCACCTGCTACAGTCATGCTTAAATTATGTGGCGGCATTGGAATTGATTGGAATCCATTTCTATTACCGAGGTAAACTGCTAAAACGAGAGCTGCGACACCAGCATTAATGTGAACAACTGTCCCGCCAGCAAAATCCATTACTCCCATATCTGATAAGAAACCTCCGCCCCAAACCATATGACAAATTGGTGCATAAACCAGAACCATCCATATTAAACTAAATAGAAACATTGACGAAAATTTCATTCTCTCAGCAAATCCTCCAACAATTAAAGCGGGTGTTATTATCGCGAAAGTTAATTGGAACATAATGAATACGCTCTCAGGAATATCGCCTGTCATTGAGGCAATTGAAAGATTAGATAAAAATGTATTATCTAGTCCCCCGATAATATAATTCATTGAACCACCATCACCGAAAGCTAAACTATACAAAAACGCTACCCATAAAATACTTACTAAACATGCGAGGCTAAAGCATTGCATCAGCACGGAGAGCACATTCTTACTCCTTACAAGTCCTCCATAAAAAAATGCTAAGCCAGGCAATGTCATAAACAAAACAAGTGCAGTTGAAACTAATATCCAGGCAGTATTAGCATTAGAGATAGATTCTTGCGCGAAAGCAGGATCCGTGTAGATCGAAAGGAGTGTAAATGACAATGCTCCTAAAAAATAGTTTTTTATTTTCATCATATAATTCCTAAATAGTTATATATATTTATGCAATAACTATGCCAATATAATGTTGTGGTAGATTAAGTAAATATTTGAATAAATATTGAAGTATGAATTACTTTCAGCATAATATACTTACAAATTTTTTGCTTATGCATTATATTGAAGCATGCTGCACTAATTATGAACAATAGATTAATTAAATCAGATATCGCAATTGTGGGAGCAGGCCCAGCAGGATGTATGGCAGCCAGCATTTTACGAGATTCTGGCAAGCAAGTCACCATTGTCGATAAGTGTGAGTTTCCAAGGCATAAACCATGCGCTGGGGGGTTGACTCCTAAAACAGTCGAGAATTTACCGTTTAAGTTGGATGAATTAGAACAACATAACTCTGACAAAATGCTTTTTAAATTTACCAATGGGAAAACAGTTGATTTAAATAATCAACTGGGAGCATGTAAAATGGTCATACGAGAAGAGTTTGATAATTATTTCCTTAATTACGTAAAGAACAAAGGTGCGGAATTTTTACTCGGAAAAATAAAAAAAATTATAGAGAATGATGATTTTGTTGAAATTGAAACTGATAAAGAGCGTATTCAATGTAAGTATCTAATTGGGGCAGATGGGGCAAACAGTACTGTCAGAAGATTAATAACGAATCTCAAATTTAAAAATCCAGTTTTTGCGTTCGAAGGATTAGTTGATAAAAAATATTGTCCTAAAGATATTCCTACAAAATTTATTTTTAACAAGCTTGGGTATACATGGATATTTCCTAAAAAGGATCACTACAACGTCGGTATAGGAAATCTAATCTATGATGAGTCGCAAACAAAACCAAGAAAGAGAGACCTGATAGCTTTCATTAAAGATGAACTTGGTACTGATAAGATAGAGCACATAACCGGTTTTCCAATTGGTACTGAAGGATATGGCTATAATCCACAATCAAAAAGAGTATTTCTTGTTGGTGATGCAGCAGGTTTTGCAGAAACTTTATTAGGCGAGGGAATTTATAACGCAGTAATATCTGGAAAATACCTTGCTAATGCAATTAGTCTCTCAGATAACCCAGAGATTGTGTTCAAAGAATACATGAAATTCATATACGCCATGAAGAAAGAATTGATGCTCTATAATAGAGGAGCGAAAATACTCTATAAAAAACAAAGGACGAGTTACTGGATGCTAAAATTATTTTTTGGAAAGAAATTCATGAATGGCTATTCTGAAGGAAAAACAATCACGGAAATTATAAAAGGGAAATATCCATTTCCAACTATTTAATCCTATTAGAACAAAAATTAGTCAAATCTATTAAAATGTCTTTATATTTACCATCATCAAAGATACTTAATGCATCAATTGCCTTGTCGCTAAAAAAATTGATTTTCTCTTGTATATAAATATCTGATTTGTTCTTGATAAATATTTTCAGTAGTTTATCGGATTCTGATAAGAGCTTGCCATTAAAAATACGGGATATTTCCATCTTATCGTTGTTATTTGACTTCATATAACTATGTATAAGAGGTAGAGTAGACTTTCCCTCAGATAAGTCTTCAGAAATATTCTTGCCTGTCGTCTTCTGATCACCAAAATAATCAAGATAATCGTTTCTTAATTGATAGGCAATCCCAAAATTTCTACCAAATTCTCCAGCACTTTCAATATAATTTGATTCTGCAAGATCTACAGCTATTAATGCGGATGCTTCAAAAAGTTTTGCAGTTTTTAAGTAAATGACATTCAAATACTCCTCTTCATTATCAATTATTTGGTTCTTCATCATAAGCTGCCTTACTTCGCCTTGTGATATTTTATTAGTTGTCTCTGCTAATATTTTATAAATTTTTTCTCTATTTATCTTTACAATAAGTTCAAATGCACGAGAGTATAAAAAATCTCCAACTAATACGGCACTTTCATTTCCCCATAGGTTATTCGCCGTTTTAATATTATGTCTTAGGATAGATTGATCAACTACATCATCATGCAACAAAGTTGCTCCATGTATAAGCTCTAAAATTGCGCTACATTCGATAACATTTTTACTATTTTTTAAAATTCTTGATAAAAGTATTAATATAATTGGTCTAATTCTTTTTCCGCCACTCTCTATCATGTGATGCGACAATGTATTTATTAGTGAAACATCTGTATTGGTTGATTTCTTCAATAAGATATTCAACTGTTCTAGATCGGATGATAACGATTCCGTAATTTGGCTGAATTTAAGCATAATGACAAAAATATATCATATTTAGATAGCCTAAATACCTATAAAGTGGTTTATTATTTAAAAAAATCAAGGTAGAATCATCAACTTAAAGCATTATGAACGCAATAATCAAACAAGGTGGCCATCAGTATAACGTAACAGAGGGTGACGTTATAAGGGTTGATTTAATCTCTAAGCCTGAAGGAAGTAAAATCAAGCTTGATAATGTAATTATGGCTTTTGATGATAAAGACTCTCTTTTAGAAAAAAAAGCTTTGTCATCCCTTAAAGTTGAAGCAACTATCCAAAAACATGGTAGATATCCAAAAATAAGAATAGTAAAATTTAAAAGAAGAAAACATTACATGAGAACTCAAGGTCACAGACAAGGATTTTCAGAAATTAAGATAGAGTCAATTAAGTAAAATGGCACATAAGAAAGCAGGTGGAAGTACTAAAAACGGCAGAGACTCTGAGTCTAAGCGACTCGGTGTAAAGAAATTTGGTAGTGAATTCGTTCACGCCGGTAATATCATTCTCAGACAAAGAGGCACACCAGTGAAAGCAGGCGACAATGTTGGCTGCGGCAGAGACCACACCTTATTTGCAACTAGTGACGGCTATGTGCACTTCCATAAAAAAGGTCCTAATAAACACAAATTCGTTAGCGTTCTCCCAACGAAACACTAAAAAAACACATATCATGAAATTTATTGATGAAACTGTAATTACGGTAAAAGCAGGCAATGGCGGTTCTGGTTGTCTAAGTTTTAGAAGAGAAAAGTATATTCCTTTTGGTGGACCTGATGGCGGTGATGGAGGTAATGGTGGTTCAGTAATCATCAAAGGAACAGATAGCCTGAATACACTTGCAGATTTTAAGAATAAGAGTTTATTTAAAGCAGAAAATGGAAAGACAGGTAGCGGTAAGAATAAACATGGACGTAATGGTGTCGATTTACACATTAACCTTCCACTTGGATGCGTAATTTATGATAACAATACTGGGGAAGAGTTGTTTGATCTCGATGACGAGAATAAGTCATTCACAATCGTAAAAGGCGGTGAGCATGGTTACGGTAATGTTAGATTTAAGACATCTACTAATAGAGCGCCTAGGAAAAAAACAAACGGGAAAGAGGGTGAACAAAGAGAAATAAAAATTATTCTCAAAGTGCTAGCAGATGTTGGTTTAGTAGGTTTACCGAATGCAGGAAAGAGCTCACTCTTAAAATCAATAAGTATGGCAAAACCGAAAGTTGCTGATTATGAGTTTACAACGTTAACTCCTAATTTAGGTGTAGTGTTATATTCCGATTATGAAAAGTTTGTAGTTGCTGATATACCAGGGATAATAGAGGGTGCGTCTATGGGAGTTGGTTTAGGAATAAGATTTTTAAAGCACATTAGTAGAACAAAGATGCTGCTTAATATTATTGATTGCTCAAATAAAAAATATGAGGATATCATCAGTGAAATTGATAAGATTAAGTCGGAATTAAATAATTTTGATAAGCTACTTATCAGAAAAGATAAATGGATAGTACTAAATAAAATTGACTTGTTGTCGGATAACGAGATGTTGAACCTTAAAAATAGATTCAAAAAATCTAAACTAACTGTTTACTTTATCTCAACTATTGACAAAACTGGAATAAAGGAACTGACGAATGAAATATATGAGTTTTTGAAATATGAGAAGAGAGTTAAAGAAATCTAAAAGGATTATAATAAAGATTGGAAGTTCAATAATAAACAGCCCAAATAATGTTGATTCCTTGGGGCAGATTTGTGATGAAATCAGCCAACAAATGTCCAAAGGAAAAGAGATAATTCTTGTATCATCAGGTGCAATAAGCCAAGGGATGCAGGCTCTTAATATTTTAGAAAAACCAGGAGATACAAAGAAGCTTCAAGCACTTGCTGCCGTTGGGCAACAAAAGTTAATGTTAATATACGAAGAATTATTCTCAAAAAATAATAATAGTACAGCTCAAATTTTAATGACTCATAATGATATCAATGATCGTGTAAGCTACTTGAATATAAAAGGAACCATAGAAGAACTCTTATCCAACAAAATTATTCCCATAATAAATGAAAATGATGTTGTATCTACAGAAGAAATAAAATTAGGCGATAATGATAACCTCGCATCTATGATTTCTAATCTAATGAATGCAGACTTAATGATAATACTTACAGACCAAAAAGGAATGTATAACAAAAATCCTGATAAGTGTGATGATGCTATACTATTTGAGTCGATAAATATTGATGATTTAAAGAAACATTTTATTGATCCTGATTTCAAAACTGAAAGCATGATTGGTACAGGTGGATTTATTACAAAGATTCAAGCTGCGAAAAGAGCTTCCCTATCTAAAACATATACTTTGGTTGCAAGTGGGTATGAAAATGAAATTATTAATAATATCTTTGAAGGGAAAAATGTTGGAACGCTGTTCATACCTGGGAGTAAAAAAATAAGTTCAAAGAAACAATGGTTAGATACAAAAGATAATCAAGGATCTATTATAATTGATAACGGAGCATGCACAGCACTTAATCAAAATAAAAGTCTGCTGTTTGTTGGTATAATAGATGTAGAAAAGAGTTTCCAGAAAGGTGATGTAATTGAATGTAAAGATCAGAATGATGTCTGCATAGCCAAAGGTATTTCTAATTATAATTCTGATGATATAAGATCTTTAAAAGGTATGACTTCAGATGAGATAAAGAACGTGTATCCTAAAAAGATTGTTAGCGAAGTTATTCATATTGACAACTTATTGCTTATAGAGCTTTAATTTTACTATTTAGTCGAGATTTATGTCTAGCAGCTTTATTTTTGTGAATTAAACCTTTCTGAGCAAGTTTATCGATACAAGAGATAGCAACAATGAAATCTTTTTTGGATTGATCTGCGTTTTTATCAGAAATTGATTTAAGAACATTTTTAATACTTGTTCTAAATTCTGATTTTTTTGCGGCATTGCTTGCCCTAGCCTTAGCAGCTTGTCTCACTCTTTTTCTAGCCTGTGCGGTATTTGCCAATGTAATTTTCTCCAATTAAATGTAAAATAAGTGAAGATTATCTCAGTCAAGTAGGCTAGTGTCAATATAATAAGCTCTTTATGGCAAAAGAATCAGAAAATACATCAAAATCTATTTTTAAATCATCAAGTCATTTTGGCTTAACCACCTTGATATCGAGAATTAGCGGTTTCTTGAGAGATATCCTATTTGCAAACTATTTTGGTGCTAGTGCCAATACGGATGCTTTTTTCGTAGCTTTTAAAATACCAAATTTCTTCAGGAGACTTTTCGCTGAAGGAGCGTTCTCCCAAGCATTCGTTCCAGTCTTACAAGAATATAAAATAAATAGAAAAGAAGATTTAATTTATTTTGTCCAAAGTGTGTTTGGAAATTTATTTGTTGTCCTATTTATAATTACGTTTCTTGGAATGTATTTTTCTGAGGAATTAATATATGTATTTGCTCCAGGCTTTGTAGATGATAATTACAAATATAGTTTAGCAGCACAAATGCTATATATTACGTTTCCATATTTACTATTCATTTCTTTAACAGCTATGTGCGCAGGAATATTCAATTCATATGACAGGTTTATATTATCTGGAATCACTCCAGTATTTCTAAATATAAGTTTAATAGTATTTACAATTTTTAGCTCCTCTCTTTTTGTAATTCCAATTATATCACTATCTTATGGAGTATTATTCGCTGGTATTTTTCAACTGCTAGTACAATTACCTTTAATGTATAAATTAGGTTTTCTTAAAGTACCAAAAATAAATTTCTCAAATGTAGGATCAATGAAAATTATTAAGTTAATGGGTCCTGCAATAATTGGTACTGCTGCAGTTCAAATTAATTTAGTGATTGATACTGTTGTTGCTTCATTATTAATTTCAGGAAGTATAAGTTGGTTATACTTCTCAGATAGATTAATCGAGTTGCCTCTAGCTATATTTGGCATTGCTATATCAATTGTTATGCTGCCTGTGTTATCTGAGTATTATCAAAAAAAAGACATCGATCAATATTCAGCGATACTGACCAAATCAATTAAACTGGCTTTTGCGATTGCTCTACCATCAATGTTAGGGCTTATTGTCCTCTCAAGTGCAATTGTTTCAACACTATACATGTATGGAAATTTTTCAGTAACAGATGCCAAGATGACTATGTTAAGCCTAATAACATATAGTTTAGGGTTGCCGGCGTTCATTCTGATGAAAATTCTTGTAACAGCATTTTATTCAAGGCAGGATACCAGGACTCCAGTAATATACTCCTTGATTGGTATCAGTTTAAATATTTTATCAAATCTAACAGTTTTATACTTTTATATAAAAAATCCGTTTGAAGGCGCTCATGCCTTGATAGCTCTGGCTACTTCCATGTCAGCCTGGATACAAGTAACCTTAATGAGTCTCAAGCTGAGGAAATTAAAAATTGTCAAAGATAACATTATTTTTAATCTTTCATCATTAAAAGTTATTGTTTGTTCAGTTATAATGTCTTTTGCTATATTCTTTTTTGGAAATGTATCACTATTCGATCCTAATACTAGTATATATATTAGAGCAGGGTCTTTGATAGTAGACATAATGATAGGCGTATTGATGTATTTTATCCTAATGCGAATCTTTGGAGCTAGACTAGAAAACTACAGAATATGAATATAATTCAAAATATTAATGATGTGTCTGTCAAACCTAAGGCTGTAACTATAGGTAATTTTGATGGCGTCCATAAAGGCCATCAATCTTTAATCAAAAAAACAAAAGAGATTGCAAAAGAAAATAACCTAGAGTCTCTTGTGTTCACATTTTCTAAACTTCCCGAAGAAGTATTTGAAAAAAATAATTTTTATCGACTTAATGATAATGATCTTAAATTTTCATATATTAATTCATTTAACATAGACACAATATTATCCGTTGACTTCAATGATATTAGAGATACAACGGCTGATTTTTTTTGCGAAGAAATTCTTCTAAAAAAACTAAATACAAAATATTTAATAATTGGTAATAATTTTAAATTTGGTAAAGATAGAAAGGGCAATACTGAACTATTAAAGGAGTATCATAAGAAGGACAATATTAAGTTAATTATGCCAGAGTTAGAAAAATGTGACAGTATGGACATTAGTAGTACTCGCATTAGGACGTTACTAAAAGAAGGAAGCCTATTGGAAGCAAAAAGGTGTCTTGGTAAAGATTATGAGTTACGAGGTGTTGTAATTTCTGGTGAAAAACTGGGTAGAAAACTTGGCTATCCCACTGCTAATATAAGTCTTAAGCATAATTATCCTCTAGAAGGTGTTTACTTATCTAAGATAAATATAGACGGAAAGTTTTTCTCAGCTCTTTCGTCAATTGGAAATAAACCTACATATGATGGAAAAGAGAAACTTTTAGAGGTTTTTATATTAGATTTTAACAAAGATATTTATGGGAAAAATGTTCAAGTATATTTTTTTGAAAAAATAAGAGATCAGATTAAATTTAATAATCAAGATGATCTTATTAAACAAATGAATGATGATCACAAATATGCAATAATCAATAGCGAAAAATATGGAATATAAAGATACATTAAATTTACCAAAAACTGATTTTCCTATGAAAGGTAATCTGCCAAATCGCGAGCCGGAAATACTGAAAAAGTGGAATAATAATTCACCATATAAAAAAAGCTTAGAGATAACTAAGGGTAAAAAAAAGTATATCCTGCATGATGGACCTCCTTATGCTAACGGTGATATTCATATAGGCCATGCCGTTAATAAAATTTTAAAAGACTTTATAATTAAGTCAAAAATTATGTCAGGATTTCACGTTCCTTTCATACCTGGTTGGGATTGTCATGGTTTGCCTATTGAGCTCCAAGTTGAAAAAAAATATGGGAAATCGAAATTTAGAGATGATCCTCAAGGCTTTATCGCCGCATGCAGAGAGTTTGCTAATAAACAAATTTTGAAACAAAAAGATGATTTCATCCGATTAGGTGTATTTGGTAGTTGGGAAGATTCATATTCAAGTATGGATAGAGAAATAGAGTCCGAAATTGTAGTGAGTTTATCTAAAATAATTGAAAATAATCATATTTATTATGGATCCAAACCTGTTCACTGGTGTATAGAGTCGTCCTCTGCGCTAGCAGAAGCTGAAGTTGAGTATAAAGATATAGTTTCCAAGGCTGTTTGCGTTAATTTTAAAATAATTAATAAAGAGGAACTAGGTTTATCAAAATCAATGAATCAAAAATTTGATGTTTACATACCAATATGGACAACAACACCCTGGACACTACCTGCAAACAGAGCTGTGGCTATTAATAAAGAAATAAAATATTCAATTATTAATGTAAAAGAAAAATATTTGATTATTGCAAAGAATCTTGTTGAATCTGTTATGCAGAAATCTAATATTTATGATTATAAAGATATTGGGACTTGCACTGCAAGTAACTTTGATAATATAAAATTGCAACATCCTTTTTATGAAATTTCTGTGCCTGTTATATTAGGTGATCATGTAACCGATGAAAATGGGACTGGTGCAGTGCATATTGCTCCAGGTCATGGTACTGATGATTATCTTGCAGGACTAAAATACGACCTGGAAATCTTCAACCCAGTTGATGACTATGGGAAGTTTAATTCCAGTTTGCCAATATTTGGAGGTATGAAGATTAGGGAATCAAATGATGACATAATCAAGCTAATCGAAAAAAATAATAATTTATTGTTTTCTGAAAATTATGAACATTCTTATCCGCATTGTTGGCGATATAAGACTCCATTAATTTTTAGAGCAACACCTCAGTGGTTTATGAGTATGGATAACTCAGGTCTTAGGAAATCAATGCAGGACGATATCAAAAATATAAAATGGGTTCCTTCCTGGGGTGAAGACAGAATATACAACATGATTGAAGGTAGACCAGATTGGTGCTTATCAAGACAAAGAAAATGGGGTGTCCCAATTCCTTTGTTTTTACATAAAAAAACTAATAATTTACATCCGGATACAGAAATAATTTTAAGTAAAGCTGCTGAGATAATAAAAAAGGGTAATATTGAGGCGTGGATAGATTTTGATAAATCATCACTTGTAAAAAATATAAGCGAATATAGAGAAATAAAAGATACGCTCGATGTGTGGTTTGATTCTGGCGTCACCCACCAAACAGTCCTAAAAAGTAGAGGTATACATGAAGTAGCAGATTTATATTTAGAGGGATCTGACCAGCATAGAGGTTGGTTTCAATCATCGCTTATTACTTCTCATGCAATGAATAAAATTTCTCCATATAAAAATGTTTTAACTCATGGATTCGTCGTTGATGCAGAGGGCCAAAAGATGTCTAAATCCACCGGCAATGTTATTTCACCTCAGAGAATCATAAAAGATAAAGGTGCTGATATTCTGAGACTATGGGTTGCTATGACTGATTATTCAAAAGAGATGACTATATCTGACGAAATAATAAATCGTGTTTCTGAATCTTATAGAAGAATTCGAAATACCTGTAAGTTTCTTTTGTCAAATATAAGCGATTATAAGGATGGCTGTGTAGATGAAGACATTGTGATACTAGATAAATGGATCATTCATAAGGCTGTGAAACTTGATGAACAAATAATGAGTGACTATGAAGAATTCAAATTTCATAAAATTATTCAAGATATAATAAATTTTTGCACTTTAGAACTTGGGGGATACTACCTCGATATAATTAAAGATAGGCTTTATACGTCTAAAAGAGATGGGAGTCCTAGAAAATCAGCACAAAGAACTTGTAATATACTAATTCAATATTTAAATTCTTGGATTTCCCCTATTCTGACTTTCACTGCAGAAGAAGTATATTCGAAACTATCTTCTAGCGAAGGAAGTATTTATTTAGAGGGATGGTTTAAAACTTCAACTTCCATATCTGATGATGAACTTGATATTTTTGATTGCTTATTCAATATTAAACCACACGTATCTAGAATGATAGAGGAAGCTAGAAATAATAATCTGGTAGGGTCGTCACTAGATTGTAGTATAGAGATAATTTGTAATGAAAGTCTATATAATAAAATTAGTAAAGTACAAGATGAACTTAAATTTATCTTTATCGTATCTGACTGTAAATTATCAGTTGGCTCTTCTTCATATGATTACGCCGTAAAAGAAAGCTTGGATAAATTTTCTATTTCTATAACAAAGTCTAATAATAAAAAATGTGAAAGATGCTGGCATTTAAATGAGACAGTAGGAACAATAGATAAATATCCTACGATTTGCAAAAGATGCTCAGAAAATATACATGGTAAAGGAGAATGCAGAGCCTTCGCCTAAGAGTGTTCATTTCGCTATCAATTATTTTAGTAGTTTTAATTTTAGACTACGCATCTAAAAAGTACGCAGAAGAATTGAATCAAATAATTATATTAAATTCTTTTTTAGCTTTTCATAAGATTGATAATTCTGGAATTGCATTTAGCCTGTTTGATAATTTAAATGACACTGGTCTTCTTGTGCTCAATCTAACGATTACCATGATATTAATTATTATTCTGCGAGAATTATTTTTAAACATTAGGAAATCACTGCTTTATATTATTGGTCTATCACTAGTACTAGGAGGAGGATTAGGCAATTTAATTGATAGGTTTGATAACTATACCGTGACTGATTTTATATCTGTAAATTTTGGGGATCTTTATTTCCCAGCTATATTTAATCTCGCAGATATGTTTATAACAATAGGTGCGCTACTAATAATTATATATTTTTTAAAATATGACAGCGAATACAGTTAGATTTAATAGTATAGTACTTCTTCATTATGCACTCTTAAGTAGTGGAAACTTATTTGAGACTACTTTTGACAAGGACCCTATGAAAATAACTATTGGAGATAATGATCTACCACAGATTATTGAAGCTTCACTTTATGGATTGAAGTGTGGAGACAAAAAAGAATATTCATTTAATTCCATGGATATTTTTGGAAAATACGATAAAGACAAGGTGGTATCAACTCCATTAAAAACGTTTAAAAATTACAAAGATGTTAAAACAGGTGATATCATTGAGATACAAGAGGAAAATAAATCATACTTTATGACAGTAATGAAAATTACTGGTGATGAAGTATTAGTAGATTTAAATCACCCTTTATGTAATAAAGATGTTAAGTTTAAAGTTGAAATTTTAGAGATAAATAATGATTCTTAAAGATTGTGAAATATTACTTACAGAGCCGAGAGGATTTTGTGCCGGTGTAGAAAGAGCGATAGGTATTGTCAATCGCGCAATTGAGCTCTTTGATGAAACAATATTCGTAAAGCATGAGGTTGTTCATAATAAATATGTTATTGAGGAGCTTATAAAAAAAGGGGTGATTTTCATCGAATCTCTTGATGAAGTTCCAGATAACTCAATATTAATATATAGTGCACATGGAGTTTCGAAAGAGGTTTCAAATCTCTCTAAAGAAAAGAATTTAAAAATATTTGATGCTACCTGCCCTCTTGTAACAAAAGTACATTTCGAAATACATAAATATGCTAAAGAAAATACTGACGTTGTTTTGATTGGACATCATGGCCATCCAGAAGTAGAAGGCACAATGGGACAATATTCATCAAATACAGGAAAAATTCATCTCATAGAGTGTGAGGAGGATGTTTATAAATTAGTAATCAAAAACAATAAAATCGCATATGTTACTCAGACAACGCTTTCAGTTGATGACACTATGAATATAATTCAAAAATTAAGGGAAAAGTTTCCTGACATAAAAGGTCCTAGACACGATGATATATGCTATGCCACACAAAATAGACAAGAGGCTGTAAAGAAGATACTTGATTATTGTGATTCTTTAATAGTTGTAGGTTCACAAAATAGTTCTAATTCTCAAAGATTAAAAGAAATCGCAATACAACATGGCAAAAATGCCTATCTGATCGATAACGAAAGTCAGCTTGATATAGATCTGCTGCGTAATGATAAAATTATTGGAGTGACTGCAGGTGCCTCAGCACCTGAAGATACCGTTCAAGCATTAATTAAGTTTTTGACTAGCAAAGGGGCCCGCTTATCCAACAAAGATATCGTCTTCAAACAAGAGGACGTCTCTTTTTCTTTACCCAAATCCTTGAGGGGATAGTAAGTATCAAAAATCGTGAGTTGTATTTGAATCAAGTGAATCATCTGGTTTTTGATAATCTGGATCATTAGGGTTTATAAATATGAATTGTTTTTCGTTTCCATCAATCTCGACAAAATCTAGTTTTGTATTTTTTAGGTTGATCATAGAATTTGGGTCTATTAGGATATTTATGCCATTTATCTTCAACTGCAAGTCTTCCTCTTTTGATTGATCAAACCCCATTAAATAGTTAAATTTTCCATTCTTATCTACATTAAGTGATATTCGTAAAGGCCAATCAGCAGACTCTGTTAATTCAGACGTTTTTTTAATTTGTTTTGCCGCTTGATCGCTTATTTCAAATATTTGTTTAACCATTAGTGCTCTCTATAAATTTTAAGAAGCATTTCACCCAATCGAAGCATTCCGTTGATCTGAGATGAGTGAATGAAGCCAATGTTTTTTTATAAACGAAGCCATCTTTTTTTCCATTTATCCCATGACCGCGTTTTATATTAAATGCATATTTATATTTATTTTTATTATTTTCTACTGATGAATAGTGAAATTCATGAGCATGAATATCTTTTCCAATTAAACCCCAAGGATGATGTGATACTGCATCAACTACAGTATACCCTCTTCCAATAGGCTTAGAATTCATATTAATATTTATGTCAAAAACATTACACATTTTCATGGTCTTTTTATTGAATGTGAGTTTGTTAGCTAAATACATTAGTCCACCGCATTCTGCATATACTGGCAAATTATGCTCTACTGCATCTCTTACAGATTCTTTCATAGATGAATTTCTAGCTAACTCGGTAGCTTTTATCTCCGGGAATCCTCCTCCTATGATAAGACCATCTATTTTTGGAAGCTTTTTATCTTTGATAAAATCAATTTTTTTTATTTTATGTCCATAGTTTATGATTTTATCTAAATCATCTTGATAATAAAATCCAAATGATGAGTCAAATGCAATACCAATTGTTAAGCTATTTTTTTTACCTAATGACCTTCTCGTAGCTATTTCTTTAATAGGATTTTTTTTCTTTGTGTTAAATATTTTATTGTAATCTACATTATTTTTAGTTATCGATATAATTTTTGAAATAATCCTCTTTTCATTAATCTCTTGAAATGACGGTATAAGACCGAGGTGTCTTTCACTTATGACATCATTTATACGAGGAAGTGTGCCGATAACTTTAAAATCAGTATACTGTGATACTGATGCTAATAATTTTGATTCATGCCTACTTGTTGACACATTGTTTAGTATAATTTTTTTAATTTTTATGTCCTTATCAAAACCTTTGTAACCTAAAAGTAAAGGTGAAATCCCTCGTGTCATTCCTTCACAATCTATTATTAACACAATTTCAGCCTTCAGTAGTTTTGCTAACTGGGCATTGCTGTCTGAACCATCAGTTGCAACTCCATCGAATAAACCTTTTGTTCCCTCAATAA
>MDTG01116636.1_pt1 | contig 16450 bp, 11 predicted proteins | sample 811421 | NCBI WGS metagenome assembly MDTG01 (sample SAMN05326645, study PRJNA326480) | marine metagenome | isolation source: seawater | place: Pacific Ocean: South East | collected 2011
AAAATAAGATGAAACAACCCATAATCTAACGACATCTGCACCATACTGATCTATTAGATCATCTGGTAAAATTACATTACCAAGAGATTTAGACATTTTTCTTCCATCTTTATCCATGACAAACCCATGAGTGAGAACCTGCTTAAAAGGCGCCATGTCTCTGGTACCACATCTCATGCACGGGACTGTAGAAATGCTCAATCTTCTGCGTCATTTCACTGTCTACGAGACCCGCAGACAAGGAAATCGACACGCGTGGTGTGCTGGTCGGTACTGGGCATGAGCTAGCAACCGAAGTTGCGGACTGGCCAATTGTCTGCAGCAAGGCCGCCGAGCTGTGTGGACTTGGCATGCCTCGTGCAGCGTGGGGTTCCGGTTTGTTCCCAGAGGTTTGTCCTACACTCTCGATCAAACCTGCATAAAATGAGACATCTAAGCAGCCAAAAAAAAAAACTGAAAAATTGATGTCTGTCATGAAAATCCGAAATATAATTGACATTTGTTGTGTGGTAAAGTAAACTGTAGCAGTGTCGTAAACTGTAGCAGTAACGTGGCGTCTCTTGCCTCTTGTGCAGAGACGCGGCAAGGATTGTTTTTGACAAAAAAAAAACGATCAAGTAGGCCGACCGCAGCATGCCCTACTGTGAGGTGTTCTGTCGGTTCCCAGGATGCGGCCATAGCATTTGCGTAGAGCATGAAGAAGGCGTGACGGGCGTTACAAATGCGCATGCGCAGATGCAGGAGCACGAGAACGCTGAGCATGTTTGCACGACTTGCGGGTACTGTCCACCGCACAGAGATGAACTTTACAAGTGGATGGACGCAGCTCCCTGGACAACGTACATGGACAAACACAAACAGAAGTGTCGAAAAAGGAAAGAAGCCGACGACGCCAACACGTTGGACAAAGGTGAATACTGCAAGTAAGCACAGTTTACCATTTAACAACCATGCAAGCATGAATTCCGATGCTGTGAACCGACGCATCGATACGTGCGAAAACACGCTTGAGCGTTTTGAATCTTTACGGGGTGCGATCGCGTTGAATGGCTTGGAACTGCCTGAATTACAGCTGTTTGTCGATGCATGGTTAACTACCTTCGACCGTGGAGAGAAAGCACAGCTACTGCATGGCACGATGCAAAACGATATGCAAGTGTTTGGCACTGGCGTGTGTATGCTGGCCGCGGCGGCGTTGGACAAGGAAACGATGACCAAACGCTTTGAACAAGCCATCGGCACGCACTATGCCAAATTTATTTTTGTTGAGAAACAATTCGCTGCTTTTGAGTTTGAAGACATTCACGCGTTAGTGTGTGCTTTACAGCTGCATTTCGAAGAATCATTTACGCGAGAAACACATCAGTTTGTTTGCCAATTTGACATGAGCGGCGTGTGTTTGTTGATCATGGCGCAAATAGGCCATTGGCTGTCAGTAAAATATCGCATACCAGTGAACCAAAACAAGGATGCACAGTTACCAGAACCACCAGAACCACCAGCCGAGCTGAGAATGCCTGACGCTGTGTTGAAGGGGTTTCTTGACATCGACAACCGCGATTACTGCAGTGTGCGCATGGACACTCTGGCGTTTATTTTGGACGCATTGCACAGCATTATGAGTTTGCATGCTTTGCTTACTCGCGCTGAATGTGTAGAACCTCCCGAAGAAATGGTTGAAATCACAGGGCATCACAAAGAAGCAAGTGCAGAAACGTTTTTTTCTTTGTCAATGACGTCTGATTGCATGCCTGGCTCTGTGGTGCAATACGTGCACAAGTTTGCGTATCTTTTTCACAGCATTTCGCAAGTGGTCTACTACAATTTTCCAACGTACAATCGACAGCGACAACTGCCACTTGCTGATTTACAACAAACAAACGTTAATGCTGTAAACATGCTGCCGCTTTTGACGGAACTACGTCCAGACATTCCTGTGTTTTGTGAACACACCGGGGCTGGATGCGTTGACACACACAAAAAACACAAATGGAGTTGGGTATTGTGGACACATTTTGTGTTTTTGCTGGATGCAGACATGAATGTGTATGCAGCAAAGGACTTGCGTTCTTTGCTTGAATTGCCAGACAAATAAACAATAAATTTGATTGCTAAAAGCACATGTTTTGCGTGAGTTACACACAGTCAGGTACGGTGCTCACATACAAGACGTCCTTGTGTGTGGCATATATAACGCGGCAGATACACATGCGAGCGTCGAAATACAAGCTCACACCTTTGCGACAATGCACAACTTGCTGTTTGTTGTTGAGTCTGCTGAGTCTATGTTGTGTGTATGCGGCGCCGATTATTGTCACTGTACAAACACAGTCACAGGAGGAACTAAACGCACTGACATCTGCCGTCGAAGCTGATGCACAACTTGACGCCACAGACGCAACTGATGGCAGCGTTCGACATTTACTCGGGGCGATTGAAGCAACGCAATCGCGCGTGTATGACGTTGAGAATGCGTATGCCGTGACAAATGTGCAGAGTATGCCAACACTTTCACTGCTAGACGACATTCAATATCTTAAGACCACAGAGACCTGGACGCTTACGTACGATACTATGGCAATTGATGCAAGTGTGCCACAGCAAATCAATCACTACGACCGTGTTCTCTACTTTACAAAAGCAGGACATAACAGCACGAGTAGCGACGCGCATAATTTGTGCTTGACGCCGGGCGTAGACAGAGAAACGTGTATACAGCATTTGCGCGACAATTACGTTTTGCTGGGCTTACCGGGTACTGCAGTTTCTGGAGACCATTTAGAATATGTGACTGGTGATAATGATCTAGACACGTGCACAACATGTAGCATTACTACAAACCTGGCCACCAACACAGGCACGAGTGTACAGCAATTGACTGTGCACATTCCACATGAAATCATCCGACAAGAATTGAGTTCAGCATCGACTTATTACACAGACACCGGAGGGGCTCAAAACAAACTTGCGTTTGGTGTAGGCATGATGTTTTTGCCACTTGCCGATGCGAATGGTGGGGGCACGTCGCCCAACAACCTGCTGATTTTTGACATGTTTTCGATCCTCGAAAACACATACGAGCAGTTGGCCATGCTCAAGCAAAATGCGTACAGCATTGCCACCCATGTTGCTTTTTGGACCGCTGCCGCTGATGCCGACCCGACACGTATTCGTGTCACCACAGTTGAATATTTGCTGGACTATGGGCATATTCTTGAAAGTATCACTGCATCGTTGAACGACGGGGTGCTGTCTGCTGGTGGCACTATGCGATCCATTACAGATGCGGACTGTGCAGCAATGCAAGCAAGGATCGATGGTGAGTTGTCTGGAGATACAACCTGTTTGGCCAAGTATCGTTTGTGTGAGCCGTTCAAGTACGTCGAAGGATCAGGTGCTTCTTTACAAACCTGGGTGGCAGTGGTCTTTCCCATTCCAGATTGGCATGCGACATCAACATATCAGTTCAATACACTGCTTCGAACTAACTTGACGTCAGCGAACAATAATGCTGGCGCCGTGGCGTATTCCACATTGAATTTTGTTACCAGCCATGCGCCACGAGTTGCCTGTAAGAGTACAGTCACTCAGGCATTCGATGCCACCAGCCACGTTCGGGCAGAAATCTACCGTGGACATGACATGGTCTTTGAACAGATTGCTGGCAGCTTCACGGTGCACAATGACAGTGCTCTATCCATGGCAGAAGCCCTTGTCACGTTCGTGCTCAGGCCAGACGACACGGCTGAAGCTCTGCAGTATTTTCAGACGTACACAGACGAAGAACTGCGTTTGGACGACTTGTACATGTCACATGCAAAACTGGAGCAGACGCTTCCTGAGGTTGTGCACAATTCAATCAAGGGCATGGGCAATGGCCGCAGTGAGTTAGTTCTAGATTCTACACTGCTTGCGCAATGTCCTGAATACACAGAGCAAGGCATGGACGTCGGAACTTGTGTAACAACTCGGGATTGGAATAATGCTGGTGAAGTACAGCGTATAGATAGCACGGTGTATTACGTACATCGTGTGAGTATGGAAGCAGCGGGCGATGGAGCGACTGCAGACTTGACATGGCTGCAAGATAATATCTTTGGTACATCTGATCCTGGCATGGTTGAAAATTTTAGAAATCAAGTTTTGAGCAAGCCGTTTGTTGGAGATGCGGATGCGCGCAAGGCATATTCTGTTGTGTACTGGATCTGGCCGGTATTTACGTGGCCAAACACACCGCCGATTGGACTTGTGGATAAAACGATTGTCAGTCTTGCTTGGTCGATAGCGCCTTATGCCTCGACTGCAGAGCAGACGTCGGAGTCACCAACGTCGGAGTCACCAACGTCGGAGTCACCAACGTCGGAGACACCAACGCCACCAAATGGTGATGGCACAGAAGGTTCCCCGTGTTATACGTGCTCGCTTCCTAGTTTGCCAGGATACAACGGCCGATCTTTCTATGTGTACGCAGGCCGTGAAACCACAGTGACGACGTACTTCAATCATTACTTTGAGATCACGACTGACAATACGCATAGACAAAATGGCGGGACTGTTTTGACTGGTCAGAATGTGGATATGAACTCTCCCAATGGTCCTCCCGTCACGACGTTCACTATTGATGAGACGCTGGCATGTCAGACATTGTGGTATTGGTGTGGAACGCACTCTGGAATGCCTGGAGGCCGCGTATTCGTCATGCCGAGAGACGGTTCAGCATGTCCAGTGTGAAGCAAGCAAGTAGTAAATTTTTTGCATATTTAACACGTGAAATGTTATGCAGACGAGTGTCGAAAGCGTTGATGTGTTTGACTTGAATGCATACCTGGTCGATTTGCCTACGCAGCTCACTTTACCAAGTTTCAATCCATTGAAGCACATACGAGCAAATGGAAACAGGTCAACAAGAAATGCCATTGCTGAGAGACTGAATCATTTGAACGAAAAAAATGCAGCCAAGTTGGACGTATTTGTATATGAGGTGGTGAAGTATGGAACAAAAAGTAGGGTTTTTAAAAACGAAAACGATTGTAGTGATTTTATGCATGAATGGAATTTGAACAAAAATAGTATCCAAACATGTGCTTATGAAGAAGAAGATACAAAATCTGCTGCGTTGAAAGAATTGGCAGAAATCATGGTTGCTGGTCCATTGAAGCGTATGGCCAGCTACAACTCAGGCGTAACATACCCACAGGCAATGCATCGACTACAAAAAAATACGCAATTTAAACGACTTGGATTTATCAATAGGTGGCGTCCATCAGCAAGGTCTTCTCATCATATTTCTGTTGGGAACGTTGTGCCGAGTGCAAAGAGTTCAAAGAGTGCAAAGAGTGCAAAGCAGGCAACCCCTGCAGCAAAGCAGGCAACCCCTGCACAAAAACAAAATGCCAAACATGGCCTTTTTGGCAACACTTACAAGAGCAAAGAAGAAAAACAACAAGATAGAAGTGCACGGAAGGCAGTAAAGGCGACAGCCAAAGCAGATAGAGTAGCCAAAGCCAAAGATAAAGCCGCTAAAAAATAAATACAATGCTATGCGTAATAAAGTTTATTTTTTCAATTACAGTGCACAGCCGCAGCCGTGTTGAGAGGTCCTTGCTGAATGTAAAAGTGTTGTTTCCAAGCAGAAGAATGTATGTCTAAAGCTAGCTTCTTATACTCTTCTGCAAACTGATCAGCATTTTGTGCAGTGCGCAGTTTGCTGTTTGTTTTTGTTGACGCAAATTTGCTGCGCACCACCATACCACTATGCAGACCAACCGTCTTTCCTAGAACAGGAACTAGTTGATTGCCACATACCTGCATTTTGAGTCGCTGCTGCAACGGCGTATACGAGTCAGCGCTAAATTTATGCAATTCGTCCATTGACAATGTCTGCAAACTGGCCAATGCGCCAAGGCACAAACAAACTTCACGTTCCAAAGGCGTGGATTCAGTATAAACACCAACATCCAGTGTTTTTTCCATAGTGCGATCCATGGCCCTGCCAGGATCGGCTACCATTAGTTCTGCCACATCTGGCATGCTAGTCTGTTTGCCTCTTGGCTTTCGCGAATTGTTGGAAAGACCTGTTGTCTTTGTATTTGTTTGCAGCATCTTTGTGTTTGTTTGCAGCTTCTTTGTATTTGTTTGCACCATCATCAAGTTGACGCCTTCTACATTCATGGCCGTACGGTAGAAAGAATACCCAACCACTGCTGCTAGCAAAGGGTCATCACATTTCGTCCTCATTTTGAAAACGTTGCTTGGAGTAATGGTGCGGTTAGTGTCTTTCTTCCTCAGCTCTGCAGCCAGCAGAGCGGCAGAAATATTCATACCTACCGACATCGGTATAGGCTTGTTGTTCAGCATGTGTTGCATCTGCACAGTCAACGGCGTAGTTGTCTTGAATTGCATATGCACAAGCTTATCGTTCGGCAATTCTTTGGCAACTGCAGTAGATTCAATTACAACATCATTTTCATGCACCTGCAAGAATTTGTGTGTGTGATTTCGCATGTGATTTTGCTCACCGGTGGTTGTTTGCAAGTTCCCAAGGCAACTGAGCTCCAGTTTAATGTTGCAACAATGGCCTTGGGGTGTGTTGTAACTAGTATTATGTGCAATGCCTGTGTTTTTCATGGCAGTTTGCCACAAACTAGTGTATTGCGCTGGCGTTAGAGTTTTGCTGCTCAGATCGCAATGAGTCGAACCTTGAGTCGAACCTCGAATCTTTGAATCCTGCTGCATTGCCGCTACGTTTGGAGCCGAAGCCAAAACACAAGCTTCGCCAAGGTGTCTGAATTTTTTGCATTGTTCGGTACCGGCGCCTGTATTTGCTTGTTGTATTTTGCACCTGATATTTTGAGCCGTATCAAATTCGTCCAATTCGTCAATCATTGAGTGCATGTTGTTTTCATTCAGAGCCGTATGCACTTTCGTTGCTATCATAGCCAACACTGACGACATTGATTGATAATCTGCTGGCATGTAAGTCAGTACATGGTTCATGAGTGCAACATATTGCGGAGCTGTGGTAACGTGTGCTAAATCAAAATAGCTGGTAGTAATACGTGCTCCGTCTTCACAATCGCATCCTTGTAGAAATTTCTTGTTTTCGTCCAAGGCGGTTGACAGCACGTTATTGGCAAAATAGTAACCCCCTGTGAGTTGTTGATCTTCTCGTGGTTTGTTTTGTGCTTCAGTTATAACAGGCTGTATGTGCGCATCAAATCCTCCGTGGCCATCAGCTGAAAGTGTTTGCATTTTCATCTGTGTGTCGAAAGCTGGATCGTTCATGTACACTGTTCGCATTATCGCATGATGGTTCACAATTGGTTCAAACATGCTTTGTACCTCAGTAGCTGTCGCGTTGTGTACCCAATGCATAATATTTGCTTGTGCCACAAGCGTATTCCAGTTATCACTGCCTGCTTCTTGTGTGAGCTGCAAGCCCATTTCAGCAAACACTAAAATGGAATCATGCATGTACGTAGACGGTTTGTGCAGAACGGCTGCTTGTCGAATCAAACTGGCTGTTTGACTGTCTACGCTCAAGCCATTGAATGCTCGACCACAATTAAAATTCCATGGACAATATGCAGCTTTGCCAGCACCCGTTCCCAGCACGTCTTGGCAAGCTGCCAACGTGGCCTCCTGCCTTGCGGTCAGTTCTGTCTTGGTGATACCAACAAGCTGCTCCACGCTGAAAGGCTCCTTTCCATGCAAAGCAGTCTGCTGAAGCTTATATTGCAATATCTTGGCCAGGTTTTCAGTGCATTTTTGCTTATCAGCTTCATTGCGCAGTTGAAACGAGACCACGTACATCATTTTGTCTGAGGTGGTTTGTCTTTGCATATGTGCTTCACCGGTCTTTGCAAGATTGGAAAACAATTCTTCAAATGCAACATGCAGTTGCATCACGCGTTGCAGATCGGGTTTCTTGAGCCCTGCTCCTGCGTTGGTCACATGGCCTGAAACGGTGCAGAAGGTGTACGCCGCACCTACATCGATCTTTGTCAAGGGATTGTTCCGAGCCACTTCTTTGTCATTCAAATCGCATAACTGCACATTTTGCTGCTCCGTAATTATTTTGTTATTATTTTGTTGTTGATATACTTTGCGCAAGTGATTCTCATCGGGCGTGGGGTGTATGGTCTGAATGCAAAAAGTGTCTGCGACAAAATGGCTTTCGATGTCAGTGACACTTTGCATATTTCTGTGGTTTGGCATGTTGGATTGCGTTGGCATATTGAATTGCGTTGTTACGTTTGTGTTCAGGCCAGACGACACTAGTGCTTTGTTGATGGAACTGATATGCACCTCCAAGGCAGGCACGACAATAACATTGGAACCCATGGCCTAATTGCTCGTATATACATCAAAGAAAGTTTGTTGAACTGAATTTTCAAACAATTTGTTTATTTTCTGCAATATGTTAGACATGTGATTTGTTTATTTGCAACAAGTAACTACCTACCTAAATTTGCTTCGAGTCTCGACCTCTCCAACCCATGCCTGTCTTCTGACTTCCAACTGTCCATGGTTACATCAAACCAAAACTTTCCAATGTTGCACATTTCATGCATTCTAGTTTTGAGCATCTTCTGATCAACTTCACTTGTCGTATCTGCATACTTTGTGAGCTCATATTCAGGATCTCGGCCGTACACATTCATGCACAGGCCGGCGTACTCATGCATCTTCAGGACAAAAATACTAACCAAAATAATAAGAGCCGTCACAAAGAGCTTCCTTTTAACAAAGCTTTCTGTACAGTATGCGTCATCTCTTTTCTTGTAATACAGATGGAAAAACACTTCATACCCAACGTCAAATCCACACAGAATTGTGAACGCACTTGCCACAAAAATCCAGGCATCGGCGTTGTTAAAAAGAATAACCGAATCCCACGTATGAAATGAAAAATTGGCCACTGACATGTAAAACAGCATGCCAAGGGCAACGACAAAGACGCAAACTGCCCGATTGTACGCAAAATATGTAACATGCGGGTCTGCTTGCTGTTTCGCCCGCAATTCACAATCCACCTTGTGTTGCACAAGATAAACTATATTGGATAGATGTTGCAGCAAGCCCACCGTCAAAAACAGCAAAATGACACTGAGAAGAACTGCGTTGAAGGTCACTCCTTTTTGCAGGGCATGTGCCATTGCCAGATTTGTAAGTCCAATGATCACGTTGACGTCAAATATGATATGCAGGAAAACGTGCAGCACCATGCTGTTCTCATCATTAAAAATTCCTTTCAGAGAAATAGGCCCGAAACCCTTAATATGTTCGTCGTTTTGGGAATACCACCACACGTCGGCCTGCTGAGCCAAGAACGTGAGAAACCCAATCACACTGACAAATAGCATGGTAATGTTGATGCCATGCATAAACCCTCTTGCACTGAAATTGCCCTGCAAATCTTCATAATCTGTTAAGCGCACTGAATTTTCAGAATTATACTTTTTGTAATTGGTGTCCCATTCCCTCCAGTGACGAATGAACTTGGCACAGTAAACGCCCAAAACAAACAACATAAGACCAGTGCACAAAAACCTGACGGCGGTAACTGTCTTGCTACGAGTTGTCAATCCACTGTCTAGCACTGTTTTTTCTGTCTCGTCCAACTCTTTGAGCTTTTCGTTGACATGCATTGCAATGCCCAGCAGAGCTGCAAACAGCAGCAAACACTCGCCAAACTGGATCCAGTGCCTGCTGTCCGTCACCTCCGTGTTTACCATCATATAAGTGGGCATGGCTTCTTGAGTACACATTTGGAACATGGCCAAATACTTGTTCAGATACATTTTGTATGCTTCTATACGAAGTTGCGGGGGGATGACGGTCGTATCGTCTGTTTTGGCATTTGCCATGTCGTGACCCGGACTCATGATTTTATTGTGCGCGTACATACCTTCCTTCGCGTATGTGATCAAAAACGACTTGAAATTGGCCAGCGTGGTCGTTGTCGTGTCCCAATCAATCAATCCACTGTCTAGCACTGCGGTGATATTTGCATGATGTGCTTCATCAAACAGATCACCTCCGAACGAAATACCAGCCATATTAGTTTCCCACCCCTGAAGATACGAGCTCAAAGTAGTTCCTGCCCACGTATGCCATGTGGTAGTATCGCCATCCCAAGAGTGCCTGTGTCGGTACAGTGTACTGGTAACCATAGCCTGAACCAATTGCTTCATATTCGCAACACCATCATCACTGGCAACCTTCATGAGTGCACTTGTATCAGCAACCGTTGCAACATATGCTTCAATCTTGTGCACGATGGGATCCTCACGCGTGCGTTCCATTGGTTTCCTTCCATCAAGTCGTTCGACGAATGCAACCGAATCTACCGCACTTGCATCGTAAGCTGCTGCATTCAACGTTACCAAGTTAATGTCGTTGCCATTTTCCAGTTTGTCGCTGGCATCAAACGTATAGTCAAACAGATTTTGTGCCAGACACGAATCGTACTGAGGCGCTTCATTATTTACTTTTGTATAGAGGGGCGCGGCAAAATCTTTCATGCAATTACACATGGACCGATCACGCGAGGTCGTGTAAAAGGCATCGTGATTAGCTTCTGCCTGCAGGCTGCTCGTGTCTTCAAGTAGCTGCAAGAAAATGTTACTAACAAATGCAGTGTCTGCATTGCGCACAGTGTCTCGAAACCACTGTGTCTTGAGTGTTGTCATCGCACTATAGCTGTGCTCGTGACGAGTGAAATCGCCATAACAACCGCTGAGAATCATGGCTGCATGAAACGGCGATACGCCTGTGTCGATTCTGTTTGAAATCTTTTCACTGAGTTCTGTATCTTTACCACTCGTGTCAAAAACAACATCAGTAATAAAATCATATGTATCTTCGCTCCACATCTTTTTAGCGTCATCGTCTTTCTTATCTTTCTCAAGCTGGTTAGTGCAAAGATCTTTGTCATCCTCGCCGTCTTTTCCCTGATAATGTGTCAGTAGATAACACAATTCTAGTGGTTTATCTTTCTTTTGCATGATGTTAGAAAACCGCGTCAAATGCAATTGCGTCGGGATAACGTTTTGCGCAAAATTTGGCTCTCTTGCATTTTCTCCTGGTGTGAGAGGGTTGTCTTTGTACGTGATAGAAAACCATTTATCGTATGTTGGGGAATATTTTTGCACACTGTCGACAATTATCCCCGTGGCAACAAGACACAGCGCTGTAACAAGCAAGAGTTGACCGCATAGCTTTTTGCTTGGACTGCCTGATCTGCCTTGATCTGCCATGCAAGCTGGTATTCTTTAATACTACTTTTAATGTAACTGTGCGGCAACATCCAAGCTAACCTAACACATTAATTGTACATTTACAAACACGCAAATATGGTACGCCCTTTGGCATCTTTACTATATCCATAGTCGGTCGCATGTGCGTCATCGGCATGCTGCAGTTTTGTCCAATACTGCAGCGCCCATTGTGTATTCTTGGCATGGGCACAGGCTCGATCTACGCTCCAAACCGCAGTTTTGATGTTTGCTGCAACCTTGGCATTGTTTTGCAAGCGCTTGAACATTGTTGTGTAGCCCTCACGACAAAAGCTTATGTCTTGCATTCTCGAGTTTTGTGCACTGTGTTGTAAAAACACTGGAGTGACGTGTTTTGCAACATACATGTCGTAATATATAATGCTCATTGCGCTCAGAATGTCGCTTGTGGTGCTCAGGTTGAGCGACTGTAGCTTTTGTCGGTACTTCCATATAGTGCGTGCGCCAACCCTAGGCAGGGTCATGACAAAATCACATCCACACATTGCTATCATCGCGCTAAATTGCATAATTGGCGCACAGGTTTTGCTGGGCATGTTTTGCTGAACCCACGACATGACCTTGGACATCAAGACAAACTCGTAGGAGCGCTTACTTTCGTTGCTGTTGAAGACAACCGCAGTGGTTGAAAGCTCGCTTGCTTTACGTTTGTTAGAGCGTTTGCCTTGATTTGCTTCAGTGCCAGTGGCCTTGCCCAGTGGTGATGTTTCCACGTGAATTTTCAGACGCTGTATGTAAATCTCACAATCGGGCTTGTCTTGCAATTGCAGTAAGGACATTGGCACGAAATCCCCATCTGTTGACACAATCAACAAAGGCTGATTTTTGACGAGCCACGTAAACGCTTTGACGTCGCATTCGCCACGTCCAACCCAAAAAGTCTCAGCTTGATTTTCCACAAACAAAGCCAGGTCTTTGCTTGGCAAACTGTTAGCGGACCTCAACACTACAGGCTTTCCGCAGAAATCAATGACAAGGCATCGTTGCGACCACAGAGGATACTCTTGCACGTATTTCAGGAACCATACCTTGACATCTTCGATAACTTTGTTCACAACTTTGACTTTGAAATTGCGATTGCGCATTGCAGATGACCATTGATCAGGCAGGCAGTACGGCAGTGTGTCATGTGCACCAAATTCCATGACAGGGACCACTTTGTTGCGTTTGATTTGTGTCATGTTTTTGGCAGAAGGTACATAGCGATAGTCGTCAAACCCCAGTACAACGGTGTGTGCGCCTGATGCAAATGCTCTTTCAATCGTGCTCATAAACTGCACCTTTACAAACAAAGGCCATGTTTTTACCGATTCCGCTTTCATTAATTTGACCTGTCCATCAATAAACACAATCGATGGTATATGCTGTGGCGGGAGAGTGTCCACAAATGCTGCTGGACAGTCAGTTTTCAGCAGTTTCAAAAAATCCGCCTGAATGGTCATTTTGCACGTCAATATTGGACCACCCGACTCAGATACATTGGGTTTTTTTACTGCAAACACTGAACTCAAAGCATGTCATGCTTATTTGGCCTCTTGTGTCGTTACGTTTTGCACGTGCTTCATCAAAACTTTGGCTCGATATGTAATGGCTGGAAACGCATCTAGCAAACTACGCAATACTCGCAGAATGCTTTGTTGATAAATTACGACGTGTGCGTCAAACGCAGCATTCAGCTCTGTCACGTTTTTGCTCTGCCTGCGCAATTTTTCCAACATGTGCATGTGCGTGATCAACCAACACGCATTGAACCATGCTTCGTGCATTGGTGCCAAAAACAGCCTGGGGCTCAATATCAAGCAGTTTTTGCTCATGATTCCACTCAACATACACGTCTGCCAACGTGAGCTGTGATTGCAATGCATATCTGGCAGCACACTAATCATATCGTACACTTGCTTGATGTTGCAAAACCCCAGTGCTGCATACATATCCAGCAAGTCATTGATGTGTGCCAAACTTTGGACTATGATATTGCCCGAATTCGTATGCTGTGGATGATTGATGTGCGACAGTATATGTTCTTTGAACAGGCGTGTATCAGTGAGTTGATGCATAAGCCGGTCCGTAACAGAAAAATGTGCCATACGGTGGCAAAACTTTTATGTTCAATGCGCGGTCAAATGCTTTAATGGTATTTTTTTTACACGATTCATGTTATATGGTTGGAATCAACATACCGATACGTTCAAACGCTTCCACAAACACCGTCGCTGCCATGCCAAGGCATTCCCCAGCAAATGAGATGGCAAATACATTAGGCGACAAGTGCATCCCCTTATTCAGTGCATGACTGAAAATAACTGGCACGAGCACAATGCACAGCAGAGTGCAAGCTTGCACAAAATAGTTGCCCACCAACAGCCTTGGGTGTGCTGTCGAGGCCAGCCAAATGCAATATACACTATACGCTAAAGAAAATTGCAAACACAGACATATAAACGCGCATTCCGTCCTGCCATGTTGCACGCTCATGATCAAAAGACCTTGCATACCAAACAGCGTCATCATTTCCATCAAAAAACGGTTTGTACGTCGACGGTCTGCAACGCCTACAAATGTCGATGGAAGAATTAACGCCATGCTTGCCAAGCTTGTCAGCATGAAAATGTTGAACATTATGACATACATGTCAATAGTGTCGTGTACAACATTGTTCGGCGTCAATATGTATAATGCTATATCATACATCAAAATGGCGCCTTTCAAAAACCAAGGCATGGTCACGTCAACAAACATACTCGCTTCACGCGTAAATAAGCAAATGCACATTGTAATTTATTATGATGCGGTATGATGCGGTCGTTCAGTTATTTTTTCGCATACCCTCCATCGCAAACGCAGTCGCTTTCACTGCTGCTTTGCAACGGCGCAGAGCTGTCTACAGGACAACTGTATTGCAAATTGTCGCCGGGGCAGTAACGGTCAACAGTACAAACTTGGCACAACGGAGATGTGTTGTGCTTGAAGTACCCGGCATTGCATGTACAATCAATCGTTGAGCTCGAGCCTGGGTTCGATGTACTAAATTGTGGACATGCTGTTTTAGAATCACTGCCAGAACAATAATGATTTGGTGCACATGGCACACAAGTATTTGAATCTTGCTTCTCAAATCCAGCCGTACACTTGCATGCGTCTATGGACGTGCTCCCGAGAGGCGAGGTCGAATCTGACGGACACGGTGTACATGCTTGGTTGCCAATAACATTTTTGAACGTGCCAGCATCGCACTGTGTGCAGGTGCTGTCGACTTTCGAAAAGCCCTCGGCACACAAGCAATGTTCAAACTGCGTCGACCCTGCTTCAAGTGTTTTCGTGTTTGCAGGGCATTGTGAACAAGCCACATCGCCTGTACTATCTTTATATGTGTGTTCAGCACAAATTGTACATTCGGTGCCGTCACTGCCTGTGTACCCGCGCTGGCATTTACAATCCGTGACCTCGTCGCTGCCTGGTGCACTGACGGAAAAAACGGAACACGCGATGCACGAGTAGTTGCCAATGAAAGACTTGTACGTGTTGTCTGCGCAAGGAAGACATGTAGCATCGCTTGCTGTGAAGCCCTGTACACACAAACAATTGTCTATGGCATCACTCCCAGGAAACGACATTGAATTGACTGGACATGAGGTGCATAACCCGTTGCCTGCTACAGTCTTGTAAGTGTGCTCTGGGCACAAAACACAATCGCCGTCCAAGGCATAATATGCCGGTGCACACACACACTCGTTGTTTATGGTGCTCATGTGTTCACCACAATACAAGACCCGATCGTCATATTGAGTCAAATCCACATCAGATCCCAGTACAATATTCGCTAGTGCTGCTTGTAATTGTACACTGACAACAAACAAGCACATGCAAAAACGCAAGTGCGCGAATCTTTGCTTGTGCATTTGCACTTGGCTTTTGTTAAATATTGTTAACGTTGCTGACTTCGGAGTCTTTGTCTTTTTTTTCGTCGGGTGTTGCAGGTGTTTCGTTTCTGTGAATTTGACGTTTCTGCTCTGTAATTAGCGCTTCACTGTGTTCCATGCACTCTTCATCTTGAACATACTTTATAGCTTCAATCGCTGATTTTGAGACAATGCCCATTATGCCAATCGTTAAGAGAGTTGGCAGTAGCGTGGACAACAAAAAAAGCACAGACGCAATCACAATGTCTTTTGTATCTCCCACGGCAGCATATATGTAAGCACCCAAGAATGTATCTTTAAACGTCATAATTACAGTAACTATCATGTGCGAAATAATGAACTCCGAACTGCTGACCACTTGAAACAAAACTAATGACGTTCCCGTGACAAGTGGCACCGACGCCATTTGCAGAAACAACAAGAAAAGATACAACCTTTTTTGCTGTCGCAGCGATTCAACATAATCCAGTAACACTTGCAAGTTTGCAGGCGCTGGCTTGCTGGGCACGTTCTGTACACAAACTAACACAAATACCGTTACCAAGCCCATTTCCCATGCACTGCCTATAACTCCACCTACAACCGTGCCGTAGAAATATCCATACAACACCTTCGTAATGTGCATCAATGGCACACAACACACAACTTGCAAAGCATGCGTCACTAACAAATACGCAAGCACGTGATCTTCATTTGAAGTCCGCAAGCTTTCTTGTATCTTGTTTGTGAAATTTTTCCAGTGTTCTTTGTTTAAATCAGTAGGGATAGCATCGTGTGTGTAGACACTAACAATCAACCATAAAACAACTGTTAAGCAACATGGTAGCATTAACATTAAACATTGGTCGCGAGTAAAACAAATATACTTAGTCAAATACATAGCCACTGCCATTACCACATTGTTCTTTAGTACACAGAAGACAGTATTCGCTTTTGTCGCTGTCAAGTTCAAATTGTTTCTTTATATAAGAGACGTAATAGGAGCGCTGTCCAGTACTATGCCTCCACAAGGAGAGTCAGGGAAGCGTTCTACGCCCCAGCGTGCAACTTTGGATCTGCTGCCTGAAGCTGACGCTCTGGTGCGTTTCCAGCACCAGCAGGAGGTGGATGATCACTATGCCGTGGTGGACGAGTACGACGTACATTTAGTCGACCGTACTCAAAACGCCAATGAGATGGGTGCAAAATTGCTCTCAGCTGCCCAAGAACAATTGCGCATTATGCAGGAGC
>MDTG01103851.1_pt1 | contig 16448 bp, 15 predicted proteins | sample 811421 | NCBI WGS metagenome assembly MDTG01 (sample SAMN05326645, study PRJNA326480) | marine metagenome | isolation source: seawater | place: Pacific Ocean: South East | collected 2011
ATTCAATGAGTGAATTAAAAAATTTTTGTGCTTCCGTGCTCAGACCACTTTGCAATTTGTTTGACGCCAAACCTCTAAGTGTATTGTACCCGTCGTTAGCTAGGCTTATCTTGTCATTTAGATTTGAGGCCGCTTTAGCTCAGTTGGTAGAGCATCGCATTCGTAATGCGGGGGTCGCGTGTTCGAGTCACGCAAGCGGCACCATTTCGAGTTTGACGATTTTATTTTGTTATGGTCCGTATGTTATGCGCAAATATGCGTAGAAGGGCTACGACAAATGGGTCAGAGTTATCAAGCTTTTCCTGGAACATGCCTTCGGACACTGAAACTAACACACAATCTGTAAGAGTAGTCGCCGATGCCATACGAGGTTCCCCATCTATCAAAGCCATTTCCCCAAAGATGCCCCCCTCGGAAATTACACCTAAGCGGTGCCGCTCTGATTCATTCCCTTTCCAAATTTCAACTTTTCCGGATTCAACGATAAACGCAGTACTACCAGTTTCGCCTTCGCGGAATATTACTGTTCCTGATGGGACTGTTTTGCGATCAAGGACAGTGGTCGCTTTCTGGGAAGCCATATTTATGTCGTCTACCCCAAAATTATTGCGGAAGAGTAGATATTAGTTACTTTTCAGCTGTGGGTGAACAAAAAAAGCCGCACCCGTTAGGCGCGGCTTTTTAAGTTCATCGATTATTATTTATTCGCGGTTGCCGAATAGGTGCAACATCCATATGAATAATGTGATGAAGCAGCCGTATAAAATAAACGCGCCGAATACTGCCTTCTTAGATTGTATATCGTGTGAGTCATCCTGAAAATACGATTCTTTGATTGCTTGAGTTTCGTAAGCTGTCAGTCCGGCAAAAACTAAAACAACTACGATTGACAGAACAGTTTGAAAACCACTGCTTTCAAGAAACATATTAACCACTAAAGCTATCAGTATCCCTATTGACGCCATTGCAAGGAACCGACCCATAGGCGCCAGATCTCTTTTCGTTGTGTATCCGTAGAGACTAAGGCCTGCGAAAGCCCCTGCCGTGATAAAAAATACCCGCGCTATGCTAGCCTCGGTATAAATATAAAACATTGGCGCAATCAGCGCGCCCCACATCGCCGCATATGCCCAAAAGGCAGCATGACCGGCTACAGTGCTTCCAGTAAGAATAACCTTCGGTGCAAACCAGCCTAAACCTAGGATACCAATAAAAAATACCCATTTAAACGGACCCAATGCAATAGTCTGCATAAGGGCTGGGGAAGAGGCTACCACCAAAGCAACTATGCCGGTAAATGCTACCCCAAGTGCCATATAGTTGTATACGCGGAGCATGTATGCTCGAAGGCCTGCATCGATTTCATCTCGCGAAGCCGTGACACCGTATGTTTGTGCCTGCTGTGTATGCTGCGGATCGTAACTCATTTATAACTCCGTCCATAAAAACAACAAATAAATATATATGAGGATATTGGAAAATATCACCTAATTTCAATAGGGTATTTTATATTAATCAAAATAACCTCATTTTCATTTAGTATAACACATATCACTATTCATTTCGCAAATAGTTAGTTGATTTCTCGTTCAGTGCTAGCCAAGTCGCTAATAGCCCACCAGTGATGGTGAATGTGAGACTTAACAACAATGTAACAACTAAAATACCTGGTAGGAATGTCCAATCTGCGCGCATAACGTGTACCACTAGACCCCAACTTACACCAGTTGCCGCCAATGCCGAAAGTGCTGCCGTAATAAGTCCAAGAAAAAAGAATTCAAAAGCAAAAATTTTTATAACTTGCAGCCGTGATGCACCCAAAACCTTTAAAATTACAGCTTCATAAATGCGGCGATTGTGGTTGGCCGCAATGGCGGCAGAGAGTACGAGCACACTTACACATACAGCGATCATTCCTATAGCGCGAACGGCGACTCCAATATCTGCTATCATATTTTTAATATCGGCAAGCACGTCTTTAACTCGAATTGCTGAAACATTAGGTAGTGCTTGTGTGATTTTTTTTGCCAGTTCCAATTCTTCAAACTCTGATGAATCACGTAGAAAATGCGCGGTTGCAACGTAGGATAGAGGTGTTCCTTTCAGAGCATTAGGGGAAAAGATCATAAGAAAATTAATCGACAAACTATTCCAATTAATATCTCTGAGGTTAGCTATGCGAGCCGTTAACGGAATTCCTAAAAGGTTAACCGTTATTGTATCGCCTATGTCTAAGCCGAAAGCTTCGGCCTTAGCCTTATCAAAAGAAACCAACGGCGGACCCGAATAATCCACTGGCCACCAGCTACCTTCTACTACGGCGCTTCCCTCTTCGGGTGGGTCATCAGACCAAGTAATACCCCGATCTCCGCGCAGTACCCATGCTACTTCTGGTGAGGGTTGAATACTTTGCACCGGCACACCGGCTAATTTTATTATTCGTCCACGCAGCATTGGTACTTTATTGATTCTGGAAACACTGGGGTGGTTTTCAGCGATCTCTACAAACTCTTTTATTTGGCTACTTTGTATGTCTATAAAATAGTAAGCAGGCGCAGCCTTGGGGATAGTATTATCGATTTGGAGCCTGATGTTTTCTTCGATCAATACGATTGCAGTTATCACCGAGAGGCTCATGCCTAATGCCAGTATAACTGCGGGTGTTTGGGCGTCGGGCCGACATAAATTGTTTAATGCAACAGTGCTAATTAGCCTCGTACGCAACTTTATCCGACGTAGTAATATGACAAGAAGTTTTGCCAACAAATGGAAAGCAGTCAAAACAAGTAGGGTTCCCAAAACGAACCAAAGTCCGGCAGACATCGGTTCCGCTGTTATAATGGCTGTTAGTGCCAGTAGTGCTGATAACAATATTAGTGAAAAAACTATTCCTCTTGTTGGCCGACCATGAGGAGATTGTATTGCGTGTCGGAATAGTGAGCTAGCCGCCACATTTCGAGCACGGGCCAGCGGCCAGATAGAGAAAATTAGAGCGGTTAAAAAGCCAAATGTGGCCGCCTTCAAAAGTGCATTTGGGTATATACCGAAGGCACTAAACACCCCTAAGTATTCCTCCAAGAAGGGACCTATCATGAGGGGCGATACTATTCCCAGCGCAAGGCCCGCAGCGGTTGCGATGCTAGCAATTACAAGTATCTGAATCAGGTAAACGGTAAATATTAGATTACCCGAAGCTCCGAGCGATTTAAGTGTGGCCACAGTGGTGAAGCGGGATTCTACGAAACTTCGTACTCCAATAGCGATTCCGATTCCGCCGATTAGTAATGTGGTCAAGCCAACCAGATTGAGGAAGAGTTCCACACGCTCCGTAAAGCGATTCACGTTGGGTGCTGCATTTTCAATTGTCTGGATACGCCACCCTGCCTCTGGAAATTTTGCATTCAGGCGTCGAACCCATTCCGCATGAGCCGATTTTTCATTCAGCCCAACCCTGTAATGAAATCTGACTAAACTTCCGGGTTTTACCAAACCTGTTGCTCTCAATCCTCCAATCGAAATTATGACACGAGGGCCTAGTCGGAAGACCTGAGAGCTACGGTCGGGCTCCCGATCAATAACTGCTCGAATCACAAATTCTCTAGCGCCAATCCGGATTTTATCACCAAGGTGGAGGCTGAGCTTGTTCAAAACTTGTTGTTCAACGACCACCCCATACATCCCCCCTTTTGATGATAAAGCTGTTGGCAGGGACGCAGAATCTTTCAATCGGAAGCCTCCGAACAGTGGGTAAAACTTGTCTACCGCTTTAAGCTCTGCAAGAATACTTTGCGTCTTGTCTACCGATTGCGTCATCACTCGCATTTGCACCACTTGCGATAATGATGTTGAATTTTGCTTTAACCAAACCAGCTGATTTCTTGTTGCTGGGCTGTGCGTAAGGCGGATATCCACGTCTCCACCAAGTAAAAGTCGTCCATCATTGTCTATTGCCGTCTTTATACCTTCGGATACCGAACCGATAGCGGCTATAGCTGCGACACCTAGCATTAAACACATTACGAATATCTTGAAACCACGAGTACCGCTACGGCACTCCCTTCTGGCCACTCTGAATGCCATCCTCAATGATTTGGATTTACACATATTTCTGTTAACCGTTGCTGTCAGCCTGGATTTTACCGTCGTGAAGCTGGATCATATGCTCGGCCTGCTCTGCTAATCCATTATCATGCGTTACGAATATCAATGTTGATTGGCATTCATCAGCTCGTGAAAATAATAAATCAACGATTTGAGACCCCGTCTCGCCGTCGAGATTGCCGGTTGGTTCATCTGCTAAAATTAATTTTGGTTTAGGTGCCAAGGCCCGAGCAATGGCCACTCGTTGCTGCTCCCCGCCAGATAGTTCGCTGGGATAGTGAGCAAGACGGTTCTCGAGTCCAACGTGAGAGAGCTCGAGTTCAGCCATCGGGAATGAATTCATGTTCCCCGCTAGTTCAAGAGGAATTGCAACATTTTCTAACGCTGTCATTGTCGGGATTAGGTGAAAAGATTGAAAAATTATGCCGATAGTATCGCGCCTAAACGAGGCTAGAGAATCTTCCGATAGGGTAGAGAGGTCTTGTCCGTTGACTTTGATGCGACCGCTAGTCGCCTTTTCTAGTCCGCCTATCAATAGTAGTAACGATGTTTTACCTGACCCAGAGGACCCAACAATACTAACTTTTGTGTTATTTAAGATATTTAAATTTACAGATTGTAAAATCTTTACCTGATTGGTAGGGCCGCCCAGTGTAAGGTTCACCATCTCAAATTGCACGAGTGGCTCGATCTTTTTTGCCTGTGACATAACTGAAAGACTACAACAATTTTTTGTACGGAGGTATGGCGAAATCACTAACACATATGCGGCACGCTGTTTTTATTTCAATGCAGTACTGTTATTTTCTTTGGTCTTGTCATCTCTAACAGGTAGCACAGGGGTGTCTGAAACTAGTCGCGCGCCTATCAAAATATTGGCTTTTGGCGATAGTTTAATTGCCGGATTTGGGCTTCAAAACTACGATGGTTTCTCAGAACAATTATCTCGCTCATTAAAGCGAGACGGATATCATGTTATCGTCATTAACGCCGGGATTTCAGGGGATACAACTGCGGGGGGAGTTGCGCGCGTTGATTGGGTGATGCGGGTCAATCCCGATCTTGTGATTTTAGAGCTTGGTGCCAATGATGGATTGCGCGGGTTTGACCCAAATGTGACGAAAAATAACTTGGCAATAATCATTCGCCGAATACGAGCGAAGGGGGCACATGTCCTGCTTGCTGGGATGCGAGCTCCTCCAAACCTAGGAGATGATTATGGAGTAGCTTTTGACGATATTTTTCCCGATCTTGCAAAAAAAAATCAGGTTGATTTCTACCCTTTTTTTCTTGACGGGGTTGCCTCAAAATCCGAGCTCAATCTTGTTGATGGAATCCATCCGAATAAACTCGGTATTAAGGTTATTGTTGAACGAATTTTGCCTACAGTTAAACGTTCATTGGAGAAAATAAGATGAGTAACTCAGCACCATTTATTAGCGCACATGGCTCGGGGCCGGATTGGCAGTCAGTAGCTCAAGACTGCGCGGCTCAGCTGAAGGCAGCTAGTCCCGAACATAGACTTGGATTTCTTTACGTTACGGATCATTTCAGCGCCGTACTTGGTGATATATCAAACTTCTTTAAGGACAGGATCGGGGTCGATCATTGGATAGGAACAGTAGGGCTAGGAGTTTGCACTACGAGTAAAGAATATTTTGACGAACCGGCAATGGTAGTAATGATTGTGCCTGCGCGCGAGTCAGCATTCCGAATTTTCGACAGCGTGACAGACAATATTACAGCCATTACTGATAAGCATGAGTCTTGGCTTGATAATATTTTATCGCCGTTAACGGTGGTTCATGGAGACCCGAGGAATCAAAAGATTAATGATCTCATTGAGAAAATATCCTCCGAAACCGAAGGGTTCCTAGTTGGGGGATTAACGGCGTCTCAGCAAAATTTCTTTCAGCTAGCGGATGACGTAAGCGAGGGCGGTCTCTCGGGTGCTATGTTTGCACTGGACGAAATACCAGCGCAGGTAGGCGTGACGCAGGGTTGCTCGCCGATCGGTAGTCCACATAGAATAACCGCTGCAGATCAAAATCTATTGATTGAACTTGATGGCAAGCCTGCACTCGATGTGTTTAAAGAAGACGTTGGAGAGGTGCTGTCTCGCGATCTGCAACGTGCAGCTGGTTATATTTTTGTTGCATTGCCAGTTACCGGCAGCGATACGGGTGACTATCTCGTTCGTAACCTGGTGGGTGTAGATCCTGAAACTGGAGTCGTGGCGATCGGCGACTATGTTACCGCCGGTGACCAAGTAATATTTTGTCGTCGCGACCATGAAAGTGCAATTACCGATATGAAGCGCATGCTTAAGGATATAAAGTCTCGGACTGAAATCGGTGCGATTAGAGGAGGATTATACTTTTCGTGTTGTGCTAGAGGGCCAAATCAATTCGGGTCTGATAGTGAGGAACTCAAAATGATTTCATCCGAATTGGGCGACTTCCCATTAGTTGGTTTTTTTGCGAATGGAGAGATAAGTAATAATCGCTTGTACGGCTATACGGGTGTTCTCACAGTTTTTCTTTAATCTCTAATTTCTCGGCCTTTCAGAATGTTGATCAAAGAGGGGCATTTGATTAACGGTGGCACGGCCCCGAGCAATAAAGAGTTAAAACTCCATCAATGTTGATCATTTAGAGAGGTTTGCTTTTAGCATCATCATGCTAAAGAGTGTATCGTCATACGGGTCGTTCGCCAGCAACTTGAACCTTGTGCAGACGCCGCCGCTGCCTTGGGTCAAAAGAATCCCGATGATGCATAGTAGTTCGGTTATCCCAGACAAGGAGATCTCCGAGGCACCACTGATGTGACCATGTGCGGCACTCTCGGATTGTGTGTGCCCAAAGTACATCCAGAAGATTCTCACTATCATTCACCGTCAAACCGGGAATATAAGCGCCAAGCCGCCGTCCCAGGTAGAGAACTTGCCTGTTATTTTCGGGTAAAGTTCGGACGATTGGGTGTGTCGGACCCGGATTTTTAGTAATGTCGCTGGCCTCATCAAACTCTGGGCGCTTGGTTCCCGTGCTGTCATAGACTTGCGAGTGTCGTATTGACAGTTTGTTAACCTGAGCTCGAATATCAACAGGCAAAGTTTCTAACGCATCCACCATATTAAGGAAGGCCGTGTTGCCTCCGTTATCTGGTATTTCAACTGAATATAAGGTACTTGCAGAAGGCGGAGTATTGGAAAAACAGCTATCAGTATGCCAGAAACATTCGCTGTCACCAAGGCTTCCGATCGACTCATTATTTACTTTAATGTTTGAAATAACGCTGACACAATCAGGGATATCATCCTCTGGATATTTCCGTTTTCCAAGGCCAAGAAGAGTGTCAGCTATCTTCCCAAGGTCGCCAAAAACTTGAGCAAAAATGACATGCTCGGTAACGGGTAATGTTTGGTTTTTGAATAAGAGAACCAAGTGTTTTTTAAGAGCGTCGCGAAGCTGTTCAGAGCGATATGGTGTGATCGGCTTGCTAGCATCTATGCCTATTATCTCGGCCCCTAGTTTTCTGCCAAGAGGTATGATTTCCATTTATTAGCACCTGTAATAATCGTTCCAATCTATCATACTCATGATCGCAGTCTGGTCTAGGTCACCTGCATTTTAAGCGCTGCTCTTTGAGATGCTAAATTTGTATATTAGACTACCGACAGCGAACATAAATGTGGACAAGCACGTCAAATAATGTAGCAAACAAAAAAACGTTTATAGTCGATACAGATAGTAACATCTTTTAGCCATAATATTGATGCCTGGTTGAAGTAAAGTTGTGAAAACAAAAATTCCGAGGGATATTGAACATGGTTGCAAAAATATCAGCCGATGCTCGAGCTTCGATGTTAACAGAATTACCGGCCTGGAAGAAACTACAAGGAAGTGACGCTATCAAGAGGGTTATTAAGTTTGATGACTTCAATCAAGCGTGGGGGTTCATGACCCGGATAGCATTGGAGGCTGAACGGATTAATCACCATCCCGAGTGGTTAAATGTCTATGGAAAAGTTGAGGTTACGCTGACGACTCATGAGTGTGATGGTCTCAGCGAAAGGGATATAATCTTAGCAAGATTCATAGATTCTACTGTGCACGAAATGACAACGAATCGGGAGAAAGAACATGCGTAGTATCTTGGTGCCATTTTTGTCAGCCGCTTTGCTTTTATGGTCATTACCCAGTTTGGCGGAAAGTTTTTCGGATGGCATGCGCATGCATCTGCAAAAAAAATATTTCAAGTCTTCGCAGTTGTTTCATAGTTTAGCTCAATCAGGTAATGTGCGAGCTCAGTTCATGCTGGGGACAATTTATGAACAAGGGCTCGGCCGTCCCTCTGACTTGAACGCCGCCGCTTATTGGTTTGAAAAAGCAGCTACTGGCAATAATCCCTCTGCACAATTCAATCTTGGCATATTTTACCAGTTTGGAAAAGGTGTGCCAAAAGACTCATCAAAGGCAGCTCAGTGGCTTCAGCGTGCAGCTAATAACGGACATGGGAAAGCTCAAAATAACCTCAGTACGTTTTTTTATGCTGGTGTTGGTGTAAAACAGGATATTGTTGAGGCTTGGAAATGGCTGTCCCTGGCAGCCGAACACCTTGAAGGCGAGGGCCGTGAAATGGTTGTGAAAAATCGTTTGGCTATAGAAGAAGAAATGTCTTCCGATCAAATTATTGATGCGAAAAAACGCACTGCAATGTGGCGATCTGCTAATAAAAATTGAGCTCAGTGGTTCTTAGCCTTCTTGGTTATTACCGGCTAACGCCTCGCGTTTTGCTATGTACAAAGCGCTAGCGATTAAGAGAAGTGTGCCAATGCACGTCCATATCGTCGGCACCTCTGAGAAAAAAATGAAACCCACTAACCCTGCAAATAATACCCGCGAATATTCAAATGGTGTAACTGCAGTTGCTTGGCCCACTGCCAGTGCTTGAATCAAACAAGAGTGAGCAATGGTGACAATCAGACCCAGTGCGACCAGTAATAATATTTCAAATGGCGTCGGCATAATCCACAGAAACCATGTCGGAATAGAGGTCATCAAAACTGAAACTGAGGCATGCCACAATAATATTGTGAGATTTGATTCTCCTCTACCCTTTAAAATCTTGATTAAGGTGAAAATAATCGCAGCAAGAAATGCATTGGTCAGTGCGAAGACCATTCCCGTTTTGACGCTACCAAAATTAAGAAGTTCGGTTGGCTGAACCATCAATATTACACCAACAAACCCCACGATGGTCGCAGTCCAACGACGCCACTGGATAGTTTCACCTAGTAATAAAACAGCGCATGGGATCATCCAAATTACTCTTGAAAACATGACGGCTGTGGCATCAGCGAGCGGCAATAATTTGAGACTGTAAAAGATACATATCATAGCAATGCCACCGAGCGTAGCTCGTGTCAGCTGAAGCCACGGGTTATTAGTCCGAAAAGCTTTGACCCCCCCAGCATTCGCAATTGCGGGTATAAGCCAAAGAATGCTGAAAACATTTCTAAAAAATACTATTTCTAAAGGATCAAGGCGCCGGCTTAATATTTTGATTATGCTGTCTGCAGCTACAAAAAAATCGCCATCAACAGCATCCACATTGCACCGCGGAGATTCTCTGGCGTACGATCCCAACGACTTCTTAGATTGACTGGCAAAATTATCATTTTCTGTTTATTTTTTCGGCTTGCTCAAACTTTGAGGGGCAGAAGAATAAGATTTAGTCACGGCAACTTAGAATATGCTTTTTCGGCTTTGATATCTACTCCGAGGGTCCTTGGTGAGCTCTTAGTGACATGATAAGAATTTTAATGGAATAGGTTTAAGAAGGAGCGATGTGCGTGGCAGAACCACTTTGGCGACCCGACAGTAGCCGTGTTAAAAGTGCAAATATGACCGCATTCAGGAATTGGTTAAAAGAAGAATACGAAGTATCTCTTAACAGCTATTCAGCATTGCATCAGTTCTCGGTCTCTAGGCAAGAAGAGTTTTGGGCTGCTGTGTGGCAGTTTAGTGGCGTCATTGCTGACACAAGGGGTGATCGTGTGGTGGTCGACGGAAACAGCATGCCCGGCGCACAATTTTTTCCAGATGCTAAACTGAATTTTGCAGAAAATCTATTGCGCCGTCGAGATGATGGAGAAGCTCTAGTGTTTCGTGCAGAGGATCAAATAGAGAGACGATTAAGTTGGCGCGAATTATATGAAGAGGTTTCAAGAATTGCAGCGGCGCTTAAAATGGTGGGGGTCCAGCCCGGAGACCGTTGTGCCGGGTTTTTGCCGAACAGTCCTGAAGCAGTTGTTGCCATGTTGGCTACAGCGAGCCTTGGAGCAATTTGGACCTCATGTTCTCCCGACTTCGGGACCAGGGGCGTTCTGGATAGATTCGGACAGGTAGCGCCTAAGGTTTTGTTTGCTACTGATGGATATATTTATGATCAAAAGTGGCATGTCAGCCTTCCGCGCGTGGAAGATATTTTAGCTGAATTACCAAGTGTGCAGCAGGTTATAGTGGTTCCATTTTCAGACTCGGTGCCGGATATAAAACCGATTAATAATTCAGTTTTGTGGAGTGAGTTCAATACAGGCCGGACCCAAGATCAGATAAGCTTTGAACTTTTGCCTTTCAATCACCCCCTTTACATCATGTACTCGTCTGGGACCACTGGGGTCCCAAAATGTATCGTGCACAGTGCAGGAGGTACATTGCTGCAGCATCTCAAAGAACATCAGCTACATTGTGACATAAAGCCTAATGATCGCGTTTTCTACTTCACTACTTGCGGTTGGATGATGTGGAATTGGTTAGTGAGCGCATTGGCTTCAGAAGCAACACTGCTTCTTTATGATGGTTCACCGTTTGCAATCAAAGATGACATACTTTTTGATTTCGCATCAGAAGAAAAGATGACGTTCTTCGGCACCTCAGCCAAATATATCGACACCTTGGCCAAACGTGGAGCTCAGCCTTCTCAAAGTCATGATCTTCGGGCACTTCGTACATTTGCCTCGACTGGGTCACCATTGGCGCCTGAAGGCTTCGACTACATTTATCAAAATGTTAAAAGAGATATTTGCCTGTCATCAATTTCTGGAGGCACCGACATTCTCGGGTGCTTTGTTTGTGGAAATCCAACGGCCCCTGTTTATCGTGGAGAGATACAAGTACTAGCTTTGGGGATGGCCACAGATGTATTTGATAGCAATGGCAACCCCGTTCGCGGTGGAAAAGGTGAGTTGGTTTGCACTGCATCTTTCCCCTCGCTTCCAATAGGGTTTTGGAATGATCCAGATGGAAGCCGTTATTATGCGGCATACTTTGAACGTTTCCCAAACGTTTGGTGTCATGGTGATTTTGTTGAGATAACCAAAAATGGAGGTATGATAATTTATGGGCGCTCGGATGCGACGCTCAATCCGGGAGGTGTGAGAATCGGAACTGCGGAAATTTATCGCCAAGTTGAAACTTTCGTAAATATCGAAGAAGCGATCTGTATTGGCCAAGATTGGGATAATGATACGAGAATTATACTCTTTGTTAGGATGACAAAAGGTAAAGAGCTTGACGAAAGTTTAGTGGCTAAAATTCGGAAGCGTGTCCGCAAAAATTGCTCACCCCGCCACATCCCCGCAAAAGTTATCGCAGTCGCCGATATTCCGCGTACACGGTCTGGAAAAATTACTGAGCTAGCTGTGAGGAACGTGGTTCATGGATTGCCCGTGAAAAACAAGGAGGCGCTTGCAAACCCAGAAGCTCTGGAAAATTTCAAAAATATCATAGAATTGAAATCATAGTGGCAAAAAATAGGAGATATTCTCGGGCCAACATTAGATCCGCAATTAGAGCACTTAAAACCCAAGAGATTATGCAGGTTTCAGAAATGGCACTGGGGAATCGTGATGTGATACCCCTTTGGTACGGAGAGTCCGACGTAAAAACACCTGCCTTTATCTGTCATGCAGCTGCAACTGCTATGGAAGAGGGTTATACCTTCTATACCCATAAGCGCGGATTACCCGAGTTACGTGAAGCATTGGCTGATTACAGTCAACGCTTATATGGGCTGCCGGTTGGTGCTGATAGAATTACTGTTACGTCCTCTGGTATGACTGCAATTATGATAGCCATGCAGGTTGTAATTGACCCTGGTGATAGAGTGATTTTGGTTGGTCCCGTTTGGCCCAACGCTGAGGCGGCAGCGAATATTATGGGTGGTGAGGTCTGTCAATTACCACTTCGATACGAGGACGGTGAGACACAGAGCTGGCACTTAGACATAGAATACCTTTTCGCTATGTGCACTGAAAATACGCGAGCGATATTTATTAATTCTCCGGGAAACCCTACCGGCTGGATGATGTCAACTCGAGAACAAAAAGAAATTCTCGAGTTTTGCCGCCTGCGTAATATTTGGATCATAGCTGATGAAGTATATAGTCGGATTGTATATGACCGTCTTGTGGCCCCATCTTTTCTCGAGGTAATCGAACCAGAAGACTCGGTGCTAGTAGTTAATAGCTTCTCAAAAAATTGGGCGATGACTGGATGGCGGTTGGGATGGCTGACCCACCCGCCTTCATTCGCCAAGCCATTTTCAGATTTGATTGAATTCAACACTAGTGGCACACCAGCTTTTCTTCAGAAAGCGTGCATAACTGCTTTAAATGATGGGGAGCATGTCATTAATGATATGGTAGACCTGTGTAGGGAAGGTCGAGATATTGTCGGCACCGCAATGTCTGAATGGCCCCGCGTTCGCTATCGAGCACCCGAGGCAGCATTTTATGCCTTTTTCGCTTTAGAAGGGATGGAGAACTCGCTTAAATTCGCAAAGCAGTTAGTACTTGATGTGGGCGTTGGGCTTGCGCCCGGTACAGCGTTCGGTCCGGAAGGGGCTGGCTGGCTGAGGCTTTGTTTTGCCCGTGATAGTAGTGAGTTATCAACCGCAATGGACAGGCTGGCAAACGTATTTGCTTGATTTATGGTTATTTTTACGTGACGTTCGTGAAAATTAAAGTGGAAGGGCAAGGATGCGAGGTTATTTTGGTATAGGAGTTGAACACATCTCTAAACCGATGAATGTAGGAAACCTTTTTCGGTCTGCACACGCTTTTGGGGCGGATTTTATCTTTGCCATTGCGCCTGCGGTTGATCTTAAAGAGATTCAGAAAGCAGATACATCACGTACCGTAAAGCATCTTCCTCTTTACGAGTTTCCAGAAGCTTCAAAGCTCGTTTTGCCTCGCGATTGTCAGTTGGTTGGTGTTGAACTGATGGATGAGGCGGCAGATCTTCCAAGTTTTAATCACCCTGAGCGTGCGGCTTATATTCTTGGGCCTGAAAAGGGGAGCCTGTCTCCTGAAGTAAATGCCCGATGCGATTACGTGGTAAAAATACCAACAAAATTTTGCGTGAACGTTGGCATTGCAGGTGCAATTTTGATGTATGACCGATTGATTACGCGCGGTCGATTTGCGCCACGACCCGAAGTGGTAGGAGGGCCGGTTGAGGAATTAGCTCCACATGTGCATGGTGGTAGGGTGGTACGTCATTAGTTTCAGAGGATGGGGGTTGCTGATGATGTGGCCTTATACAAAACTTATTTTGTTGTTCGTTATGGTTTTAAATGCTGGCGGTTTGGCCGACGCTAATGCTGAATCCAAGGTGAGCCAACTAGGTGGTTTCGGAAATTGTCGGGAGGTAGGCCGTAGGTTGATCTGCAATTGGAACGCAGAAACTTACGTTGAAAGTAAAAATAAGAAAACATGTCACATATGGTCTAGGCCAATCAAAAAGAAAGGAAAATATCGAAAGCGCGGTGATGTCGCGCTGTATGTGACCCACCGACCATGGTTAAAGGTTAAAAATCAAATAAGTGTCCTTGCGGGTTATACTTACAAAAAAGATAGCGAGCCAAGGGCATTGATAGGAGGGACTAAATTTCTGTTTTTTACGGAAAAAGATGTAGCATGGTTACGAACTGCCGAACAGGATCGGGCGCTTGTCAATGCAATGCGGAGGGGCAGAACAATGACATTAGACGGTCTTTCATCCCGGTCAACTAGGACCACAGACATCTATTCACTTACCGGTTTTTCGGCTGCTCACAACGCAATTAGTAAGGCTTGTCGGATAAAATAGCGTCCTTGTATTATGATCAAATTAGCTTGCAACCTTTCGGCTTTACAATCACGGACCCGTGAAAATGGGGAGCTTCTCTCGTTGATTGGGCTTGATCGGGTTGATTTAGCTAGAGTTATTGAGCCGTTGGGTGTGAAGCCATTTCGCGCGCAGCAAATTTTTCGCTGGATATATAATCGCGGTGTCGCTGATTTCAGTGAAATGACAAATATATCGAAAGACCTGCAATCTGAATTGGCCAAACATTTTTCGCTTGCTCGGCCGGCAATCAGTCAACATCAAAAGTCTGATGATGGAACCCAAAAATGGCTACTTCGATTTGATGATGCTCAAGAGGCAGAATGTGTCCATATACCAGAAACTGAGAGGGGCACGTTGTGTGTTTCAAGCCAGGTGGGCTGTACGCTGAATTGCAGCTTTTGTCATACTGGTACTCAAAGAATGGTGCGGAACCTTGGGCCATCTGAGATTTTAGGACAATTAATGGTGGCGCGAGATGATTTTGGCGAATGGCCAGCCCCTGACTTCAACAGGAAAGTCAGCAATTTGGTTATGATGGGTATGGGAGAGCCCCTTTATAATTTTGATAATGTTAAAAAGGCACTGCTCATTGCGATTGATAATGAAGGCCTCAGCATTTCCAAACGTAAAATCACTTTATCGACGTCTGGAGTGGTGCCAATGATCGAAAGAGTGGGTCGCGAAATTGGAGTTCAGCTTGCGATTTCACTGCATGCTGTTCGTGATGAACTCCGGGACATTTTAGTCCCAATAAACAAGAAATGGCCTATAGCAGAGCTGCTCGATGCGTGTCGACATTATCCGGGCGGGCGAAATGCTCGCCGAATAACATTTGAGTATGTTATGCTTAAAAATTTCAACGACTCGTTAGAAGAGGCCCGTGAGCTTACTCAACTTTTGCGAAATATTCCGTCTAAAGTAAATTTGATACCCTTCAATCCGTGGCCTGGTGCCAATTACGAATGCTCTTCCGAAAATGTCATCCGAGATTTTAATGAAATCATTAATGATGCTGGGATCACTTCTGTGATAAGGCGACCCCGTGGGCGCGATATCTTGGCTGCTTGCGGCCAACTCAAAAGCGAAAGTGTACGACAAAAGCGAACCAAATTAGATCAATGAATAATATCTGGGTTCCAATCTTTTCCTTAGGCGTTCAAATTAAAATTTTTCTCTTCACAAGCCGCACTAATGACTGACCAAAGCTTGATAGTGATATTTTGAAAAATCGAGTCTTTTGACTAGGGTCTGTCATGTCGATATCCTCCGGTATGATTAAAATAGTAACAAGTAGCCTGTGGGTTTTCTACTGGAATGGGAATGTAGCTTGCGGGCTGGTGTGTGATGCCTATACTCCGCGCGCAATTGGAAAGTTATAATTTTGGCGAGAGATCATGTTGAGTAATGTAAAAAAAGTTGTGCTGGCCTATTCCGGAGGGCTTGATACATCCGTGATATTGAAATGGCTGCAGGATGAGTACGATTGCGAAGTAGTTACATTTACTGCTGATCTGGGGCAGGATGATGAGATAGAGCCAGCCCGAGATAAAGCAAAAATGCTGGGTGTTCAGGAAATATTCATTGAGGACCTTCGTGAGGAATTTGTGCGTGATTATGTTTTCCCCATGTTCCGGGCGAATGCGCTATATGAGGGCACTTATCTACTTGGAACGTCAATAGCTCGTCCATTAATAGCCAAACGGCAAATTGAGATCGCCCGCCAAACCGGCGCGGATGCAGTTGCTCATGGAGCTACCGGAAAGGGTAATGATCAGGTCCGGTTTGAACTTGGGTATTATGGTCTGGCTCCCGACATTCGCGTGATATCACCGTGGCGAGAATGGGATTTGAACTCACGGGAAGCGCTGATCGCCTATGCAGAACGAAACCAAATCCCGGTTCCTCAGGATAAGCGTGGTGAAGCTCCATTCTCAACTGATGCAAATCTTTTGCATATTTCTGCCGAGGGAAAAGTCTTAGAGGATCCAGCGATGCCAGCTCCGGAATATGTCTTCTCGCGGACCGTCAATCCGGAATCGGCTCCCAGTGAAGGTGTTGAGGTAGAAATTAGCTTCGAAAACGGTGACCCTGTGTCTGTTGATGGCGAGACACTTAGTCCGGCGGCTCTGTTGACAAAGCTCAACCAAATGGCGGGCGAACACGGTATTGGTA
>MDTG01179188.1_pt1 | contig 16448 bp, 15 predicted proteins | sample 811421 | NCBI WGS metagenome assembly MDTG01 (sample SAMN05326645, study PRJNA326480) | marine metagenome | isolation source: seawater | place: Pacific Ocean: South East | collected 2011
AGTAGAAAAGGAAGTAACCGTAGACCATTCGCTATAATTTTCCTCTTCACAGACCGCTCTGATATATACATCATATTCGGTGTCCGGTTCTAGGTCGTTCAATGAGTATCCATCTTCTTGATCATCATCGATAGCTGTTGTACCTTGGGTTTCAGGATCAAATCCTGTTGGTCCGTACAAAATTTCCCATTCAGTTTCGTCTCCGTTTGATGTCCAAGAGATCTGAGCAGAAGTTGTTGTTATATTTGAAAATTGAACTAGTGTTGGTACTGAGCAAGATGGGGTTTCTGCTAATTTAATACTAGCGCCAAAAATATTAATTACTCCGTCTCCTGAAGATTTTTCAAAAAACAATTCAGAAATAGATTTCGATTGATTTGCTTCATCGATGGTTATTTCTAATTCATAAATTCTGGGATTAGTTGTTGAAGTTTCTACATCTTCAGTATCAAGATTAAGTCTACCAATTCCACGGATAATAACAGGAGGTGTTTCGTTAAAGTACCAATCAGGAACAGATGTATTTTCGATGGCCTGAGTAGAGCCATCGTTAAAAGTAATAGTTCCTGTCATTTCTGCGGAACCACTCCCCGAAGTTACCATTAAATGTAAGCTTTCTGCTGGTTGAGTATTGTTAAAGGTAAAAGTCCCGTTGTCTGAAACATTCTCTAAGCGCAAAGAATTGTTTCCCTCATATGGGTTATCAAATGGAGACATTTGAAAATGCAAACCGCTGGTTTCTCCTCCTTCTTTTGTTAAATCACCATTTAAGGGTAAACCATCACCATTTTGACTAACGGGAGGAGTGTCGATATCGTATTGATAATCTTCAGACATATATGCGTAATTTGCGCCATCAACATCATTAGTGGTAGAAGAACTGGGAGCCCCTATTCCATTAGCAATTACATCATCTGTAAACCCTTCGTTAGGTTGGAGTTTTGAATATACTCCAAAAGCATATGGGCCCGTCCAAGGGCTAAATCCCTCGACTTCAGAACAATCAACTCTAACATAAAACTCATAAACGGTTGAAGGATCTATAGCTACATCGTAGGTATTGGTAGTTACCGCTTCTCCAGAATCCGGTGTTCCGGTTCCCACAGGTTGTACGGCTATTTCCCAGGCGGTAGCTCCATCTGTTTCCCAAGTTAACTGCGCATTTGTATTGGTTACCAGAGGAGCGTTGAGATTTGTTGGAGCTGGACATAATGGTATACCTGAAGTATTTACATCGTCTATATAGAGATAATAGAAATTCAAAGAACTTGTACTTGTGTTTTTAAAAGCGACATAGATATCTTGACCTACGTATGCAGAAAGGTCATAAGAGTATTCATTCCAATTCTCGGGGGCACTAACTTGAGTAGCGATGACGTCTGTAAAATCTTCTTTTGCCTTTCCAGTAGTGGAAACTACAATATCGAAGGGTTGTGCATTTGTAGAATTTGAATTTTTTGCCCAAAAACTAAGTAAATCACTTTCGTTGGCATTTACGGTAAATTTAGGGCTAATTAAATAATCATCATGTGAATTCCAATCAGATCTAATACGTACAGAATTACTTCCAGTATTGGAATCAAAGGTATATACTTCCCAAGGATAAGTAGAGTCTCCATCATTAATTATTTCCCAACAGCTAGGTATTTCAGAAGAAGATTCAAAGCCTTCTTCTAATCCGTCTAAAAGACCACATGCAGTTGTAAAGGTTGTGGAAGTCCAGAAACTGTAGCTTCCTTCTGTTCCACAATAAGATCTCAAAAATATTTCATATTCTGTATTGGTCTCTAAATCATTAAAATTGTAGGTGGTTTCGCTTACTTCAGTTCCAGATTCAGGAGTATCCATTCCAGCCAGTTGAATGGCAATTTCCCAACTTTCTTCCGTATCTCCGGCAACCCAGGAAAGTTCTGCTTCGCTAGTGGTGATATTATCTACAGCTAAGTTAGTAGGTGATAAACAGTCTGCTGAAGTTTTTGCGCTAACGGCAAAAACATTTAAAAACCCATCGGTATTGGTTTTAGTGATCGCAATACTTTCTATGGTTTTACTGTAATTAGATTCTTCTATGTCTAGCGTGATATGATAAATCCTAGGATTGTTAAGAGGATTTTGTAAAACGTCATCGGTGGTACTAACTCTTCCTATTCCTGTAATAACTGCCGGAGGAGTAGTATTGTTAAACCAGTCTGGAGCTAGTTTTCCGGTTATTGTTTGAGAAGTGTTATCGTCAAAATTAATCTCCACATCAAAATCTGAATCTGCACCACCGGAAGTAGCTAAGATATAGAGGTTTTGAAAAGTTCCTCCATTAGAGAATGTTAGGGTTCCTGACATTTCTGTTTCATTAGATAGCCTTAAGGAGTTATTTTCCCCATAATCTGCAAATTGATAGATGGCACCTTCTTCTTGGTCTGTTAGGTCGTAGAACCCTGAAGGATCCAGTCCGTAAGTTGTAGGCGCATTACCATTAGAAGTTACCAAGCCTTGTTCTAAAAAGCAATAACCGGTTCCATCAATATCTGAAGTGGTAGAGTTAATTGTTTCCCCGGTTCCATTGGCAATAACATCTTCATTTAAGCCAGAATCAATAGTTAAAGTTATGTATTCTGGTGTATTAAAGAATAAGGAAGGTGTTGGTGGTTCTAAGGTTTTGTCTTTCTCTTTTTCAGATGAAAATACTGAAAAAGATAATAGTGTTAATAAAAGCAAAAAAGATATTTTTTTATCATTTTTTTTTGATTTTAACGAGTAATTTTTCATCATGTTTACGTTTTCATTGGTTTTTCGTAAATATATATAATTTTACTAAATCGTTTATCCTGATGTATTAAATATCTTTTATGTTAATTTTTCTTAATTATATTTTCTTATATAAAAAAGGAAGTTAGTTGTGTTATTATTGTTATTGAGGTTATTATGATGAAAATTATTCAATACTGATTTAAATACGCTATTAAAATTTAACATACTATTAACATTTTGAAAATTAGTATAAAAAAACGCCTTTCAAATCGAAAGGCGTTTTTTTGAGAGTATATTTTGAATTAATTAAACATCATCATAATCTATTTTAATAGTAGGAGTAGTAGGGTGAGCTTGGCAGGTAAGTGTTAAACCTTCTTCAACTTCATCATCAGTAAGAATTTGATTTTTAGCCATTTCAGCTTTTCCTTCTGTAATCCTAGCGATACAAGAACTACAAATTCCGCCTTGACAAGAATAAGGTGCATCAAGATCTTCGTCTAAAACAGCATCGAGTATGTTCTTTTTCTGATCCATGATGAAGGTTTTCTCTTCATCATCTAAAATTACCGTGATTTGCGTTTTACCATCTAAGTTAGCTTCAACTTCACCTTCATCGCTAGAACTAAATAATTCAAAATGAATATTTTCTTTAGTAATATTATTCTCCTGAAGCACTTCTGAAACTAAATCGATCATTTCTTCAGGGCCACATAAATAAATATCGTTAAATTGATGCCCCTTGAATTTGTTTTTCATCACAAAGTTTACTGTACTTCGCTCAATTCTTCCAAAGAAAGAATTTTCGTCTTTTGACCGACTGTATACAAATTCTACAAAAAACCTATCAGGATACGTTGCTTGAAGCTCTAATAACTCTTTGAAGAAAATAGTTTCTTCTGGAGTTTTATTACCATAGACCAATACAAATTTACTGTGTTCCTCTTCGGTTAAGGCTGTTTTTATGATGGACATCACCGGAGTAATTCCGCTTCCCGCAGCAAAAGCGGCATACGTGTGGTGAGATTTCCCTGGGTTGGCTTCAAAGATAAACTTTCCTTCAGGAGGAAAAACATTTAAACTTTCACCTTCTTTCAATTGGTTATTGGCAAAAGAAGAAAAACGGCCATCAGCAACCTCTTTTACGCTTACTTTTAATTGACCACTTTTTGGAGTAGAGCAGATGGAGTATGAGCGTCTGAGTTCTTGTCCGTCAAAATCTTTTTTAATTGTAATATATTGACCTGCGGTAAATTTAAAAATAGGTTTTAAGTCTTCAGGTACATCAAAAACCAAACTTACAGCTCTGGGTGTTTCTCGAATTATTTCTTTTACAGATAGGGAATGAAAGTTCTTCATTAAAAAAATTTTCAGCAAAAATACAAAGTCAGGTGTTTTTTAAAACATTTTACTTCAAAATATAATACCTAAGTTTTTTATGCATAAGAAAATTAGGTATATTTGGGTTGAATTTAAAACTGAAAAATGTCTAATTCAAAATTATATAAAGGCAGTCTTTCTACTATTATTTTGAAGCTATTAGCAGAAAATAATAAAATGTACGGGTATGAAATGACTCAAAGAGTAAAAGAGCTTACGCAAGGCGAATTAACTATTACTGAAGGTGCACTTTATCCGGCTCTACATAAATTAGAGGCCGATGGGTTTTTAGAGGTAGAAATGCAAAAAGTAGATAACCGATTACGGAAATACTATAAACTTACCCAAGCCGGAACTCAAGAAAGAGTGAATAGAATAGAAGAGTTGGAAAGATTTATTGAAACCATTCAAGGTATCGTGAACCCAAAACCAAGTTTAGGATGAACCCAAAATTAACCAAAGAAGAAATACAATTTATAGATAATTACCTTAAAAATTCTGGAGTAGAATATATCGATACTCGCGCAGAAGTGGTGGATCACGTGGCATCTGAAATCGAATCTCGATTATCAGCAAATAATACAACAAATTTTTACGAAGAATTTAAAGTTTATATGGTACAGCATAAAGAAACCTTATTAAAAAATGCCGGAAAATATAGTTGGAGCATAGATAAAAAGGTATTAAAAGAAGTTTTTAAAAACATGACTAATCTGAAGGTTTTAGTTCCTGCTTTTTTGATAGCTGTTATATTATTTGCTGTAGATCTAAAAGAATATTTGAATTCTACCCAAATTTTGATTGCTTTTTATGCTGTTTTGTTAGTGTTGGCTTTTATACCAATAATTCTTTATAGAAAAATAAAATTATCTTTTTTGAGGCGTATAGGTATTATTTCAACTATACCTTTTATAGCCATTCATAATCTTTTATTGGGAGATAGATTTGCTTTTGAGCAATATGAAATGGTGTATTCTTTTTTATTTTGGGTGCTTATAGCAACTACTTATACTTCCTATGATTTTACCCAAGAATATAAAAGGAAACTTGAACTTTTATAAAAAACTTATCCAGAAATGAATTTAGAAAAAGTGTAACGTTTATTATTAAATTTATACCTATCTAAAAAACAAACCAATCTTTATGTTTAAACGCTTTATCGCTTTAGAGTGGAAACAGTTTTCTCGTTCTTCCTATTTTCAAAAAGGGATTGCGATAAAAATATTGCTTGCATTTGGCGCATTATATTTTATTGGGATGGCAGCTTTTATGGGGGTCGCTGCTTATTTTGGACTTCAAAAATTTATGCCCGATAAAGATCCCATTACAATTGTAAATAATTTTGTGATTTATTGGTTTTTGGCAGATATGGTGTTTCGCTACTTTTTGCAGCAGTTACCCGTATTAAACATCAAACCTTATATGGTGATTCCTATAAAGCGGAGTGTCGTGATTCATTTCTTATTAGGGAAAACTTCCATTTCTTTTTTCAACTTTCTGCCGTTATTTTTCTTTTTACCGTTTTCCATAACGTTATTGGTAAATGGTGATTATTCCATACTTCATATAGCGAGTTGGTTCTTTTCGATGATGTTATTCACCTTATCTATTAACTACCTTAATTTTTTACTCAATAAAAACAACAAGGTTTTTTATGTAATTGCAAGCCTTTTAATCGCTGCCGGATTGCTTCAGTTTTATGGAATTTATTCGGTTACAGAACCAGCAGGGTATTTTTTCAATACTATTTACAATAAACCTTATGCAGTTTTAATTCCATTACTTTTAATGGTGATGCTCTACCGGGTTAATTTTAAATTCATTAGAAAAGATTTTTATTTAGACGGAGCTATTTCAAAGGAAACTAAAGATGTACACACGCAAGAACTTACTTGGCTAAATAGATTTGGTAAAATAGCGCCATTCTTAAAAAATGACGTTAGAATGATTATGAGAAACAAGCGCCCAAAACAGGTACTGTTGATGTCATTCTTATTTCTCTTCTACGGACTCATTTTCTACACCCAAGAAACTTATCAAGAAATGCCGGCGTTTTTAGCCTTTGCTTCTATGTTTGTTACAGGAGGTTTTCTCATGTCTTTTGGTCAATTGGTACCATCTTGGGATAGCGAATATTACAAGTTATTAATGAGTCAAAATATTCCCTATCGTGAATATTTAAAATCTAAATGGTCGTTAATGGTGGTGGCCGTTTTGATTTCCTTTATTTTAAGTACACCATATATTTATTTTGGCTGGGATATTTTCGGGATGATTGCCGCCGGAGCCTTATTTAATATGGGGTTAAATTCATTTATTACTTTGTATGGAGGAGTTTTAAACCGAGTTCCTGTAGAGTTGAATGTGAGAGCAAAAGCCTTTAGTAACACTCAAGGTTTTAATCCAACACAATTATTAATAGCCTTACCTAAAATTTTTGGTCCTATCCTTATCTTTTATATTCCTTATAAACTAATCAACTTTGAAACCGGAATTATTTGTCTGGCGGTTTCAGGAGTTTTGGGATTGGTGTTTACCAACTTCTTTTTAAACCAGATAGAAAAAGTGTATCAAAAACAGAAATACAAAACCATCGCTGCATTTAGCGAGAAAAAATAAATCACGATGATAAGTGTAAGCAATTTAAGCAAAGATTATAACGGCGTGACCGTTTTAAATATAGATAATTTAGACATTCCAACTGGGGAAAGTTTTGGTTTGGTAGGAAATAACGGAGCGGGAAAAACTACATTTTTTAGTTTACTGTTAGATTTAATTCAGCCTTCCGGTGGGTACATTAAAAACAACCATATCATTGTAAATGAAAGTGAAGAATGGAAACCATTTACCTCCTCCTTTATAGATGAAAGCTTTCTAATAGGCTACCTTACAGCAGAAGAATACTTTTATTTTATAGGAGAGTTACGCGGCCAAAATAAAGCCGATGTTAATGATTTTCTGAAGAAATATGAAGAATTTTTTAATGATGAAATTCTTCAGAAAAAGAAATACCTGCGAGACCTTTCTAAAGGAAACCAGAAAAAAGCCGGCATCATCGCAGCACTTATTGGCAATCCCGATGTAGTAATTTTAGACGAACCTTTTGCCAATTTAGATCCAACCACACAAATTAGGCTTAAAAAAATAATTAAAGAATTAAACCAACATACCGATACTACTATTCTTATTTCTAGTCATGATTTAATTCATGTAACCGAAGTTTGTGAGCGAATTGTAGTGCTTGACAAAGGAGCAACGGTAAAAGACATCCAAACCAGTCAAGCAACTTTAGAAGAATTAGAAGCTTATTTTAACAGGTAAACGTCAAAAATCTTCGAGATATTCTTTAAATTCTTACAAAGAAACGTATTTTTACGCGCTACCATACTAAAAGTAGCGAATCTTAGTTATTTAAATAGCTAATAATTAATGAATTTGAAGAAGAACAACTTTTCTACCGCCGTTCATTTTTGCGTGGCCATTTTGGCCTTGGCAACCATTGCTTCTTGTTCTAGAAAGAAGGATAAGTGGCTCAATCGTAATTTCCATGCAATGGGAACTTACTATAACATTATTTATAATGGAAACTTGGCACTTGCCGCCGGAAAAGAAGAACTAGCACAAAACTATCAGGACAATTTTTGGGAAATACTTCCTATTGAGCGAATGCAGGTAGAAGAAGAAACCAATAAACCCGGAGAAACCAAAAACGCCAATTTTCAAAGAGCTGAAGAAAAAGCGACCAAAGCCATTCAAAAACATAATATGCGTATTGCGGGAGAAGAGCATAATCCGCAAATGGATGAAGCTTTTCTGTTGTTAGGAAAAGCACGGTATTACGATCAGCGGTTTTTTCCAGCTTTAGAAGCATTCAATTATATTCTTACCGATTACCCGGAGAGTGATCGTTTGGTTACTGCTAAAATTTGGCGTGAGAAAACCTATATGCGCATGGGCAACGATGAACTTGCCCTTCAAAACCTTCAAAAACTTTTTGAAGAACAGATAGAATTTGAAGATGAAGACCTTGCCAATGCATCGGCAGCTATGGCACAAGCCTATTTAAACCTCGATCAAAAAGAAGAAGCGATTGCACCTTTAAATAAGGCTATTGAATTTACAGATTCTAATGAAGAAAAAGGAAGATGGATTTACATAAAAGGGCAGATTTATGATAGGTTAGGAGAAATTGATAGTGCTAATAAAGCTTTTGATCAAGTGATCGAACTGAACAGGAAGTCTCCTCGCGAGTATATGATTAATGCCTACATGGAAAAAGCCAAAAACTTTGATTATGATGAAGGCGATCATTTAGCATTTATGGAATTGATGAATGAAATGTTGGAAAATAGGGAAAACCGACCTTATTTAGATATTATCAATTATCAAGTAGCTCAATATTATAAGAATACAGATTCGATAGATGGGGCGGTAGAATTTTATAATTACTCTTTAAGAGCAGAAGTTCCCAAACAGAACAATTATCTTAAATCGAGAGATTACCTCAATTTGGGCAATATTAATTTCGATGCAGCAGAATATAAAGAAGCCGGCGCTTATTATGATAGCGTGATGATGAATATTCCTCAGAATACTCGTGAGTTCAGGAGTATTCGTAAAAAACGTGAAAATCTGGACGATGTTATTAAATATGAAGATATCGCGAGGAGGGACGATAGTATCATCAACTTGGTAGCGATGTCGAAAGCTGATCGTTTGGCTTATTTTGAAGAAGTTACGGCTGAAATGAAGCAGAAAGCTATTGAAGAAGCTAAACGTTTAAAAGCGGAAGGAGAAACTAAAAAAGCAGGAAATCTTTTCGGAACCAAGAAGAGTACCGCTTCAAGTGGAAATACAGCGGGTGGATCTAATTTTTATTTTTATGACCCTCGTCAAGTAGCAAGAGGATTGCAAAAATTCAATAGAACTTGGGGAAATCGAGAGCTAAAAGACAATTGGCGCTACGAAGCAAGTTCAAGTGGTTCCAAGAAAAATATTGAAGAAGCTAAAGAAGAAGACTTTATGGCGATTATCGAAAGTGATCCCGCCTATAACCCACAAACCTATATTGATAGTATTCCTTCAGATAAAAAAGTGATTGACAGTATTCGGGAAGAAAGAAATTTTGCTTATTACCAACTTGGGGTGATTTATAAAGAAAAGTTTAAAGAATATGGCTTAGCTTCAGATAAGTTAGAGACTTTATTGCAAAATAATCCGCAGGAACGTTTAATACTTCCTTCAAAATATTATCTATACAAAATATACGAAGCTACCGGAAATACTGCTTCCGCAGATAAATGGAAACAAAATATCCTAACTCAGCATCCCGATTCCCGTTATGCAAGTATTTTAAGAAACCCACGTTCGTTGCGTGACGATGAAAATAGTCCGGAAGCTGTTTATGCTTCTATCTACAGAAAATATAAAGCTGAAAAATACAAAGAGGTAATCGACAACGCCAATAACTATATCGAGATTTATACCGGAGACGATATTGTCCCAAAATTTGAATTATTGAAAGCTTTTGCCAAAGGGCGTTACCAAGGTTTCAATGCGTATGAGGAAGCTCTAAATTATGTAGCCTTAACCTATCCGCAAAGTGAAGAAGGAAAAAAGGCGGAAGAAATAATAAAACAATCTTTGCCTGCATTAAAGAATATCAACTTCAGTAAAGATGAAGGAGGAGATCAATTCTATCTTGTTTATCCATTTGCGAGTACAGATCTAAAGATGGCGGAAGAACTTCAGCAAAAACTGGATGCAGCTATTGCAGATAAAGGATATGAAGGTCAATTTTATACTTCTATTGATTTCTATACTCCTACAGAAATTTTTGTAGTGATTCACGGATTGAAAAGTAAATTGGGAGCTGAAGGTTTTGGAAAAGTGCTGGCAGAAGAGAAAGATTATGAAATTAACCATACTAATTTTGGAATATCTGATAGTAACTATCAAATAGTTCAAATTCATAAAAACTTAGATGCTTATTTAGCAGAGCAATCACAATAAAACTAAAATTATGTTTTCAGATAACAAAAAATCCAGAGGATTATCGTCAGAAGGTCTAAAAGAGCAAAATAAAATAGCTCAAGGAACTACCATTACTGGGAGTATTGAAGGAAAAGGAAGTTTTAGGATAGAAGGAAAGGTAGAAGGTACATTAAAGACTGCTGGAAAAATTGTAGTAGGAAAAACCGGTTATATTGACGGGGAAGTAGAATGTGGAAATGCAGATTTTGAAGGGAAATTTTCAGGAAAGCTCGTTGTTAAAAATATGTTGAGTTTAAAATCGACCGCAAATATAGAAGGCGAGGTGATTATCGGAAAATTATCGGTAGATCCGGATGCTACCTTCAATGCGAAGTGTTCTATGAAAGGAGGGGTAAAAACATTAAGTGATGAGAGAGGAAGAGGAAAAACAAAAGGAGAAAAAACCGCTTAGAAATTGGGCTGTACTTTCTGGTATAGCTATCCAAATGGGAGCTACTATTTTTGTTTTTGCGTGGATTGGGCAATGGCTAGATGAAAAATACCCATCTAATAAAGAGTGGTTTACTATTTTATTTGTTTTAATTGGTGTAGCAGTAGCTATTTATGCCGTACTCCGACAGCTAAAAGGGCTAAACAATTAATATGAATATTAAGCAAGAGGCGCTAAAATTTTTACTTACCATTATTATAATTTTAATAGGAGGATACTTTCTTCATCAATTTCTATTAACTACTTATTTCCCTAAAGACCTAACGTCAATTTTAAAGTTCAGTTACAAGTTTAATGGCGGAATCACCATTTTGTTTACACTTACCATTATTCTGCTCAGTAAAAAATTTAAAGACCAATTGGGCTTTTTGTTTATGGCGGGTAGTTTTCTTAAAATTTCCCTTTTTTTGATCTGGTCAAAACTTCAAAACCAGGCATTAGATAAAAGTTATTTATTAACCTTTTTTATTCCTTATGCTATCTGCTTAATAGTTGAAATATACTTTGTTTCTAGAATTTTAAATCGTATTAACTATAAGAAAGACAAGTAATTGTAGGGGTTTTAAAAGAAATGAAACTTATTCACGAATTCGTGTGATTTTTTAAAATTTAATTACTTACATTTGCACCGAAATTTAAAGACCGAAATTAACCTGAAATGCAAAAGGAAAACATAATTAAAGTTTTATTGTTCTTTGCAGTAGCATTTAATGTTTTAGGTGTTTTTGCTAACAATCCACAGCAACACCACGAAGAAGGACAGGCAGATCAAGAGTCGTTAAGGGTAGATACCAAAAGAGAGGTTAAAGAATATATTAGCCATCACTTGCAAGATTCTTACGATTTCACTTTATATTCAGATTCTGAAGAAGGAAAACATATTGGCTTTCCGCTTCCTGTAATTTTAATTGATGATGGTGGCTTGAGGGTCTTTTTGTCTTCAGAGTTTCATCACGGAGAAAAAGTTGCTGAGGTAGGTGGTGATTACTACAAACTTTATCACGGAAGAATTTATAAGACCAATGCAGCGGGTGATATGACCTATGATGAAGAGCATCATCCAACCAATGAAAAACCTTTAGATTTTTCAATTACCAAAAACGTATTCACGATTTTATTAACATCTATCTTACTTTTATTATTGTTTGGTGGTCTTGCTAGACATTATAGAGATAAACATATTCCTACTGGTTTTGGAAGAGTCTTAGAGCCATTAGTGATTTATGTAAGAGATGAAATAGCAATCCCAAATATTGGGAAAGCAAAGTACAGAAGGTTTATGGGCTTCCTGTTAACTGTTTTCTTCTTTGTGTGGATTTTGAATTTACTAGGGATGACTCCACTTGGAGTGAATGTTACAGGAAATATAGCTATTACAGCTTGTTTAGCTTTATTTACTTATTTGGTTACTCAATTTAGCGCAACTAAAGATTATTGGAAACATATTTTCTGGATGCCTGGAGTGCCTGTAATCATGAAGATTATTTTAATACCTATAGAGTTACTAGGTACATTAACTAAACCATTTGCATTAATGGTTCGTTTGTTCGCAAACATCACTGCGGGACACGTTGTGATAATGAGTTTAATTGCACTTATTTTCGTAACCGATAATATTGTGTTGGATGGTCCTATTTCAGTATTATTAACACTGTTTATTTCAGTAATAGAATTATTAGTAGCCTTTTTACAGGCATATATATTTACTATGTTATCTGCGTTGTTTATAGGTCTAGCTGTAGAAGAGCACGACCATCATCCAGAAACAAATGATATTGTTTAATTATTAATTATAAATTGTAGATTATGGAAAGTCTAGATCTAGCGTTAGTTGGAGCAGGTTTAATTGTTATCGGGGCAGGATTAGGTCTTGGTAAAATTGGAGGCTCTGCTATGGAGGCTATTGCACGTCAGCCTGAAGCTTCTGGTAAGATTCAAACAGCGATGATTATTATTGCTGCATTATTAGAAGGTTTAGCATTCGCTGCTTTAATCCTAGCTTAAAATTAAACAAACAACACCCTGTAACGGTTGGTTGCAGGGGTTGTTTTTAAAATTAATAATTAAGAAACTTAAAAGATAAATGGAAAAGTTAGTTAACGATTTTGCCTACGGATTGTTTTTTTGGCAAGCTTTAATCTTAATTGTCTTAATTCTTTTATTAAGAAAATATGCTTGGCGTCCTGTTTTAAACTCTTTAGATAAAAGAGAGCAAGGCATTAAAGATGCATTGGACTCTGCAGAAAAAGCTCGTTTAGAGATGAAAAATTTGCAGGCCAATAACGAGAAAATGAAGAAGGAAGCACGTGAAGAGCGTGATGAGTTGCTAAAAGAAGCGCGACAAATAAAAGAAAAAATGATTGCAGATGCCTCTGGTGAAGCAGAAGAAAAAGCTAATGCAATGATTCTTAAAGCGCAAGAAAGTATTAGAACAGAAAAGCAAGCGGCTTTATCTGAAATTAAAGCGCAAGTAGCTAGCCTTTCTATCGAGATTGCTGAAAAAGTAGTAAAGAAAGAGTTAGACAACAAAGAAGACCAAATGAGGTTGGTTGATAATATGCTTGACGATGTTAAGCTAAACTAAGATTATGGCAAGTAGTAGAGCAGCACAACGTTACGCAAAAGCTTTATTAGATTTAGCTGAAGAAAGAAACAATCAGGAAGCTATTAATAAAGATATTCGTGATATTCACAAAACATTAGAAGCAAGTGGAGAGTTACGAAGTGTTTTAAAAAGCCCTGTAATAGATGTTAATGCAAAGGTAAATTCTTTAAAAGCGATATTTAAATCGGTTTCAGAAGATGTGAAAAACCTGTTTTCAGTATTAGCAAATAACAACAGAATTGCAGAATTAAACTTAGTAACTAAAAAGTACATTGAACTTTATGACGAAAAGAACAATGTGAAAGTTGCTTTAGTTACTACTGCAGAAGCTTTGACTCCGGCAATCGAAGCAAAATTACTTGCAAAAGTAAAAAGCCTAACCGGAAGCGAAGTGACTATAAAGAACAAGATTGATGAGTCAATCTTAGGAGGGTTTATTTTAAGAATTGGAGATCAGCAATACGATGCTAGTATTCAAGGAAAATTAAATACCCTTAGAACAAGATTTAAAAACAAAGCACACGTATAAATTAACATTAAAACGGTATAAGAAATTATACCATTTATAATAATTAATTATGGCAGAAGTGAATCCTGCTGAAGTATCAGCAATATTAAAAGAACAACTATCAGGATTTGAAGCGAAAGCTTCTTTAGACGAGGTAGGAACAGTATTAACCGTTGGTGATGGTATTGCCAACGTTTATGGGCTTGCCAACGCTCAATACGGAGAACTTGTTGAGTTTGAAGGAGGTCTTGAGGGAATGGTACTTAACCTTGAAGAAGATAACGTAGGGGTTGTACTTTTAGGTCCTTCAAAGAAAATTAAAGAAGGAGATACTGTTAAAAGAACACAACGTATCGCTTCGATTAATGTAGGAGAAGGAATAGTTGGTCGTGTAGTTGATACCTTAGGAACTCCAATCGATGGAAAAGGTGAAATTACAGGAGAAACTTTACAAATGCCATTAGAGCGTAAAGCTCCAGGGGTAATCTTCAGAGAACCTGTAGCAGAACCATTACAAACGGGTATTAAATCTATCGATGCTCTTGTACCGGTAGGAAGAGGTCAACGTGAGTTGGTAATTGGTGTCCGTCAAACTGGTAAAACTACCGTTTGTATTGATACCATTCTTAACCAAAAAGAATTTTACGATAGAGGAGAGCCTGTTTACTGTATTTATGTAGCTATTGGACAAAAAGCTTCAACTGTAGCTGGTATCGCCAAAACATTAGAAGATAGAGGAGCCTTAGCTTACACGACTATTGTTGCAGCAAATGCATCAGACCCAGCACCAATGCAGGTTTATGCACCATTTGCTGGAGCAGCGATAGGTGAATATTTTAGAGATACAGGTCGTCCAGCTTTAATTATTTATGACGATTTATCTAAACAAGCAGTAGCTTACCGTGAGGTATCTTTATTATTACGTCGTCCACCGGGACGTGAAGCTTATCCTGGAGACGTTTTCTACCTTCACTCTAGATTATTAGAACGTTCTGCAAAAGTGATCAACGATGATACGATTGCAAAAGATATGAACGATCTTCCAGAATCTTTAAAAGACAAAGTAAAAGGAGGAGGTTCTTTAACCGCTTTACCAATTATTGAAACACAAGCGGGAGACGTTTCAGCATATATTCCTACCAATGTAATTTCAATTACAGACGGTCAGATTTTCTTAACTTCAGATTTATTTAACTCGGGTGTTCGTCCGGCAATTAACGTGGGTATTTCGGTATCTCGTGTAGGAGGTTCTGCTCAGATTAAATCAATGAAGAAAGTTGCAGGTACTTTAAAATTAGATCAAGCACAGTTCCGTGAATTAGAAGCATTTGCGAAGTTTGGTTCAGATTTAGATCCAGCTACTTTAAATACTATTGAAAAAGGAAAACGTAACGTAGAGATTTTAAAGCAAGCGCAAAACGATCCTTACCCAGTAGAAGATCAAATTGCAATTGTATATGCTGGTTCTAAGAACTTACTAAAAGAAGTTCCTGTAGATAAAGTAAAAGAATTTGAAAGCGATTATTTAGAGTACCTTAAAGCAAAACATAGAGATACTTTAGATACGTTAAAAGCTGGAAAGTTAACAGATGAAACTTTAGAAGTGTTGAGAAACGCAGCTTCAGAAATTTCAGCAAAGTATAAAAAATAGATTTGAGAGGTGAGTATTGAGATCTAAAATGTTCTCAATACTCATTACTAACCACTCATTACTAATACAATGGCAAATTTAAAAGAATTACGAAGCAGGATTACCTCGGTTTCTTCGACCATGCAGATAACCAGTGCCATGAAAATGGTATCTGCTGCAAAGTTGAGCAAGGCGCAAGATGCAATTACAGCGATGCGACCTTATGCCGATAAACTTACAGAATTGCTTCAAAGTTTAAGTGCTACTCTAGGAGAGGAAAGCGAAAGCAAATATGCTGAGCAACGTGAGGTGAAAAAAGTATTGGTAGTAGCTATTTCTTCTAATCGTGGTTTGGCGGGAGCATTTAACTCTAACATCGTTAAAGGTGTTAAGTCACTTTACGAAGAGCAATTAAACGGAAAAGAAGTAGAGCTTTATACCATTGGTAAAAAAGCAAACGATATTCTAAAAAAGACCTTTACCATTTCTAATCATAATACAGAAATCTTTGATAAGCTTGAATTTGATGATGTAGCTGAAATTGCCGAAGATATTATGAAAGCTTTTGTAGAAGGAAATTATGATAAAGTAATGCTCGTTTACAATAGCTTTAGAAATGCTGCTACACAAATAGTAACTAAAGAACAGTTCTTACCAATTATTCCAATGGAAGAAGGGGGAGATAATGTGAATTTAGATTATATTTTTGAGCCGGAAAAAGAAGAAATTGTAAAAGAACTCATTCCAAAGTCTTTAAAAATTCAATTATATAAAGCCTTAAGGGATTCTTTTGCTTCTGAACACGGTGCTCGTATGACAGCAATGCACAAGGCAACCGATAATGCGACAGAATTAAGAGATTCTTTAAAACTGTCGTACAACAAAGCACGTCAAGCATCCATTACCAACGAAATCTTAGAAATTGTTGGTGGAGCGGAAGCTTTAAATAATTAGACGAAGCGATAGCCGGAGTCAAATTATTCTTTCGAGAGGCGTTAAATAATTAGACGAAGCGATAGCGGAGTCAAATTATTCTTTCGAGAGGCGTTAAATAATTAGACGAAGCGATAGCCGGAGTCAAATTATTCTTTCGAGA
>MDTG01284685.1_pt1 | contig 16448 bp, 5 predicted proteins | sample 811421 | NCBI WGS metagenome assembly MDTG01 (sample SAMN05326645, study PRJNA326480) | marine metagenome | isolation source: seawater | place: Pacific Ocean: South East | collected 2011
TTACTCTCCGTTTGTTGGAGAAGTAACGCATTCAGATAGAGGTTTATATTTTGTACACAACATCTATGAGAATTTCCGAATCACTGAAGATGAGTTTCATTTGTGGGATGGTTTCCTCCCTATACTCCAAGCATTGAAAGTACATTCAATCATGCGGTTACGTGCATTGTTATATGTGAATCAAGGTGAGATCATAGAGCATGAGATGCATCAAGATCAGGAATACGCTCATAAGACAGCACTGATATACTTAAACGACAATAACGGTTATACAGGTTTTGAAGATGGTACTAAGGTAGAGAGTATTTGTAATCGTTTAGTTCTTTTTGATGGATCGATGAAACATCATAGTACTACATGTTCTGATGCTAAGGAACGTTTAGTGATTAGTATTAATTATTTCTAGCGTAAAAACTCGCTAACCACCTCGTGTCTCGATTATGGAATATATTGTGAAAGACGACTTCTTAGATGAGAAGTACTTTAAGTATCTACAAGATGAATTATTGGATGGTGATCTAAAGTGGGATTATCAAGATGGAGTAGCTAAGGATAGTGATGAACCTGATTTTTATTTTATTCATGCGTTATATAATGGAGATACTTTTCAACCAGAGAGTGATTACTTCAATACCCATATGGGCAAATTAATTAATGATCTAGGTGTAAGAGCATTAAAAAGAATGCGAGTGATCATGTATACCAATCAAGGTAAGCAGATTGTACATAAGAGACATAGGGATATGGATTATGATCATACTGCTGCCTTACTATACTTGAATACGAATGATGGGTTTACTGAGTTGGATGATGGAACTAGAATCGAAAGTATTGCGAATAGGTTATTAATATTCAATGGTAATGAGTTGCATAGTAGTTCAACTTGCACGGATCAAAAGAGAAGGGTGTTGTTATCACTAAACTATTTTTAAGTTGACATTCTCTATATAATGCAGTATGATAGATGTGTAATTACACAACATTATGGCAAAAGGATTTACAGTTAAAGCGAAATCCCCTGTCGTATCAAAAGAACCTGAATGGGACTATGATAAAGCACGGGAGATGGTCAAGGGTAAGACAGTAGTATTCTGCTTACCAGGAAGAGGAGTTTCATACACATATTTGAAGAGTTTTGTACAACTTTGTTTCGATTTAGTACAAGCAGGAGCATCAATACAGATTAGTCAAGATTATTCATCTATGGTTAACTTTGCACGTTGCAAGTGCTTAGGTGCTAACGTATTACGTGGACCTAATCAAGTACCTTGGGATGGTCAACTACCTTATGATTATCAACTATGGATCGATAGTGATATAGTATTCAATAGTGAGAAGTTCTGGCAATTGGTTCTGATGGATAAGGATCTTGCAGGTGGTTGGTACTGTACTGAAGATGGTAAGACCACATCTGTGGCACATTGGTTAGAAGAGGACGATTTCCGCACCAATGGTGGGGTCATGAACCACGAAACCATTGAAAGTATATCGAAGAGAAAGAAACCTTTTACAGTCGATTATACTGGGTTTGGTTGGTTACTCATTAAGAAGGGTGTATTTGAGCATGAAGGTATGCCTTATCCTTGGTTTGCTCCTAAAATGCAGGTATTTGAATCAGGTGAGGTTCAAGATATGTGTGGAGAGGACGTTTCTTTCTGTTTAGACGCAAAAGAAGCAGGATTTGAGATCTGGTGTGACCCTCGTGTTCGTGTTGGACATGAAAAAACAAGGGTAATCTAAAGTGGAGGTCTTCAACGTCTACATTAAAGAGGAATTGGTCTTTGAAAACTTAACTAAAGACCAATTTTTCGATGAAATGCAAGAATTAGCAAGAAAAGCTTACTTTGAAGGCGAACCAAAAGCAGATTCTATCCGAATTGAACAAAAAACTATAGAAAATTAATTATGGCAACAAGAACTGGTTTAAATGGTATGGTATTCGTAGAGGCAATACCTAAAAAAACATCTCAAGGCAGAGGAAAACATACAAAATATGCTGCATCCTCTCGAAATAAGGCAAAAAAGAGGTATAGAGGACAAGGAAAATAGAAAATTACGCCCGAAAGGGCGTTTTTTTATGCCTAAAATAAAAATGCCATATATTGGGTATAAATAACAAAGAAAATAGTACAAAAACTACCTTTCATGGCAGTAAAACGAAAATCTAGAGCATTTAAGGACATTAGTTTATCGTTTAAACCTCATCCAGTCACTAAAGATCTACCTATTTTAATTAACGAACGTGCAATTGTAAGATCTGTTCGTAATTTAGTAGAGACTATACCAACAGAAAGGTTTTTTCAATCAGATATTGGTTCGGATATACGTGGTAGTCTCTTTGAAAACTTTCACCCTACGTTAGCAACTGTTATTGAAGATCAAATTAAAGAGACAATAACAAATTTTGAACCAAGAGTTGATAATATTAACGTACAATTAGATCCTTATATAGATTCTAATGCATTTGAAGTAACAGTATTATTTGATATTGTTGGATTAGATATTCCAACGCAACAATTTTCCTTCTTGTTAGAACCTACCAGATAATATAATGGCATTTACTCAATACACAAACTTAGATTTTGATCAAATCAAGGCACAGATAAAGGATTATCTGCGAACTAATTCAAATTTTACTGATTTTGATTTTGAAGGGTCTAACTTTTCGGTTTTAATAGACACTTTAGCGTATAATACTTACATTAACTCATTTAACGCTAACTTATTAGCGAATGAAAGTTTTCTAGATTCAGCAACTCTAAGAGAAAATGTAATATCACTTGCACGTAATATTGGTTATGTACCCCGTTCAAAAACTGCTTCAAGGGCACAAATTTACTTTACTGTTGAGTTGGAAGGAGAGAATCCAGATTCCACATTAGATCAACGCTTAAAAACGATATATTTGAAACCAGGTTTAGTATGTGTAGGTAAATCAAATGATACTACATTCACATTTTCATTAACTGAAGATATAAGTGCTCCTGCAAAAATTAGTCGTGTCGTTGGTGAAGGTTCAGCGAGAAGAAATATCTATAGTGCACAATTTGGAACTGCAGAAGACCCTATAGAAATTGTTCAAGGTTCTTATCTACAAAGAGAATTTACCTATCTTGGTAATCAAGACCAAAGATTTATATTAGAAAACTCTAGTATTGATAGTTCTACGATAAAAGTTATTGTTGGATCATCTAATGCTGATGTTGGATCTGCATTTGGTATGCCTTGGAGAAAGGTTGATAATATTGTTAATGTTGATAATAAGTCCGAAATTTATTTCTTACAGGAAATAACTGATGAGAAACAAGAAATAATCTTTGGTGATGGTATAATTGGAAAACAATTAGGTGGAAGTGGTATTGGTGCATTCAATGCAGATGGTAATCCACTCACTAATAATAAAATATTAGTACGATATATTGTATGTGATGGTGAAGAAGGTAATGGTGCTAGTCAATTTGATTTCCAAGGTGGATTCTTAGATAAGCATCCTGATGTAATTGGTGCAAATTCATTAAAACCATATGGTAATGTATCAATTAATACTGTACAAGGTGCTTCAAATGGTGCTGAAGTAGAGAATCTTGCTTCAATTAAGTATTATGCCCCAAGATTATATTCCTCTCAATACAGAGCAGTTACATCTACAGATTATGAATCTATAATTGAGACCATATATCCTAGTACTGAATCAGTTGCAGTTGTTGGTGGTGAAGAATTAAGTCCACCACAATTTGGTAAAGTACAAATTAGTATCAAACCTAAAAATGGTACATATGTTTCTGATTTTGATAAGTTACAGATCAAAAATAAATTAAAAAACTATGCTGTTGCAGGAATTAATGCTGATATTGTAGATTTAAAAGTTCTCTATGTTGAGTTGCATTCAACAGTATATTACAATACTGCACAAAACTCTAATGGAAATAGTTTAAAAGGTAGAATTGTAAATGCACTTGAAACCTATGCCAATAATATTGATATTAATAAATTTGGTGGTAGATTTAAGTATAGTAAAATTCTTCAATTAATTGATAGAGTTGATGATTCAATTACTTCTAATATCACTAAAGTTATTATTAGAAGAGATTTAAAGGTATTGAAGAATCAATTCGCACAATATGAATTATGTTTTGGTAATAGGTTCTATATTAATCCTGAAGGATTTAATATTAAAAGTACTGGATTTAGTATTAATGGAAGTGCTAGTATACTATTCCTTACTGATGTTCCCAATAAAAGGGTTGATGGTAGTTTAGATGGTAGTGGAAAGGGTACTCTAAGTGCTATCTCTAGGAACCAAAAGGATGAACTAAATGTTATTGTCAAATCTATTGGTACAGTTGATTATGTTAAGGGTGAAATAATTTTAAATACTGTTAATATCACAAGCACTGTTGCATCAAATGATTTGATAGAAATTCAAGCATTTCCCGATTCTAATGACGTAATTGGATTAAAGGATTTGTACCTCAATTTTAACACTTCTAATACTACGATAAATATGATTAAGGACGTTATTGCTTCTGGAGAAGATGTTTCTGGAGTTGTATTCTCCCGTGATTACTATACATCAAGTTATTCTAATGGGGAACTGGAGAGGAAATAAAGTATGTTAGATATTGATACAAGAGTAAAATTAAATCAAATAATAGAAGGTCAGCTCCCTGAATTTTTGAGGGCTGATTTTCCACTTGCAGAAGATTTTCTTAAAACTTATTATCTTTCACAGGATGCACAGGGACAAGCAGGTGATATACTTAATAATTTTGACCAATATCTTAGAGTAGATAATTATACTCCTGATGTTGTAGTTGGTATCAATACTTTAAGTAATGATATTACATCAACTTCAACTGAAATTACTCTTACTACTACCTCAACAAATTTAAAACCAACAAGTGCTTATCCTGCTGAATATGGTCTTTTAAAGATTGATGATGAAATTATTACATATACTTCTAAGACAGATACTAGTTTTGTTGGTTGTATTCGTGGATTTAGTGGAATAACAGGTTACAATGTAGGTATATCTTCATATATTAACTCTACAAATGGAAATCCTTTAGAATTTAAAAACACTGTTGCTGCAGATCATAAAAAAGATGCAGTTGTTACTAATCTTAGTGCTTTATTTTTACAGGAATACTATAAAAAGTTAAAGAAGCAGTTTTTACCAGGATTTGAGAACGTAAATTTTACAGATGATCTTGATGTTGGTAATTTTTTCAAGAATGCTAGATCATTTTACCAATCAAAAGGTATTGAAGAATCTATAAAAATATTATTCCGAGTATTATATGGTGTTGAACCAAAGGTACTAGATTTAGAAGAACGTCTTATTAAACCATCAGGTTCTGAATATATTCGTAGAGAAGTTGTAGTTGCTGAACCAATATCTGGAGATGCTGGCAATTTAATTGGACAAACGATATTCAAATCAAATGATCCAGCAACTAATGCTGCAGTATCTGAGATTGAACCTCTTACTAGAGATGATAAAGTATATTACAAGATTTCGTTATTTGTTGGTTTTAGTGATAGAGATTCGATAGAAGGAACCTTTACTATTCCAGGTAAAACCAAAGTAATGGAACCTTGTGCAGTAGGTTTCTCAACAATTACGGTAGATTCTACTATTGGTTTTGGGCACACAGGAAGCGTTGTATGCGGTGATAATTCAATAGATTATACATCTAAGTCAATTAACCAATTCTTCGGTTGTAGTGGCATTACGGAGGCAATAAGCACTGCTTCTGACATTAGATCTGATGAAGTTATAGTTGGATATGAGAATGGAGACACTACAAAGAAAGTTGAATTAAGAATCACTGGAGTTTTATCCGAATATAAAGGATTATCTGATATTTCTCTAATAAATGAAGGAGAAAGTATTTTTGTTAAAAATGTTGGAGAATCTATTAAGAATCCAGAAGATCCAACATATAAGGAAATATTTGCAAATTCATGGATCTATAATACAAGTTCTAGATATCAGGTAGAATCCTTCAATGCATCTACATTTGTATTAGGAAGTATTATTGATAAGTCCAGTTTAAAAGTTAATGATACTATTGATATCTTAGAAAGAAATAGTCAAACTATAGTAGGAGAGGCTGTTATTTCTGATGTAGACACCAATAATAACTCTGTATTATTAAGTGGTTTATTTACATTAAATCCATTAAAAGAATATGATATTAGAAGAAAACTAAAAAAAGTTACAAGTAGTGGGGTAGAATTAGATCAAGGAGATAATTCTTATGTTGCAGATATTTTAAATGTTTATGTTGATGAAAATAACGATGGATATGCAGCATCTAACTCTCTTCCAAGTTATCTAATACCAAATACTGTTGTTAAAAGAAGTGCAACTATATCTGGTGCTGGATCTAATATTGTACCTGAAAATATATCAGATGATTTTAGTGGTGTAATAAAATTAAATGATCCAAGTGTATTCTGGTCAGGAGATTCAGTTACTTATGAGGCATCATCAACATCTACACCTTTAGGTGGATTGGAGGATAAAGGAATATATTATGTCGAAACTGGAATTGATGGTGACGCAAGAAATATAGCACTCTTCTTATCAAGAACTCAAATAGGTAACAAAGCAAGTAGAATATTAATTACTGTAGGTAATTTAAATGATTCTCATACTTTTACTTTAACCTCACATTATAATAGGAATCTTGGTGCAAATAAAGTATTAAGAAAATTCCCATTATATCAAGATTTACATCTTCGTGGTAATAATAGCGTTCCATCTAGAGAAATTGGTATGCTAATTGATGGAGTTCAAATTAAAACTCCAATATCAGAAGATTATATTTACTATGGTTCTCTATCTTCTATAGATGTATTTAATTCTGGTACTGGATATGATGTAGTAAATCCACCAAAATTAAGTATTCAAAAGAGTCATAATTTAGGTGATGATGCTCTTGCAGAACCCATAGTTACTGGATCTGTTGAAGAAGTATTTGTAGATCCTCATAATTTTGATATTGATAAAATAGTTTCTGTCAAATTAACTGGTGGTAATGGTGAAGGTTGTGTTCTACAACCAGTTGTTGGTGATAGATTCAGAAATCTAAAGTTTGATAGTAGAGATATATTCTTTGCTGGTGGAGTATCGATTTTAGATGAAACAATAACATTTCAAGAGGAGCATAATTTAACAACTGGAGAAACTGTATATTATAGCAGTAATGGTAATCCTGAACTTGGTATTGGTGCAGCATATGATACTACTAATACTGCAGATGGAACCTTAGCAAATGGTGCACCTTATGTTATCCGTGTAGTTAATAGTAAAACAGTTACATTATACAATCAATATGAAGATGCAGTTGGTGCTGTAGGTATTAACACCATAGGATTCTCTACTTCAACTAAGGCAAGTGGTATTCATCATTTTAGAACAGGTTCTAAGAAATTCTTAAGAGGAATTAAAGTAACACAACCTGGTTCTGGTTATACCTATAAAAAATTAAATGTAAATCCTTCAGGTATTTCTACCAATCATGCAAAGATAGATTTTAAAAATCATGGTTTCAATGATGGAGATCTTATAGAATATTCACCAACTGTTGGTCTTGGAACTACTGTTCCTCAAGCAACTGATGGTTTAGTAGCATCTACAGGTGTTACATCAACAACCAATTTTTATCATGTATTAAAACTTGATGACGATTCATTTAGATTAGCTGATGCAGGTATTGGAACAAATATAACAGATTTAAATTATAGTAGAAATGATTATGTTGGATTAGGTTCAACTGGAACTGGATATCAAACATTTAGTTATCCAAAGATTGAAGTTGTTGTTGAAGCAACATCTACTAATAATTTAACTGTAGATTTTACAAATTTAGTAACACCAATTGTTACTGGTTCAATCACAGGTACTCATGTATATGAAAATGGCACAGAGTATGGATCTGATATAGTAAACTTACATAAAAATCCCAATATTAGTATACAATCTGGAAAAGATGCAGAATTAAGTGCAAGTGTAGTTGATGGTAAAATTGCTGAAGTATCAGTTTTAAACAAAGGAACACAGTATTTTTCTCTTCCAAAACTTGTTGTAGAAGCAACTGGAATAACAACTTCTGGTGTTATTGGAAATGGTGCTATTCTTAAACCAGTTATTAAGGATGGTAAATTAGATAAAGTAGTTGTAATTAATCCTGGTATTGGATATACTTCTGGATTACTTAATGTATATTCAGAATCTAGAGGTAGAAATGCACTTCTTGGTGGTAGAATATCGAAATATGTTATTAATAACGTTGAGCAGAATGAAGATTATTATAATTTAGATTCTATAGGAAATGATTTAAATTTAAGTGTTGTTGGATATCATCAGAATATAGCAGATACTTTTGGTGATGTTCCTTCTAAGCACTCTCCAATAATTGGTTGGTCTTATGATGGACATCCAATTTATGGACCATATGGATATTCAGATTCATCAAAATTAGGACCTCAAGTAGGTATTTTAAGTACAGGATATGCGTTACATCCAGAATCTAAAGTAGGTCTTAGACCAGATATTTTAAAGTATCCTGCAGGATACTTTGTTAATGACTGGAAGTATGTTGGTAATGGTGATCTTGATAGACATAATGGTAGATATTGCAAAACTCCAGAATTTCCTAATGGAATATATGCTTATTTTGCTGGAGTATCAACTAGTTTACAATCTAACAATTTAATACCAGAATATCCATATTTTATTGGTGATACATATCGTTCTCCATTCATATCATTAAATTCAACTTTAAGTCAGGATTTTGATTTTAATCAATCATCTCTTTCTAGAAATACATTCCCTCATAAGGTATCTGAAAAACTTGCTAATAACGATTTTATTGTTGAATCTAACGAATTCCTTAGACAATTAAGTACAGTTGAATCTGTAACTATAGGTGAAGTTGATGAATTGCAGGTATTAGATGGTGGTAGAGATTATAAAGTTGGAGATTTTACAATTTTTGATAATGAAGGATCCAATGGATCTGGTCTTAGAGGGCAAGTTAAATCTATAGTTGGTATTGGAATTTCCAATATTAGTACTCAAATTAATAAGTTTGAGAATGCAGTATTTGTATGGGAGGACGAAAATAAAGTATCAGCACATTATCTACCTTTTATTGAAGTAAATGATAAGGATTCTGTTGCTGTTTCTGGTCTTACTAGTTCTATTATTGGATTAACTAATAACTTTAGCGTTGGTGTTACTACCGATACTATAGGATTAGCAAAAACTATGACTGCTAATTCTACTGTTACTGGTAGAGTTGATGATATCTATGTAAATATTATACCAAATACAATATCAATTGGTTCATCTTTAAGAATTGATAATAATGAAATTGTTCAAGTATTGAACAAATTTAATCTTGGTTCAATTTTAAGAGTTAAAAGATTTGGTGTAGGTGCTGCACATACCTATAGTAGTAAGATTGATGTATTAAATTCAAAAATTGAGATACCAGTTAGAGTAAAACAATTTGAATCGAAAGTTAATGATAAAGTTTATTTCAACGGACACCAATCTGTTGGTATGGGAGTTACTATTGGTGGTGGAATAAGTGTTGATTATATTGTTGGTGAAACAACAACATCTGTTCCTATTCCAACTAGAGCGATATATCTACCTGATCATCCATTTAAAACTGGTCAAAAATTAATTATTTCTAAGAGAGGTGGTGCTAATTCATTACTTGTGGGAAATTTTGCAACTTCAGTTGGATTATTCAATTTACCAGATGTAACTACAGATAAGTTTACTGTTTATGCAATTAATAAAGGTCAGAATTATATTGGATTAGTAACTTCAGTGGGTGCTGCATCTACATCTGAAGGATTATTTTATCATGGAAATGGTGATGATGACTATGAATATCTTTTAGAATCTACTTTTGATCAAGTGCAGGGTGATCTTGATAAAATTATTTCTACTGTTACTACAAAGATAGGTGCTGCAAATACTACAACTCATGGTTTACAAACTGGAGATACTGTTTCTTTAAACGTAATTCCAAATACTGTTGTTGGATTAGGTACTACATCAGCATTAACATTAGGTTTTGATGAGGAATTCCAAAAATTAACAATTAATCCAATATCTTTTGCAGATTCTGATATTGATATTAGTCAAAGTAAGATTACTGTTACCAATCATGGATTAAAAACTGGTGATAAAGTTCTTTATAAGAGTAGTCAACCTGCATCTGGAAAAGAACCTTTCAAAAATTCTTCTGAAGAATTACTTGGTTGTTATTATGTTTATGAAATAAGTTCCAATGTTATTCAAATAGGAAAAACCTTAAAAGATGTTACTGTAGAACCCCCACAGTTAGTTGATCTTACTGATATAGGTGGTACATCCCATTCAATCGCATTAGTTAACCCACAAATAGAAGTAGTTAAGAATGCGAAATTAACTTTTGGTGTTGGTAGTTCGACTTTAAGTGGATATCAGTTAAAATTCTATTATGATCAAGAATTTACAAATGAATTTGTTAGTGTTGGTTCTGGTGCTACATTCAATACAAGTAGTGATAATGGAATTATTGGAATTGGATCAACTGCTATACAATCTATTGCATATACAAAATCAACCCCTTCTAGATTATATTACTCATTAGAAAAGGGTGGTTATCTTAGTACTGCAGATACATTAGTTAAAAACTATTCCGAAATTAAATTTGTAGATAGTGCATATAATGGTGATTATAAAGTTCTTGGAATAACTTCAGAAACATTTGATATATCTCCATATTCTGTACCTAAAGTTTTAAAATATGAAGAAGAACAGTGTGATACTATTGAATATGCAACAGAATCTAAAACTGTAGTAGGTCCTATCAAAGAAGTAAAAGTAATATCTAAAGGTTTTAATTATAAAGCACTTCCTAAGTTTACTTCAGTTAATAGTATTAGTGGAGAAAATGCTAATATTGTAGCATTATCAACATCTATTGGTAGAGTAAATCAAATTAGAATAGTTGATATTGGTTATGAATACTCATCAGATAAAACATTAAGTCCAGAAGCGTTTGTTTCTCCTGTAGTTAGAATTGATAATCTCGATACTGTTAAATCGGTAAGAGTGGTTGATGGTGGTAAGGAATATCTAAGTCCACCTGATGTTATTGTTTATGATCCTATTTCAGATACTATTGTTGATTCAACATCCTTAGTTGCAAAAACACCCAATCAATCAATATCTGAAGTTGATGTAATTGCTCCAATACAAGGACTTAATTCAGTTAATCATAGAATTATTGCTGTCAATAATTCAAATGGAGTTGGCATTAATTCTATGACTGGTGGTGGAACTGGAATTGTCACTTGTGTTTTAGATACTCCTATTAATGGATTTACAACTCCACCATTTTCTGTAGGTGATGAAATATTTGTTGAAGGTGTTGAACTATTTGGTGAAGCAGGTATTGGAACTCAAAGTAATTCTGGTACTGGTATATCAACAGAAGGTGATGGTTATAATTCTTCAAACTATCAGTATAGATTTTTTGAAGTTGATGATTTTATAAACACAAATCCTGCAGTATTAAGATATAATCTTATTGGATTGACTACAAATCCAGGTATTGCTAAAACCTTCCAATCTGGATATGCAAATATTGTTAATAGAACAAAATATCCTGTTCTCGAATCTATACAAGAAAGAGGTACGTTTGTTATTAACGAATCCTTGTTTAGGTTTGTTAATGATAGGTATGTTGAAATAGATTTAAAAGTTATAGATTCTAGAGATGATTATATTAAAACTGATGGTACTTACGATGTAAAGGTTGGTGATAGATTAAAAGGTAGTGTTAGTGATGTTACTGCTACAGTAACTAGTATTGTAGAAAATAAAGCAAAATTTGAAATTGACTATTCTAATCGTAAAGATCTTGGATGGGTTGATAATGTTGGTAAAATTAGTGAAGATGATCAAGTAATTCCAGATAATGATTATTATCAGAATTTGTCATATTCTGTTAAGAGTAGTATACCTTGGGAAACCTTTGTAGATCCTCTAAACAGAAATGTTCATCCTGCAGGTTTAAAGAATTTTGCTGATATTAGTATTGGTTCTACTGTTAATGCAAGTGTTTCCTATGCAGCAACAACTAATAATGTTGTAATTCTTGATGTTGTAAATGAAAGAAGAGTTGATACTATAAACAACTTTGATTTTGCACTTGATTATGATGCAAGAGGAAATAAATCTAAGTTTATTCAGTTAGAGAATAAAAAGTTAGCAGATTTTACTAAGTGTAAAACAAATAGAGTTTTAATACAAGATGATATAAGTCCCAATTTCTCAAGTAAAGGAATACAGGATTTATTCACTGAAGTAGAGGAAGTAACATCAAACTTCTCAAAATATCTTATACAAATTGTAGATCCAGATACATTTGATGTTCAGATAAGTGATTTAATTGTATTGACAAATACTAATGATGCTTATTTGATTGAAAAAACAAGTGATTTCTCTAATATGAAATTGGGAGATTTTACTGCAGAATCTGATTCTTTTGCAAGAAAAACTTTAAAGTTCACTCCAACTGAAAAATATGACAAAGATCATGATATAAAAGTTCTTAAAACTTCTTTCAATACAAACTTAATTACAAGTGGATCTCAAAGTATAGGTTCTATTGATATTTCTGCAACGAACGTTAGTGTTGCTAAAACAACAATTGGATTTACTACTACAACAATAGCAACATTCTCAGATACCGATTTCAATGGATTTAGAGCTAATGTATTATTACAAGATGATGTAACTAAAGAATTAAGTTACAACGAAGTTATTGTTGATTTTGACGGCACTGATACATATTTCTCAGAAATTTACAGTGACAGCATAACATTCAGTTATGCTTCTAGTAATACAGGAGTTCTTACTGCAAGATATGATTCAGGAACAATCTATTTTGATTGTGAGAATGATGTAGATAGAAAAATAAATGTAAGTGCAAATATAGTTGGATTGGGAACAACAACTGCAGGAATAGGTACATACAGATATTCTGTTCCTGGACAACCAGAAGGATCAGAAAGAAGTTGTAGATTAGAGTCAACTTATAATACAGGAACATCATCCCCAATAGCAGTAACAACTATTAATAAATTTGCTGATAGTTCTGTTAAATGTTTCACTAGGATTTCTACTGCTGGAAATTCTGCTATTCATGAATTAGTTGTATTACAGGACGAAGGACAAGCAACTACAATACAATATCCATATACTGGTAAATCTTCTAGTGGTATAGGAACTTTTGGTGCAGTAACTGCTGGAAATGATGTTATTATTAATTTCTATCCAGATGCAAGTCAAACTCAATTAGTTGAAGTTCAATCATATAATGAAATCTTCTATACACCAAATGATTTTGCGAATGAAGCACCTACTTTGGTGACTGGACCAGTAGATAGAAAATTATTCTTAACATCTTATGATGGTGTTAATGGATCTCGTGCTAATAAACTTAATTTTGTATTAAAACATAATAATACACCAATTTACAGTAAAACCTTTAATCCTGCAGATACAACACAGTTAGATAAAGCAACTGGTACATTTACTTTAGAAAATCACTTCTTTAATACTAACGAAGAAGTTATATACACACCACAATCAACCTTTGTTGGTGTAGATGCAGTTGCTGTTAGTATCGCATCTACAACAAATAATGCTGGTCTTACAACCGATATAATGCCTTCTACTGCGTTTGTTAAGGTTCTTGCTGACAATAAATTCCAACTATTCAGTAAAAAGGATTACATAACCTCTGGAAATCCAATAACATTTACCAATGATGGATCTGGTAATGCCCATACCATCGAAATGGTGAAAAAACTTAGTAAAACTGTTATTGGTCTTGATGGAATAGTACAGCAACCAATTACATATACTGCTATTGAACATACACTTACCAATAATATTGGTGCAGCAACATCACAATTTGTTCTTAGTGGCATTAGTTCAGTTCAACCTAGAGATGTATTGAAGATTGATGATGAATATATGAAGATTGAACAGGTTGGATTCTCAAGTTTACCTGAAGGTACAATAAATGATGCAACTGATGTATCATTAGGTATAAGCACTCTACCTGTCGTCAGAGTAAGTAGGGGTGCTCTTGGTATAGGAGCAACGAATCATAACGCTGCATCCCTTGCTAGAGTCCATAGAGGGTCATTTAACATTGTTGGAAGCACTGCATGGTTCTTAGATCCACCTAAAGGAAATACTAGAGAAAGAAGAAGCATTACAAATCTTCCTTACATAAGAGCAGAATTTAGTGGAAGAACTTTCCTAAGACAAAATTATGATACCAATATGGTATTTGATGATATATCCGACAACTTTACTGGTATTGGTAGAACATATACATTGACGAGAAATGGTTCTAATGTATTGACTGGTGTTACTAGTGCAGTTGGTAATGGAATATTATTCATTAATGGAGTATTCCAAACACCATTAACAATTAATAATTCAGGTAATAACTATGAATTTTCTGCAGATGCTAATGCAGGTATAACAAGTGTTGTATTTACAGGAATAAGTTCTGCTAACGGTGAGTTAATGCAATCTGAATTTGACATTAACCAAAACCAGTTACCAAGAGGTGGTCTAATAGTTTCTATGGGATCAACACCTGGTCTTGGATATGCACCTATGGTTGGTGCAAAAACAAAGTTAGATATTGTAGATAATAGTAACTTATTTGCTGCTGGTTCTATTAGTAATGTAGTTGGTGTTGGTACTTCTGCTAGATATCAATTTGGTATATCAACTGCTGCATATGATAATACTACAGGAATCATAACAGTTACAACCAATAAAGTTCATGGATTCTCTTTAGGATATCCTGATTATGTTAAATTAAAAGGACTTGAATTTGCTTGTCCAACTAATGTTGTTGGTCAACCAATAACAGGTACAACGTATAATCCAACAACTGGTGATCTAGTAATAACAATTAATGATCATGGACTTGCAAATAATGATGCAATTAAACTTGAAAAAGAGTCAATAGTATTCAGTTGTAACTACAATGGTGCTACTGGTTCTGCTGCAGAGAAAGCTTATCCTAGAGAAACTGATCCTGCATACGACAAATTCTTATATATTTCTAATGTAACTACAAATACATTTACTGTGAATGTATTGCTTGGAACAACTCCAACCAATACAGATGCACACACATTTGTTTCAGCAACTACTACTGCTGTTCGCACTTTAAATTATGTTGGAGTAACAACGTCAATATTCTCGGATCATGAGAGAGGATTGCCATTAACTGGTATTGTTTCTGAAAGAACATTTGAAGTTCAGGCAGGTGTAACATCTATACCGCATGTATTCCAGAATAGTCCAAATGCTTATAGTTATGAATTTTATCCAGAATTGACAGCAGGTTCTGGTTATAGAAATCCAGTTGCTATTGGAGTTACTGATATAGAATTCAAACATAAGTTTGTAAGTTCTACCAATAATTCAATTACTGCCAATAACTCTGATCAATATACACCAACAGCAGCAAATTATGATTCTGCAACTGGTGATTTGGTTCTAACATTAGATCATAATGTTAAAGCAGCAACAAAACATACTGTAGAAACTGCATCTTATGTTGCTTCTACTGGTGTATTAACTGTAACTATTACTGATCATGGTTTCAATAATAATGATTGGGTCAAGATTGATGATCATTCAATATCATTTACATGTACTATGGATAGTGGAACTTCTGTACATTCATATCCTCGTGCATCTGATCCATATAGTAATAAGTGGTTACAGGTTGCAAATAAAACTGATGACACCTTTGAATTGCAAGTAGGAACATCACCTGAAGTTAAATTCACTCCATCATATGCTGATTATGATCCAGTTACTGGAATGATGGAATTGACTATTGGATCTCATACATTATCGCCTGGTACAAGTATTAAGTTAGCAGCAAATTCAATAGGTTTCACTTGTGATGTTGATAATAATACATCAACAAAAACATATCCAAGAGCAACTGATCCATTCCATGATACTGCTATAAAGATTGAATCAGTAACCGACACTACGATTACCATTCAAACTTTAACAACAATACCATCAACTAATATTACAAAGCATACATTTGTAAGTGCTTCTTCAAATGCAGTTGTTACTGGTGGTGATTATACACATACCTTCGAGTCATCAACACCAAGTGGTTTATCTAGAGCAGAAAATACTGTTCAGATTGCTACAGATTCATTAACATTTACTTGTGATAGAGATGATCATCTAGGTAAGCATACTTATCCACGTTCCACTGATCCAGCTGCTGGAGCAACTATTGGAGTTGCAGCAACAACTAATACAACTATCACAGTTAATGTTGGTTCTGGTGGTGGAGGAGGAA
>MDTG01158625.1_pt1 | contig 16446 bp, 18 predicted proteins | sample 811421 | NCBI WGS metagenome assembly MDTG01 (sample SAMN05326645, study PRJNA326480) | marine metagenome | isolation source: seawater | place: Pacific Ocean: South East | collected 2011
GAAATTTTAATACTAGGTTTTTTGATATTTTTTTCAATTAATGCATCTTTTGCATTTTTTAATATATTTAATATCACTTGTTCATATTCATTTAAATATGTAGTAAGTTTAATATTTTTATTAATATTAATCTCAACATTAATTTTATCACTCTTTAAAGAGCTTGAAACAATTGTCATAACAGAGTCTAAAACTTTATATAAATAAAACTCTTCTTTCTCTTTTTTTGGCATGAAAAAATTTCTAAAATCATCAATTGTATGAGACATATAATCTAAAACATCATCAGCCTCTTCACTTTTTACTTGCATTGTTTTATCATCAAGTTTGCCAATACTATGTTTAAATTTCATATACATAAGTATCGAAGATAACTCAGATAAAGGCTGTCTCCATTGATGTGCTATATTAGATATCATCTCCCCAAGTGCAATAAATTTGGATTTTTGAACTAGAAGCTGTTCTTTTTCTCTATTTTTTTCAAGCTCTTCTTTTACTTTTTCTTCTAAGCTTTTATTTAGATTTTCAAGCTCTTGTGTTTTAGCTTTTACTTTCTCTTCATATGTTTTTAAGACCTCATCAATTTTTTGAGAAACTACAATTGATATTAAAATTGCTAATGATAAAAACATAATAAATAAAACAACATTTTGTCCTACTTGTTTTTTAATACTAGATTCTAAATGTTCTCTTTTTATAGAGATCTCTTTTTCAATATCATCTGTATATACTCCAACTGCTAAAACCCAATTCCAGTTTTCATAGTATTTAAAATATGATAACTTTTGCTTTATTTCATTTGTTCCTGGTTTTTTATATGTATATTGTGTGTAAGATTCTTGTTTTTCTCTAATATCTTTTAAAAATATTTCTCTAAATTTCTTTCCATTATCATCTGTATAATTTGTAGATATTAATCTTCCCACAATATCTGGTCTATTTGGATTTACTAAAAGTTTTGCAAAATCATCGCCACCATTCATATTTTTTATTTCATATACAAAAAAATAGTTACTTTTATTTTTCTCAAATCTAATATTATTAAGCAATCTTATTGCTTCATTTTTTTGTTCTTGATTATCTATATACTCTTTTGTAATATTGTAATTAAAGATATCTAAAACCGTATCTACTTCTTTTTTTAGTGTTTTTTTCTTAATTTCATAATACTCTTCTTTAAATATTTTCATCTCTGTTTCAAAGTTTTCATATGTATTTTTTACATAAAAATATGTAATCATAAAAATCATTGAAGACATAATTATTATAAAGATATAGATTATTATTTTAGATAGATTCTTTTCAGTTATTAGTCTCAAATTTTTCCTTGTAACCTTAATTATGCTATGATAGCATAAATTTTCTAACAAGGGTTTTTAGTATATGCAAGAAATATTAATTAATAAACTGAATGCATTTAGAGTATTATATGCAGAAGATGAAGATGGAATAAGAGAGAATATCAATGAAATTTTAGAGCATTATTTTAAAGAAACTTATACTGCAAAAAATGCAAATGATGCTTATTTAAAATACGTACAAAACAAACCTGACTTAATAATTACAGATATACAAATGGGCAATGAAAATGGTCTTGATTTAATAAGAAGAATCAGAGAATCAGATTCAAAAACTAGAATTATTATTACTTCTGCATTTACAGATTTAGATTATATGCTTCAAGCTACTGAATTACATCTAATTAAATACATTGTTAAACCAATTACACATGATAAATTAATAAATGCCTTAGAAGCCTTTATAAAAAGTTATGATGATAATAAAATATATAATCTTAATGAAAAGTGGCTATTTGATTTTAGTAAATCAATAATTACAAATGATGAAGAACAGTTTGATTTAACAAAAAAAGAAGCCCTATTTTTAAAACAATTGCTTACAAAAGATAGAATAATAACTTATGAAGAGATGGAAAATCTTATTTGGGATGAAGATTCAGTTATGACACCAAATGCAATGAGATTATTTATAAAAAACTTTAGAAAAAAGCTCCCTGAAAAATCTTTAAAAAATATTCAAGGAACTGGCTACCGTCTTGTTAGAGGTTAAAATAAGTAATTTAAGAATTACTTATTTGCTTTCTTTGCTCTAACTCTTTTATCTCTTCTTTTACGACATCTTCATCTATATTAGAATCTGGAATATCTAATTTATACATCTGTTCTAACTTTATAAAATACCCATGTCCTAAATATATGATATAAAAAACTGCTGTAAATAGTGTTATAAAAGGAATCATAGATATAAAATATAGAAGTAATGTTCTAAGTCTTACTTTTCCAGCTTCCTCTTGATATATTACTTTAAACTCTTCTTGGCTTAATATTGTTGATGAAACATCATAATTTAATAGCTTATGGAAAAAATAGTAAAAAGGTAAAGAAAAAGCAATTATATTTAATAATGGTATAAAATATAGTGGAATAAATAGTATAAAAAGTAATATCATCATCAATGAACTTTTCAATAATACCCATAAAGGAGATAATAAAGTCCCATGACCATGTAAAGTTAAATGAGAATAGTGTCTTTTATGTATTTTGTTTAAAATAATTGGTGTTAAAAATCCAATTACAACAATAGTTAAAAGTACAGATATCTTCAATACAATAATAGTACCAACTGTATATAATAAAAATCCTGCAATATATGAAGTAAATGAGTATTTAAATAAAAATACTATTAAATATGTAGCCCAAACAAAATAAAAAGGTGCACTTTCATCAATAACAATCTCTTCTCCATTTTGAGAAGCTTGTGCTGTTTCTTGTAATGCAGTAATTCCAAAATCTGCAGCAGCAAAAAATAGTATATATAAAAAAATCATTGTAACAATCAAAGGAATCAATGAAATCTTTAACATCTTTGGTGTTAAAAAATCTTTTAAACTTCTTAAAAAAATATCTGTTTCACTCAAACTTCTTCCTTCTTATTACTTATCAAATCTAGTTCTATATTCACATTTTTGGCAAAGTTCTTCTACTACTTTCCCTACTTTAAAACCATCTTGAATAGTTTTAACTCTAGTAGAACTTAGAATATCTTTTAATTGTGAAGTATTTGTATTTCCTAAATTTATACATGCATTTTGATCTAAACAACAAGGAACTACTTCTCCTGATGTTAAAATACCAAAATGTGAATCTAAGCCATAGCAAAAACCTTTATCTGAAACGAAATCATTTTCTAAACTTGGCCAGTTAAAGTACTCATCAAAATTAAAAAACAATTTTTTTGCTATTCGTATATTTTTAGGTCTTTGAGTATAAACATCATCAATATTAATATCAGTATTAAAATACTCATTAACTTTTTTAAAAACTTGGGTATTAAACTCTCTTGCACTTTTACTTTCATCTAAATTCCATATTCTAAAATTTATAAAATACTCATGTGATTTTTCTTGAGCATATTTTACAAAATCTAAAATAGGATTTAAATACTCATCTAAAGATTTTTTATGAGAGTTTGCGTTGTACGAGTTTATTGAAAAATTTATTTGTTTTATTGTTTTATTCATTAAAGCATTATAATCATTTGATGATATTTTATTTGCTGTTGTTGTGATATTTACTTTTAAATCATGTTTTAAACTAATATCTAAGTATTCATTTAAATTTTTAAGAACTAGCGGATCTCCAACTATATGGTAAGCTAACTCTTTAGTATATGGTTTTAATTGCTTATTTATATCATCAAAATCTTCTAAAGACATTACACCATTTGGTTTTATCTTAGGAGGGCAAAATGTACATTTTAAGTTACATATATTTGTAATTTCTATATGAACTTTTCTAAACTTTTTAATAATATTAACCTTAATTATATTTTCTTGTGATTGTATCAAATCCTTAATAAAATACTCGCAATATCTAGACAATACCTAATCAAGAAATAACCAAGCTTTGATTATAATTGCGTTTTAATAAAAGGTATAAAATGGAAATGATTTTAAATGAAAATGATTTAGTTGTTGGTGCGCAATTTGAAAATGGAACAATACAAGATTATATTGATGAGAGAAAAACTTATGGCTTAGTTAGAATTGAAGAAGATACTGCTAATTGGTTCTTATTTAATAAGCAAGAAAGTGATGATGAGTTACAAGAATTATATAAAAAGATTTTAAAAGAAGAGCACTTTATTCAAGATGATTTTGGTGAAGAAATTGTTGTTTTTAATAAACAAGGAAGCAGAAACTTTGATGAGTTTATAAAAAAAATAGATGCTTATTTAAATGATGAAATGGGAAGTATTTTTTAAATTCCCATTTTATCAAAAATATTTAGATATTAATCAATAAATAGCTTCTTATAAACAATATCAAAGTTTTGAATACTACTTAAATTAAACTCTAACTCTTTTTCTTTTGTCCAATATAAAAATCTATTTCTTAATTTACTTGTAGTAATTGGAAAACTAACTATATAAGCTCTTGCTAAAATATTATTTGTCGAAGTATCAATAAATTTATATTCAAATTCATTATAAAAATCAGGATATAAACTCTTCTTTTTGTTTTTTCTAATTGAATACTTTGCTTTTTGGTTTAAATCTTCCAAAAAAGAATTATCATATTTATATACATTTAGAAAAATTCTTTTGTCATTATAAAAATATTTGTTATATCTATATCTTACTGTTGAAATATCAATAAATTTACTTATATAAGATTCATGTAGTTTTATTATTTCATTTTCTTCACTTTTTGATAAAGATGATTTTGTTAAAGGAAAATTATAAACTCGAACAGTTGATAAGCTATCAATCTTTCCATCTTCATTTTTTACAGGATATGAAACAATAGTTTTATTTGCTACTATTATTTCATAATAGCTTTTTATAGCATACTTAAATATCAAGTCAGAATACATTAGACTTAAAAAACCTAGAAGTGCAATTAAAAAAACTATTATACTTTTTGATAATCTGTAAATTAGAAAACTAATAAAAAAACAAAAAGAAATATAAGATAAGTTTGCTGGTATAAATAAAAAACTTTCAGGAATAACTAACTCAAAAGGAGGCATTTACTAACCTAATAAATATGGTAAATCACGCTTTAAACTCTCTAATAAATCTTCATTTAAAAAAAGTTTTGAGTAGCATTTATCATCATTTTTATAACAATGAGCACAAACATACCTATTTCTTTTTATAAGCTCTACAGCCTCTTCTAAATCTACTTGTAATGACTCATTTTGAGTGTAATATAAATACATTTCATTTAATTCATCTTCTAATTCAGTATCTTTTAAAAATACAACTGACTCTTCCATAAACTCAATAACATTCTCGCCACTTGTTTTAATATTTAAAAATGCATTTTTTATATCAGAAAATCTCATATCAAATTTAGCACCAACTAAAAGCATCTCTTTTAAGTTATTTAAATCATTTTCTTGAAAATAATATTGTAATAATAAGTTTAAATAATGCTCTTTAACATCACTATCAAAATCTTCAATATAATCAAATACTTCATTTGCATCTTCTATTTTTTTATTTTCTATTAACTCTTTATGTAATACACCAATTTCGGCAATTACTTCATGTAATCTATCGCTCATATAATACCTTATTAAAATTTTTATATTATATCAAAAAATTATTTTTACTTTGATTCTATACTAATATTACTTTTTTAAAATATAAGAAAAACAAAAGTAAATATTATAATTTTTTATTATATAATTAACAAAATTCAAAGGACTAAGAAATGAAATCAATCGCTAAAATATTGTTTTTTATAACTACAATAGTTTTATTTAACACTAGCATAAGTGCACAAGAGATAAATGACAAAGCATCACTAAATGGTATCAAAGAAGCTAAAGGAGTATTTTTAATAGACTTTACAGATGTTAAAACAACTGCCTTTTATCTAAAAATTATAGAAGGAACACACGCAGGTTTTATAAAACAAGATGTTAATCCAGATTTAGTTTTAGTATTTATTGGAAAAACAGTAAAATATTTAAGTACACAACAAGATGAAGCTTTTGAGATGGAAAATGAAGAAGACTTAAACTCTATTCAAAACTCTATTAAAAACTTAGCCAAATTAGGTGTTAAACTTGAAGTATGTGCAGTTGCTACAAAAGTTTTCAATATTGATAATAAAACTATTCCAAAAGAAATGAGTATTGTAGCAGATGGTTTTATTTCATTGATTGGCTGGCAAACACAAGGATATAAATTAGTACCAATTTTTTAACTTATATTTCTCTTGCAGTAATTTAAGTAAGTAACAGAAGTTAATCCATTTTTAGTTATACTATATATTCTAAAGGAATTTTAAATGTATATAATAAATGATAAAGAGTATGAGTGTTCTGTAGCAGTAACACTTGATATATTCAATGATAAATGGAAACTATCAATAATCTGGAATCTTTTAGCTGAGCCTAAGAGATTCAAAGATTTACATAAAAGTATTTCGCAAATAACTCAAAAAACTTTAACTATTAAACTAAAAGAGTTAGAAGAAAAAAATATTATAAATAGAGAAGTTTTTGCACAAGTTCCTCCTAAAGTAGTATATTCACTTACTCCTGCAGGAGAAAGATTAAGAGATGTATTCAAAGATATGTTTGAATGGGGGGTTTCTTATGTAAAAGAGCATGGAGAAATAAGTCAAGATCATGTTACATGTGAAGCTACAATTTCTAAAAAAATTGGAGTAAGAAAATAATTTAAACAACTCTAATTGGTACATAAAATTCTAGTTTAAAAGTATCATTCTCTTCTAAATAGTGATTTTTATGATATATGGCAAAAGCTGGTAAAGTTTTTGCTTCATAGCCACTTTTTGGCATCCAATAGTGATAAATATATGTCATTAGCTTTGCAATATCTCCATAAACACCTTTATATTCAAATACTGCACATAAAGATTCTAATACTTCAAATTTACTAATTGAATTTGTTGGTATAAAATCTTTTTCTACTTCAATAGCTGCTATGTAATTACACTCTTTTTTATCTGTAATTATGGGATTATCATGATAAATACCAATTTGGATATTTTTAAGTATATTATTTTCATAGGCAAAACCTAATAGTCTTTCCCAAATTTGAGATAATTGAGCCTTACCATATCCTTTTTGTCTAATATAAACACAAGTTTTTTTAGGAACTACTTTTATACTTACTTTAATATTTTCAAACTCTTTATAAAAATCATCTTTTAGATTTAAAGACTCCTTAGAAAAATTTTTATAAGAACCTTTTCTCCATTGCGAGGGAGTATAAATAAAACGTTTTTTAAAAGCTTTTATAAAAGAAGTATGAGAGGAGTATCCACATAATTGGCTTATTTCACTAATTGTTGAGTAAGTATTTGTAAGAAGTAAAGAAGCAGCTTTTTGTAATCTAATTGCTGTAATTCTTTCAAATAAATTTTCACCAACTTCTTCTTTAAATATTCTAAGAAAATGGTATTTGCTAATGCTATTTAACTTTGCCAGCTCATCTAAAGTGATATTTGTATCAATATACTTATATATATAGTTAAGAGATTTATTTACAATATCAGCACGAATATGCTTAGTATCTTTTTTCATTACAAACTACAACTTAGCTAAAATTTAATTTGATACTAAACTTTGCACCATAGTATTCATTATCTTCATAAGTATAAGCTTCATTTTCAACAAATATATCGCCATCTAAAAGTTTTGTAACAATATCTTTACTCATATATAAACCTATTCCTGTTCCTTTAGATTCATCTTTAGTTGTAAAATATGCATCAAATATTTTCTTTTTCATATCTAAAGGAACACCATTTGCATTATCTTTTATTTCTATAAATAAAGAGTTCTCTTTTTTATAAATAGTAATAAAAATAAGTTTTCTATAATCACATTTTAAAAGTTCATCTCTTGCATTATTTAGAATATTCATTAATACTTGGATTAACTCATTTTCTGAAGATCTTATATTTATATTTTCAATATCTTTTATAATTTCAATTTCTTGTGCTTTAAATTTTGCATCTAGGAGTTTTAATGTTTTTTCAATAGTAGAAGAGATATTAAACTCTTCTACTCTATTTTTATTAGGTCTAAAAAAGTTCTTAAAGTCATCAATTGTTTGAGCTAAATATTGAGCTGAGTTATTTATAGTTTCAGTATTAGATATAAGTTGCTCATCACTTAAACAATTCATCTCTTTTTGTAATTTTATACCCGTTGATGCAGTTGCTATTGTAGATAAAGGTTGTTTCCATTGATGTGCAATATTTGAAAGCATCTCACCCATTGTTGCTAATTTACTTTGTTGATAAAGAATTTTGTCTTTATTTTGAGCTTCTATTTCTTTTTGTTTTACTTCCGTTATATCTTGAACTGTACCCAAAATAGTGTTGTCATTAATTATTTCTCCTCTACATTCAACCCAAATAGTTTTTCCATCAATTGGCCTTTTTATTCTATATGTGCAGTGATGCTCTTTTTTTGTTTCGATACATTTTTCAATAGAAGATTCAAAACAAGACCAATCAGCATCATACATAAGTGTTTTCAAAAATTTAGGTCCATGCTCTTGTTTACAGTTTTTAATACCAAAAATATCTACTATTTTATTAGACCAATATGCTTTTCTAGTTTGAATGTCTAATTCCCATTCTCCTAATCTTGCTATTTCTTGAGCTTTTAAAAGTACTCTATTCTTATGTTTTAAATTATCCTGATATCCAGTAAATTTACTTTTTATGTAATTAGAAACATAATATGAAATAACTAAAAGAATAATTGTTAAACAAATAGATACAATAAGAAATATATTTAAATGTTCTTTATAGCTTTTTTCTAATACTTTTTGTTTTTCTTTAATTAAAGAGTTAACATTATCTAAATTAAAACCAGTTCCAACTACCCAATTTAACTCTTCAATCTTTGTTACATAAGAAATTTTTATATAATCTTTTTCATCATCGCTTTTCATTTTATACTCTATAAATTTTCTTTTTTCATTTGAACTTATAAAGTCTTTATATTTAATTTTTGCATCCATAACTCTATTTGAGTTAAAAATATTAATATCGCTAAATTTTTTATTTTTATTGATTAATATGTTTCCATTATAATCTAGAACAAAAACATATTCATTATATTTATATTTAATTACACTTAAATGCTCTAATATCTTTTTATTAACTTTTTTTTGAAAGTCATCTAAATATTCACCTGTACCAATAAACCAATTAAAGGGTTCAAACTTTTTTATAAATCCTAATTTTTCATACTCTTTATTTTTACTTTTTGCAATATTGATGGAATCTTGAACTATTAAGCTTCCATTTACATCTTTTGCATTATAAAAGCTCGTGCCTTCTCTTTGTGGTTTGGTAGGATGAAATATATTCACACCATTTAAATCATAAATAAAGAAATAACCTTTTTCTTCATCTAAAGAAACACTTTTTAAAGTTAATTTTATTAGTTTTATTATTTCTTCTTTTGTTTTCTCTTCTTTATACTCATTGTATAAAGAAGTCATAATACTATGAATAGAATTAACTTGTTTTTTTAGTTTTGTTTCTAGTTTTTCTTGAGAGTCTTTTAATTCATATTTTATAAACTCAACTACTGTGTTATCAATACTTGTTTTTATATTTGTTTTATTTAATTGAATAAACTCATTTTTTGTATTTTCTTTTTCATTTTTAAGATTTTGTGAATGAATAGTTGAGATATATGTAATTACTAATAAGAATAGTAAGATAATAAATACTAAGGGAACATATCTAATTAATTGTAAAAGTAGTAGTTCTTTTTCTCTTTCTTTCATCCCTAGGCCTTTAGTAACTATCATCTTCAATAATAGGAATAGTAATTATAAATTCTACACCATTATAACTTTTATTTTTATATTTTAATTTTATATTATGAACTGATATTTTTCCATGTATTTGTTTTGTAATAATTTGATTTGTCATATATAAACCAATTCCTGTACCTACTGATTCATGTTTTGTGGTAAAATATGGCTCGAAAATTTTCTCTATAAGCTCTTCTTTTATTCCACCACCATTATCTTTAACTCTAAGAACAATTACCTTTTTATCTTTTTTAATACTAATGTTAAAATATCTATCATAGCTTTTTTCACATAATGCATCTTTAGAATTATTAAATAGATTTAAAAGTGCTTGAATCAAGATATTTTCATTGTAAGAGTGTTCTATATCTTCAATATCTTCAGTGTATTCAATAAAATTACTATTAAAACTATCAATAGTTAGCTCCCTAACTCTTTTTATAGTATTTTTTAAATTTGTTTTTTCAACTGTATTTAGATTATCTTTAAAAAAACTTCTAAAATCATCAATTGTAGTAGATAGATGTTGAGTATGTTTATTTATTTTTTCAAGGCTAGTTGACATACTTTTTCTATCTAAACTATCATCAAGATCCAAGTTTAATTTTAATCCAGTAGCAACAGTCGATATAACGCTAAGAGGTTGTCTCCATTGATGCGCAATATTTCCAATCATTTCTCCAACTGCTGAAGTTCGTGATTGTTGATAAATCATTCTTTGTTGTAAAATATGTTCTGTAATATCTGTAATATAGGCTAAAAAATGTTTTATTTCCCCATCACTATCAGGTAAACTTACAGTATGGTCTAAAACCCATTTTTCAACACCATCTTTTGTTACTATTCTATAAGGGTCATTTTTAATATAATCTGAGGTATTTCCTTTTTCATCAATATAAGATAAAGATATCTTTTTTAAATCTTCTTTATTAATTAAAGAAATATAATTTATATCACCACTTATAAACTCTTCACTTTTATATCCAGTTAATTTATAAATACTTTCAGATACATATTCAATACTTTTTTTATCATCATTCTTCCATTTAAAAAGAACTGCACCACCTTTATCAAATAAGGAAAGTAAACTTTTTTGATATTGTGTAAGTTCTTCTAATACATTTTTATCAGTAATATCTTCTGAAATAGACCTATAACCTATTTTTTTATTATTAAGATACAAAGGTTCTATATATACATTAAAATATTTACTTTTTTTATCTTTTGTATAGTTTTGTATTTTACCAATCCAAGTTTTATCAGAATTTATTGTATTCCATATATCTTCAATTAATTCGCTTGAAGTATTTGGATGCCTCATAATTTTATGAGTAGAATCAATTAAGTCTTGTTTTTTGAAACCTAAGGCATTACAATAAGCTTCATTCGCATCTGTAATTGTCCCTTTTAAATCTGTTGATAAAATTAAGACATATTTATCAACCATTTTATGCTGCTCAAAAACTTCTTTATTTGCTAAAGTTAGTTTTTTATTAATTTTATGAATTGATCTATTTTTATAAAGAACTAAAAGTAAAATAAGTATAAAAAACACTATTAAATAGAATATTTCTGTATAATCAATTCTTTCTTCAACTTTTATTTCAACCCATCTTTTTACAATCGTACGTAACTGTTCTTCACTAATTTCATCTAAAGATTTTTGCATTATAGAGTTTAATAAAGGATCATCATTTCTAGAAGCAATACTTAATTTAGCTTCAATATCTAATTTACCAGCAATTTTTAAATCAACCATTCCATGTTTTTGAATGTTATATCCAATTGCTGCCATAATATCTACATAAGCAAATAATTTACCCTCTTGAACTTTTTCAAGTCCATCTTCAGCATTTTGTACAGAAATAATTTGAATTTGTGGATTTTGTTTTCTTAAAACATCAATAATTGCATAATTTTTAACAATACCAACTTTTTTATTACCAATACTTTGACTATCTTTTATAAATAATTGATTTATTTTTGTTGCAATTACAAAAGGCTCAGAAGTATATGCCCGAGTAAAGTTCATACTTGTTCTACGGTTTGGAATATCCATAGCAACAGGTAAAATATCACATTTTCTATCTTTTATATTCTGAAGAGATTCAGCCCATTCCTTAGTGGGTATAAGAGTAATTGACGTATTGATTTTTTTTGAAATTAACTTCATAATATCATTACCAATTCCTTTATGATTACCATCTTTATCTATTTGTTCAAAAGGTAACCAGTTTGGCAAAACGCACATTTTTATTTCTTTTTTTTCTTCTAGATACTCTTTTTCTTCAGCAGATAAAGGAATAAGTATATCTTTTACCTGTGTACTCTGAGAAATAATAGTTTTATTTGATGCTACAGCATCTAAAAAAACTAAAATAATGAAAAATATAAACTTAAACTTCATAAAAACCCTATTTTTAATTATAAATTTATTATATGATAATTTTGTTTTAAATAACTTTGTATTTAAATATATAAAGTGAATATGATAAAATAATAATTATTATAAATATAATTTACTATTCTATTACTATTTTATTCCGTCCAGATTGTTTTGCAATATATAATCTATCATCAGCAATTTTTAGAATAGAATCAATACTATCTTCTTGAGAGGGTATTAAAGAAATTAATCCTCCTGAAATTGATAGATAATCTGAAATATCACTATTAATATTTGGAATTTTTAAATCACGTATACTTTTTTGTAAAATACTTATTAAAGAGATTGCACAATTAGTGTCTTCATTAGTAAGTAAAAGAATAAACTCTTCTCCACCAATTCTAAAAACAAAATCATTAGGTCTTTTACAAACTTTTTTCAAACAAGTAGCAATATTTTTTAAAACAACATCTCCAAAAGCATGTCCATAGGTGTCATTTATTCTTTTAAAATAATCTATATCAATTATTATTAAACTAATTATTGTTTTATTTCTTTTAGACTTTTTTAGTTCTCTATCAAAAATTTCATCAAAATATCTTCTATTATACAAGTTTGTTAATTGATCAGTAATTGATAGTTTTTCAAGTTTTTTATTTGTTTCTAACAATTCATTTTCAGCTATGATTCTAGCTTTTCTTTCTCTTATTAAACTAATTGCTTTTAGCGATAAATTATCATACATTGCTAAAATAGTATCAATTAAATTATCTGTAGAATTACTTCTAAAATCAGAAGCATCACTTATTGCTTCATCTATATGCTTACCTTGATTTAAAGAGTTTAAAATAAGTGCAAGTCTTTTATCTTCATCAACTATATGAAAAGCTAACCATCTAATTAAAAAAAGAAGGATTTCTTCTGTCATTTGAGTAAATGTTTTATCTTTATGATGTTCTTTTAGTTTTATAATTTCTGGTAAAAAAGAATCGTGACTTTTTTTATGTAATAATACTAGTTCATTTCCACTTAAATATTTTTCCCAAATTTTTTCTTCATTCTTAAAATGAAACTCTGCATACAAAGCCAATTCATTAAAAGTATCTTCTACTTCAAACTCTTTATCTTGTGTTAGATCGTTAGCTAATTTATTTATTAAGTTAACAATTATTTTATGTTCATCATCAATTTGTGAAATACCTGTCATTAAATTTTCATTCCAAGGAAAAATCTCAAACTCTTCTGTAACAATCTTATTCATTTGTTCAAATTCCTCTTAGCAAATTTAATTAATAAGTACTTTAACTTATATTAGATTTTATTATAACTCTTTTATATTTATTTTAGATTCAATTTAAATAAATTATTATATGTTACTTTAATTAAGAACACTTGTCTTATATTAAGATATACTAAGGTTATATTAAAAAAAGGAGATCTTATGGCAAAAGGTAAAGACGTTCAAAAATCTGTTAAAACAGCATCAACTAAATCATTAAAAGAAAAAAGAGCAGAAAAGAAAGCAAAAAAAGCAGGGAAATAGATTTTATAATTAAATCATGGTGTCATAAGTGACACCATGATTTATTTAATCTTCAGTGGCAGTTTCAGAACTGCTAGATTCTTCACTATTTTTAGCTAGTTTCTTTTTTCTTTTTTCTTCTTTTTTCTTCTCTTTTTCTATCTCACGAGCACGTTTTTCATAATTGTAGTTTATTTTAGCCATTTTAAGTCCTATTGTTTATATTTTTATAAATTGATTTTTAATCAAAGTTTCTAGATAATCAATTCAGTATAACAAACTTCTAAAACATTTAAGGTTAAGTATTTAGAATCTACTTAAACCTCTTTGGTATTTTTCTAATTGGCTCAGAAGATGGTCTTGCAAAATAATATCCTTGCACATAATCAACACCTATACTTTTAATGATCTCCAGCTCTTCTTTAGTTTCAACACCCTCAGCTAATACTTCAATACCATGCTCTTTAGCTATATTTGATAAAGCTTTAAAAACAGATTGTTTTAAATGATTCTTTTCAATTCCATCTATTATATTTCTATCTATTTTTATAATATCTGGTTTTAATTCAATTAGCATATTTAAACTAGAATATCCCTCACCCACATCATCTAATGCAATTTTATAACCTTCTTTCCTATAATAGTTTAAAATCTTTTTAAGATGTTCTTGGTCTTTTACTAATTCAGTCTCAACTACTTCAAATATAATTTGAGAAGGGTCGAAATTAAGTTCTTTAGCCCATTTTTCTGTAGTAGCTAAACAAAATTCAGGATCATAAATAGCAGTTGGTATAAAATTTATAAATATTTTCTGACTTACTTTTTTTACAGCTGCAGTTTTTAGGGCAGTTTCTCTACATAATCTATCTAATCTAAAATCAAGATCATTTGCCTTAGATTTTTTTAAATAATACATCTGGATACATTAGTTTTCCATCAGCTCTTATCCCTCTAGTTAGAAGTTCATATGCATAGATTGTATTGTCCTTCATATTAATAATAGGTTGAAAATGTGATGTTAAGGCCTCATTATTTAAAATATCAAAAAATTCTTTATCTTCAATAATATTTATAAATCTTTGTAAAGGCTTTGCTAAAAACATTGATTGATAATTGAATTTAGAACCATCAAGATATTCAATAAATACTTTTATATCATTTCTTTCTAGTTCATTAAAAGATGAATTAAAAGTATTTATATTTTCATAGAAGAAAGCTTTTGTATTTTTTGCAGAAACTGTAATTAAACCTTGTTCAGAAGTAATATCAATATTTAGTTTATTAAATAGAATTGTACTTTTATCAATAAGCTCATCAAATTCACTTAAAATATATATTTTTGATTCTATTTCTTCTAATAAGATTATTTCACTACATTTATTACAGGGCATTTAAAATCCTTAACACTTGTTATACTTTTTTGGTATTATATCATATTTTTTAAAAATAATTTTTTAAAGTCCTATTAAATAGACAAAAGAAGCTATTATAAAATAATCATAATTTAATTTATATTTTTATAATATTAATATAATAAAAAAGGAATTATCATGAAATCATCAAAAAACTTTAAAACAATTTTTGCAATTATACTATTATCTATGATAGGAATTCAATCTTTTGCTGTTGAAGGATATAAAGATTTAAAATTTGGTATTAGTAAAGAAAAAGTTATAGCTAGTAAAATATGTAGTTTTAACACTTTTAATCCAGGTCAAATTGGAGTAAAAGGAATAGCCTGTACAGATTTTAAGTTTGGTGGAAAAACAACTAATGCTGCAGCTTTTTTTATAAATGATAAATTTTTAAGATTTGTTATCGAACCATCAATAGATATAATTGAAGGATTAAGTAAAGGTTTAGTAAAAAAATATGGGGCTCCGTCATCTATGTCGACTGATAATGAATTTAATGCTGTTGATAATCATCCTAATAAAGAAGCATTTCTTGCCTTTGACAATAATACCGTATACTTAAAAATAATGTCTGATAAAGTAAATATTCAAACTACTATATTAATATATACATCACCATTATATGATATTCTTTTGAGTAAAAATCAAGAAAATTCTTTAAAAGATGATTTATGAAATAAGTAAAGGAGATTTTATGAGAAAAAAAATAGTTATTGGATTGCTGGTATTAGGAAGTAGTTTATTTGCAGAAAAGAGTGTTCCTGTAATGGTTGGAGGAGATTCTGATTTTGATGCATGTGGTGGTACTGGCATTATAAAAGGATTAAAAGTTAATGGAGATGGTTTTCTAGCTGTAAGAAAAGGACCAGATTCTAAATACAAAATGATTGATAAACTTTATAACGGCAATAACGTATGGCTTTGTGATACAAAAGGAAAATGGGAAGGAGTTGTCTATGGAAAGAATTGTGGAGTAGGAGGAACTATTCCAAAAAGGCAAAAATATTCAGGTCAATGTAAATCTGGATGGATTTATGGAAAGTTTGTAACACTATTTGCTGGATAATTATAAAATTGAAATAAAAGTTTTGATTGTTTAAATTGTAAGTGGATGGGGTAGAAGGATTCGAACCTTCGAATGACGGCACCAAAAGCCGTTGCCTTACCACTTGGCGATACCCCATGAGTGTGTTAGTTATTTAGTGGAGCTGGTGAAGGGACTTGAACCCCCGACCTGCTGATTACAAATCAGCTGCTCTAGCCAAGCTGAGCTACAC